>Ga0335082_10010582_pt1 | contig 10013 bp, 11 predicted proteins | sample Lox_Sample_41_FD_206718 | JGI IMG/M metagenome (GOLD analysis project Ga0335082, IMG submission 206718) | Soil microbial communities from Loxahatchee National Wildlife Refuge, Florida, United States - Lox_Sample_4.1 | ecosystem: Environmental > Terrestrial > Soil > Wetlands | place: USA...
TAGCAGCAGCAACGCGTCGCGATAGCTTCGGATCGTGTGGGGACTCAAGCCTCGTTGCGCAGGGAGGAAGTCCTCGAAGAACGTGACTAGATCGCGGCCCAAGGCCGTAGGGATCGCGCGGCTCATGCGGTATCTCCCTCAATCAGCCCTGCGCACGAGCTGGCGAAACGCTGGCTGGCAAGAGCAACTACCGCCGGCATGAAGCGTAGGTAATAGGTGGTCGAAGCGATCGATACATGCCCCATGTACATCGACAACTTGGGCAGCTCCGACTGCACGTCGCGTCCCTCCTCGTACCAGCGGCGCAGCGTCGCGACGGCGAAGGCGTGGCGGAAGTCATGTACGCGTGGTACGCGCGGGGCATTCGCCCAGATGCCCGAGCGGTGCATCACACCGCGAACGGCGGTGCCCAGGCCTTCAACGGTGTAGCCATGCGCGGCGCTGCGGCAAAGGAGCATCGTGTTACGCGCCGCCCGGGGAACGAACGCCGCCCGGACGTCCAGATACGCGCGCAGCTCTCGGGTGGCGCTCGGCGAGAGAGGAACCCACCGGGATTTGTGGAACTTCGAAGCACAGATGCGCAGGACTCCCGTCTTGGCGTCGACGTCCTCCATGCGCAGTCGGGCTGCTTCGCCACGACGAAGGCCCGCTGTGTACATCAACACGATGGCGAGACGCTGGGCGGCATGCAACAGAGCGCGACAGCCGGTTGACGGACGGCAATCCGCGAAGTCGAGCAGCCGCTGGACCTGATCCGCTTCGATCGGCGTGGGGAGCGGATACGGCCGATGCCGCCCGAGCGTGCAGCGCTGAGGCAAGAAGCACCGGCTCTCGTGACGCCGGCGGTATCGGCAGAAGCGATAGACCATCATTGCCCAGTCGACTTGGGTGTTGTGCGCGCAGTGACGCAGCCGGCGGCGCCAGCGCTCGAAGCTCTCGGCGTTGAGGTCAGCGTATTCGGCTCGTGCGAGATAAGCCCGCAGGCGGCGCAGAACGTACTCGTCGAGCCGGATGGCGCGCCCGAGAGCGCGCCGACTCGAGATGAACGCATGCACGACGGCATCAAAGCGGTGCAACGGCGGCGTCTTACGCATGGGACCCTCCCACCGAGCCTGGAACCGGGAGTGCGACGCCACGTAGCATGGCGACGTCGAGGCGCAGGTAAGCACTTGTGCCGTAGAAGCTGTGATGCCCGAGAACGTCGCCGATCGCCTTCATACCCACACCGCGGCTGAGCAAGCGCATCGCGAACGTGTGCCGCAGCCGGTATACGTGCTTGGCGCAGTCCGGTAATCCTGCCTCGCGCATGCGCTTCCGGAAGAGATCGCTAACCGCAGTGCGTTCAAGCGGGATGTATGGACAGCGCGCGCGCAGGAAGAGCATCGGCGAGGCGCTCGCGCCGCCTGCGCGGCCGTGCTGCAAGTAATCGCGTAGCAGCCGCAGCGTGCGCGCATCGAGCGGCAAGGTCAGCGGCGAGCGCGTCTTGGACTGGTAGACGTGAAGGAGCTCTCGCTCCCAGTCGATCGAGTCAAGGCGCAGCGCGACTACTTCGCCCGGGCGAAGCCCGTAGTAGGCGATCAGATGCAGGATGCACAGGTCGCGCCAGCCGGCGCGGCTGGCGCGGTCGATCGAGCGTAGCAGTCGCAGCACACTCGGCCAGGGCAGCGCTCGCGGCGGCAGCTCGTCGCGATATGTGCGCGGCGTGTCAAGTCCATCGAGGCGCTCGCGCACCAGGCCCTCGTCATGCGCATATCGCAAGAACGCCCGCAGATGAGCGACCTCATGTTGCAGGGAGTGGCGGGAAATCTCTTTGCTGCGGCCGAGGATGAAACGTTCGAGATCGTCGCGTGAGAGCGTCCGCATGGATCGCCGCGGGCCCAGGATGCGTTCCAACAGCATCCGCAAAGTGAGGCCGTGGTGAGTGCGGGCCGAGACAGACAGGCCGCGAACTTCGGTGAGGTACTGGTCATACCCGCGGATGAGATTCTCGGAGGGTGGTCGCGGCTTCGGTAGCAAGCGTCCTTGTGCGCGCAGGTAGCGCGTGTAGACGCGCCGAGTGCCGGCGAAGTAGAGGAACCGCGATCGGGGATGGCATTCCCCGCCGAAGACGGCTATGAGGTCAGCTTCCTGGAGAATCGGCGAAGAGCCGGACGACAGCCGGGGCAGCACGAACAAGAGCCGTCGAATATGGCAGTCGATGGCGTAGTCCGTGTAGCGCTCGGTGAGAAGCCACTCGATGAAAGCGCGGGCCTCGTTCGCCGCCGGGGATTCTTCGATCATCCGGCGTGTGCTGGGACGTAGATCAACGTTCATAGCGCCCTCCGCAAGCGTGGTTGGGGGCAGAAACCTTACGCCGGAGGCGAGAACTTATGTGGAGAAAAGAAAGGGGCGGATGGTGGCCTCAGGCTGCAGCGCCACCATCCGCACTCCACATATCAAAGAAGTCCCGATTCCGCAAAAAATGGTGAGCTCACCATTTTTCGCGGAGCGCGGGCTGATCTAGGGCCCGGCCGGCAATTGCCCTTTCCGGGGCTTTCCTGCTATAATTCAATGCTTTGGTTTTCAACGATTTTCGAGACGGACTCAGAGCCATGTCGCGCGTTTGCCAAGTGACGGGGAAGGCGCCCCGCAGCGGACACCACGTGTCCCACGCCAACAACAAGACCAAGCGCCGGTACCTGCCCAACCTGCAGTACCGCAAGTTCTGGGTCGAGGGCGAGAACCGCTGGGTGAAGATGCGCCTCACCAACGCGGGGCTGCGCCTCATCGACAAGAAGGGCCTCGAGGTCGTGCTCGCCGAGATGCGCGAGCGCGGGGAAAAGGTCTAAGCCATGCGCGAAAAGATCAAGCTCGAGTCGTCCGCCGGCACCGGCCACTTCTACACGACCACCAAGAACAAGCGCACCATGCCCGACAAGATGGAGATCAAGAAGTACGATCCCGTCGCGCGCAAGCACGTCACGTACAAGGAAACGAAGATAAAATAATGCGACGGTAGATCGAGGCGGTCGTTGGAGCGGACTGGCGCCGCTCAACGACGCGTAAGAACCGAAAGCGAACGGATCCGCGAAGTTGTTCGGGTCAAAATGAAAGAAGCCCCGCGATGCGGGGCTTTGTCATTTCGGCGCCTTGATGTTCGAGAGGTCTTGGCTCTCAGGCTTTCACGCGTCGTTGAGCGGCGCCAGTCCGCTCCAACGACCGCCTCGATGCCGCCTGGGGCAGACGCCCCAGGCTTCTACTTCTGCTTGGCGATGATCTGGTCCTTGATGCCGTCGTAGACCTTCGCGGTGAGGATCTTCTTGTGGACCAGGTCGTCCTTGCCCTTGTAGGGGCGGCCCTTCACGATCGCCTTGGCCCGCGCCTCGCCGATGCCGGGCAGCGTCGCCAGCTCCTTCTCGGAGGCGGAGTTGATGTCCATCGGCTCGGCCTTCTTCGCCTCGGCCTTGGGCGCGTCGGCCGCGAACGCGGCCGGGGCCATGCCGAGCGCGATGCCCGCGGCAGCGAGCGACGCGACGATCAGTGCATGCAGTTTCTTCATGTTGTCCTCTGCTGGGTGGGGTGGTGAATGCGCTCAGCCGTAGTTGCGCAGGCGGCGCGAGAACGTCGCGAGCTGCGGCACGTCGCTGCGCTCGGCGCGTTCGCACCAGTCCCTGAGCTGGCTCACGAGCTGTTCCGTGTTGAGCGTGGAGCGCTCCCAGAGGCGGGCGAGCTCCTGGCGCATCGACGCGGTCGTGTTCAGCAGCGGGCTGGAGGCGAGCACGTGGCCCACCTTCTCGCATTTGGGCAGCTCGCGCGCGTCGCTGTGCAGCCACTGGCGCAGCGTCTTGAGCGCGCCGATGTCGTGGCCCTTGGCGCGCAGCGCCGCAAGCTCGAGCGCGCAGCTCTCCTTCATCGACTTCGCGTAGTGGGCGAGCACGTCGTAGCGATGCGCGATCACCGCCTGCAGCGTCGCGGCGTCGACCTCGAACTTCGACGGGTCGAGCTTCACCTTGGGCGCGGTCTTGCGCACGGTGGCGAGCCCCAGGGACGAAAGGGCGCGGATGTAGAGCCATCCCAGGTCGAATTCGTACCAGCGGATCGAGAACTTGGCCGAGGTGGGGTAGGCGTGATGGTTGTTGTGCAGCTCCTCGCCGCCGATCCAGGCCGCGACGGGCGTGATGTTCGTGCTCGCATCCTCGGTCACGAAGTTGCGGTAGCCCCACCAGTGGCCGATTCCGTTGATGACGCCGGCGGCCCAGAACGGGATCCACGCCATCTGCACCCCGAAGATGATGGCGCCGGGGATCGCGCCGAAGAGCAGGATGTCGACGGCGGCCGTCAGCATGATTCCCCACTTGTTGAGCGGGGTGTAGACGTTGCGCTCGAGCCAGTCGTCGGGCGTGCCGTGGCCGTAGCGGGTCATCGTCTCGGGCTTGTGCGACTCCTTCACGTAGAGGACCACGCCACCCCAGAGCACCCTGTTGATGCCCAGGACCTGCGGGCTGTGCGGATCGTCTTCCGTCTCGCACTTCGCGTGGTGCTTGCGGTGGATCGCGGCCCACTCCTTCGTGATCATGCCCGTCGTGAGCCAGAGCCACGCGCGGAAGAAGTGGCTCACCGCGGGATGCAGGTCGAGCGCGCGGTGCGCCTGGCAGCGATGCAGGTAGATCGTCACCCCGGCGATTGTGATCTGCACGAGGATGAGCCCGGCGATCAGGTCCCCCCACCACGGAAGATTCAGCAGGCCTGTGAACATGTCGTTGTGTGCCCTTATGGTTGAGCCAAGAGGAGAGGCTGGCGGCTCTTATATTGGGTTGATGGCCGGGGATTGTAGCCCACATCCGGGGCCACCGGTCTGATTCTCGTCAAACGGCGTATAACTTTATGATTATACGCTTTTTTTGGGTGTTTCAGGCGTAGCGTTGAGGTACACCTCGCGGCGGGGGTAGGGAATGGCGATTCCCTCGGCCCGGAAGGCAGTGAGCGCTCCCCTCAGGACGTCTCCACGGATATCCCCATCGCCGTTGACCGGGTCGCTGATCCACACGGTGAGCTCGAGCTCGATGCCCCGCTCCCCGAGCTGGCGGATGCGCGCCGAAGGCGCCGGGTCGGCCAGCACGCGCGGCTGCTTCTTCGCGAGCTCCAGCAGGATCGCGCAGGCGCGGTCCACGTCGCTGTCGTAGGAAACCGTCGCCTGGATCGACGCGGCCACGCGCGAGCTGCTGTACGTGTGGTGCCCGATGCTGTCGGTGATGAGCTTCTCGTTCGGGATGATCGATTCGACGCCGTCGCCGCCGCGGATCACGGTGCAGCGCGATTCGATCGCGATCACCTGCCCGCGCCGCCCGTCGACGATTATCACGTCGCCGATCCTCAGGCTCCGGTCGAGCAGCACGATGAAGCCGCTCACGTAGTTGCTCGCGACCTTCTGCAGGCCGAATCCCAGGCCCACGCCCAGGGCGCCGCTGAAGATGGACAGCGTCGTGACGTCGATCCCCGCGAGCGGCAGCGCGACGAAGACCGCGACGAGCACGGCGGTCACGCGCGAGATCTTGCTGATCACCAGGCGCGTGGTGGGCTCGAGCGACTCGGCGGCCATGACGCGGCCCTCGGTCACGCGCGACACCCAGAGCGCGATCGTCACGCTGAGGGAGAGGGCGAGCACGGCCTTCAGCACGTCCAGCACCGTGACCTGCTGCGTGACGCTTGTGGCGTCGAGCGCCGCGAGCACGTCCGGCATGAGGCCCGTGGAGCGCAGGCCCACGGCGATCCACGCGAGGATCGAGACGAAGCGGATCACCGAGGACTGGAACTCCCCCTCCGGCAGCACGTGGCCCAGCACGTAGCCGGCGGCGCGGATCACCACGAGCGCCCAGAGGACATGGACCGCGATCTCGATGGGCCCGGTCTCCACGTGCGGCAAGGCCGCCGCGAGTGTCGCCTCGCCGCTCCACACGAACGCGAGCGCGAGCAGCGGGAACGCGACGCGCTCGAACTCGCCCTTGCCGAATTGCCAGCGCGCGAGCGTGAGGCGGTGGCGCGTGAGGCGCGTCGCGACCCAGGCCACCAGGAGCGCGCCGACGATGACCGCGCCCTGCACGGCGAGGCCCCCGGCCGACTCCGCGTGGCGGAACGCCTCGATGGATCGGGCGAGCGGCGAGAGGTCGAAGCTCACGGCCATGGCGCGGACTGGCTCCGGTGGTATTCGAAGTTCTTCACGAAGCGTTCGGCGATCGCGCGGCTGCCGGAGATCACGACCACGTTCTCCGCGTTCCTCCACTGCGCCGCCTGGGTGAAATTGTAGCTCCCCGTGATCACCGTGGCCGCGTCGACGATCACGATCTTGTTGTGCGAGGCGGCGTGGCACGAGTCGAGGTACACGCGCGCCCCGGCGCGCTGAAGCGGGGCGAGGACGGGCAGGCCGCCGGATGCGTGCTGCGCGGCATCGGCCACGATGCTGACCTCCACGCCGCGGCGCAGCGCGGCGTGGAGCGCCCCGGCGATGTGGCGGTCGTTGAAGAGATACGCCTGCACGCGCACGCTCTCGCGGGCCTGCGCGATGCGCCTGGCGATGAGGTCCGAGATGTCGTCGCCCGGCGTGAACGCCGCCTCGATGCGCGCGCCTTCGAAGCTTCGCGCATGGGAGCCGGCGGCGAGGGCGAGCAGCGCCGCGAGGACCAGGGCCCGCAGCATCGCGAGGTCCTTATGCCTTGCGCCGTTCCATGACGGCGGCGAAGAAGCCGTCGGTGTCGTGCACGTGCGGCTCGAGGCGCAGGTACGGGTCCGCGGCGAGCCTCACGCCTTGGCGCCGGAGCGCCTCGCCCGCGGGAACGAGGTGGAAATCCGGATGCGCCGCGAGGAACTCGCCCACGATGTCCTCGTTCTCCTCCGCGAGCAGGCTGCACGTCCCGTACACGAGGCGCCCGCCCGGCTTCACGAGCGCGGCGGCGGCGGCGAGGATCGAGCGCTGCTTCGCGTTGAGCTCGGCGAGCGCGGAGGCGTCCTGGCGCGACTTGAGGTCGGGGTTGCGCCGCAGCGTCCCCAGCCCCGTGCAGGGCGCGTCGACGAGCACGCGGTCGATCTTGCCGCGCAGGCGCTTCACCTTCGGGTCGTTCTCGCCCGAGATGCGCTGCGGGTGCACGTTGGAAAGCCCCGAGCGCTTGAGGCGCGGCGCCAGGTTCGCGAGGCGCTTGTCGGAGACGTCGAAGGCGTAGAGCCGCCCGGTCGAGCCCATCGCGGCGCCCAGCTGCAGGGTCTTGCCGCCGGCGCCCGCGCAGAAGTCCACGACCATCTCGCCGCGGCGCGGCTCCACGAGCATGCCGAGGAGCTGGCTTCCCTCGTCCTGCACCTCGACGGCGCCGTCGAGGAACATCGGATGCTGGTTGAGCGCGGGCTTGTCGCGAAGGCGCACGCCGACGGGAGAGTAGCGCGACGGGTGCGCCTCGATCTTGTCGTAGTCGAGCCGGTCGAGCACCGCCTCGCGCGGAGCCTTCATCACGTTCACGCGAAGGTCGAGCGGGGCCGCGTGCTGCAGGCCGCGCGCGAGGGCGAGGATCTCGTCGTCGCCCATGCGCTTGCGAAGGCGCTCGATCACCCAGTCGGGCAGGTCGGCGCGCAGCTCGAAGGGCAGGGCCTCGAGGTCCTGCGCCTTGAGGCGCGCGAGCCACTCGCGCTCGTCGCCCTTCAGCACGGATTCGATCTGCGAGACGCCGATGCCCTGCAGCTTCACCAGGGTGGCGAGGGCCATCTCGCGCGGCGTGGCCCCGGGTGTGAGGTGCTCGAGCATGCGCCGGCGGCGCAGCGCGGCGTACACGGTGTCGGCGACGAGCGCGCGGTCGCGCTGGCCGAGCTTCGGGTTCTCGCGGAAGAAGATTCGCAGCTGCGCGTCGGCGGGCGCCCGCGCGGGAAGGATCACCGTGAGGGCGTTCACGATCGCGTCGAGCTGGGCGCGGGTGAGGTTCATGGCGCGGCGCTACTGCGAGATGCCCGTGGCGACCTGCTCGACCATGAGCCGGTTGCGCGCGACGGGATAGCGCAGCTTCACGGGAAGATAGTGCTGGTCGATGCCCAGCCACACGTCGATCACCGACTGGTCCTGCGGGTCGATGTGGCGCAGGTGCAGGGCGCGCACCTTCCCGAGTGGAATCTCGATCTCCTCGACGCCCAGCAGCAGCAGGTGGAACTCGTAGAAGCGCCGCTGCGTGAAGACGCGAAGGTCGTAGGCGTCTCCCGTGGGCGGCGAATGCGCGAGCTGGAAGATCATCGAGAGCCAGTCGACCGTGTTGCCGGCGATGTCCACCGTCTTCGGCTTGTTGTCGCCCTTGTCGAGGATCGCCTTGCCGCTGGCCCAGTCGAAGCGGATGCCTTCGGCGATTGGATTGCCGGGCTTGTGCTCCTCGAATCGATCGGGCCTGAGGCCCTGCGGCGTCACCTTGCCGGTGCTCTCCTGGCGCAGCCGCCCCTCGAGGAAGAGGGCGAAGAATCCCTGCGCCTCGGCTTCTCCCTCGATGGTGTAGTCGTCGCCTTCGCGGCTCCAGGTGTAGCGCGCGCGCCCGTCGGCGAACGCGGAGGTGAGCTTGTAGTCGATCGAAAGGCTCGGCGGCAGCGCGTCGACCGGGAACCGGGGCGGCTGCAACGCGGGAACCGGGGCCGCGGGTTGCGCGAGCGCGACCTTGTCGGGCGCCGGCGAATCCGCGGCCTCGGGGGGGACGGCGTCGGGCATCACGGGCTCGATCAGGGGCGCCTCCATCTGCTGCTCGAGCGTACCGGAAGCCAACGGCGCGATCTCGTCGGGCACGGCGATCGGCCGGAACTTCGGGCGCGCGCGGGCGACGTGCCGGGGCGCGGGCTTCGCGGCCGGCGCGGGCGCGGCCACGGGCGCGGCTTCCGCGTCGAGCGTGGCGGTGTATTCGGGTCCGCCGGAATCGTCGTCGCCGGGATCCGCCGCGCGGTTGGGCACGCCCACGAGCACGGCGGCGTGCACCAGGGCGGACAGGGCCAGCGCCGCGAGCACCGCGCGGTAGCGTCGGGCGAATCGTCGCAGGCGGCGCAGGCGCATGGCTAGCGGATGTCGAGCGAGACGATCGTCTGCTCGAGGCGGAACCGCTTCGGGTCGTCGTAGACCACGCGCACGGGGAAGTTGGAGCGGTCCCGGGCGAGCCACACCTCGGCGCGCGTTTCCTTGGGATCGTCCACGACGCGCTGGTAGTGCATCGTGTCGAACTCTCCCGCGGCCGTGGCGAGCTTCTCCTCGCCGACGAGCCGATAGGTGAAGGTCTCGATCCTGCGCCGATCCGCCATGGGGACCACGAGCGTGTCGCCGAAGCCCTTCATCAGCGTGAACTGGTACATCATCGAGACGCGATCCTGCGTATCGCGCGGCAGCGGCGCCTCGGAATCCTCTCCGTGGAGCACGGTGCGCATCACGCCCTTGTCCCAGTCGAAGTCGCTGCGCAGGTCACGCCTGGAATCCTTCGCGCGGTGCTCGGTGTACGTGAGCGGCTGCAGGCCCCGCGCGCCCACGCGCCCGGTGCTCTCGGCGGTGAACTCGTCGTCAACGAACATCTTGAGCAGCCCTTCGCTGCGCGTGACGCTCTGGATGGTGTAGCGGTCGCCCTTGCGCACGAAGCTCTCGCTCACGTGGCCGATCACCACGCCCGAGCTCACGACCGAGTACTCGGCGCCGATCTCCTGGGGCGGCGCGGCGGCGGCGAGCGTCGAGGCGAGCAGCAGCGCGGCGAACGATTTCACTCAAGGCTTCCGGGGCGAGACGAGGTAGTCCGTAGAAACGCCCGAGTCGCGCACCCGGACGACATCGCCCGAGAATTCGACCTTTCCCTCGACGAACCAGCGCACCGCCTCCGGATAGATGCGGTGTTCGACTTCGAGCACGCGCCCGGCCAATCGTTCCTCGGTGTCGCCCGGCATCACGGGAACCACGCCCTGCACGACGATCGGCCCGTTGTCGAGCGCGGGCGTGACCACGTGCACCGTGGCGCCGTGGACCTTCACGCCCGCCTCCAGGGCGCGCGCGT
>Ga0335082_10010585_pt1 | contig 10011 bp, 12 predicted proteins | sample Lox_Sample_41_FD_206718 | JGI IMG/M metagenome (GOLD analysis project Ga0335082, IMG submission 206718) | Soil microbial communities from Loxahatchee National Wildlife Refuge, Florida, United States - Lox_Sample_4.1 | ecosystem: Environmental > Terrestrial > Soil > Wetlands | place: USA...
CGCCCCCTCACAGCGCAAAGCGATTCAAGAACGACAAATAATTCGAAATGATGGTGAAACGCCCGAAAACGAGCAACGTGCCCAACGCTATAAGCAGGGCGCCGCTGAAGATCTCCACCGCGTGCATGAACGTTTTGAAGCGCCCGTAGAACTCCAGGAAGCGCTCCAGGGCGAACGATGTTATCAGGAAGGGGACGGCCAAGCCTAAAGAGTACACCGCCAACAGAAAAATCCCCTTGAAGACGGAATCCTGCGCCGCGGCAAAACCCAGTATGACCGCCAGAATCGGACCGACACAGGGAGTCCAGCCGAAGGCGAAAGCAAAACCGATCAGGAATGCTCCGCCAGCCGTGCTGCCTCCCTTCACCCCATGCAGTCGCTTGTCCGCGTACAGGGCATTAATACGAAAGATCCCAGTCAGATGCAAGCCGAAGACAATAATGACCACACCCGCCACTTGGGCCAGGGTGGATTTGTAGCGCGCCAGTAACTGCCCCACTTCCGTGGAAATGGCGCCCAGGGTGATGAAGACCACACTGAAGCCGAGGATGAAGCTGATCGAATTCAGCATCATCTTGCGCAGCAGCTGCGACTCCTGCGATTTTAGCTCCTCGATCCCGGCTCCGGAGATCAGCGAGACATACCCCGGAACCAGGGGCAACACGCAGGGCGACAGGAACGATACTAGGCCAGCGACAAAGGCCGCGATAGGAAGAGGAAGGCTCGTCATCAATGGCACCATTCTACCTGCTGCCGCGAAGCTATCCGCGAACAATCTCGGTCCGGTGTTGAATCCGATGTCCTGCCCGGAAAGAAGTTGCAAATACTCGGCCTATTTCGGCTTTACGATCTTGTGGCGCTTCTTGGAAGCCGCAGCGCTTTTCGGTTCGGGCGGCGGTGCTGGCGCGGGCGGCGACAAGGCGGCTGCAGGTCCTTCGGCTACCGCTTTGCGGATAAATCCGAGGGGGACAATGGCTGTCAGCACCGCGCGATCACCCTGCTGTTCAACCTTCAGGCTGTCGAAGACCGCCTTAACGTCCGCATCCGGCCCGCTCGCTCCTTCCGCCCCTTCCGCCGCGTGGAAAAGATTCAGGAACGCCTCCACTTGTGTGGCGATGCGCTGGGCTTCCGCAGTGCTGTCTGTAAATGCCGCGGCGCGGAAGTGGAGGGCCCGCAGGTAACGGACAGAGGCCACCACGACCGCAGGTTTAGAGAACAGGACGGCCCAATCCTTGGACGGAGAAGGAGAAACGTTGGAGCTTGCGGACGGCCCAACCTTGAAAATGCCCCAGGCCAGGCTGGCAATCGGGATGTGATGGTAATACTGCCGTAAGAACGCTGGCCCGCCGAACGGTGACGCCAGTTTGCGAGACCGCTCGACAATCCCCTGGATCACTTGCGGATCAGGGTGGTTCGACACCGCTACCGTGTCGACCCCGAGAATCGCCACGCGGACCGTGCGTCCCTCGTGGGGGATGGAAAAGATGTCGACGGACCGGTAACTGTCAACCGCGGTGGAGAGCTTTCGCAAATACGCCCGCAGCCGCTCGCCCTCAATCTTTCCAACGAAGACCTCGGAATATCGGGGCTCTGGAGACGGGTCGGTAGTGAGCCAGCCTCCTTCCGGAGGGTAGTGAACGGCGACGGCGGCCTCCTCCAGGTCACGCTCAAACTGGAAGCCCGTGGCCTGGATGAACTGTTCGTAGTCGGGATCATGGCTGACAGGAGGCAACTCGCCGGCCAGATTGGCACGGCGCGTCCACTTCAGGTCGACGTAGAAAAACCCGTCTGCGGTAGGGAGCAAGCGGGCGGGCTCCGGGGGAGCGTGTTTGCGGAGGACGACCACCAGCGCCAGCGCCGCCGCGACCAGCAGAACGACCAACACAATGGGGAGGCTGCGTCGTATTCTCATGTAAGGAGGGCTTGGCTCGATAGTCCTCTCCTGGCGCGCCCTGCCCTTCGGAGAAGGCTCATCATAGCATCCGGGGACGCGCGGAAGCGCGAGCCGGAGGCGGTAGGCGGTTGCTTGCACGTCACATACCGTTATGGTATCTTTTAAAATTGTCCCAGTAATCAGGAAGGGATCAGAGGGAGTGATGTGCCCTGAGGAAGCGGGCATGTGTCCTTGACTGCTGGCGTAGCTCAGCTGGTAGAGCATCTGATTTGTAATCAGAGGGTCAGGGGTTCAAATCCCTTCGCCAGCTCCAGTATCGAACAAAGCAGGGCGGTTCCGGAATCGGGCGGTGGCGCGGTCGGCATAGAGTTTTCTTCAACGGCACTCCATAAGGAAGCATTTCCAAGTGTGGTGTAGGTGCGCAGGAAGTGCTCTTGCGCATGGCTGAATCTTCGAGGGGCCAAGGTCTGTCGCAGCCTCGTCTTTGCCCATGGCAGCGCCCGTCGGCGATCTCGAGTTTTGGCAGCGAGGGACCATGGGTTTTGCACAGGTGGGTGAGTGGTTAAAGCCAACAGACTGTAAATCTGTCCCTCCTAGCGAGGTACGAAGGTTCGAATCCTTCCCTGTGCACCAGTGATTGAAGTGAATCGCCTCATTGTTGGAATGGCTGCCTTCGTCGCGTTGGGGATTCTCACGTGGGCGACTATCGAGGACCAGCGGATTCGCTGGGCGACTCTGGCGATCCTGGCAATGTTTGCGGTAAAGACCTGGGTGCGGCGGAAGGATTCCCTGCATTCGGGTGGCGGGAACGAGAACGATTGACGCGGTTGTAGATCCCGCAGAGAGCTGGCGGCTGATAGCTGACAGCTGAGTTCCGAGCCGATGTAGCTCAGTTGGTAGAGCACTCCCTTGGTAAGGGAGAGGTCATCAGTTCAATCCTGATCATCGGCTCCAGAGTTTGAGAGCAGTGTGCAAGGAGCTTGGCACATTCTGAGGTTGTTGTGGTTTGCTGTCTCGGTCGGTTTTTTGTTGGTTCAAGCTATTTGCCCTGATTCGTCTTCGTGGTCAAGACAAGAAGCGTAGCTTGCACATCCTGATCGTGATCGCGGTACTGGTCGCTCTTAAGAGAATGGTTTGGGAGGTCTTTAAAACCCCTACGGCCTTTCTCCTAGTGACAGCGCTAGTGGGTGTAGCGGAAGGCATAGCAGCTTTGGTTCTGCTATGGATGTTGGTTTCAAGAATTGAAGACACGGTGGAAGACAAAGTCGATCCAGTGATTTTGCTGAAGGCTGACAGCTAAGAGCTGACGGCTAAAAGGGCGGGAGTAACTCAGTGGTAGAGTCACAGCCTTCCAAGCTGTTGGTCGCGGGTTCGATTCCCGTCTCCCGCTCCAGGAATTCGAGGTTGGCCGGAAATGGGTTTTGAGCAGGCGACGATCAAGGTCGAGAAGGAAAAGGAGTTTGAGGAACTGAAGAGTTCGATTGAGCGCTCCTTCCGGCCCGAATCGGTGGAACAGTTTCTTAAGCAGTTAGGCGCGCTAGGTCTGCGAGTGCGTGATTGGGATGCGGTTGTGGCTAGGCGCGTTCTTGAAAAAATTGACCCGGTATTGGGCAGGTCCGGGAAGAAAGCTTCGGGTCTTTACCAAGCATTAACCGTGTCGGACCAGGCGCAGATGCGCGAGTTTTATCTGTCCCGGGTGGAAGAAGTGGATCCGAAGCTGCGAACCAAGTTCCACAAGCTTTACCAGTATTACTGAGGATCGCAGTAGCTAGGAGCTAGCAGCTAGGAGCTAGAAGCTAAACATGGCAAAGGAAAGATTTGAACGCACAAAGCCGCATGTGAACGTCGGGACGATTGGTCACATCGACCACGGCAAGACCACGCTCACGGCGGCGATCACCAAGGTGTTGCAGAAGCACAACCCCAAGATCGTATTCCGCTCGTTTGACTCGATCGACAATGCGCCGGAAGAGAAGGCCCGCGGTATCACGATCGCCACCGCGCACGTCGAGTACGAGACCGACAAGCGGCACTACGCGCACGTTGACTGCCCGGGGCACGCCGACTACATCAAGAACATGATCACCGGCGCGGCGCAGATGGACGGGGCGATTCTGGTCGTGGCGGCGACCGACGGTCCGATGCCGCAGACCCGCGAGCACGTGCTGTTGGCCCGCCAGGTAGGTGTGCCCTACATCGTGGTGGCGTTGAACAAGTGCGACGCGGTGGACGATCCCGAACTGCTCGACCTGGTGGAACTCGAAGTCCGCGAGTTGCTGAAGACCTACCAGTTTCCCGGCGACAAAGTTCCGGTGGTGCGGCTCTCGGCTCTGGGCGCGTTGAACGGGGAAGCCAAGTGGGAGAAGCAGATTGACGAGCTGATGAAGTCGGTGGACGAGTACGTTCCGCAGCCGCAGCGCGAGCTGGAAAAGCCGTTTTTGATGCCGATTGAAGACATCTTCTCGATCTCGGGCCGTGGCACGGTAGTGACGGGGCGAATCGAGCGCGGCAAGGTGAAGGTAGGCGAGGAAGTGGAGATTGTAGGCTTCCGCGAGACACGCAAGACGGTGGTGACCGGGGTCGAGATGTTCAAGAAGCAGCTGGATGAAGGCATGGCAGGAGACAATGCTGGATTGCTGCTGCGCGGCATCGGGAAAGACGATGTGGAGCGCGGGATGGTGCTGGCGAAGCCGGGGTCGATCACGCCGCACACCAAGTTCAAGGCAGAAGTTTACATTCTGACGAAGGAAGAAGGCGGGCGGCATACGCCGTTCTTCAAGGGGTACCGGCCGCAGTTTTATCTGCGCACGACAGACGTGACGGGGGTGGCGGAACTTCCTTCTGGCACGGAGATGGTGATGCCTGGGGACAATGTGAGCCTGGAGATCGAGTTGATTACTCCCGTCGCAATGGAAAAAGGGTTGCGGTTTGCGATCCGCGAAGGCGGCCACACGGTGGGCGCAGGCACGATCGCGGAGATCATTAAGTAACGAAAGCGTCGTAGGTCGTCGGTCGTAGTCGTCGGCCAACGCGGAAAAACCAAAAGCTAGAGGCTAATAGCTTAGGAGCGGTTTTCAATGCCCCGAGAAATCATTACGATGCAGTGCGGTGATTGCAAGGAACGTAACTATTCGACCACCAAGAACCGGAAGACGACTCCGGACCGGTTGGAGATGAAGAAGTTTTGCAAGCGTTGCCGGAAGCATACGCCGCATAAAGAGGTCAAATAGCCAGTAGTCAGCGGGTTGGCTGAAAGCTGACGGCTGATTGCTGAAGGCTTGTTTTTCAGGGGCGTAAGCTCAACGGTTAAACTGTCGGTCTCCAAAACCGAACTTGGGGGTTCGAATCCCTCCGCCCCTGCCAGAGTTTAGAGGGACACGAGGAAAGTGGGCATCAACATGGCGACTGTGGCTGAACAAAACGCGCTGACAACGACCATCAAGTCCTGGCCGGAGCGCGTCAAGACCTTTTACAACGATGTGCGGACTGAGATGCGGAAAGTCACGTCGCCGTCGTTCAAGGAAGTACGCGCCACGACCATCGTGGTCGTTATTACCGTGTTTCTGTTTGGTGTCTATTTTTGGGTCGTGGACAACACGATTGGCAACGGCATTAATTATCTGTTCAAGTACCTGACGCACCGATGACGAGTAAAAAGGAAACAGACGTTCTAGAGCACCCTATGGCGGACGAAGAAAAGCAACCGGCCGGGGAAAGCAACGGAGGGCAAGCTCCGGAGGGTAGTGCTCCGGTCGAGGCCCCGCGCAATCCCAACATGAAGTGGTACATTATCCACTCTTATTCGGGATTCGAACGCAAGGTCAAAGAGTCGCTGGAGTCGCGCGTCCAGGCCTTCGGCCTGCAGGAAAAGATCGGCAAGGTGCTCATTCCGACCGAGTCGGTCACCGAAGTCCGCGGTGGCAAAAAGTACACCAGCGAGCGCATGTTCTATCCCGGCTACGTGCTGGTCGAGATGGACATGGATGACCACGTCTGGCACGTGGTCAAGTCGACCCCGCGAGTGACGGGCTTTGTCGGTACCGGGCAGCAGCCGACGCCGCTATCGGATGAAGAAGTTCAGCACATTGTCTATCGAGTCGATGAGTCCAAGGACAAGCCCAAGCTCAAGGTCAAGTTCGAGAAGAACGAATCGGTGCGTATCACGGAAGGGCCGTTCGCCAGCTTTACTGGAGTTGTGGACGAAGTGAACGAAGACCGCGAGACCTTGAAGGTGATGGTGACAATTTTCGGCCGGTCAACCCCGGTGGAGTTGGAATTTAATCAGGTTGAAAAAGTAGCGTAGTAGCTAGGAGCTAGCGGCTAGGAGCTCGGAGAATCATGGCAAAGAAAGTAACAGGTTCGGTGAAGTTGCAGATCGCGGCGGGCAAGGCGACCCCGGCGCCGCCGGTCGGTCCCGCATTGGGCCAGGCGCAGATTAACATCATGGAGTTCTGCAAGCAGTTCAACGCCAAGACGAGCTCCAAGGAACTGGAAGGCCTGATCATTCCAGTGGTCGTTTCGGTCTATAACGATCGTTCCTTCACCTTCATTACCAAGACGCCGCCGGCTTCGATCCTATTGAAGCGGGCGGCGGGCATCGCCAAGGGATCGGGCGCCCCGAATAAGGACAAAGTCGGCAAAGTTACGGTCAAGCAGGTCGAAGACATCGCCAAGCAGAAGATGCCCGACCTGAACGCCGCGTCGGTGGAGACCGCGATCAAGAGCATTCGCGGCACGGCACGGTCAATGGGCATTGAGGTGGTTGGCTAGTTTTGTGTAGGGACGGGCGTCTCGCCCGTCCAGGCGAAGCGACGCTTCGCAGGCTTTTCGAGTCAGTCAAAAGCACTACGGCCCATCAAATCAGCGCTGGGCGGTGGGAGACGGAGAAACCGCAATGAAGAAGTCAGGGAAGAACATCACTAAGGCGAGAGCGGCGGTAGAAAAACGCCCGTATCCACTGCAGGAGGCGGTTCCGCTCCTCCAGAAGGTGAAATTCGCCAAGTTTGACGAGACGGTTGAAATCACTATGCGTCTGGGAGTCGATCCCAAGCACGCCGACCAGATGGTGCGCGGTACCGTGGTTCTGCCTCACGGTTTGGGGAAATCCAAGAAGGTGCTGGTCATCGCCACCGGCGACAAGGTGAAGGAAGCCGAGCAGGCCGGTGCAGATTTCGTAGGCGGCGAAGAGATGGTCGAAAAGATCAACAAAGAGAACTGGACTGACTTCGACGCGCTGATTGCCACCCCGGACGTGATGAAGTCGGTTGGTCGTCTGGGCAAGGTGCTCGGCCCCAAGGGGCTAATGCCAAACCCAAAGACGGGCACGGTCACCTTCGACATTGCCAAGGCAGTGCAGGAAGTCAAGGCCGGCAAGGTGGAGTTCCGCACCGACAAGACGGCCCTGGTGCACGTTCCGGTGGGCAAGATGTCGTTTCCTCCGGAGAAGTTGGTCGAGAACGCCACGGTACTGATTTCCAGCGTGATCAAGGCCAAGCCAACCGTGGCGAAAGGCAAGTACGTGAAGGGATGCTATCTGAGCTCGAGCATGGGCCCGGGCATCCCGGTCGACACCAGCGCGGTCGAAGCGGCGGCAAAAGCTTAGGGATTTCGTAATTTTGTGGTCGGGTAATTTGTAATTTGAATTCAGCGTGTTTTGTGCCGGGTTTTCAAATTACAAATTTACGCAATTACCCGATTTTCAATTGAGGACTTATGGCGGTTTCCAGAGCGAAAAAGACGGCCCAAGTAGAGAAGCTGGGCAAAGACCTGCAAAATGTCTCCAACCTGATTGTGACCACGTACAGCAAGCTGACCGTGGCCCAAGATTATGAACTGCGCAAGGCCCTGCGCAGCTCCGGCGCGAAGTATGCCGTAGTCAAGAACACGCTGGCGGAGCGCGCGGCCAAGGGGACCAAGGTCGAAGATGCGCTGAAGAATCTGTCCGGGATTACATCAATCGCCTACACCACGGGTGATCCCGTGGCCTTGGCAAAGGCATTGTCTAAGTACGCCAAGGACAACCCGGAGTTCACCTTCAAGGCGGGCGTGGTCGAAGGCCGCGTGATCTCGATCAACGAGATCAAGGCGCTGGCCACCATGCCGTCGAAGGAAGAGATCTATTCCAAGCTCCTGTTTTTGATCAACGCTCCGGCGCAGCGCCTGGCGACGGCCATCAACGCCGTCGGCCGCAACCTGGCCGTGGTGGTGAATCAGGGCGTGAAAGAAGGCAAGTTCAAGGAAGCGTAGACAAGTTCTGTTATCAGCAAGTCAGGGGTTGCGCGGTCTCTCTTGAGTGTTGTCTGGCACGAAGGAGGCGGACCTGGCGCACTGGAAACCTGGCCCACAGATAACGAAATCAGCAAACTGATAACTCGAATTGGAGAAACAGACATGGCGGATCTGCAGCAGTTGGAAGATCAAATCGTAGGCTTGTCGCTGTTGGATGCGGCAGCTTTGGTAAAGCGGCTCGAAGAGAAGCTCGGCGTCTCCGCGGCAGCGGCAGCGCCGGTGATGATGGCAGGCGGCGGTGCTGGAGCGGCGGCAGGCGCGGCCCCAGCCGAAGAGAAGACCGAGTTCACCGTCGTCCTGAAGGATGTAGGTGCCAATAAGATCAATGTAATCAAGGCAGTGCGCGAAGTCACCAGTCTCGGCTTGAAGGAAGCCAAGGACCTGGTGGATGGCGCGCCCAAGACGGTGAAAGAGGGTGTCTCCAAGGAAGAAGCGGAGAACATCAAGAAGAAGTTCGCGGAAGCTGGCGCGACCGTCGAGGTGAAATAAAGCTCTGGGTGGAGGCGGGTCGACGACCCGCCCCGGCCGGGCAAGCAGCCCGGTCCACTCAGGCATATGGGTGAAGCTTTGCGGCAGGTGTTAGCATCTATATTACTAACACTGCCTCCTGCTTCATCAAGATGACTGCGGCCGCAGATTCCTCAGCAAGCCAGAGGGCGGCCACGGACAGGTTTGGCAGACTGTTCCGCGGGCAGGGCGGAACGGGAACAGGCCTATAGAGACTGGCGCGGAAACGACACATTTCAACACAGGCCAAGCGCCGTATTGGGCGCCCGAGGGGAGCTTTGTCCCCAGCGGGCGCATGTCCATTTTTCCGGTTTTCCTGCTGATCAGGTCCTGGCGCGAACGCTGCGCCCTTTGCTGACGGCCCGCCGCAACGGCGGCCATGAGAAGTTTTGGGAGCATCTGAATGTCGAAGACAAATGGATTCCGCACACGTTTTGACTTTTCCAAGATTCCGGCAACCATCCAGATTCCGAATCTGATTGAAGTGCAGCGGCGCTCCTATGAGCGTTTTCTGCAGATGGATCGTTTGCCCAGCGAGCGCGACGATGCCGGGCTGCAGTCGGTTTTTCAATCGGTGTTCCCGATTACCGACTTCCGCAACGTCTCGCAGTTAGAGTTTGTCGACTACGCCATCGGCAACTGGGAGTGCAAGTGCGGCCACCTCAAAGGGTTGCACCACCTGCGCACCACCTGTAAAAACTGCGGCTCGACGGTCATTACCGACCCCTTTCACCCCGGGGACGTGCTGTGCAACAAATGCGGCACCTACAACGCGAATACTCCCGATTTCTGCAATAAATGCGGCGACCCGGTCGGCCTGCAGCTGAAATACGACGTAGCAGAGTGCGAAGAGCGCGGCATGACTTACTCGGCTCCGCTCAAAGTCACGATGCGCCTGACCATCTTCGACAAGGACGCGGAGACGGGCAACCGCTCAATTCGCGACATCAAGGAGCAGGAAGTCTTCTTCGGCGATGTGCCGCTCATGACGCAGAACGGCACCTTCATCATCAACGGCACGGAGCGCGTGATTGTCAGCCAGTTGCACCGATCCCCGGGCGTGTTCTTCGAGACCGCTAACAACCGCACTTACTTCCTGGGCAAAATCATTCCCTATCGCGGCTCGTGGGTGGAGTTCGAATACGACCAGAAGAACGTGCTCTACGTGCGTATCGACCGCAAGCGCAAGTTCCTGGGCACGATCTTCCTGCGCGCCCTCGGACTGCGCTCCAGTGAAGACATCCTGCGCACCTTCTATACCGTGGACCGCCTGGTCATCCGCGACAAGAAGCTGCACTGGACGCTCGATCCTGCCAGCGACA
>Ga0335082_10010587_pt1 | contig 10009 bp, 6 predicted proteins | sample Lox_Sample_41_FD_206718 | JGI IMG/M metagenome (GOLD analysis project Ga0335082, IMG submission 206718) | Soil microbial communities from Loxahatchee National Wildlife Refuge, Florida, United States - Lox_Sample_4.1 | ecosystem: Environmental > Terrestrial > Soil > Wetlands | place: USA: Florida...
CGTGGACGATTTTCCCGGCGACGTACAGCACTACGCGTCGGGCCTCGGATCGCTCGCGGCGCCGCTGGGCGTGTACGCGATCCCGGGCAATCACGAGGTGTACAGCGGGTGGCGGGCCATGCGGGCACTGCTCGAGGCGCTCCCGCTGCAGCTGCTGGTCAACCGGTCGGTGCGACTGCGGCGCAACGGCGACGCCTTCTGGGTCGCCGGGACCGGCGATCCGGCCGGCGGCCGGGGCGCCGAGGTCGCCCCGGACATCGCGCGGTCGCTGGAGGGCGTGCCGCGCGGCGGCTTCGTCCTCGCGCTGGCGCACAACCCCGCGCTCTGGCCCGCGCTCGCGCAGCGCGGCGTCGCCCTCACCCTGAGCGGGCACACGCACTGGGGACAGCTGGCGTTCCCGCGCCTCAACTGGTGCCTGGCGAGCCCCTTCCTCGAGCTGGCGATGGGATCGCACGTGCGCGGCGGCTCGCTGCTCTACATCCACCCCGGGACGGGCTACTGGGGCATCCCGTTCCGGCTGGGGCACGCGGCACAGGTCGCGGTCATCACGCTCCGCCGCGGCAAGACCGCGGAGATCAGCGATGAGACGTCGGAGTAGTTGCCAGACGCCAAGTTGCCAGTGGTTACCAGTCGCGAGTGCGGGAATTCGGAACAGGCGGCGGGAATTCGATGATCGAGACGGGATCGACGGCATCAGCTTGGTGGCGTGGGGCACTTCAAACAGCTCAAGGCGTGGCAACATGCGCGGTCGGTGGCGGTCCTGTCGGCGGCGGCCATCACGCAGTTACCCGCGGCTGAAAGCGCCGCTCTCGCAGATCAGTGGCGCCGGGCGGCCTATAGTGTCGCGCTGAACATCGCCGAGGGCGCGAGCAGACGCGGCAGCAGGGAATTCCGCAAACATCTCGATATCGCGAGGGCGTCCCTGGACGAACTCGAAGCGATCATCGATCTGGCCGTGTCGCTGGGCTACTTCCGGCCCGAGGCGCTCGCCAAGCTCGACGCGACGCGCGACGAATGCGCGAAAACAGTCTACGGCCTGCTGCGCAAGTTCAGCGATACGCCTGCTCCCGTACGCTGACGTCTGGTAACCACTGGCAACTTGCCGTCTGGCAACTGTTCCGACGTCTGAAGCCTCTTGCCTCAGGACTTGGCTGTCGCGAGGGTGAACAGCTTCGCGTAATTCTTCGCCTCGCGTGCCCGCCACGCGCCCTTGTGGTACGCGTATCCCGCCACCAGCGGCAGCGCCACGGTCGCCTCGGCGTACACCATCTGCTCCTCGCCGAGCTTCACCTTCCCCCACGAGTTCGCTTCGCGCAGCGTCGAGCCGGAGAGCGCCCCGTCGCGCTCGTCGGCGACGGTGATCTGGATCGCGTACCGGTGCATCTCGACGTCGTGCCCGAGGACCTCGGCCGCGACGACCACGTCCTGCGCGAAGTTCTTGGGCACGCCGCCTCCGACCATCAGCAGCCCGGTCGGACCGGCCGCCAGCTTCAATTGCGTCAGTTCGCGGAAGTCCGCCGCCGAGTCGAGCGCGATGTAGCCGTCGGGATGGTGCACCTGATGGTGGACCAGGCCGAAGCCCGCCGAGCAGTCGGAGAAGGCGGGGACGAAGATCGGGATGCCCGCGCGGTACGCCGCGGACACGATGGACCGCGTCCCGGGCCGCTCGCGCTCCAGCCACGCCCCCATCTCGCGGATGAACTCGCGGGAGCTGACCGCTCGCGGCCCGCCGCCGGCCAGCATCTCGTCCGCGATCCTGCCGACGGTCTCGTCGCAGATCCGGAGCTCGTCCTCGTCGATGTACGTGTCGTAGATGCGGTCGATCGCCGTGCGCCGCAGCGTGTCGTCGTCCGCGCGCACGTCGCCGCGCCAGTGCCGGAAGCCGAGCGCCTCGAAGAAATCCTGATCCACGATGTTGGCGCCGGTCGAGACGATCGCGTCCGCCATCCGGTGCTCGATCAGGTCGATGAACACGTCCCGCAGCCCGGCGGAGCACAGCGAGCCCGCCATGCACACGATCACCGAGCACGCCTTGTCGGCCAGCATCGCGTCGTAGATGCCGGCGGCGCGCCCGAGGTTCCGCGCCTGGAACGCCATCGCGCTCATCGCGTCGACCAGCGGCCGCACGTCGTGCTGCTTGATGTCGATCGAGACGACCGGAGTCGTCAGGAACTCGCTCTTCTTGCTCGGCGCCATGGGGCCTCCCTGAACGAAAGAAAGCCACCGTCGCCCGGCTACGGTTCCGACGGAACCGCCATCGCGCGGGAGGGGTGGCTTCTGCGCGGGAAATGTAGGAGTCTCGAGCCCCGAGTCAACGGCGCAAGCCGTTACCGTGGTGTCCCTTGTCCTATATCCGACTTGCCAAGTCGGAATAACGGCCGCAACCTTCCCGTATGCCCGAAACAGCCGGCGCCACCGAGCTGCGCCTCAGGGCCGCCGTCGAGTCGTCGCCGAGCGGCATCCTGATGACCGACGCCCGCGGGAACATCGTCCTGGTCAACCGGGAGGTCGAGCGGCTGTTCGGCTACGCGCGCGAAGAGCTGCTTGGCAAGTCGATCGAGACGCTGGTGCCCGAGCGCTTCCGGACGGGGCACACGGGTTTCCGCGGCGGGTTCATGGCGGACCCGAAGGTGCGGGCGATGGGCGCGGGGCGCGACCTCTTCGGTCTGCGCAAGGACGGCACCGAGGTGCCGGTGGAGATCGGGCTCACACCGGTGGCGACGGGGGAAGGGATGTTCATCCTCGCGTCCATCGTGGACATCAGCGCGCGCAAGGTGGCGGAGGCCGAGCGGCGGCGGCTCGAGGAGGAGCTGCGGCAGGCGCAGAAGCTGGAGGCGATCGGGACGCTGGCCGGCGGGATCGCGCACGACTTCAACAACATCCTGTTCGGCATCATGGGCTACGCCGAGCTGCTCGGCACGGCCAAGAGCCCCGAAGCGGCGGCGGCGGACCGCGCGGAGCTGCTGAAGGCGGCCACGCGGGGCAAGGACCTGGTGGACCGGATCCTGGTCTTCAGCCGGCGTCAGCCGACGGAGCGGCACGCGCTCGAGCTCGGGAGGACGGTGGAGGAAGCGGCGAAGCTGCTGCGGGCCACGCTGCCGCCCGCCATCGATCTCCGACTCAACATCCATCCGCAGGCGCCCCGCATCATGGCCGACCTGACCTCGATCCATCAGGTCCTGATGAACCTCGGGACGAACGCGGCGCACGCGATGCCGGCGGGCGGCCTGCTCGAGATCACGGTCGAGCCGCGGTATCTCCGCGACAGCGTCGTGCGCCTGCACCCGGGCCTGCACGAGGGTCCTTACGGAGTGCTGGTGGTCCGCGACGCCGGAACGGGCATGGACAGCGCCGTGCTGCAGAGGGTCTTCGAGCCGTTCTTCACCACCAAGCCGAAGGGGTCCGGGACGGGGCTCGGCCTGTCCATGGTGCACTCGATCGTGAAGGCGCACGAAGGGGCGATCGACCTCGAGAGCGAACCGGGCCGGGGGACCACGGTCACCTGCTTCTTCCCCGCGCTGCAGCTCTCGCCCGCCGAAGAACGGGTCGGGACGCGCGAGCCTCCCGAGGGGCACGGTGAGCGCGTGCTCCTCGTCGAGGATGAGCCGGCCCTGGCGCAGATGAGCGCGCGCCGGCTCGAGTCGCTGGGCTACCGGGTGACGGCCGAGACCGACTCGGGGCACGCGCTCCGGACCTTCAGCATGCGGCCGGCGGAATTCGATCTGGTCGTCTCGGACTACCTGATGCCGGGCATGGTCGGGCTCGACCTGGCGCGTGCCGTTCACAATCTCCGGCCGGAGCTCCCGATCGTGCTCCTCACGGGCTTCATCGAGGAGCTGCCCGAGGAGACGCTCCGCACTGCCGGCGTGCGCCGGCTGATCGGCAAGCCCGCGACCTTGCTGGAGCTGGCCGAAGCGTTGCGCGAGGTGCTTCGAGGTGCGGGCGCGCCTTCCTAGCGCCGCGCTGGTTGCGGCGCTCGCCGGGCTGGGTGCGGCCAGCGCACGGCCGGTCGCGGCACAGGACGTCTATCACCGCTGCGGCATGGCGGGCAGCGCCGCCGGCGCCAGGGCCCGGGCCCTGAATCTCCTCAAGAACCGCTACGCCGCGCCCGCGGCCGCGGACCTGGACTCGAGCGCCACGCTCGCCGCGCTGCTCGCGCCCGGCGGCGATCGCGGCCGTTGGAGCGACCGGCGCGGCGCGACCGTCGTCGGATACGTCCGCGACGTCAAGCCAGGTGGGTTCGAGACATCCAACTGCCTGGCGAAAGCCCGGGAGTATCGCGATACGCACATCGAGCTCGTCGCCGATCCGGCGAACGCGTCCGCCCTGCCGGTGATCGTCGAAGTCACGCCGCGATGGCGGGCGATGATGGCGGCCAGGGGAGTGGACTGGTCCACCGCCACGTTGCGGCGGCAGCTCCTCGGGCGCTGGGTTCGCGTGACCGGCTGGCTGATGTTCGACGCCGAACACGCCAATGCCGCCACGAACACGGCGCCGGGGCATCCCCACGACTGGCGGGCCACGGCCTGGGAAGTCCACCCCATCACCGATCTCCTCGTCGTGGCGAGGCCACGCTGAACAAAGGCGGAACGCGCGCGTCCAATCAGTGGTATAAGCGCGTATGAACGTCGATCGCCGCCTCCTGCTCGCGGGCCCCGCGCTCGCCCTGCTCGCCGCCTGCGCTCCGGCCATCCGGAGCGAGCGGGACGAGAGCATCGCGGTACCGCGGGGAGCCACGTGGGCATGGGCGGCCACGGACAGCGGCGCGCGCGCCGAGCGCGGGCCGTCGCCCGCCGGCGAGATCGTCGAACAGCGGTTCCGCCGCGCCATGGAAGCCACCATGCAACAGAAGGGTTATCACCTGGTGGCCGACGCCGCGCAGGCGGACTTCGTGCTCTCCGTGCAGTTCGGGGAGCCGCAGGGCGGCGCGCCCGCGCGGCGCAACGCGGCGGTCGTCGTCGGCTTCTCCGGCGGCTGGGGATACCGGCCCTTTGGCTTCGGCCGTCTCGGCTATCGCCCTTGGGGGTTCTGGGAACCGTTCGGCCTGTACCAGCCGTGGGGCTGGGGCTTCTACGGTGCTCCGGTGTGGGGCGGCTACGCCGTCCCGGCCTACGGTGGCGGTCGGCGCGTCTACTCCGACCGGGCCATGGTGGTGGTGCTGCGCGAGCGGCCGACCGGCCAGGTCGCGTGGAGTGCGCGCCTCGGCTCCGACGCTCTCGACGCCCACCGCCTGACGGAGGACCGGGTGCGGGACCTCACGAACAAGCTCTTCCGCGGCCTGAACTGACGCACCGCTCGCCTTGACGGCCGCTTGACGGCCGGCGTGCACCGTATACCCGGACCTTCACCGGGAGTGCACATGCCGGCCCTTCCTCCGACCCTGGGCTTCTTCGGCCGCCACCCGCTGATCCGGCGGCTCTTCGCGACGATGCTGCCGGCGAGGCCTCGCATCTAGGCGGCCGGCACGGCGGCTTCCGCTCCGGCCCGGACGGGGGCACTATCTACGGTACCCTCCGTCCGGAGCGGTCGGGAACGCCGTGAACCGTTTGCTGCCGTCGGAAACCCGCTGGGCCCTCTTCGCCGCCGCGCTCGCCGTGGCGATCGGTGCGGCCGACGTTCTCACGCCGAAAGAAATCCTCATCGGGATGCTCGTCGTCCCCCCGCTGGTTGCCTCGACGGCGGCGCGGCCCTCCACGACGTGCTGGATCGCGTTTCTTTCTCTGCTCGAGGCGCTGGCGCTCGGGGCGCCGGACCGCATCTGGATGACGCAGGATCACGTCGTCCGAATGGCCGAGGTTCTGGGGGCCGGCGCGCTGGCGGTGTTCCTGGCGATGGGACGTCGCGCGAGTGACCGGTCGCTGGCGGCCACCTATCGGATCTCGCAGGCGGCGCACACGGCGGGGTCGCTGCAGGACCTCTTCCGGGCCATTCACGAGATCGTGGGCGAGCTGATGCCGGCCCGCAACTTCTACATCGCCCTGTGCGACTCCGATTGCACGCTGATCACCTTCCCGTACTTCGTGGACGAGTACGACCCGCCGCCCGCGCCCAAGCCTCCGGGCCGCGGGCTCACCGAGTACGTGCTGCGGAGCGGCGAGCCGCTGCTCGGCACGCCGGCGGTCTTCGAGGACCTGGTGCGGCGCGGCGAAGTGGAGTCGATCGGTGCGCCGTCCATCGACTGGCTGGGCGTGCCGTTGAAGGTGGAGGGGCGGGTGATCGGCGTGCTGGTCGTGCAGAGCTACACCGAGCGCGTCCGGTACACCGAGCGTCAGCGCCGGGCGCTCGAGTTCGTCTCCACGCAGGTGGCGATGGCCATCGAGCGGCGGCGCGGGGAGGACGCGCTGCTGGACAGCGAGGTGCGCTACCGGGCGCTGGCGGACGCGACGATGGAGGCCGTGGTGATCCACGACGAAGGACGGGTCGTGGAGGTGAACCCGGCGTTCCTGCGCCTCTTCCGGTACGACGACCCCAGCGAGTTGGTGGGACGCTCCATCTTCGATCTCGGAACTCCGGAGACCGCGAAGCAGGTCGCCGACGCGGTGCGGGCCGGCCTCGAGACGCCGTACGAGGCGACCGGCCTGCGGAAGGACGGCACCACGTTCCTGGGCGAGCTGGTCGGCCGTCCGGCGACGTACCGCGGCCGCCAGGTGCGGATGACGGCGATTCACGACATCACCGAGCGGCGGCGTGCCGAGGCCGCGCTGCGCGCGAGCGAGGCCCGCCTCTCCCAGGCCCAGGCGATCGCGCACCTCGGCGTGTGGGAGCTGGACCTGACGAACGTAAATGACGTGAACGCCAACCCGCTGTGGTGGTCGGACGAGACCTTCCGGATCTTCGGGTACGAGCCCGGACAGGTCACGGTCACGAACGACCTGTTCTTCAGCGCGGTGCCCGCCGCCGACCGGCCCCGCATCAAGGCGGCGATCGCGCGGTCGATCGGCGATGGCGCGCCCTACAACATCGAACACCACATCACCCGGCCCGACGGGTCGGAGCGGATCGTGCGCGAGCAGTCCACCATCGTGCACGACGCCGCGGGCCGGCCGGTCCGCATGATGGGCACGGTGCTCGACGTGACGGAGCCGCGCCACCTGGAGGAGCAGCTCCGGCAGGCGCAGAAGATGGAGGCGGTGGGCCAGCTGGCGGGCGGGCTGGCGCACGACTTCAACAACCTGCTCACGACCATCCTGACGATGTGCCAGATGCTCCAGTCGGAGCTGCCGCCGGATTCGACGGTGCAGGCGGACCTCGAGGCGATCCGTGGCGCGGCGGAGCACGGCTCCGCGCTGACGCGCAAGCTGCTCGCCTTCAGCCGGCACCAGCGGCTGCAGATGCGGTCGGTCGCGGTAGAGCCACTGGTCCGCGACTTCCTGCGGATGGCGCGCCGCGTCGTTCCCGAGGACGTGGAGGTCGATCTGGCGCTGGAGGCCGAGGGCACGGCGGTCGTGGCGGACCCGGCGGCGCTGGAGCAGATCCTCATGAATCTGGTGACCAACGCGCGGGACGCGATGCTCGCCGGCGGCCGGATGCGCATCGAGGTGGGGCGCGCGACGCTGGGCGAGGAGGACTGCCGCGACTACGGCCAGGGCACGCCGGGCGACTACGTGGTGATCGCGGTGCACGACAACGGCGCGGGGATGGACCCCGAGACGCAGCGCCGCATGTTCGAGCCGTTCTTCACGACGAAGCCGGTGGGCAAGGGCACCGGGCTCGGGATGCCGATCGTGTACGGTCTCGTGAAGGAACACAACGGTTTCGTGCGGGCGTACAGCGAGGTGGGCCGGGGCACGACGGTGCGGGTCTATCTCCCGGCTTCGGTGGCGAGCGCGCCCCATCCGCGCCCGGCCAGCGCCGAGGCCCGGGGCGGGTCTGAGACCATTCTCCTGGTCGAGGATGACGAGGCGCTGCGGCGCTCGGGCACGCGCGTGCTCACGCGCTACGGGTATACGGTGATCACTGCGAACGACGGGCGCGAGGCGCTCGAGATCGTGCGCTCCGCCGCGGAGCCCCCCGATCTCATCGTCAGCGACGTCGTGATGCCGCACGCGGGCGGCCCCGAGCTGCTGCGCGCCCTGCGCGAGGCCGGCATCGCCGCGAAGGTGCTGTTCACCAGCGGCTACCCGGTCCGTGACGTGCACGAGCGCACGCCGCTCGAGCCGGGCGTGCCGTTCCTGGCCAAGCCCTGGACGATCCAGGAGCTGGTCCAGCGGGTGCGCGAAGTCCTGGACGAGCCCATCGCCACCTGATCCCGACCGCCGGAGAGCTCTCGATGCCCTTACCAGTTCGCCGCGCTCTCGCCGCGGCGGCCGCCCTCGTGGCGACCGCCGCTTCCGCAGCCGCGCAGGCCGCGCCTGCGTCCGCCCTCGACTGCCGCGAAGCGATGATCCCGGTGCGGGACGGCGTGCGCCTGCACACCACGATCGTCGCTCCCCCAGGCCCGCACCAGCCGCTTCCGATCCTGATGACACGCACGCCGTACGGCGCGCCGCGGTGCCCGTTCAACGGAGGGATCCCGGACGGCTACATCCGGGTCTGGCAGGACATCCGCGGCCGCAACGGCAGCGATGGCGCCTTCATCATGAACCGCCCGAACCGGGAGCCGGGCGACAGCAGCGCGACCGACGAGAGCACCGACACCTGGGACTCGGTGGAGTGGTTGATCCACAACGTGCCCGCCGCCGACGCGCGCGTGGGCATCGCGGGGATCTCGTACCCCGGGTGGCTGGCGGAGGAGCCGCTGATCGGCGCGCACCCGGCGGTCAAGGCGGTCTCGCCGCAGGCGCCGATGACCGACACCTGGATGGGCGACGACTTCTTTCATCAGGGTGCGTTCCGCCTGTCGTACGGCTTCGAGTACGGTTGGGCGATGGAGTCGGACATGGTCGGCGCCGGGGCGCTGCCGATCACCGGATCCGACGTGTACGACTGGTATCTCTCGTTCCCGAGCCTCAAGGCACTGACCGATTCGACGGGCGCGATGCGCATTCCCACCTGGCGCCGGTTCGTCGAGCACCCGGCCTACGACAGCGTCTGGCAGCGGCGCGCGTTCGAGCGTGTCGTGACCCGGCTCGCCGTGCCGACGCTCACCGTCGGCGGCTTCTGGGACCAGGAGGACCTGTTCGGCCCGCAGGCCACGTATGCGGCGCTGGAGCGGCTCGACTCGGCGGGGCTCAATCACCTGGTGATCGGGCCGTGGAGCCACGGGCAGTGGGGAGGTCCCGGCGGCGAGCAGCTCGGCAACGTGCACTGGGGGCAGTCCACGTCGGACACCTTCCGGATCCGGATGCAGGGGCCGTGGTTCGATTACTGGCTCAGAGGGCAGGGCAGCGGCCGCTTCCCGAAGGCGCAGCTGTTCGACGGCGGTGCGCAGGCGTGGCGCAGCTTCGACGCCTGGCCGCCACGCGAGGCCACGCCGCGGGCGCTCTACTTCCACGCCGGCGGCGTGCTGTCGTTCGAGCCGCCGGCCGAGCCCGGGGGATTCGACCAGTACGTGTCGGATCCCGCGCATCCCGTGCCGTACCGTCCGCGGCCGATCGAGATCACCTACAGCCGCGGCTCGCGCTGGGCGCGGTGGATGACCGAGAACCAGCGGTTCGTGGACGGGAGGCCCGACGTCCGTTCCTGGCAGACCGCCCCGCTCGCCGAGGACGTGACGATCGCAGGAGCGGTTGTCGCGCGCCTGCTCGCCGCGACGACGGGCTCCGACGCCGACTGGGTGGTCAAGCTGATCGATGTCTATCCCGACACCGTGCCGTCGCACCCCGGGATGGGCGGCTACGAGCTGATGGTGGCCGGAGACATCATGCGCGGGCGGTACCGGGAGAGTTGGGAGCATCCGGCGGCCATCCCGCCGGACACCGTGGAGCCGTACACGGTGGATCTCCACTACCAGCTCTACACCTTCCGGCGGGGCCACCGGATCATGGTGCAGGTGCAGAGCACCTGGTTCCCTCTCTACGACCGGAACCCGCAGACGTTCGCGCCCAACATCTTCCTCGCGCCCGCGTCC
>Ga0335082_10010588_pt1 | contig 10007 bp, 5 predicted proteins | sample Lox_Sample_41_FD_206718 | JGI IMG/M metagenome (GOLD analysis project Ga0335082, IMG submission 206718) | Soil microbial communities from Loxahatchee National Wildlife Refuge, Florida, United States - Lox_Sample_4.1 | ecosystem: Environmental > Terrestrial > Soil > Wetlands | place: USA: Florida...
ACCTGTGGCCGGGGCGCAAGCTGGGCCAGGTGCCCATCGGCCACGTCACCAACGGTGTGCACCTCGCGACCTGGATGTCGCACCGCATGATGGCGCTGCTCGACAACCATCTCGGGCCCGACTGGGGGAACCACCTCGACGATCCGTCGCTGTGGGCGCAGGTGCTCACGATCGACGACCAGGTGCTGTGGTTCGTGCACTGCGAGCTGAAGGGCATCCTGATGGCCTTCATCCGGGAGCAGGCGCGCCGGCGCTGGTCGGACGAGTGGAAGGAGGCGGCCCACGTCGTGGGCGCGGGCACGCTGCTGGATCCCGACGCCCTCACCATCGGATTCGGGCGGCGGTTCGCCTCCTACAAGCGCTCCACGCTCCTGTTCCGGGACATCGAGCGGCTGCGGAAGATCCTCATCAATCCGTGGCGGCCGGTGCAGATCGTCTTCTCGGGCAAGGCGCACCCGGCGGACGAGGACGGCAAGAAGATGCTGCAGGAGGTCTACCAGTTCTCGCGCGACCCGCGGCTGGAAGGGCGGGTCGCGTTCCTGGAGGACTACGAGCTGCACCTGGCGCACCGGATGGTCCAGGGCGTCGACCTGTGGCTCAACCTGCCGCGCCCGCCGCTCGAGGCCTGCGGCACCAGCGGGATGAAGGCCGCGCTCAACGCGGTGCCGCAGCTCAGCACGCTGGACGGCTGGTGGTTCGAGGCGTACGACGGCCTGAACGGCTGGGCGATCAAGCCGGCGCCGGAGGGCGGCGACGGCGACGAATGGGACGCGGAGCAGTTGTACAGCCTGCTGGAGAACGAGGTGGTGCCGTTGTACTACGACCGCGACACGCACGGCGTGCCGCGCGGCTGGGCCGACAAGATGAAGCACGCCCTGCGGACGGTGGGCGAGCGCTACACGGCGAGACGGATGGTCCAGCAGTACGTGAAGTCGTACTACGCCCCGGCCCTGCGATCCGAGGTGGCCGCCGGTGACGATCCCCCGAGCGCCTGACGGGTCTGCGATGGGCGCGCCGTTCGAGGACGCGCCTCCCGCCCCCCCGGCGCGCTGGCGCTCCCCGGCCGTCCCGCCCCTGCTGCTCGGCTCGAGCGCCGAGGAATCGGTGGGCGTGGTCCACGTCGTGGCGGAGTACACACCGTTCGCCCACACCGGAGGCCTCGCGGACGCGGTGGCCGGCCTGGCGCGGCTGCAGGCGTCGGCCGGCGTGCCGACCGCGGTGGTGCTGCCCCTGCACCGCTCGGTGCGGCGCGCCCGCCAGGAGCTGATCGCCGTCGGGCGTCCGTTCCCCGTCGAGGTGGGGCCGAGGGTCGAGTGGGCGCGGCTGTGGCGGGTGGCGGCGGCGCCGCGGGCGCCGCGGGTCTTCTTCATCGAGCACGACGGCTACTTCAACCGCGCCGGTCCCTACGGCTCGGGCGGCAAGGACTACCCGGACAACGGTTTCCGGTGGGCGTTCTTCGCCCAGGCGGCGCTCGCGGTGCTGCCGCGCATCGCCAGCGTCCCGGTGGTGGTGCACGCGCACGACTGGCACGCGGCGCTGGTGCCGGTCTACCTGCGGACCCGGTTCGCCGGCCACCCGTTCTACGACCGGGTGCGGACCGTGCTCACCGTCCACAACGCGGCCTTCCAGGGCTGGTTCCCGGAGGAGCTGCTGCACATGGTGGGGCTGCCGGCGTGGCTCTACGACTGGCGGCTGATGGAGTGGTACGGGCGGGCGAACTTCCTCAAGGGCGGCCTGGCGTTCGCGGACTTCGTGACCACGGTGAGTCCGACCCACGCGCGGGAGCTGGTGACGCCGGAGGGCGGGTTCGGGCTGCACGACGCGTTCGCGGCGCTGGGCGACCGACTGGCGGGGATCGTCAACGGGATCGACGTGGAGTCGTGGGACCCGGCCACCGACCCGCACCTCACCGCCAACTACTCGGCCAACGACCTGTCCGGGAAGCGGCGCTGCAAGTCGGCGCTGCAGCGCACCTACGGCCTGCCGCAGCGGTTCAACGTGCCGCTCGTGGGCATGGCGGCGCGGCTGGTGGCGCAGAAGGGCCTCGACCTGCTGATCGACAACGCGGCGCTGTTCGCCGACGGCGCGCAGTTCGTGTTCACCGGTCGCGGCGACCCGCGCTACGAGGCCGCGCTCACCGCCATCGCGGCGCGCTCGCACCAGCGGGTCGCCGTGCGGCTCGGCTTCAGCGACCGCAACGCGCGCCGCATCATGGCGGGCTGCGACATCTTCCTGGTGCCCTCGCTCTACGAGCCGTGCGGCCTCACCCAGATGACCGCGCAGCGCTACGGCGCGCTGCCGGTGGCGCGGCGCGTCGGCGGGCTCGCCGACACGATCGACGACGGGGAGACGGGATTCCTGTTCGACGCCTACGCGCCCGCCGCCCTCGCGGATTCGGTCCGCGAGGCGGTGGAGACCTACCGCACGCCGGCGCGCTGGGCATGGCTGGTCGAGCACGCGATCGAGCGCGACTTCAGCTGGTCGCCGTCGGCCGTGGAGTACGCGGCCGTCTACCGGCGCGTGCTCGCCGCCAGCCCCGCGGGACGGTAGGGGCGTCATGGACTTCGTGCTCGCGCTGCACAGCCACGTGCCGATGGTGCTGCGCCACGGGCGGTGGCCGCACGGCAGCGACTGGCTGTGCGAGGCGGTGCTCGATTCCTACCTGCCGCTGATCGAGAAGCTGGACGAGCTGGCGGCGCGCGGCGTGCCCTGCCCGGTCACGGTGGGCGTCTCGCCGGTCCTGGCCAACCAGCTGGCGGACCCGGCGTTCGCGGCCGAGTTCGACGCGTTCCTGGACCAGCGCCTCGAGGCGTGCCGCGAGGCGCGCCGCACGCTGCCCGGGACGGGCGACGCCGCGCTGCTGCCGCTGGTGGACTTCTGGGAGGCGCGGTTCCGGCGGCTGCGGTCGCTGTTCGAGGCGGAGGGGCGGAACCTGGTGGGCTCGCTCGCCAGGCTGCAGGCCGCCGGCCGGCTCGAGTTGATGACCTGCGCGGCCACGCACGGCTACCTGTCGCTGCTCGGGCGCGACGAGTCGATCCGGCTGCAGCTCGGCGTGGCGGCGGCCGAGCACCGCCGGCTGTTCGGCCGGGCGAGTGCGGGATGCTGGCTCCCCGAGTGCGCCTACCGGCCGCGAGGGCCGTGGGCGCCGCCGGGGGCGCCGCACCCGGGGTCCCGGGCGGGCACCGAGGAGTTCCTGGCGGCTGCCGGCTTCCGGTACTTCTTCACCGACGCCCACCTGGCGCAGGCGGGCAGCGCGCTCGGCGGCTACGCCGACGCCCCGGGCGGCCGGGAGCGCGCGGACGCCGGCGGGCGCGAGGCGACCCGGCCGGGCGGGGTCGGGGCGCAGCGCACCCCCTACCGCGCCTATCTCGTCGGCGCCGGCCCGGCGGCGGGCCGCGTGGCGGCGCTGGTGCGCGATCCCCGCTCCTCGATGCAGGTGTGGAACCGGGACCTCGGCTACCCGGGGGACGGCTGGTACCTGGAGTTCCACAAGATCCGCTGGCCCGGCGGCCTGAAGCTGTGGCGCGTGAGCGCCGCGAAGTCGGACCTCGGGGCGAAGCGTCCCTACGACCCGGCGGCCGCGCTCGCCCAGACGGCGCTGCACGCGTCGCACTTCGCGTCGCTGCTCGGCAGCATCGGCGCCACCGGCGACCGCGGGGGCGACGGCCTGGTGGCGGTGCCGTTCGACACCGAGCTGTTCGGGCACTGGTGGTTCGAGGGCGTCGACTTCCTGGCGGCGGTGTACCGCAACCTCACCAACGGGCGGGGCGTGCGGGCGGTGACCGCGACCGAGTGCCTGGACCGTCACCCGCCGCGCGCCGCGATCGAGCTGGCCGCCGGCTCGTGGGGCATCGGCGGCGACGACCGCATGTGGCTGAACCCGACCACCGCGTGGACCTGGCAGCGGTTGTGGGCGCTGGAGGACCGGTTCTGGAACGTGGCCCCGACGGCCCTGACCGTCGCCGAGGCGCGGCCGGTGCTCGCCCAGGCGGCGCGCGAGCTGCTGCTGGCGCAGGCTTCCGACTGGCAGTTCATCATCACCACCGGCGCCGTCGCCGACTACGGCGCGCAGCGGTTCAGCCTGCACGCGGCCGACGCGGAGCTGCTGGTCGGTCTGCTCGAGGAGACCGTCCGCGGCGCCGTGATGCCGGCGCAGGCGCGGCGCATCACCGAGGAGCTGCAGCGCCGGGACACGCTGTTCCCCGACGTGCTGGCGCAGGTGGCGGAGGTGGTCGAGCGCGGCCGGGTGGGCGCGGCCGCCTGATGCCGCCCCGGTCGGTCGTCCTGCACGGGCACTTCTACCAGCCGCCGCGCGAGAACCCGTGGCTCGGCTACGTCGAGGCGGAAGCCAGCGCCGCGCCGCACCACGACTGGAACCGGCGGATCGAGCAGGAGTGCTATCGCGCGGTCGCCGCCGCGCGCATTCCCGACGCGGCGGGGCGCATCGCGCGCATCGTCAACACCCTCGACTGGATCAGCTTCGATTTCGGCGCCACTCTGCTCGAGTGGCTCGAGGCCGAGGCGCCCGCCACCTACCGCGCGGTCCTGGAGGCGGACCGCCGCAGCGCGGCGCGCACCGGGTACGGCAACGCGGTCGCGGCGCCGTACCACCACGTGATCCTCCCGCTCAGCACCCGGCGCGACAAGGTCACCGAGGTGCGGTGGGGCATCGCGGACTTCCGCCGCCGCTTCGGCCGCGAGCCGCACGGGATGTGGCTGCCGGAGACGGGCGTGGACGAGGAGACGCTGGAGGTCGTGGCGGCGCACGGCATCCGGTTCACGATCCTGGCGCCCCACCAGGTGAAGCGCGTGCCGGCGGGCGGCCTGCCCGGCCGGTTCCGCACCCGCGGCGGGCGCGAGATCGCGCTGTTCCTCTACGACGGGCCGCTGTCGCACGACCTGGCGTTCGGTCCGCTGCTCGACGACGCGTTCGCGTGGGCGGCGCGGGTGATGGCCACCGGCGACGCGGCGGGCGGCCCGCCGGCGCTGGTATCGCTCGCGGCCGACGGCGAGACCTTCGGCCACCACCACCGGTTCGGCGAGATGGCGCTGGCGCGCTTCCTCGACGTGATCGAGCGGAGGCCGGACGCGGCGGTCACCAACTACGCGGCGTTCCTCGCGGCGAACCCGCCGGTGGAAACGGTCGAGCTGGTGGCGCCGAGCGCCTGGAGCTGCCCGCACGGCGTGGACCGCTGGCGCACCGACTGCGGCTGCCGCGTGGCCCCGGAGCGGGGCTGGCACCAGAAGTGGCGGGCGCCGCTGCGGGCCGCGGTCGAGTGGCTGGCGGGCGAGCTCGACCGGGTGTTCGAGAGCGACGGCGGCGCGCTGTACCGCGACGTCTGGGCCGCGCGTGACGCGTACGGGGCCGCGCGGGCCGACGGCGGCGCCGCGGTGGGAGAGCTGGTGGCGGCGCAGGCGGCGCACGCCCTCGCGGCCGCGGAGTCGCTGCGGGCGCGGGAGCTGCTGGAGATGGAGCACCACGCCCAGGCGATGTTCACGTCGTGCGCGTGGTTCTTCGACGACATCGGGGGGCTGGAGCCGCTTCAGGTCCTCCGCTACGCCGCGCGCGCGCTGGAGCTGGCGGGGCCGGCCGCCGGCCCGCTGAGCACCAGCTTCGCGGACCGGCTCGCCTCCGCCGTGAGCAACGATCCCTCCGTGGGCGACGGGCGGCGCATCTTCCTGGAGCGCGCCCGGCCCCGCGTGGCACCGGTCGCGCGCGTCGCCGGGAGCTTCGCGGCCCTGACGCGGTTCGTGGGCGGAAGCGGTGACCGGGGCGGGCGGCTCTACGACTACGACGTGGGCGTCGACGGCGACGCCGTCCGCGTGGCGCACCGGCTGACGGGCCGCGCGAGCGCGTACCAGGCGGCCGTGGAGACGCCCGGCAACCGGGACGCGGGCTTCGCGGTGCGCGTGACGCCGCAGGACGGCGCGCGCGGCGACGCCGCGATCCTGGCCCTGGGCGACCTCACCGAGCGGGAGCGGGACGCCGTGCGGTTCGCGCTGATGGCCAGGCTGGCCCGCCGCGCCCTCGGCGCCGAGCAGCAGGCGGAGCTGTGCGAGGGCCGCGCGGCGCTCCCGGAGGTGGCGGACCGCGGCCTCCTGGCGCGGGTGGAGGCGCTGGCCGGGGACCGCTCGCCGGCGGCAGTCGCGGCGGTGCTCGACCTGGTGGATCTGCTCGGGCTCCTCGGCCGCGCCCCGGCCTTCGAGGTGCAGACGACGTTCGACCGGGTGCGCGGCGGCCTCCCCGCGGCGGAAGCGCGAGGCCTCGACGCCCTGGCCGCGCGGCTCGGCTTCGGCACCGCCGCGTGACGGAGGCGCTCCGGTTCGTCTTCGGCGTGCACATCCACCAACCGGTGGGCAACTTCGACCACGTCTTCGAGCAGCACGTCCGCGAAGCCTACCGCCCGCTGCTGGAGCGCCTCTCGGCCCGGGGATTCACGCCGGTCACGCTGCACATGTCCGGGCCGCTGCTCGAGTGGCTGGAGACCCGCGACCGGCCGTTCCTCGACCTGGTGGGCCGGATGGCGGCCGACCGCAAGCTCGAGCTGCTGCTCTCCGGATACGACGAGCCGATCCTGGCCGCGCTGCCGCGCGCGGACCGGGTCGAGCAGATCGGCTGGATGCGCGAGGCGGTGCACCGGCTGTTCGGCCGGGAGGCGGAGTCGGGCGGCCTGTGGCTCACCGAGCGCATCTGGGAGCCGGATCTCGCCGCCGACCTGGTCGCAGCCGGCGTGCGGTACGCGCTGGTGGACGACCGCCACTTCCTGGTGACGGGCTTCCCGCGCTCGAAGCTGCACGCGCCGTTCTGGACCGACGGCGGCGGGGAGCCGATGGCGCTGTTCCCGATCGACGAGCGGCTCCGCTACCTGGTGCCCTTCAAGCCGCCGGCGCAGATCCTGGGCTACCTGGAGCAGCTGCGCGCGTCGGGGCACCGGCTCGCCGTGCTGGCCGACGACGGCGAGAAGTTCGGCGGGTGGCCGGGCACCGCGAACTGGGTCTACGAGCGCGGCTGGCTGGACGAGTTCCTCGACGTGATGCTGGCGGCGGCGGGGCGCGGCGACCTGAAGCTCGTCACCAGCGCGCAGGCGCTGGCCGAGGTGCCGAGCGGCGGCCTGGCGTATCTGCCCTCCGCCTCGTACCGCGAGATGGAGCGGTGGGCGCTGCCGGCGGACGCCGCCGTCCGGCTCGAGCACCTGGAGCGGGAGCTGGGGGAGCACCGGATCGCGGGCCCCGACGGCGGCTTGGTGCGCGGCACGCTGTGGCGGAACTTCCTGGTGCGCTACGCGGAAGCGAACCGGATGCACAAGAAGATGCTGGCGCTGTCGGCGCTGCACCGCTCGCTCGCCCCGGGACGCGGTGCCCGGAAGGAAGAGCTGGCGGTGGCACGCCGTGCGATCGGCCGCGCGCAGTGCAACGACGCATACTGGCACGGCGTGTTCGGCGGCCTGTACCTGCCGCACCTCCGCGCCGCGGTGTGGCGCAGCCTGGCGGAGGCGGAGCGGGTCCTGCGCCGCGACCAGCGCCTCACCGTGCAGCTGCTCGATTTCGATCACGACGGCCACGAGGAGATCTGGGTGCACTCGGGCCGGTGTTCGGTGGTGATCGCGCCGGCGCGCGGCGGCGCGGTGGAGGACTACACCCTGTTCGCGACGCTGACCAACTACGCGGACGCGCTCACCCGGCGCTTCGAGGCCTACCACGAGCCGCGGGACCCGCACCAGCACGGCGGGGCCCCGGCGTCGCCCGGTCAGCCGGCCTGCGACGCGGACGATCGCGCGCTGCTCGTGGACCGGGTCCTGCCCGGCGACGTGACGCTGGAGTCCTATGCGGCGGGGCGCTACGCCCCGCCGGCATCCTGGGCGCGCGCGGCGATGAGCCTGCGGATCGAGGTGGCGACGGCGTCGGAGGTCGTGGTGGTTCTCGAGGCGCCGGCGGGCGCGCCGCCGCTCGAGAAGCGGATCCGGGTCGGCGCCGACGGCGCGCTCGCCGTGCGCTACCGGTGGGACGCCGCGATGCTGCCCGACGGCTGCTGGTTCGCCCCCGAGCTGTCGCTCGCCTCGCCTCTCGACCTCGCGCTCGAGCCCCCGGTGGAGGTCTGGCGGTTCCCGATCGAGTCGGTGGCGAAGTCCGAGCGCGGGCTCGAGCGCACGCTCCAGGGCGAGTCGGTGACGCCGCGCTGGCCCGTCCGGGACGGCACGGCACGCATCGAGCTGAAGCGCCCGCCAGGCTGACGCCGCCCCTGACAGGCAAACTCCCCATCGCGTGACCCCAGGCCCGCCGGTCGGCGCCACCGCGCGTCGCCGGCCGATGGCGCGGGCGCCGCTCCCGTTGTACTGTGCGTCAGGTCCCGCGATGCTCCACCCCCGCCCCCCCCGCGCGGGAAGGACCGGCACGGAGGAGACGGCGATGCACAGACTGCGCAAGTGGCTTCCCCTCGGCGCGGCGGCGGCCGCGCTCGCGACCGCCGCGTGCGGTGACTCGACCACGCCGAGCGCCGGTGATCCCGTCGGGGTCGCGGCGGACGTCCAGCGCGTCGGCGACGCGTTCACGGCCGGGGCGGGGTTCCAGAGCCTCGCGATCATGGCACCGAAGCTCGCCCTCAGCGCGCCCGCGGCCCGGCCCGGAGGCGGGGCTCCGGTGGCGCGGCTCGGGGTCGCCCGCGACGCCATCCAGAGGCTGGTGCGCGCGCTGGGCGGGCGCGCGCCGGCGGCGACGGCGACCCTGTTCCCGCTGAACGTCCTCGGCAAGACGTTCGTGTGGGACACGTCCGGCGGCGGGCGCTTCCACATCGACTCGTCGGTGACCGGCGCGCCCACGGCCGGCGTCCGCTTCTGGCTCTACTACGTCCCGGCGGGCGCCACCGCGCCCGCGCTCCCGCTGCAGCCGATCGGCAACCTCGACCTGGCGGACCAGAGCACGCCGCAGGCCAACACCCTGGGCGTGAACCTGCACTACGGCGATCCGCGGGTCTCCGGCGGCCAGACGCTGGCCGACTACGCGATCGACGGCGTCCGCACGACGGTGAGCTTCACGCTCTCGGCGCTGGGGCACGTGGTGGACACGACGGGGCACCAGGTGGCGTTCAACCTGTCGAACGCCCTCAACGTCAACGACAGCACGCTGCGGATCAACGACACGTTGAGCGCCGCCAGCGGCGCACGGCTGTGGATGGCCATCGTGGACAGCAGCACGACGGCGGCGCACAGCCTGCAGCTGACGGACCACTACGAGCGCAACGGCCACTCGGTGGACGTGGTCGGCGTTGCGTCCGAGACGGCGGTCGACAGCACGGTCAACGTGGTGTTCAAGTTCGACGGCGTGATCTGGGCGACGGTGTCGGGCAGCGAGTCGAATCCGACCTTCACCGCCGCCGGCGGCCAGGCGCTGACCCTCCAGCAGGAAGTGGCGGCCCTCCAGATCGTGATCGGCTTCTTCGACATCTTCACGGCCGCGAACGTGGTGTTCGCACCGGCGCCGCTGGTGTTCTAGCGCCGCCGGGCGCCATCCGCACACGGGCGGCCGCGGGCCGCCCGTTGTGCGTGGTGGACCGCCTCGCTATCGTCCCGGCCATGCGATTCGCACCGTTCTTCGCGCTGCTGACGCTCGCGGCCGCGCCGCTCTCCGCCCAGACCGATTCGGCCCTGATCCGGCACGCGCTGCGCCTGCACCGGGCGGTGCCGATGATCGACGGCCACAACGACCTGCCCTGGAAGCTGCGCACCCGCGGCAGCGACAGCTTCGACAGCACCGACATCGACCGCGTGGTGTTCTCGTGGGACAGCATGGACATCGCGCGGCCGCAGCCCCGCCTGGCCACGGACATCCCGCGGCTGCGGAAGGGTCGCGTGGGCGGCGTGTTCTGGTCCACGTGGGTGCCGGTCGAGCTGATCCGGGCCGACGCCGCGCGGGTGGAGCTGGAGCAGATCGACATCGTGCGCCGGATGCCCGAGCGCTACCCGGAGACGTTCGCGCTGGCGCGCACGGCGGACGACATCCTCCGCATCCAC
>Ga0335082_10010590_pt1 | contig 10007 bp, 6 predicted proteins | sample Lox_Sample_41_FD_206718 | JGI IMG/M metagenome (GOLD analysis project Ga0335082, IMG submission 206718) | Soil microbial communities from Loxahatchee National Wildlife Refuge, Florida, United States - Lox_Sample_4.1 | ecosystem: Environmental > Terrestrial > Soil > Wetlands | place: USA: Florida...
GCCGCCGATCGGGGCAAGCACGAGGCTTGCCCCGATCGGCTTGGTTCAACGGCGAGGTTGCGATGGCATCCGCGTCCGCTGGCCGCTCTGCCCCGCCACCGGGGCTGCGCCCCGTTGCGTGACCGGAGCGGCCCCGCTGCGTTTGTCGCGCCCTCCCGACTCCGGCACGACGAAGATCTCGCAGTCGGGGTCCTGCTTGTCCGGTCGCTTCTTGTTCGGGAGAACCAGGAAGCGACCGCCGTCACGCAGCAGCTGCACGGCCGCATCCAGGTTGTCGCGATCGACACGACCGGAGAGGTACGGCTTGTTGCCTTCCCGGCTGAGGTTCTTCCAGAGCACTCCGAGCTTGATCTTGTCGTCTGTCATCACGCCCCTCACGAGTGTTGAAATGTTCGAGATGAGACCTGGCATAGTACAAGACAAGTCGTATTGTCAACAATCGAACGGTCGCGAAATCTGTCACGCTACGTGGTGGAGAGCTCAGCCCCCGGCTTCCCAGCGCTGCCATTGCGCCAGGTAGGCATCGAGGTTGTCGCGCGTCACCACGTCCATCCCGGAGTACTGATACACCTGGCTCGGCCGCTCGCCGTCGCGCAGGCTCCTGAGGAGCCGTACCGATTCCTCGCCCCAGCCGAAATACTTCTGCCCGACGAGCAACTGCACCTTGCCGGCGCGCAGCAGATCGGGTGCCGGGGGGATGGTGTCGAAGGCGACCACCTTGGTGCGCGTCGAGTCGATCGGATCGAGGGCGTTGCGCACGAAGACCGGCCAGCCCCCCACCGACAGCCAGCCGTCGAGATCCGGATAGCGTTGCGCCGCCGAGGCGATGACCTCGGCGACGCGCACGGCGTCGTCGCGCACGTCGAACACCTCGACGACCTGAATGCCGGGATAGGTCTTGAGTGCGTCCGCCGCGCCATCGAGCCGCTTCTGGAGATTGTCGGCGCCGAGCGAGGTGATCATCGCGACCTTGCCGTGCCCGCCGATCAGCTTCGCCAACCCGTTACCCAACGCCGCGCCGGCTTCGACGTCGTTGACGCCGTAGAATACCTGTCGCTTGCTCTTCGGCGCGTCGGAGTCCCACGTGACCACCGGGATGCCGGCGTCGACGGCGCGATCGATGGCATCGGTGAGCAGGTCGCCGTTCAGACACGAGATGGCAATCCCGTCGACGCGCTGCGCGATGAACGACTCCAGGATCTCTTTCTGGCGGATCTCGTCGGTGCTCTCCGGCCCGCGCCAGATCACCTCGATGCCACCCAGCTGCTTCGCTGCCCGCTCGGCGCCGGTGCGGGCGTACTGGAAGACGGGGATATGCAGCGCCTTCGGAATGAACGCAAAGCGCAGCGTATGCGGCGGCTCGGTGCCGGATGAGCAGCCGCCTAGCCACAGCGCGAGCGCAGCGAATAGGATGCCGTATCGCGCACGGTCGAACCTGGGCCGTGCCATGCCGCGATGAGGACATAGCCCGTCGTCGAGTGCAAGCGCCGCGCGCCGGCAGCAACGCAGCGGGCTTGTGCGCTAACGGGTCGCCCCGGAATGGCGGGTCAGCTCGACTGCTGCGTGGCGAGACGGTCCATCACCACGATGATGAGCACGGCCACGCCGAGGATCAGCCGATCGGCGAACGTCCCGCCGGGGATCTGCGCCAGCGCGTTACGAAGGACACCGAAGATCAGCGAGCCAATCACCGCCCCGACAACCGACGCGCGCCCTCCCGACAGCGAGGCGCCGCCGACGACCGCGGCGGCGATGATGTCGAGCTCGTAGCCGGTGGCGACGTCGGCCTTGCCTTGTCCTTGTACCACCGCGAGCACGACGCCGGAGAGCGCTGCCAGCGCCCCACCGGTGACGTAGACGAATGCCTTGATGCGACCGACTCGCACCCCCGCGTACCGCGCCGCCGTCTCGTTCCCGCCGGTCGCCAGAACGTGCCGGCCGACGGCGGTGCGTACCATCACCAGCTGAAAGACGACGGCGAGCGCCAGCATGACGAGCCCGGGCCACGCTGCAAGCGGCACCCCGACAAAGGCGGTGGCCGTCGGCAAGCGCGACGACAGATCGTAGAACCGGCCCTGGGTGATCAGGAATGCGGCGCCGCGCGCGATGCCCATCACGCCGAGCGTGGCGATGAACGGTGGCAGGCGCGCCAGTACGACGAGACCGGCAGCGATCGCGCCGCTGACCAGCCCGACCCCCACTCCCGCCGCACACGCGAGCCACAGCGGCTGCGCCTCGACGACGAAGAGATGCCCGGTGATCACCGAGGCCAGCGCGATGACCGATCCGGGTGCCAGGTCGATGCCACCGGCGCCGATGATCATCGCCGCGCCGACCGCGCCGATGCCGAAGATGCTCGAGTACTTCAGGATGAGCGCCAGGTTGGCCAGGTTCGCAAAGGTGTGCGGCCCACCGTCACGCGGCGCCAAGAGCACCGCAAAGAATCCGAACTCCAGCAGCAGGATCAGCGCGGCGCTCCAGCCGGACACGAGATGCGGAAACAGCGATCGCGCCCGTGCCGCCACCGACGAAGCCTCCCGCATGCGGCCCCTGTACCACGTGCCGCTATCGCGGGCGAGGCGCGCCCTTCAAATCGCCGCCACTTTGTGGCTATCTGTCGCGCGGGAGATGGCCGACACCGAACGCCGCCAGCGCGACGATCTGAGCCCCGCCAGCATAGCGGCGGTGTGTGCCGCGCAGGCGGCCCGTTCAGCGCACGCTCCGGCGATCGAAGCGCCCGGCCGGGTGCCGCTTACGTACGCCCGGCTGTGGCAACACGTCGAGCATACCAGAGACGTGCTGGCCACCCACGGACTGGGGCCGGGCGACGCGGTGGCCATCGTGCTACCGCACGGGGCGGAGATGGCCACCGCCTGCGTCGGAGTCGCCGCAGCGGCCAGCGCAGCCCCGCTCAATCCGCTGGCCACGGCGCACGAGTACGACACCGCCTTCACTGCGCTCGCGGCGCGCGCTCTGGTCGTCGATGCGCGCAGCAAGTCCGCCGCCGTCGCCGTGGCCCGGGCCCGCGGATTGGCGGTCATCACGCTGCATGTCGACTCCACCGGCGAGGCGGGCGCGTTCCATCTGGACCGGGGTTGTCGCGGACGCGACCTGGCTGCCGCCCAACCCGCGCCGCACGACGTGGCCTTGCTGCTGCCGACGTCCGGGAGCACCGGCCAGTCGAAGATCGTCCCACTCACGCACAGCAACCTGTGCTACGAGACGCGCAACATCGTGGCGGCACTGCAGTTCGCCACGGACGCTCGCTGCCTGCTGCTGGCGCCGCTCTTCCACGTGCTCGGGGTCGTGACCAACCTGCTGGCCACCGTCGTGGCCGGCGGCAGCGTCTACTGCCCGCCGGCTCTCGATCCGGTCAAGCTATTGGAGTGGATCGACGTTTCGAGGCCTACCTGGTTGGGCGTCGTTCCCACCATCCATCAGACGCTGCTGGCGCAGTCGCGCCGCCACCCCGATTTGACGCGGCGCCACACGATGCGATTCCTGCTCACGGGCGGTGCGGTCACCCCGCCACACGTGTTCGACGAGATCGAGCAGCAGTTCGGCGTTCCCCTGGTCGAGGGGTACGGATTGAGCGAGGGCGCCGGCATGTCCACATGCAATCCGCTGCCGCCCGGTGAGCGACGAGTGGGTTCGGCCGGCGTGGCCCTCGGACAAGAAGTCGGCATCATGGACGCGGCGGGCAGCCTCCTGCCGCCCGGGGAGACCGGCGAGATCGTACTGCGTGGGCCGAACGTCATGGCCGGCTACCGCGATGCCCCGGAGGTCAATGCGCGGGTCTTTACTAACGGATGGTTCCGCACCGGCGATCTCGGCCGCCTCGACGGTGATGGGTATTTGTGGCTCTCGGGACGGCTCAAGGAGCTCATCAACCGCGGCGGCGAGAAGGTCGCGCCGTACGAAATCGATCAGGCGCTTGTGCAGCACCCTGCCGTCGAACAGGCGGTGGCCTTCTCCGTTCCAGACCGGCGGTTGGGCGAGGACGTCGCGGCGGCGGTGGTGCTGCGACCCGACGCGGATGTCAGCGAGCGCGAGCTGCGTGCCTTCGTCGGCAAACGGCTGGCGTACTTCAAGGTTCCGCGCCGTATCCTGGTCGTCGAAACCATTCCGAAAGGGCCGAGTGGCAAGCTGCAGCGCATGGGCTTGGCGCAGCAGCTCGGCATCACCGAGCGCGGCGCGCCGCCGCGACTGCACGAGTATGTCGCGCCGCGCACGCCGGCAGAGCAGACACTGGCGACACTCATGGCCGAGGTCCTCGACGTCGAACGCATCGGTCTGCGTGACTCGTTCCTCGATCTCGGGGGCGACTCCTTGATTGCCGTGACGCTGTTGGATCGTATCGAGACGACCTTCGGCCGTTCGCTCTCGATCGTCTCGCTGTTCGAAGGTGGCACGATCGAAGAGCTGGCACTCGAGCTGTCGGCTGCTGCGGCGTCGGTGACGTCGGCATCGCTGCTGCCGATTCAGACGAAGGGGACGCCGCCGGCATTCTTCTGTGTCCACGGCATGGGGGGTGATGTCTTCCACTTCCGTCACCTGGCTCATCACGTCGGCACCGACATCCCCTTCTACGGCCTGCGCATTCGCGGCGTCGACGGACGGGCCGCTATCCCGACCTCCATCGAAGAGATGGCGGCGCACTGCATCGAGACCGTACGCGCGGTGCAGCCGCACGGGCCATATCTCATCGGGGGCTACTCGTTCGGTGGCGTCGTTGCCTTCGAGATGGCGTGCCGCCTCGTCGCGCTGGGTGAGGCCGTGACGCTGCTGGCCTTGCTCGATGCCATCAATCCGGCACTGATGCGCTACGACCTGTCGCCGCGCGCCGCGCGCATGCTGTGGGAAGGCATGCAACGTCGCGGCCGGCGGGCATTGCGGTCGCGCTGGCTGTGGGAGCGGCTCAAACGGCGCGTTCTGCTGCGCTCGCCCGGCGCCGCCCGACTGTGGGCACGCGTCGCGACCGTGCGCGAAAACTACGAGACGCGCAGCGAGGTCATCAGCGATCTGGCGGAAGTGGCGGCTCGGCGTTACCGGCCGACAGGGTGCTACCCCGGTCGGATCACGCTGTTCCGGACACAGCAGCACTTGCAGCAGACGCGCGATCCCGAGTTGGGGTGGGGCGGCTGTGCGCAGCTGGGTGTAGCAGCGATCGACGTGCCCGGCTCGCACTTCCAGATGGTCTACGAGCCGTACGTCATCGCGCTGGCGCGCGCCCTGCGCGGCTACCTCGAGGCCGCGCGCGCCGCGGCGCCGGCCAGTGTGGACGCGGCGCGGGTGGCGGCGCGCCGGTAATCAGCGCCGCGAGACGCGGCTCGTTGGCGTCCGCGATTGCCAGCGTGTCGGCGACCGCACCAAGACGCAGGGCGACGATGCGGTCGCACAACAGCAGCAGCTCGGACAGATCGCTCGACGCCAGCAGGATGGCGCTGCCCGCCGCGGCGCGCTGGCGGATGAGCTCGTGAATCTCCGCCTTGGCGCCGACGTCGATGCCCGCCGTCGGCTCGTCGAGCAGCAACAGCTCCGGTTCGTGCCGCAGCGCGCGCGCCAGCAGCACCTTCTGCTGGTTGCCGCCGGACAGCGAATCGATGGACGTGTCGACTCCCCGGGTACGGATGGCGAGTCGCTCGACCCACTGCGCCGCGGCGGCGCGCTCGGCATTCGGACGCAGCCGCCAGTCGTCCGCCGGCACGAACATGTTCTCGCGCAGACCGAATGCCGAAATCAATCCCTTACTGCCGCGATCCTCCGGCACGTAGGCGGGTGGCGCAGTGCACTCGATGCGACCCGCCCGCAGTGGGCGCAGTCCGACGATCGCTTCCAGCACCTCGCTGCGCCCGGCGCCCACCAAGCCGGCGAGGCCGACCACCTCGCCACGATGTACCGTGAGTGACAGGTCGCGCACGTGCGCCGTGGCGACATCCGCCAGTCGAACGAGCGGCGCGCCCAGTGCGCGGTCGGTCTGCAGGTGCGGCGGCAAATCGCGGCCGACCATGCGGTGTACGAGGGTCGCCGTGTCGACCGCGGGCGCCGGGTCGGTCGACACGCGGCGACCGTCGCGCAGCACCGTGATGCGATCGGCGATGCGGAGCACTTCGTCGAGTTGATGGCTGACGTAGAGCACGCCGGCGCCGCGTTCCGTGAGCGCGCGCACCGCTGCGAACAGCTGCTGCGTTTCGGCGGCGCCGAGGACGGCGGTCGGCTCGTCGAGCAACAACAGCTCCGGCGTGCTGCGCAGCGCCCGTGCCAGCTGCACCTGCTTGCGCTGCGGCAGGGGCAAGGTGCCGAGGCGCGCGCCCGGCGCGGCGTCGCAGCCGATTGCCTGCAGGGCCGCCGCCGCGGCGCCCTCCATGGCTCGCCGGCGCAACCAGCCGAAGCGCGTGCGCCACTCGCGTCCGAGGAAGATCCACTCGGCGGCGGTCAGATCGTCCGGTAGCTGCGTCTCCTGCGGGACCCACTCGACACGCGCCGTTTGCGTCTGCTGTGAGCCGGCGTTGGGGCGGACGGCGCCGGCGATGACGCGCAGCAGCGTCGACTTGCCGGCCCCGTTCTCGCCGACCACGGCGTGCACCTCGCCGGCGTGCAGCTGCAGATCAACCCGGTCCAGGGCGATGGTCGCGCCGTAGCGCACCTCGATGTCGCGAACCTCTACCAGCGGCCCGGTCATTCCGGTGACCAGTATCGAGGCTTGCAAGGGAAATGGGAAGCGCGGTACGCCAGCAGCAGATTCCGTTGCGCGTGTTTCCGCTATTTCCGATGAGGTCATAGGAGATGCCCAGCAAGGTGGCGAGACCCAACCAGGGACGGCGTCCTCAGCCGCCTGGCAAAGCGCCGGCGGTGCAGCGCGCCGCGCCGCGTGCGAGTCGCCGCCTGCCGCAGTGGCGCGCTGCCGGTACCGCCTGCCTCATCGTCACCATCACCGTTCTGGCGTACCTCCCCGCGCTGCGTGGCGGGTACGTCTGGGACGACGACACCTACCTGGCGCAAAACCTCACGCTGCGTTCCGCCGACGGTTTGCGCCAGATCTGGTTCGAGCCGGCGTCGACCCCGCAATACTATCCGCTGGCTTTCACCGCTTTCTGGATCGAGTATCGCCTGTGGGGCCTCACCCCGCGCGGCTTCCACGCCGTCAACATTGCCGTGCATGCGGTGAACGCATTGCTGGTGTGGCTGCTGTTGCGGCGTTTGCGCGTTCCAGGTGCCCTTGTGGCTGCGGCGATCTTCGCCGTGCATCCGGTCCACGTCGATACGGTGGCATGGATCGCCGAACGCAAGAGTCTCCTGTCGGGAGCGTTCTGCCTGCTGACGTTGCTGGCATGGCTCCGCTTCCTCGAGACGCGACGTTGGGATGCTTACGCGCTGGTGCTGCTACTGTTCAGCGGCGCCATGCTGAGCAAGACGGCCGCATGTACGCTGCCGCTGATCCTCTTGCTCGTCGCGTGGTGGCAGAAGCCTGCGACCGGTTTCCGCGACGTCCCGTGGCTGTTGCCGTTACTCGTGATCGCCGTACCGCTCGGGCTGATCACCGGATGGCGCGAGAGCCTGTACGGAAACCCGTCGATGACGATTCCGTACGTGCAGCGCGTGCTGATCGCCGGTCGCGCGGTGTGGTTCTACGCATGGAAGCTCGTCTGGCCCGCGAACCTGATGGCCGTCTATCCGCAGTGGCACATCGACGCCGGCGCCGTGTGGCAATACCTCTTCCCGCTCGCCGTCGTGGCGTGCCTGGCGTCGCTGTGGCTGTGGCGCGAGCGACTCGGTCGAGGTCCGCTGGTCGCGTGCAAGGCCTTCGTCATCACACTGGCACCGACGTTGGGATTCGTCGAGTTCGGCTTCTTGAACGTGGCGTACGTGGCCGATCACTTCCAGTACTTGGCGAGCATCAGCCTCATTGCCGTGCTGGGCGCTGCCGCCACGATGCTCGGCCAACGAGTCCTCGGCGCGCCACGTTGGGCTGGACCGGCGCTTGCCGGGGTGCTGTTGGTCGTCTTGGGCGCGCGAACATGGCAGCAGGCAGGCCTGTACAAGGATGCCGAGACCCTGTGGCGCGACAACTTCGCGAGGAACCCGGATTCATGGGTGGTGCGCAACTATCTGGGCAAGGCACTGATGGATCAAGGCAAGCTCGATGAAGCGATCCCGCAGTTTGCCGCGGCAGTGCACCTGAAGCCCAACTACGTCGACGCGCACAGCTACTGGGCCTTCGCGCTGGAGCGCCAGGGCAAGCTCGATGAGGCGGCACGACACTACGCCGTGGCACTGAGTGCCACGCAACCGCGTCGCCTCGCTTACGCCCACAGCAGCTTAGGACGAGTCCTCGCGGCCCAGGGCAAGCTCGACGAGGCGATCGCGCACTTCGCCGTCGCGGCGCAGCTCAATCCGCACGACGCCGACGTCGACAACGGTTGGGGCATGGCGCTCGACCAGCAGGGCAAGCTCGACGAGGCGCGCCAACACTACATGGCGGCGCTGCGGGAGGATCCCCTCAACGTGGATGCCCACAACAACCTCGGGGCGCTGCTCGGCAGGCAAGGTCAGTTCGATGCGGCGCGCGAGCACTTCGCCGCCGCGCTGCGCATCAAGCCGGATGACGCGCACGTGCGGCTCAATCTGGGCCTGTTGCTGGCCAAGCAAGGGAAGCTCGACGAGGCTCGTCAGCAGTTTGTGGACGCCGTACGCGTCAACCCGGCGCAGGCCGAAGCCCACAACTTTCTGGGCATGGTGCTGATGATGCAAGGCAAGTCCGACGAGGCGGTCCCGCATTTCGTGGAAGCGGTGCGCCTCAAACCGGACTACGCCGAGGCGCAGATCAACTTGCAGAAGGCCCGGGCACGCGCGCCGGCGCCCCGATAGGTCATCGGGCGCGATGCTTGCCGGAGGCAGTGAACGAGCGAGCCCGGCCGCTTTGCAAGCGGCTCATGACGGCACCCAGCTCGCCGACCTCGATGGGCACGCCGTTGTGGTAGGCGATCACCTGATTCGAGAACGGCGAGACGCGCGCGCCGGGAGTGAGGATGCCGACCACGTTCAACGGGTCGGCCGCGGCGATGATGACGGGTTCAGCATCCTCCGGGGCGCGACGCACGGCGCGCAAGGTATCCACCGCTTCGGGCAGTGCGAACTGCTCGCCGATGAATCCGGCGACGAAGCGTCCGCCGCGGATCTCGCCGCGCGCCTCCATGCGCCGATAGATCTGCAGCAGCACCCGCCACGCCGGCGCGCGCACTTCGCGCGCCAAGACCTCACGCATGACGATGCCGTAGCGCTGCAACAGCTGCCGCGCCAGAAACTCCGGCGTCGGGTCCTGGTCCGTCGGTTGTGCAGACGCTGCCCGCAGGGCGCGCAGGACCGACCAGCGGCCGACCGGCATCAGGCGCTTGGCGGCGCCGCCGCGGATGGCGCGCAGCCGATGCCGAGGCTGCCGGCGCTTCACCTCGGGCAACAGCAGGATGCGCAGGCCGGCAATGCCGTCGCCGGTGACCAGGCCGCGTGCCACCAGCTCCCACAGCGCCTCCTCGGTTTGCGATGGCAAGCGCCCGGTGCCGCGAGCGATGTCCGTGAGGAAGCTGGCGCCGTAGCGCTCGAGATGCGCGAACACGTCGCGCGCCGCGGCGGACAGCTCGGCGGCACTGTCGCGGTCGGTGGCCGGCTCCAGCAAAGCCGGCAGCGCGTCACGCATGACGAAGGCGATCGGCGCGGCGCGCGTCGGCGCCACGCGGCGCCGACGGCGTGGAGGTGACGAGTCTGCATCGTCCACCACGCTCGGCGCCGGACGCAAACGACCCCAGGCCACTTCGCCTGACAAACACAGGTGCTCGAGATCGGCCGGATCGTAGAGGTTGATGCGTGCCGGCAGCACGTCACGTTCCCACGCCGGCGCCGGCAGCTCGACTCCCTGCAGCTGGCGGATCACCTGCGCCACGCCGTCGCGCTTGTGCAGCTGGGTGCCCGGCTGCACGTGCTGCCACCGCAACAGGAAGCGAATGAAATCG
>Ga0335082_10010592_pt1 | contig 10006 bp, 7 predicted proteins | sample Lox_Sample_41_FD_206718 | JGI IMG/M metagenome (GOLD analysis project Ga0335082, IMG submission 206718) | Soil microbial communities from Loxahatchee National Wildlife Refuge, Florida, United States - Lox_Sample_4.1 | ecosystem: Environmental > Terrestrial > Soil > Wetlands | place: USA: Florida...
GCGCATAGGCCTGAATCGCGCGCAGTCCGGCGTACGCGACGGCAAGGCCCAATAGTCCTCCGGCCACTGCGATCACGACGCTCTCGGTGAGCAACTGGCGGACAATGCGTCTGCGGTTCGCGCCCATTGCGGTCCGCACCGCAACTTCCTTCTGCCTTCCGGCCGCCCGCACCAGCAGCAGGCTCGCTAGGTTCGCGCAGGTGATCAACAGCACAAGCGCTACGGAGGCCGCCAGCACGAGAAGGGCCTGGCGGGAAGCGCTTGTCGCTTCTACCTGGGCGGGCACCATGTAGAAGGAGCACCCCTTGTTGGCCTCCGGACGTACCTCGGCGAATCGTGCCGCCAGCGAATCAAGCTCCGCCTCCGCCTGCGGAACGCTCGCGTCCGGTTTGAGCCGCGCGATAACACTGAGGTACCTCGCCTCGCGGACGCCCATCTCCGTCTCGCCGAAAGCGAGAGGGATGAAGGCATCGTTATTGCGATTATCACCATGCAATTCCGGCAAAATGCCGACAATCGTATGGAGCTCGCCGTCGAGCATTGTGGTCCGCCCCAGGACTGCGGGGTCACTTCCGTATCGGCGTTTCCAGAAACCATGCGTCAGGATGACAACGTGGTTGTCTCCAATGACTCCTTCCCTGGCCTGAAACGACCGGCCATACAGCATCGGAATACCCAGCGTGTCAAAGTAATTCGGCGACACGAGGGAAAGCATGAGGCGAAGGGGTTCGCCTTCTCCGGTCTGCGTCGCCGAATAATTGTAAATGCCCGACACTGAAGCGAACGAGCCTGCCTGCCTCTGCAGGTCGAGCAGGTCATGCGCGGAAAAGGAAAGCTGCGGTCGATTGCGCTCCAGGTTCCGCGTCCACAGAAAGTAAAGGCGATCCGGTTCGCGATAGGGCAGCGGGCGCAGCAGTACGGAATTGACCACGCTGAAGATCGCGCTGTTAGCTCCGATCCCTAGAGCTAAAGCAAGCAATACAGTAAACGTGAAGACCGGCTGCCGCAGCAGAAGCCGGACCGCGTAGCGTATGTCCTCCAACAGGACCCGCAGACGAATTACCTCCCTAACTTGGAGCGTAATTCGTATCTTATCAGAGGATTTATAAGGGTAAAGTCAAGCGGGCCTCGCAGCCTGGCCGGTCAGTCCGGTTGTTGAGGGTAAGAGAACCCCCGTGAGCTTCAGCGATCTGCCGGCACAACACCAGGCCGATGCCGCTCCCGCCGGGCTTCGTGGTAAAGAAGGGGACAAAGAGGTTGGCGGTATTCGAGAGACCCAGACCCTCGTCCAGAAGGTGGAGCACGACGTTGTAACCGTCAATCCGCCAGTTGATCGAGACGCCGCCTCCGGTCTCCGTCACGGCATCCACAGAGTTGCGGACCAGATTAATCAGGACCTGCTCGAGTTGGTCAGCGTCGGCCTGCACGGTCAGGGCGGGCCCGCCGTCGACCTTCACGGCCAGTCGGGTCTCAAGCCCGGCGACGCGTTGGACAAGGCTCGAGAGTTCGACGGGCGCCAGTTTCGGCGCGGGGAGCTTTGCAAGGCGGGCATATGCACCCATGAACCGGCTGAGCGCCTCCGACCTCGCAGCGATGACCGCGAGCCCCCGGCTCATGTCTTCTTCCCAGTCCTCTGCCAATGGCTTTCGTTGAATCAGTCCGGCCAGCGAACCGGCAATCGACTTGATGGGAGTGAGCGAATTGTTCAGCTCATGGCCGAGCACGCGGACAATCCGCTGCCAGGCTTTCAATTCCTCTTCGCGCAGCGGCCGGGTAAGGTCCGAAACCACCAGGAGGGTGAGCGGCAGGCCGCCTTCGCGGAAACTCGACCGGGCGACGCTCCACCGCCCAGCGCCGCCTGGGAACGAGCGGGCCACGGGCTGCGAGAACTCTTCGTGAAGGAACTCGCGTAGTCCAAGGGCATCTGAATCCTTGCCGAGGATCTTCTCCGGAACCTGCGCCAATAGCTTCGAGCCGGCGCGGTTGACGAGTTTGAGGTGCTCGCCGCCGTCGAAGGTGAAGACGGCGACGTCAATCTCCTGCATCACTTTGTTGAGCAGCGCCGTCGCTTCCACTGCTCCGAGGCGCTGCGCGCGAAGCGTGGCGCCGATGGCGTTGACTTGCACCATCACTTCCGAGAGGGCGTCCCCGAGCCCCGCGCCGCGTCCACGGATGGAGTAGTCGCCCTCGCGCATCGCCTCGAGCAGATTCGCGAGGGTGCGCAACGGAGCGATGACGCGCTCGCGGGCCGACCACGCGAAGGACCACCAGGCGCCCAGAATCAGCAGCGTCATGGTCCAGCGAACCTTTCCGGACCAGGGTGTGAACCACAGGACACCAAGTGAGAAGATGACGGCCACGGACCCCGAGATCAGCGAGTAGACCAGCACGTGGTTCTCGTGCATCTCGAACCAGTTGGTCAGGCGCCGCCAGAGCGTCATAGCCCGTAGCGTTGGAGGCGGCGATACAGAGCGCTGCGGCTCAATCCAAGAGCGGTTGCGGCGTGGCTGACGTTCCCCTTATACCGGGCCAGCGCCTTTTTGATGAGGAAAGACTCGACGTCTTCCAGGCTCATATCCTCGATGCGCGGCGAAGCCTGCGGCCCGGCCGGGCGCAGCGCGAGATCGGCGGGACGGATCATCGTGTCGCCAGCCATCAGAACAGCGCGCTCGATGACATGGCTCAACTCGCGAACGTTGCCGGGCCAGGGGTGATCGAGCAAGGCCTGCATGGCGGACGGCTCGTACCCGGCCACTTGCTTGCGATAGCGGCGGGCGGCCTGCGCCAGGTAGTGAGCGGCCAGCAGGGGGATGTCCTGCTTGCGATCCCGCAGCGGGGGCAGATGGATCTCGATCGTGTTGAGCCGGAAAAGCAGGTCCTGGCGGAAGCGGCTTTCGTCCACTTCCTTGTTGATGTCGGCGTTGGTGGCCGAGATTACACGGGCGTTGACTCGCTGGGTCTTCGACGAGCCCACGCGCTCCATCTCGCCCGATTCCAGCACCCGCAGGAGCTTGGCCTGAAGGTTGAACGGCAGATTGGCGATCTCATCGAGAAAGATGGTGCCGCCGTCGGCGAGCTCGAAGCGCCCAACACGGTCGGCCTTGGCGTCGGTGAAGGCGCCCTTGATGTGCCCGAACAGTTCGCTCTCGAAGACACCCTCGGCCAGGCCACCCATGTTGACCGTGACCATGGGCCGGGCGGAGCGTTCGCTGACGGCGTGAAGCGTACGGGCGACGACTTCCTTCCCGGTGCCCGGCTCGCCCGTGATCAGGACGTTGGCATCCGACGGGCCGACGCGGGCAATGAGCTGCAGCACTTCCTGCATGGCCGGAGCTTCGGCGATCATCACCGGGCGGCCTTCGGCCTGCAGCAGCTTGTTCTCAGCCTCGAGACGCTGGCCGCGCCGGAGGGCGGCCGACAGCTCCATCTGGGTGCGGACGATGGCGAGCAGCCGGGCGTTGTCCCAGGGCTTTTGGATGAAGTCCTTCGCGCCGCGCCGCATGGCCTCCACCGCCACCTCGACGCTGCCCCAGGCCGTCATCACGACAACGGGCAGCATGGGGTCGACAGCCTGGACCTTCGAAATCAGCTCAAAGCCCTCCTCCCCGGAGGTCGTGTCCCGCGTGTAGTTGAGGTCCATGACAAGGACATCGAACTCGCGTTTTTCGAGGGCGGAGAGAACGGCGGCAGGCGACGGAGCGGCTTCGATGGCGAAGCCCTCCGCTTTCAACAACAGGCGCAGCGCCTCGAGGACGTCCAACTGATCGTCGGCGATCAGGATGCGAGGGGCGGATTTCGTTACCACTTAGTTCTCGCGGGGTTGGCCTTCGATCCAGCCGTCGGAAAGTCGAATGATCCGGTGCGCGTAGGAGGCGTTTGTTTCTGAGTGGGTCACCATCACGATCGTGGCGCCTTCGTTGTTCAGTTTCTTGAACAGCTCCATGATCTCGATGCCCTGGCTGGAGTGGAGGTTGCCGGTCGGCTCGTCGGCCAGGATGACGCGCGGATTGGCGATGATGGCGCGGGCCACGCCGACGAGTTGCTGCTGACCGCCGGAGAGCTGGTTTGGATAAAGGTCTTTCTTGCCGACAATCTGAAAGCGGTCCAGGGTGTCGGCGACGCGGGCTTCGCGCTCGGCCTTCTTCATGTCGCGGTAGGACAGAGGAACGTCGAGGTTCTCGGCCACGGTCAGGTCGTCGAGCAGATGATAGCTCTGGAAGACGAACCCGAAGTGGCGCTTGTAGAGCTCGAGGCGCTCCTTGCGGCCCAGCTTGTGGATCGGGTGATCGAGCAGAAAGTACTCGCCCGTCCAGGACGTGTCGTGCATGCCGAGGATATGGAGAAGCGTTGACTTCCCGGCGCCCGAAGGGCCCATGACGGCGATGAAGTCGCCCTCATTGATATCCACGGTGATGCGGCGCAGCACGTAAAAGCGGTTGGCGCCTTGCTGATAGAACTTGTCGAGGTTTTTAAGTGAGATAAGGGGCACGGTGATCTACTCGTAACGTAACGCACGGATGGGGTCGGTGCGCAACGCCCGCCGCGCAGGAGCATAGCAGGCCGCCAGGGCAGTGGCCAGCAGCATGGCAATGATGGCCAGGAAGACAGGCAGGTCGTCGGGCCGCACACCGAACAGAAGATTCGAAAGAAGTCGCGCCATCCCATAGGCCAACGGAAGGCCAAGGGCGAGCCCGATGAATGTCAGCGCCGCGGCCCGTTTCAGCACCATCCACAGGATGTCGCTGTGTTCCGCGCCAAAGGCGACGCGCACACCGATCTCACGGGTGCGCTCTTCCACCGAGTGCGCGATGAGGCTGTAGACGCCGAGCATCGAGAGGAAGAGAGCCGTCAAGCCGAGAACCCCCATCATGTAAGCGACGTGCGCAAGCCCGGTCAGGCTATCGGAGATAACCTTCCGGAAGCTCTTTACATGATAGATGGGCTGCTCGGGGTCGAGGGCGGCCAGTTCGGCGCGGACGGTCGCGAGGACGCTCATGGGGTCGCCGGCCACGCGCAGAACGAGGTCGGTGTCGCGCTGCGGGGCCTGGCGCGCGGGGCAATAGATGACGGGGGAGGGCTCGCGGTCGATGAACGAATGCAGGACATCGCCGGCAACGCCGACGATGCGAACGCGCTCATTAGCGGTTCCCAGCAAAAGCTCGCGGCCCAGCGGATCCTCGCCGGAGAAATACTTGCGGGCAAAGGCACCGCTGACGATTGCAACGCGCGGAGCCCCCGGACCGTCGGATGGCATGAAAGAACGGCCTGCCAGCAGCGGCAGACCCAGGGCTGCGAGGTAGCGGTCGTCGGCGACCTGGTATTGGGCAGATGGCCGGGGGACGCCGGTTTCGAGCGGCCTGCCCGCAATCGTGAACCCCATGCCGTGCGCCGCCTCGGAGTAGGGCATGTTCAGCACCATGCCGGCGTCTTCGACACCGGGAATGGCGCGCAACCTGTCGAGTAGGCGCGAGTGAAAGCTCTCGATAGCCTCCGGGCCGGCATAGCGCGACTCGGGCAGGGCCATGCGTAAGGTCAGCAAGCGGTCGGGCTTCACGTTGGGCAGGACAACGAGCAGCCGGCCGAAGCCTTTGACGACCAGCGCGGCACCGACCAGGAGGACGAGAGATACGACAACCTGGCCGGCGACCAGGATCGAGCGGAGGCGGTGGCGTCCGCGGCTTTGACCGGCGCCGGCCGTGGTGCTCTTGAGGGTTTCCTGGACATCGACCCGCGACTGCAGCCACGCGGGCGCCAGTCCGGCGGCCAGGGCGGAAAGCAGAGTCACGGCGGTAGTGTAGAGCAGGACGTGGACATTGACGCCCATGCGCTGCCAGCCGGGCAAATACTGTTCGACCTCGGGCGGCATGTTGCCGCGGATGAGGTCGAGAAGCCAGATGGCGAGCAGCACGCCCAGGACGGCGGCAGCGATGGAGAGAAGCAGGTTCTCGACAAGCAACTGGCGAATGAGTCGCAGGCGTCCGGCGCCGAGGGCCGAGCGGATGGCCATCTCGCGGGCGCGGCTCGAGGCCCGGGCGAACTGGAGGTTCGCGACGTTGGCGCAGGAGATGAGAAGCAGCAGTCCCACGGCCACCAGGATCATCATCGTGTAGGCGTAGGTTAGGTCTCCGGAGATCTGCTTGATGAGGGCATCGGCGAACACACTGCGGCCGCTGTGAGTTGTCGGATACTTTTGGGCCAGCCGCGCGGAGAGAGCGCCAAGCTCGGCTGAAGCGCTTTCGAGGGTCTCGCCCTTCGCCAGTCTCGCCAGAACCCAGAGGTAATGGTTGTCGTCGTCCTGGGCGTCGCTGGCCGTCAGTCCGAGGGGCGTCCAGAGTTGTGCGGTAGCGGGCGTCCGGAAGCCGTCCGGCATCACCCCGGCAACGGTAAATGGCTGGCCATTCAGATGAATGGTTTTCCCGGCCACGCCAGGGTCGGATCCGAACTTGTCGCGCCAAAGGCCATAGCTCAGGACCGCGACACGGGAGCCAGGACGATCGTCAGACAGGCCCAGCGCCCGTCCAATGAGCGGCGCGACGCCAAGCGCTGAGAAGAACTCGCCGGAGACCTGGAAGGCCTCGATGCGGGCCGGATCGCCCTGTCCGGTGAGGGCTGCGCTCCACTCCGTGGATGCGGCGACGTGAAGCAGAGTGCGGGACTCCTCGGCGAAGGCCGTGAGTTCCGCCGGGGACATCGAACTCAGGGTGCCGCTACGGTTCTTCTGGGTGGCCTGAAGCACGACCGCCCGCTCCTGTTCGGGGATGAGGAGCGGGCGGAAGACCAAACAATCGGCGGTGCCATACATCGCCGCATTGAAACCAATTCCTAAAGCAAGCGCGAGGACCGCGGCTGCGGTCCAGGCGGGTTTTTTGGCCAGGACCCGGAGCGCGAAGCGCAGGTCTTCGAGGATCGAGCCCATGGCGGACGGTTCAGATCAGCTCGGCGCCGTCGGGAATTACGACCTGGGTCGTGGGCGGATCGGGGGCGACCACCGCTCGCGAGCAATCGGTGGCGGTTGACGTCAGGCTGGTGCGAGCCAATACAGGCACGACGTTCAAGTCGCTTGGCACCACAATGGCGAGCAGAGCGAGTAGGACAGCAATGGCGATCAGGTCATAGTTGTCCCGCAGTAAGTTCATACAGTCGCCTCTTTGACTTCGTCCACGATACGCCCGTCAAACAGGTGGATCGTGCGATCGGCCAGTTTGGTGTAGCGCGGATCGTGGGTCACCATGCAGATGGTGGCGCCGCCGCGATGCAGTTCACTCAAGAGTTCCATGACCGCCTCGCCGTTGGCCGAATCGAGGTTTCCAGTCGGCTCGTCGGCGAGCAGGATGGAGGGTTCCCCCACCAGAGCGCGAGCCACGGCGACGCGCTGCTGCTGACCGCCGGAGAGTTGTGACGGATAGTGTTTCACGCGATGCGACATGCCGACGCGCTCGAGCGACTCGTGCACGCGCTTCTTGCGCTCGGCCGAGCCCATGCCGCGGTAAGTGAGCGGGAGCTCGACGTTCTCATAAACGGTGAGGTCGCCAATCAGGTTGAACGCCTGAAAGATGAAGCCGATTTCCCGGTTTCGGATGCGCGCCCGTTCGGCGAGCTTGAGGTCGTGGACCCGCTTGCCGTTCAGGACATGGCTGCCGCCGCTGGGCGAATCGAGGAGGCCCAGAATGGCGAGAAGAGTCGACTTGCCGCAACCGGAGGGGCCGGCAATCGAGACGTACTCCCCCTTCTGGATATGGAGGTGAATGCCACCCAAGGCATGGGTTTCTACATCTTCCGTCACGAAAACCTTAGTGACGCCATCAAGTTCAATCAAAGACGACACAGTCAATACTCCTTCTCGGCTAATTCAATCTCACGCGATCGTAGGCATCCCAGGCGGACATGTCGGACAGAATGACCTTATCTCCCACCTTCAGACCCTCAAGGATCTCGACGTGATTGACGGAGACGCGGCCGATTTTCACTTTGACGCGGGTGGCTTCCTTTTCGTCAGGGTCGTACTTGAACAGGCCGATCAGACTATTGGGTTGCGCGCCCATGGGCTTCTGTACGTATAAGACGTCGTTCAGGCGCTCAAGTTCAATCGTTCCGTCAACGGAAAGATCGGGACGAGCGCCGGGGGGCAATTCGCCCTCGAGCTTGATATCCACGGTGACGGTCCCGTTCACGACGGCCGGGTCAATCCGCATGACGTAGCCAGGGATTATCCCGTTGTGGGTATCCACTTGGGCTTTTTGCCGGAAGAGAACATCCTTGGCCTGTGTTTCCGGTATCTTCACTTCTGCCTTCAACTTCCAGGGCTGAGCGACCTTGGCGAGCTGAGTGCCCGGGGTGACCCGCTGGCCGACTTCGACGGCCATTTCCTGGAGAACACCGGGAGCGCCGGCCCGCACTTTGAGCGATTCCACTTGTTGTTTCTTTAGTTCATACGCCGCACGGAGCTTCTCGATAGTGACTTCTTGAGAATCAATTTGCGCTTTGGCCGACTGGTCGATGATTTCAAGACGTTGCTTATCGAGGGCAAACCGTTTAGAAAGCTCGTCGGCGGTGGCGCGGGCGAGTTTGACGTTGAGGTCTGGGCTGAGGCCTTCCTTGTTCAGCGCGTCCTCGCGTTCGTACTTGAGTTTGGCCTGAACGTATTCGCTCTCGGTCCGGGCGACGGTGGACTGCAAGTCAAGCTTGGCGGTATTGAGTTTCACTTTCAGGTCAGCAAGATTGGCCTGGGCGGCCTTGACCTGCCAGCGAAGATCTTCCATGGCCAGTTCGAGTTCCGGGTTCGAGAGGATCAGCAGGAGGGTGTCGGCTTTGACATCGACGCCAGCACGGAGGATGACCTTTTCGACGCGACCTTCTTGAATGGCGGGAATATAAAGGATTTCTTCGGGACGGAGGGTACCGAGGCCACGAACCTGGCGCAGCATTGGGCCGCGCTTCACGGAATCGGGCCAAAGCGTCGATTTCTCAACGGTAGGGGCGGCGGGCTTCAAACGGGAAAGGGCGACGGTTACGACGGGTATAGCGATAGCGAGCACGCTGATCCAGATGATCCGCTTGATGATGCGGCGCTTGCGGGCTCCTTCGCGGGGGACGTCCATAATTTCGATAACTCCGTATGTTACGTTGGCAACCGCATTGCCAAATGCCGGCGCCACCACGATATCAACAAAATCAGTGAATTCGAAGAGTTAGGGCTGTCAAGGGTGTCCGTTATTGGGACGGGTCTGGCCGGGGGCATACAATGGGGCGCATGAAAGCGTTGTTGCCGGCCTGGCTGTTGGCGGTTACGGTTTCGGCCCAGACGGGCTATCAGAAACCGCCCAAAGAGATCCTGGATGTCCTGAACGCTCCCGCGGCTCCGACGCCAAGCGTGAACCCATCGCGAACGCATGTCCTGCTGATGGAGCGGATACCGTATCCGTCGATCGCCGAAGTTTCGGCGCCGATGCTGCGGCTGGCCGGGTTGCGGATCAATCCGCAGAACAATGGCCCGCACGCGGCGCCGGGCTTCTCGGGCGGAGTGATGAAGACGATTGCGACCGGGGCTCCGACGCACTTGCAGGTTTCCGCGGGCGGGAAACTCGGGATGCCAGTGTGGAGTCCGGACGGCAAGCTGTTCGCGATCCTGGACACGATGCCGGACCGGATCGATCTGTACGTTGGCACGGCCGGGATCGGGGTGTTGCGGAAGGTGCCGGGCGTGGCGGTGAACAACACGGTGGGCGCGCCGGTGACATGGCTCGCCGGAAGCAAGGAATTGCTGATACGGACGGTGCCGGTTGGGCGGGGGAAGGCTCCGGTAAAGCCGGCGGTGCCGCTGGGGCCGAACATCCAGGAAGGCTCGGGCAAGTCCGGTCCGGTGCGAACGTACCAGGACATGCTGCAGACGCCGTACGATGAAACGCTGTTCGACTACTGTGCGACGGCGCAGATGGCGGCAGTGGACGCGGCCACGCTGCGGGTAACGCCGATCGGGAAGGCGGGCATGTATTCCGGCTTGCCCCGG
>Ga0335082_10010593_pt1 | contig 10005 bp, 18 predicted proteins | sample Lox_Sample_41_FD_206718 | JGI IMG/M metagenome (GOLD analysis project Ga0335082, IMG submission 206718) | Soil microbial communities from Loxahatchee National Wildlife Refuge, Florida, United States - Lox_Sample_4.1 | ecosystem: Environmental > Terrestrial > Soil > Wetlands | place: USA...
CTCGACATCGTCGGCGTCGGCTACAAGGCCGAGCTCAAGAGCCCGCGCGAGATCGTCCTGTCTCTCGGGTTCTCGCACCAGGTGACGTTCAAGGTGCCCGAGGGGATCGCGATCAGCTACGACCAGAAGGCGAACCGGCTGACGATCGAAGGGATCGACAAGCAGAAGGTCGGACAGGTCGCGGCGGAGATTCGCGCCGTCCGTCCGCCCGACGTCTACAAGGGCAAGGGCGTGAAGTACTCCGACGAGGTCTTGAAGCTCAAGGCCGGGAAGACGGGAGCGTAAGGCCATGGCGCAGGTGAAAGACAGGAAGCAGCGGCGTCATCGCATCCACATGCGCATCCGTAAGGCGGTCACCGGCACCGCGGAGCGTCCGAGGCTCGTGGTGTTCCGGTCGCTCGCGAACGTGTACGCGCAGCTCATCGACGACGTCAAGGGGACGACACTGGTCGCGGCCTCGACCGTGGAGAAGGACCTCCGCAAGGGGCTCTCCGCGAGCGGCAACAAGGTGGCCGGGCGCGTGGTCGGCAAGGCGATCGCCGAGCGCGCCAAGGACCAGGGGATCACGGCGGTGGTGTTCGACCGCGCCGGCTTCCGATACCACGGGGTGGTGAAGGAGCTGGCGGATGCGGCCCGCGAAGCGGGTCTGAAGTTCTAGGGGCAGACGATGATCGAGCGCGAAAGCCAATTCATCGACCATGTGGTCAGCATCAACCGCGTCACCAAGGTGGTGAAGGGCGGCAAGAACTTTTCGTTCTCCGCTCTCGTCGTCGTCGGTGACGGGAACGGCAAGGTCGGGTTCGGCACCGGGAAGGCGCGCGAGGTGCCCCAGGCGATCCGGAAGGCCACCGAGGCGGCGCGCCGCGTGATGATCAGCGTCCACCGCCAGGGGACGACGATCCCTCACGAGGTGACGGGCCACTTCGGCGCCGGCAGGGTCCTGCTGCGCCCGGCGTCGCCGGGCACGGGCGTGATCGCCGGCGGCGCCGTCCGCGCCATCGCGGAGGCGGCCGGGATCGCGGACGTCCTGACGAAGTCGCTCGGGACGACCAACCCCCACAACCTCGTTCGCGCCACGTTCGAGGCGCTCGAGCAGCTCACCACGAAGGAAGAGGTGGCGCAACTCAGGCGCAGCGGCGGCGAGGTCGAGGTGGTCGAGGAGGCGGAACCGACGAACGGCCCGCTGCCGGAGGTTGAGGTATGACGACCCGTCGCAAGACCGGGATGCCGCGGCTTCGGATCACCCAGGTGCACAGCATCATCGGCAACCAGGAGCGCGTGAAGAAGGTGGTCACCGACGGCCTCGGCCTCGGCAGGATCGGGTCGTCGGTTCTGCTGGTGGACAACTCCTACACACGCGGGATGATCGCGAAGGCCGCACACATCGTGAAGTTCGAAGAAGTGGCCGCGGAGGTCGAGAGCCACAAGGGAGAGCCGCTCAAGCCCGCGGTGCCCGAGGCGGTCGAGAGGTTGGTGGAGGCCGTCGTCGCGCCGATCGAGAGGACCCCGGTGCGGAAGAAGGCGGCCGACGTGGAGGCCGCGAAGCCGTCGGAGACCGCGCACAAGGCGAAGCCCGCGGCCAAGCCGAAGGCCGAACCCAAGGCCAAGACCGGGACGAAGACGGCGGCGTCGCCCGCACGCAAGCGCACCGCAAAGAGCAAGGAGTAGCCCATGGAGCTTCACAACCTCTCACCGAAGGCAGGTTCGACGAAAGACCGTAAGCGGGTCGGCCGCGGGCCGGGCTCGGGAAACGGCAAGACCGCGGGCAAGGGCCACAAGGGCCAGCTCTCGCGCTCAGGGCACAGCCACAAGCGCAACTTCGAGGGCGGCCAGATGCCGCTCGTTCGCCGTATGCCCAAGCGGGGCTTCACCAACATCTTCCGCAAGGAGTACGTGATCGTGAACGTCGGGCAGCTCGAGCGTTTCCCGGCCGGCTCCGATGTCACCCCCGACCTCCTGCTGGCCGAGGGCGTGATCTCCCGGCTGCGGGACGGCGTCAAGGTGCTGGGCGACGGTTCGCTCTCGCGGAAGCTGACGGTCCGCGCGCACAAGTTCTCCAAGAAGGCGCAGGAGCTCATCCAGGCGGCGGGCGGCAGCTGTGAGGTGATCGGGCAATGATCGAAAGCCTGCGGAACATCTTCTCGATCCCGGACCTGCGGAAGAGGGTCATCTTCACGTTCCTGCTGCTGGCCGTGTATCGGCTCGGCGCGTTCATCCCGACGCCGGGGGTCGACCCCGTCGCGATCGCCGAGTTCACGAACCAGGCCAAGGGGACGATCCTCGGGTTCCTGAACCTCTTCTCCGGCGGCGCGCTCGGGCGCATGACGATCTTCGCCCTCGGGATCATGCCGTACATCTCGGCGTCGATCATCCTGCAGTTGCTCACCGTCGTGTGGCCGTACCTCGAGAAGCTGTCCAAGGAGGGCGACCTCGGACGGAAGAAGATCACGCAGTGGACCCGCTACGGGACGGTCGTGATCTCGATCGTGCAGTCGCTGGGCATCTCGTTCTTCCTCGAGAAGACCTCGGCACCGGGCGGTCTCGCGCTGGTCCCGCACCCGGGCTGGGCGTTCCGCTTCATGACCGTTCTCACCCTCACGACGGGCACCGCGTTCGTGATGTGGCTCGGCGAGCAGATCACCGAGCGCGGCGTCGGCAACGGGATCTCGCTCATCATCTTCGCGGGGATCGTCGTCGGCTTCCCGCGCGCCCTCGTGAACACCTTCCAGGACCTCCGCACCGGCAGCATGTCGATCATCACGGCGCTGATCTTCATCGTGTTCGCAGTCATCGTCGTGGGCGCGATCGTGCTCATGGAGCGTGCCCAGCGGCGCATCCCGGTCCAGTACGCGAAGCGGGTGGTGGGCCGCAAGATGTACGGCGGCGCGAGCACCTACCTGCCGCTGCGGCTGAACACCGGCGGCGTGATCCCGGTGATCTTCGCGGCGTCGATCCTCTCGTTCCCGCAGACGATCGGCCAGATGATCGACAACCCCGTGGTGAAATCGATCACGCGGGCGCTGCAGTGGGGCGAGCCGCTGTACAACCTCGTGTATTTCGTCTCGATCATCTTCTTCTGCTACTTCTACACCTCGATCATCTTCAACCCGCAGGACACCGCCGAGAACATGCGCAAGTACGGCGGCTTCATCCCCGGGATCCGCCCGGGGCAGCGCACGGCCGACTTCATCGACATGACGCTGACCCGGATCACGCTGGTCGGCGCGATCTACCTGGCGATGGTCGCGATCCTCCCCGAGATCCTCATCACCGGCTTCAAGGTGGCGACGATCCCGGTGATCGGCGGCCCGCTCGACGCGTTCCTGCCGAGGTGGTTCACCGAGGGCCTCGGCGTCAAGTTCTACTTCGGCGGCACCTCGCTGCTGATCGTCGTCGGCGTCGCGATGGACACGGTCCAGCAGATCGAGGCGCAGATGGTGATGCGCCACTACGACGGCTTCGTGAAGGGCCGCAGGATCCGCGGACGGAGAGGCTGAGCGGATGGTCACGCGAGCACTCGACGTCATCCTCCTCGGTCCCCCCGGTGCCGGCAAGGGAACGCAGGCCAAGCGCATCGCGGCCGCGTTCGAGCTCCTGCACATCTCCACCGGCGACCTGCTTCGCGAGGAGGTCGCGAAGGGGACGGGCCTCGGCATCCAGGCCAAGGACACCATGAACCGCGGCGAGCTCGTGCCCGACGAGCTGGTCGGCCAGATGCTCGCCAAGCGGCTGCACAGCCAGCAGGCCGCGCTCGGCTGCGTCTACGACGGCTACCCGCGCACCACCGCGCAGGCGGTCCTGCTCGACGGGCTGCTGGCCGAGCTCAACCGCCGGGTCGACGTGGTCCTGTTTCTCGCCGTCGCCGACAGCGAGCTGCTCGCGCGCCTGACGGGGCGGCGCTCGTGCCCGTCGTGCGGCGCGGTGTTCCACGTGGTGAGCCAGGCGCCGAAGGCCTCCGGCGCCTGCGACTTGTGCGGGACCGCACTCGTCCAGCGCGACGACGACCGCGAGTCCGTGGTGAGCGAGCGTCTCCGGGTGTACCGGGAGCACACCGCCCCGCTGCTGGATTTCTACCGGGGTCGCCGCATCCTCCGCGAGGTCGCGGGCGAAGTGGGCCCGGACGAGGTGTTCCAGCGGATGCGGGACGCCATGGGGAGCGTCAAGGCGTGATCGTCCTGAAGACCTCCGAAGAGCTGGCGATCATGGACCGCGCCAACGCGGTGGTCCACGAGACGCTGCGCCTGGTGGCGGACGCCGCCAAGCCCGGGGTGTCGACGAAGGACCTGGACCAGCTCGCGGAGGAGCACATCCGGGCGACCGGCGGCAAGCCGGCGTTCCTGGGCTACCGCGGCTACCCGGCGACGCTGTGCACCTCCGTCAACGACGTGATCGTCCACGGGATCCCCTCCGCCACGCACCGGCTTCGGGAGGGGGACATCCTGGGGGTGGACTGCGGCGTCGTCCTGGACGGGTTCGTCGGGGACGCCGCGGTCACGCTCGCCGTCGGCGAGATCGCCGGCGAAGCGGCCCGCCTGCTGAACGTCACGAAGAAGTGCCTGGAACTCGCGGTCGAGACGGCCCGGCCGGGCCGGCGCCTGACCGACATCGGCGCCGTGATCCAGGGGCACGCGGAGGGGGCCGGCTACTCGGTGGTCCGGGAGCTGGTCGGGCACGGCATCGGCCGCGCCATGCACGAGGATCCCCAGGTCTACAACTTCGGGCCGGGCGGCAGGGGTCCGGAATTGCGTCCGGGGCTGGTTTTGGCCATCGAGCCGATGATCAACGCCGGGAAGGCCGGCGTCAGCTTCGACGACGACGGCTGGACAGCGCGCACCGAAGACGGTAAGCTTTCTGCCCATTTCGAGTACTCGGTGGCCGTGACCGAGAACGGCCCGCGGGTCCTCGGTGTGGGCGGAAGGTAGGGAGAGGGTATGGCGAAAGAGGAGGCCATCGAGGTGATGGCCACCGTGGTGGAGGCCCTACCGAACGCGGTTTTTCGTGTGGAGCTGGAGAACGGGCACGAGGTGCTCGCGCACATCTCGGGAAAGATGCGGAAGCACTTCATTCGCATCCTTCCGGGCGACAAAGTCCTGGTCGAGCTGTCGCCGTACGACCTGACGCGCGGTCGCATCGTGTACAGGTACAAATGACGCCGACGCGCTCTGCGGGGCGGCGTCATCCCGAGCGCAGCGAGGGATCTCAGGGCGCCCGGGGGTTGGTGGGACGACGTGAGGAGTGAGGAGAGTCCGGCATATGAAGGTTCGGTCTTCGGTCCGCAAGATCTGCAGCAAGTGCAAGATCGTGGTGCGCAGGGGGGTTGTTCGCGTGATCTGCGAGAACCCCAAGCACAAGCAGCGCCAGGGTTGATGAGGAGGTAGGCTGTGGCACGTATCGTCGGCGTCGATCTTCCCCAGAACAAGCACGTGGAAATCGGTCTGACCTACATCTACGGCATCGGTCGCTCGATGTCGCAGATGATCCTGACGAAGGCCAAGGTCGACCCGATGGTCCGTGTCAAGGACCTTTCCGAGGACGAGGTGCGCCGCATCAGCCGCGTCATCCAGGATGACGTCAAGGTGGAGGGCGACCTGCGCAAGGAAGTCGCGATGAACATCAAGCGGCTGATGGAGATCGGCAGCTATCGCGGCATCCGGCACCGGCGCGGTCTGCCGGTGCGCGGGCAGCGCACCCACACCAACTCGCGCACCCGCAAGGGCCCACGGCGCGGCACGGTGGCCAAGAAGAAGCGGGCCACGAAGACCTAGGGCAGAGGAAGGCACGTCATGGCAAAGGCGACCAACGCAGCAAAGAAGGGCACCCGCCGGCGCGAGCGCAAGAGCGTGCCGCACGGCGTCGCCCACATTCAGGCGACGTTCAACAACACGATCGTCACGATCACCGATCCGACCGGAGGAGCGATCTGCTGGAGCTCCGCAGGGCGCATCGGGTACAAGGGGTCCCGCAAGGGCACGCCGTACGCGGCGCAGCTCGCGGCACGCAACGCCGCCGAGCAGGCTCAGGAACACGGCGTCCGCACGGTGGACGTCGAGCTCAAGGGGCCCGGCGCGGGCCGCGAGTCGGCGATCCGGGCGCTGGCGGCGTCGGGGCTCGAGATCAAGAGCATTCGGGACGTGACGCCGATCCCGCACAACGGCTGCCGGCCGCCCAAGCGGCGCCGGGTGTAAGGAAAGCAGGGAGGACGCAGTGGCGCGATACCACGAGCCGGTCTGTCGGCTGTGCCGCCGGGAAGGCATGAAGCTTTTTCTCAAGGGTGAGCGGTGCTTCAAGGAGAAGTGCGCGGTCGAACGGCGGTCGTACGCCCCGGGCCAGCACGGCAAGCGCCGCAACAAGATGCAGCCGTACGGGCTCCAGTTGCGCGAGAAGCAGAAGGCGCGCCGCGTGTACGGGGTGCTGGAGGCGCAGTTCCGGCGTTACTTCGCTGAGGCGTCGCGCCAGAAGGGGGTCACCGGCGACAACCTGCTCAGGTTGCTGGAGCTCCGCCTGGACAACGTGGTCTACACGCTGGGGTTCGCGTCGTCGCGGTCGCAGGCCCGGCAGCTGATCCGGCACGGGCACGTTCTCGTGAACGGGCGGCGGAGCGATGTCCCGTCGTTCCAGGTGAAGCCCGGGATGGAGATCGCGCTCAAGGACAAGCTCCGCGCCAACGCTTTCGTCAACGAGGCGCTTGACACGGCTCAGGGCCGCGGCGTGCCGCCGTGGCTCGAGCTCGACGGCGAGAACTACAAGGGGAAGGTCCTGGCTCTTCCGACGCGCGAGGACATCCGGCTCCCGATCCAGGAGCAGCTGATCGTCGAGCTCTACTCGCGGTGAGGAGGTCGTAATGAGAGGATTGGAGCTGCACCGGCCACAAGCGGTGGTATTGGACGCAGAACGCAGCACGGCGACGTACGGTCTGTTCACGGCGCAGCCCTTTGAACGGGGCTGGGGCGTGACGTTGGGCAACGCCCTCCGGCGGATTCTCCTCTCGTCGATCGAGGGGAGCGCCATCACTGCGGTGCGCTTCGCCGGAGTGGATCACGAGTACGACTCGATCCCGGGAGTCATGGAAGACGTCACCGATCTGATCCTGAACCTCAAGCGGGTGCCGCTGCGCCTGCGGGGCCCCGAGACGATCACCGCGACGCTCCAGGTGGACGACCCCGGGACGCTCAAGGCGGGCTCGATCAAGGGGAGCTCCGAGCTCGAGATCGTCGATCCGGACGTCTACCTCGCCACCCTCGCAGAAGAGGGCGCGGTCGAGGCGGAGCTGGTCATCCGGCGCGGTCGCGGTTACGCCCCGGCGGACGAGCAGGACTCCGGCAACCTGGGCGTTGGGTTCATCCACCTCGACTCCGCGTACTCGCCGGTCCGCAAGGCCAACTATCGGATCGAGCCGGCGCGCGTCGGCCAGGCGACCGACTACGAGAAGCTGGTCCTCGAGGTGTGGACGAACGGGGCGCTGACGCCCAGCGCGGCGGTGATCGAGGCCGCGGGGCTGCTGGCCGACCACCTGCCGATCTTCCAGAACCTGGAGCAGCCTGCCGCGCCCAAGCGGGCCAGCAAGGCCGAGGGCGTGCTCAACGAGCCGATCGACCGCCTCGAGCTCGGGGGGCGGATCAACAACATGCTGCGGAACGCCGGGATCGAGACCGTGCGCGACCTGGTCGGCACCGACGAGGCCGACCTCGCCAAGATCCAGGGGTTCGGCAAGAAGGCGCTGACCGAGGTTCGGGAGAAGCTCGAGACGCTGGGCCTGGGCCTCGGCGTTCGCTTCGACCTGCCGCAGTCGTGACGGAGGAGAGTCAGTCATGCGACACAACATGTCCCACCGCAAGCTGGGGAGGGTGTCGGAGCACCGGCGCGCCCTGTTCCGGAACCAGCTCAAGTCCCTGATCACCCACGAGCGGATCATCACCACGCTTCCCAAGGCCAAGGAGCTTCGCCCGATCGCCGAGAAGGTCGTGACCCTTGGCAGGCGCGCCGACTCCGTCCACGCGCGGCGTCTCGCCGCCGAGTGGCTCAGCGACCGTGACCTGGTGCACCGGCTGTTCGCCGAGATCGGGCCCCGCTTCGTCAGCAGGCCGGGCGGCTACACCCGGATCGTGAAGCTGGGCCCCCGCCGGGGCGACGGCGCGGAGCTGGCAGTGCTCGAGTTCGTCGACTACAAGCTCCCCGACGACAAGGGGAAGGCCGCCGCTGGCGCGAGCAAGAAGGAACGCAAGCGCAGAGCGCCCGCCGGCGCCACACGCGAGGCCGCGGCCCCCGCGAAGTAGCTGCGTCCCGACCGATCCGTCCGAGCGCCCGGTCCCGCCGGGCGCTCATCGTTTGGGGCCGGGAGCCCGCGCCCCCGGTTGCCCGTTCGCGGGCTCGCCAGGAGCGACGGACGCGGCGCGGCGGCGCGGGGTGTACCCTGTCCACAGGCGGCATCGTCGGGGCGCAGTCGACGGGCCCCGGGAGAGGGGAGGGAATCATGATCACAGTCAACATCCACCCGATCGAGCGAGTGGTCCGGGGGCTGGTTGGCCTCGGTGTGCTCAGCCTGGTCGTCGTGGGACCGAAGAGCCTCTGGGGGCTCCTGGGCCTGATCCCCCTCGCGACCGCCGTGACCGGCTGGTGCCCTCCGTACTCCTGGCTCGGCATCGACACGTGCGGCAAAAAGGCGACCTCGTAGGGTTTCAACCTTCTCGATACGCTCAAGTTGTAGCGAATCCAGGGGTATGCCCACCTGGGGTTCCGACAACCTGGGGGCTTGCATCAACATTGCTCTGTGGTTATAATTGAAACAAGGGGGGCCCGTGAAAGCGGCTTCGGAACAGCTCCTGGAGAAGATCGCGGACCGGCTGAAGGCCATGGCCGACCCGATGAGACTGCACATCCTGCACTCGCTCCAGGGCGGTGAGCGCTGCGTCGGCGACATCCTCGCCGAGGTCGGAGGCAGCCAGGCGAACGTCTCCAAACATCTCTCGGTCCTCCGGCGGGTCGGCCTCGTCGACTGCCGGCGCGAGGGTGTCAACGTCTACTACCGGATCGACGACCCGACCGTGTTCACGATCTGCTCGACGGTCTGCGACTCCCTGGAGCGCCAGATCGACGCCGAGAAGCTCGAGATCGCGCAGGGACGCGCCGCGATGCTCGGGGGCCAGCGGTGACCGACTGGGGCAGCGTGTTGACGCTCGTCGGCGTGATGGCGGCGTGGATGATCCTGCAGTGGGTCGTCCTGCCGAAGCTGGGCGTCCCCACCTGAGCCGTCCCCGACCCGGCCGGCGGCCGGGTGCGCGGGGGGAGCCGCGGCGGCGCCTCGCGGGCGGCGGGCCCTGCGGCTCCGGCCCCTGAGGCCGGGGGCGTGGCCGGCCGGCCCGGAGACGGGGTGTGACGGGAGATCCGATGGAGAAGCTGGAAAGGCGGCCCGCCGTCGCGGCGTGCCCGAGGTGCGGGAAGCAGCTGCAGCCGGTGCCCACGTGAGGCTCCTTGCTCTGGCGGTGCCGGAGCTGCGGCGCGATCCACACGACCAATGACGTCTTCCCGGAGGGGTTCCCCGCGGGGCTGTGGGACGCCCTCTGGACGGGTTGCGGAGGGTAACGATGCCACTCTACGAATACGCCTGCAGCGGGTGCGGGCGGCGGTTCGAGGAACTGCAGAGGATCGGCGCGGACGCGACTGGCGTCGTCTGCCCGTCGTGCGGCGGGCGGGACGTCGTCAAGCAGCACTCGACGTTTGCCAGCGCGGTGGCGGGCTCGGCCGCTGCCGGGCCGATGCCCTGCGGCGCCCCGAACGCCGCGTCGTGCGGCGGCGGCGGGTTCTCCTGAGCGTCGTGACAAGCGGCGCCCGGCGGGCGCCGTCGTTGAGCAGGATGCGTGACGCTGGCGGTCACCCGGCCGGCCGCGGGTCGAGCGTCGCATGCGGCGGTCGTGGGCCGCGTGCGGCGCTGCCGGGAGGTCGTTGATGAGAGAGACCAACGTGGCGTTCGAAGTGCGGTCGGCGCTGACCTATGCGGAGGCCGTGAGC
>Ga0335082_10010596_pt1 | contig 10004 bp, 16 predicted proteins | sample Lox_Sample_41_FD_206718 | JGI IMG/M metagenome (GOLD analysis project Ga0335082, IMG submission 206718) | Soil microbial communities from Loxahatchee National Wildlife Refuge, Florida, United States - Lox_Sample_4.1 | ecosystem: Environmental > Terrestrial > Soil > Wetlands | place: USA...
AGGGCATCAAGTTCGCGGAGGAGCACGTCCGCCGCAAGGAAGGCAAGACCGGCGCCGCCTAGGCCGCGCCCGCACCCCCACGCTCATGTGGCGGCTGTGCCGTCGCCGCCGCAAGGAGGAAGCACATGTCGTCCCAGGAAACGCCCCGCCAGAAGCGCAAGGCCCGCATCCGCAGGAAGCTCTCCGGCACCGCGGCGCGCCCCCGGCTCAGCGTCTACAAGAGCCTCAAGCACATGTACGCCCAGCTGGTGGACGACACCACCGGCCAGACCCTGGTGTCGGTGGGCACGACCTCCAAGGCGCTCAAGGGCGACGTGAAGGAAGACGACAAGACCGCCGCCGCCAAGAAGGTGGGGAAGGCGCTCGCCCAGGCCGCCCTGGCGAAGGGCATCGAGGCGGTGGTGTTCGACCGCAACGGCTTCGACTACCACGGCCGCGTCGAGGCCGTCGCCGCCGCGGCCCGCGAGGCCGGGCTCAAGTTCTAAGGGATCGAGGAAAGACGAATGGCCACTCCCATCAACGCGAACGACCTCGAGCTCCAGGACAAGGTCGTCCACATCAACCGCGTCGCCAAGGTCGTGAAGGGCGGCCGGCGCTTCAGCTTCTCCGCGCTCGTCGTCGTCGGCGACGGCGCCGGCTACGTCGGCGTGGGCCTGGGCAAGGCCAACGAGGTGCCCGAGGCGATCCGCAAGGGCGGCGACCAGGCGAAGAAGAACCTGTTCCGCGTGCCGCTGCAGGGGACGACCATCCCCCACGAGGTGCTCGGCCACTTCGGCGCGGGCTGGGTGCTGCTCAAGCCCGCGGGCGAGGGCACCGGCGTCATCGCCGGCGGCACCGTCCGCGCGGTCCTGGAGGCCGCGGGCATCCGCAACGTGCTCACCAAGTGCCAGGGCTCGCGCAACCCGCACAACGTGCTCAAGGCCACCGTCGCCGGCCTGAAGCGGCTCCGCTCGCCCGACGACGCCGCGCGCGCCCGGGGCAAGCAGGTCGCGGACCTGCAGGGCGAGTAGGAAGGGAACTCATGGCTGCCATCAAGGTGAAGCTCGTCCGCGGTCTCGCGGGCTGCCCGGAGGCGCACCGGCTCACGGTCGCCGGCCTGGGCCTCAAGAAGCGCGACTCGACCAAGCTGCTCCCCGACACCCCGCAGACGCTGGGGATGATCGACAAGGTCCGCTACCTGGTGGAGTGGGAGCGGGTGGACGCGCCGGCGCCGGTCGGCCGCAAGGCCAGGAAGAAGGCGGCCGCCGCCCGCTCGTAGGCGGCGCGCCCGGCGTGCTACAAGAAAGGACTCTCCGATGTCGCTCAGCCAGCTCAGGGCGCCCAAGGGCGCGCACCGCAAGAAGACCCGCGTCGGCCGCGGCCAGGCGTCCGGCCTCGGCAAGACCGCCGGCCGCGGGGGCAAGGGCCAGAAGGCCCGCTCCGGCAACATGCACTTCGAGGGCTTCGAGGGCGGCCAGATGCCGCTCCAGCGGCGCCTGCCGAAGTTCGGGTTCAAGAACGTCCTCCGCCCCGTCTTCGAGGAGGTGCAGGTGGCCGACCTCGAGGCGCTCTCCGGCACCGTCGATCCGGCGGCGCTCGAGCAGGCGGGCCTCACCCGCGGCAGGGGCGACCGGGTGGTCGTCCTCGGCCAGGGCGAGCTGAAGGCCTCCCTCACCGTGCGCGCGCACCGCGTCACCGCCGGCGCCCGCGCCGCCATCGAGAAGGCGGGCGGCAAGGTGGAGATCATCCCGGCGCCCATGACCAAGGGCGAGAAGGCCAAGGCCGAGAGGCGGGCGGCCGCCGCGGCGGCGAAGAAGTAGCGAGGAAAGGGCAGGGCATGGCTGGCACCAGCGGGCTGGGCAACATCTTCCGCGTCCCGGAGCTGCGCAAGCGTCTCTTCTTCACCCTCGGGATGCTCGCCGTCTACCGCCTGGGCATCTTCGTCACCACGCCAGGCGTGGACCGCGTCGCCATGAAGCGCGTGGTGGCGCAGGGCGGCGCCCTCGGGTTCCTCAACTTCTTCTCGGGCGGCGCGCTCGAGCAGCTCTCCATCTTCGCGCTGGGCATCATGCCGTACGTGTCGTCCTCCATCATCCTGCAGCTCCTCACCGTGGTCATCCCGGCGCTGGAGAAGATGCAGAAGGAGGGGGAGCTGGGGCGGCGCAAGATCACGCAGTACACCCGCTACGGCACGGTGGTCCTCTCCGCCATCCAGGGCTACGGCATCGCCTCCTACCTCGAGTCGTTGCGTGACCCGACCGGCCTGTCGGTGGTCTCGGATCCGGGCTGGAAGTTCCGGCTCCTCACCATGATCTCGCTGGCGGCGGGCACCGCCTTCATCATGTGGATGGGCGAGCAGATCACCGAGCGCGGCGTCGGCAACGGGATCTCGCTCATCATCTTCGCCGGCATCGTGGCCCGCGTCCCGAGCGCGATCGCGACCACGCTCATGGCCTACCGCGCGCCCGGCTCGCAGATGACGGAGCTGGGGATGCTCATCCTCACCATCGTGATGGTGGTGGTGATCGGCCTCATCGTCTTCGTGGAGCGTGGCCAGCGGCGCATCCCGGTGCAGTACGCGAAGCGGGTGGTGGGCCGGAAGCTGTACGGCGGCCAGTCCACGCACCTCCCGCTCAAGGTGAACACCTCGGGCGTGATCCCGCCCATCTTCGCCTCGTCGCTCCTGCTCTTCCCGGCGACGCTGGCGGGCTGGTTCCCGTTCCTCGGCCAGGTGTCCTCCGCCCTGCAGCCCGGCTCCTGGATCTACAACGTCATCTACGTGGTCCTCATCGTCTTCTTCGCCTACTTCTACACCGCGGTGACCTTCAACCCGGTGGACGTCGCCGACAACCTCAAGAAGTACGGCGGCTACATCCCCGGCATCCGGCCGGGCAAGAAGACGGCGGACTACATCGACCACGTCCTCTCGCGCATCACCTTCGGCGGCGCCATCTACCTCGCCGCGATCTGCGTCCTGCCCACCGTCATCACCAGCGAGTTCGGGGTGAACTTCTACTTCGGCGGCACCTCGCTCCTCATCGTGGTCGGCGTGGCGCTCGACACCGTCCAGCAGATCGAGGGACACCTCATCACCCGCCACTACGAGGGCTTCACCGGCCCGCGCGGGCCGCGGATCCGCGGCAGGCGTCTCGCGACGGGAACGGCGGCGACGGCGTGACCGGGCGGGGCCCCTGGGGGGCTCCGCGGCCGACTCCGCAGGCTGTGCAGCGCGACAGGCAGCACTCGCACGACCGGAGGCGACGATGATCCTGATCCTCCTCGGCCCACCCGGCGCGGGCAAGGGCACGCAGGCGAAGATGCTGGCCGGAGAGCTGCGCGTCCCGCACATCTCCACCGGCGACATGTTCCGCGATCACAAGGCGCGCGGCACCGAGCTCGGCAAGAAGGTCCAGGCCATCATGGACTCGGGCGGGCTCGTCACCGACGACATCACCAACGACATGGTGAAGGACCGGCTCTCGCGGCCGGACGTCGCCGGCGGCTTCATCCTGGACGGCTACCCGCGGACGGTGGCGCAGGCGGACTACCTCGGCCGGCTCCTCGAGTCGTCGGGCCGGGGACAGCCCCGCGTCCTCTCCTACGAGGTCCCCGAGGCGGTGCTGATCGAGCGCATGAGCGGCCGGCGGAGCTGCGCGAAGTGCGGCGCCGTCTACCACCTGACCGAGAACCCGCCCCGGAAGGCGGGGACGTGCGATCGCGACGGGGAGAAGCTGGTGCAGCGCGCCGACGACCAGCCCGAGACGGTCCGCAAGCGCCTCCAGGAGTACGCCGCCAAGACCGAGCCGCTGCGCCGCTACTACCAGCAGAAGGGGCTGCTCACCGAGATCCCCGGGGTGGGCGCGCCCGACGCCATCCTCGCCCAGACGCGGCGCGCCCTCGGGCGCTGAGCGCTGCGGACGATGGACGCGAGCAGGCGCGATCGGATCGTCCTCAAGACGCGGGACGAGATCGCCCGCCTGCGGGAGGCCGGCCTCGTCGTCCACGAGGTGCTGGCGGAGCTGGCGCGCACCGTCGCCCCCGGGATGACCACGCTCGAGGCCGACCGGCTCGCCGCGTCGCGCGCCCGGGAGCGGGGCGCCGAGCCCGCCTTCCTCGGCTACCTCGGCTACCCGGCGTCGCTCTGCATCTCGGTGAACGACGAGGTGGTGCACGGCATCCCGTCGCCCACCCGCGTGCTGCGCGACGGCGACCTGGTGAAGCTCGACTTCGGGGTGGTGCGCGGCGGCTGGGTGGGCGACGCCGCCGTGACGGTCGCGGTGGGCCGCCCCAGCGCCGAGGCGGCGCGCCTCATCGAGACGACGCGCGGGGCGCTGGAGCGCGGCATCGCCGCCGCCGTCCCGGGCCGGCACGTGGGCGACATCGGCGCCGCGGTGCACGCCTTCGTCGAGTCCCGCGCCTTCTCGGTGGTCCGGGAGTTCTCGGGTCACGGGGTCGGCCGCCGCCTCCACGAGCCGCCGCACGTGCCGAACTACGGGCCCGCCGGCGCCGGCGAGCCGCTCCGGCCCGGGATGGTCCTCGCCGTCGAACCCATGGTGAACGCCGGCACCTGGCAGGTGCGCCACCTGGCCGACGGCTGGACGGCGGTCACCGCGGACGGCCGGCTCTCCGCGCACTTCGAGCACACCATCGCGGTCACGGAGGACGGCCCCCTCGTCCTGACCGCCGCCGGCCGGGAAAGACTCCCCTGAAAGCGTCAGGTTGGGCCGCCCCGGGGAGCGGGGTCCACGGCCAACGCTTGCACGCCAAAAAGGCCTGTGTTATAGGCCCCCCTTCGCAAGCCGCGCCGCGAGGGGCGGCGGCCGGGAAAACCCGGAGATTTCAGGGCGGTCCAGAAACGAGACCGCCGGAAGGCCCGCCGGACGCTGCGGCGGGGCTTTCTTTCTCTAGCTGCACGCAATCGGAGGCGCAGGTCATGAAGGTCCGCGCGTCGGTGAAGAAGATTTGCGACAAGTGCAAGGTCATCAAGCGCAAGGGCACCGTGCGGATCATCTGCCCGGCCAACCCCCGCCACAAGCAGCGCCAGGGCTAGCGCCCCCAGGCGTTCTCGGAGAGTAGAAGAATGGCTCGAATCGCCGGCGTCGACCTCCCCCGCGAGAAGCGCATCGAGGTCTCCCTGCAGTACATCTACGGGATCGGCAAGACCACGTCCCAGCTCATCCTGGAGCGCGCCAACGTCAAGCCGACGACGCGCACCAAGGACCTCACCGACGACGAGGTCCGTCGCATCCGCGAGACGATCGAGCAGAACGTCAAGGTCGAGGGCGACCTGCGCCGCGAGACGTCGATGAACATCAAGCGGCTCATGGACCTCGGCTGCTACCGCGGCCTGCGCCACCGCAAGGGCCTGCCGGTCCGCGGCCAGCGCACCCACACCAACGCTCGCACGCGCAAGGGTCCGAAGAAGGGGATCGTGCGCAAGGCTCCCGCCGCCGCGGCCCCCGCGCCGAAGGCTTAACCGAAAGCGAACCCCGGAGACACCAGAGTGGCCGACGAGAAGCAGCCGACGGAGAAGCCCGTCAAGAAGGAAGAGCCCGCCGCGGCTCCCGCCGCCCCGAACCTGAGCGGCATCGAGCCGATCACCGCGTCGCCCGTCACCCCGAAGAAGGGGAAGAAGCGGGTGAAGAAGAACATCGCCAGCGGCATCGTCCACATCGCGGCGACGTTCAACAACACCCAGATCACGATCTGCGACGCGGTGGGGAACGTGATCAGCTGGTCCTCCGCCGGCGCGCGCGGGTTCAAGGGCTCGCGCAAGTCGACGCCGTTCGCCGCCCAGGTCGCGGCGGGCGACGCCGCCGCCAAGGCCATGGAGCACGGCCTCAAGACCGTCACCGTGCTCGTGAAGGGCCCCGGCGCGGGCCGCGAGTCGGCGCTCCGGGCCCTGTCGGCCGCGGGGCTCAAGATCACCCTCATCCGCGACGTCACGCCCATCCCGCACAACGGCTGCCGGCCTCCCAAGCGCCGCCGCGTCTGATCACCAGGAGAGAACGAAGTGGCTCGCTACAGTGAAAGCGTGTGCCGGCTCTGCCGCCGCGAGAACCTCAAGATGTACCTGAAGGGCGACCGGTGCTACACCGACAAGTGCGCCATCGAGCGCCGCCCGTACCCCCCCGGCCAGCACGGCCAGGGGCGCACCAAGTTCTCGGAGTACGGCGTCCAGCTCCGTGAGAAGCAGAAGGTGAAGCGGATGTACGGCCTGCTGGAGGCCGGCTTCCGCCACGCCTACCAGAACGCCGCCGCCGCCAAGGGCAAGACCGGCGAGAACCTGCTCCAGACGCTGGAGCTGCGGCTCGACAACGTGGTCTTCCGCCTCGGGTTCGCCGACACCCGCAACGAGGCGCGGCAGCTCGTCCGCCACGGCCACTTCCGCGTGAACGGCCGCAAGGTGAACATCCCCAGCTACCTGCTCCGCCCGGGGGACGCGATCGAGCTGAAGGACCGGTCCCGGAAGGTGGTCCGCATCAACGAGGCGCTCGAGGCGGTGGACCGCCGCGGCGTCCCGGCCTGGCTGGAGCTGGACAAGGGCGGCTTCAAGGGCACCGTGAAGACCACGCCGGCGCGCGAGGACATCACGATGCCGATCCAGGAGCAGCTCATCGTCGAGCTCTACTCGAAGTAAGCGGCTTCGCAGCACCCGTTCCGTGGCGGGCCCGGGCGACCGGGCCCGTCGCGCTCGGAGATCGCAGCACCACACACCGCGCGTCCCACGGATCCCCGCACCGCCAGGCTGGGCGGAGGGCGGGGAGGGGGCGGCGGCACAAGGAGACAGCCCATGGCATCGGAAGCGATCGTCACGAAGAACTGGCGCGACCTCATCAAGCCCCGCGGCCTGGTGATCGACCAGGAGTCCCTCAGCAACACCTACGGCAAGTTCGTCGCCGAGCCCCTGGAGCGGGGCTTCGGCATCACCCTCGGCAACTCGCTGCGGCGCGTGCTCCTCTCGAGCCTGCAGGGCGCCGCCATCACCTCGCTGAAGGCCGAGGGGGTGGAGCACGAGTTCATGACCATCCCCGAGGTGGCCGAGGACGTCACCGACATCATCCTCAACCTCAAGGAGGTCCTCCTCCAGATCCACACCAACGAGGTGAAGACGATCCGGATCGAGGCGGACGGCCCCAAGGAGATCAAGGCCGGCGACATCATCGCCGACGGCCAGGTCGAGATCCTGAACCCCGGCCACCACATCCTCACCATCAGCGAGGGCGGCCGGGTCCGGATGGAGATGACCGCGCGCCGCGGCCGCGGCTACGTGCCGGCGGAGCGGAACAAGGTGCCGGGCGCGCCCATCGGCACGATCCCCATCGACGCGCTCTTCAGCCCCATCCGCAAGGTGAACTACCAGGTCACCAACGCCCGCGTCGGCCAGCAGACCGACTACGACAAGCTCACGCTCGAGGTCTGGACCGACGGCTCGGTCCAGCCCGCCGACGCGGTCGCCTTCTCGGCCAAGATCGTGAAGGAGCAGCTCTCCATCTTCATCAACTTCGACGAGACGGAGGAGCCCGCCGAGGAGGTGAAGCCGGTCGAGGAGCAGAAGCTGAACGAGAACCTGTTCCGGTCGGTGGACGAGCTCGAGCTGTCGGTCCGCAGCGCCAACTGCCTGCAGAACGCGAACATCAAGACCATCGGCGACCTGGTGCAGAAGACCGAGGCCGAGATGCTCAAGACCAAGAACTTCGGGCGCAAGTCGCTGAAGGAGATCAAGGAGATCCTCGCGGAGATGGGCCTCTCCCTGGGGATGAAGCTCGAGAACTGGCCGCCGAAGAACGCGCCGCAGCCGCCGAAGGTCTAGGCGCGCGGACCGCACGGGAGATCACAGATGAAGCACCGCGTCGTCGGCCGCCGGCTCGATCGCACCACCGAGCACCGCACGGCCATGTTCAAGAACATGGTGACCTCGCTGCTCCGCCACGAGCGGATCACGACCACCACCCCCAAGGCGAAGGAGCTGAAGCGCTTCGCCGACAAGATCATCACCCTCGGGAAGCGCGGCACCGCGCACGCCCGCCGCATCGCGCACCGCTCGGTCCGCGACGTCGAGGTGCTGGAGAAGCTCTTCGGCGAGATCGCCGGCCGCTTCGCGCAGCGGCCGGGCGGGTACACGCGGCTGGTCCGCGTCGGGCGGCGCGCCGGCGACAACGCCGAGCTGGCGTTGATCGAGCTCGTCGACCGCGCGGCACCGGCGGCCGCCGAGGGCGAGGAGAAGGGCGCCAAGAAGGCCGCCAGGGCGAAGGAGTCCGCGCCGGCGGCCGAGGCGTCCAAGGCCAAGGCGGAGAAGAAGGCCGCCCGGGCCGAGAAGGCCGAGAAGCCGCCGAAGGCCGGGAAGGCCGCCAAGGCGGAGAAGGCCGCGCCCAAGGCGAAGAAGAAGGCGAAGGAGGAGTAGCCCGGGCTCCGGCCCCGCGCCGAAGCTGGCTCGCGAGCCGCGTGCGGGTTGCTCCGCGCGCGGCTCGTCTCGTTTCCCGACCGTCGATGCCGCCGCTCTACGCCCAGGATCCGTTCTCCGCCGTCCACCAGGCGCTGCACGCGCGCTGGCTCGACCTTCCGATGGCGGCCGTCTCGGTCGCCACCGAGGGCTGGGTCCTCGCGCTGGTGGCGCTCGCGGTCTACTCGTGGATCGAGCGGGACGTCCCGAGCGTCCTGGGCGTGTTCGTGCCGCTCGCGCTGGCCCTCTTGCTGGGCGGCGCGGGGGCCCACCTGCTCCGCGCCCTCTCGTCCGCGCCCCGGCCGGTCGCCCAGGGCGGCCTGGCCGCGTGGCGTGTCGCCCCGAGCGCGGCGGCGCTCGCCACCGCCTGCTTCGCGGCCTACACCGCCGCCGCCTACGGGCGGCGCGGCGCGCTGGCGCTCTCGGTCGTGCCGCTCGGCGCGCTCGCCGCGGCGCACGCGGCGGGCGGCTGGGCGGCCGGCGTCGCGCTGGGGTGGGCGCTGGGCGCCGCGCTCGGGGTCGGCGCCTGGGGCGTGGCGCTGCGCGTGCGCCCCGACGGACGGCTCGCGGCGGTCCGGGGGACCCGGCGCGCGAGGCGATCGAAGGGCGCGGGAGCCCCCGCGCGGCTTGACAGGGAAGCTAAGTTGCCGTAAGAAAACCCACTTTTCGCGGTGGCCGCCCCGCGTTCCTGCGGGAAAGTCCCCTCGTTACGAGCGTTTAGGAGGTACAGCATGGCGGTGGTTCTTCGTCTGTCGCGCGCGGGGACGCACAAGGCGCCGTTCTATCACGTGGTGGCGACCGACTCCCGCAAGCCGCGCGACGGCCGGTACATCGAGGACGTGGGCGTCTACGATCCGACCAAGCGTCCCGAGAAGCTCGAGCTGAAGGCGGAGCGGGTCACGCACTGGCTCAAGGCCGGCGCCAAGCCCAGCCAGACCGTCGCGATGCTCATCAAGCGCGCCAAGATCGCGAAGCCGGCGGTCGTGGCGGCGCCCAAGGCGTAGCCGGTGCGCGACCTCGTCCTCTGGCTGGCCCGCGAGCTCGTCGAGCGGAAGGACGACGTGGCCGTGGACGTCCTCGAGCAGGAGCGCTCGACCGTCCTCGAGCTCACCGTCGCCCCCGACGACCTCGGGCGCGTCATCGGACGGGGCGGCCGGACCGCCAAGGCGCTGCGCACCGTCCTCGACCACGCGGCGCGACGCGAGGGCAAGCGCGCGGTGCTCGACATCCTCGACTGACCGTGGCCTGGATCCGCGTCGGCAAGGTGGTTCGCGCCGTCGGGCTCCAGGGTCACCTCGGCGTCGGGGGGAGCGACGGAGGGCTCGCGGGGCTGAAGCGGATCGCGCTGGGGCGCGGCGAGGGAGAGCCGGAGCCGCGGGAGGTCCTGGAGGCGAGGCCGCAGGGCCGGATCTGGGCGGTGCGGGTCGCGGGGATCGCGGATCGGACGGCGGCGGAGGCGGCGGTCGGAGCCGAGGTCCTGGCGAGGCGCGAGGACCTGGGCGACGCGAGGCATGGCGAACATTACTGGGCGGACCTCGAGGGATTGCCGGTGGTGACGGCGGCGGGCGAGGACGTGGGCCGG
>Ga0335082_10010597_pt1 | contig 10004 bp, 6 predicted proteins | sample Lox_Sample_41_FD_206718 | JGI IMG/M metagenome (GOLD analysis project Ga0335082, IMG submission 206718) | Soil microbial communities from Loxahatchee National Wildlife Refuge, Florida, United States - Lox_Sample_4.1 | ecosystem: Environmental > Terrestrial > Soil > Wetlands | place: USA: Florida...
TTACTAAATACTTAGCGTCCACCCCCGCCCTGATAGCCTACCCCTACCGGCCGAAAATGGCCAAAAATGGGAAAGGCGACTGCGGCTGCTGCGGGCGGAACCCGGCGGGGGCGGCCTCCGCCTGCTGGCGCAGGCGAGCCGCGGCGTGCCGTGGCTCGCTGCCCGGCGGCAGATTGGGCAGATTGTCGAAATAAGCAAAGGCATCAGCAGCTTCGCCGCGCTCGACCCGGCGCAGAATATCCTGATTGGCCCGCGTGCTCGCCTGTCCGCGCTCGCTATCCGGGGGCGGGGCGCGATCGGCAATGCGGCGCTCGTCGCCCTGCAGGATGCTGTGGATACGTTCGTCGAAGCCGTAGATATCCTCGCGCAATTGCAGCTTGCCGGCGTTGTCGACGAAGGCGGTCTGATAGGTCACATAGACCATCGGTTTCTCGTCGAGCTTGAAGGTGCGTTCGCCGCGGCCGAACAGGGCGCTGAGCTGCTGCGCGTCGGGCGTCGGACCGTTCATCGCCAGATGCAGCATGATCTCGCCGAATTTCGTCGGGTTCTCCACGCGCATGCAGCCGTGGCTGAAGGCGCGCTTGTCGTCGGCAAACAACTGCTTCTGCGGCGTATCGTGCAAGTAGACGGCGAACTTGTTGGGGAAGTTGAACTTGATGCGGCCGAGCGCGTTGCCGGCGCCGGGCGGTTGTGTGACGCTCAGCGTGCCGTCGTGGTTACGCTTCACCTCCAGACCCATGCGGGCGAAGATGTTGGGATCGCGGCCGTAGCGCGGCAGATATTCATTCTTGATGATCGACTGCGGCACGTGCCAGGACGGATTGACCAGCACGTTATCCATCTGCGCGCTGAGCAATGGCGTCGGCGTTTGCGGTTTGCCGGCGACGATCTTGGTGTGCCACGCTTCCTGATGGTCGTGCACCACCTTGAGCGTGTAGTCGGGGACGTTGACCATCACATAGGTCTCGCCGAGATTTCGCGGCAGCCAGCGCCACCGCTCCATGTTGGCGAGCACAAGCTCGATCTGCGCCGACTTGGTAAGCGCGGGTGCAGGCGGGCTTTCCGCACGTTTGCCTTTGTGCGGTTTGGCGGGCGGCGGCTCGACCGGCTCGGGCTGAGCCGCGGTCTGGCGCAGCTCGGCGAGCTTGGCTTTCAGCGCCAGGAAGCCGCGGTGTGGCGGGTTGAAGCTTTCCAGCGCCGCGCCGGCGTCGGCGGCTTCGGCGATCGTCTTCAGGATATCGGCCGGAGCCGGCGTGTGATCGCCGTAATCGACTTCGACCAGCACCCGACTCGGCGCGATGCGGCCGGCCGCCAGATGCCGGGCATAGATCAGCGCCAAGTAGGTGAGCGTGAGGTCGGCATCCGCCAGCGCCTCGGAGCCGGTGGCGGCGCCAAAAGCGGGCACCGGATAATCGGCTGGATCGAGCCCGTCGGCGGCGGCCTTTCCCAACTCCGAAATCACCGATTTGGCGCGCGGGGCGAGCTTGCCGTTCTCGATCCAGAGCGGGGCGTAATTGCGCGCGGCATAGAACGCGGCCATCGCCTCACGTTCGGCGGCACGGTCAATGCGCTTGTCGAACTGCCCGGAAGTGATGACGGCGCGCAGCTTGTCGGCGATTTGCGCATCGGTCGTCTTTTCTTCGACCGCGCCTCGAATGTCGCGGGTCTCTGGCGGGGCCAATGCGGCGGGGGCGGGCGGTGCAACCGCGGCTGGGGTCACAGGCGGCACGGCCGAATCGATCTTATCGGGAGTTGTGGCCGCTAAGACCGGTGTGCTTACGGCGAGCGCCAGAACGGTGCCGGACAGCAGCCGGCCGAATTGATTTGTACGCATTACAATTTCCCCACCCAACGCTACACGTTTGCTCGGCCTTGGACCACGGCTAACGCCCGAGCACTGCACGCAGAAGGCGCGCGGTTTGCCGGATCACACGGTCGTCTCGTCTTCTTCCTCGAGGCCCAAACTTTCCAGCTTACGATAGAGCGTCGAGCGGCCGATCTTCAGGCGGCGCGCGACTTCCGACATCTGGCCGCGGTAGTGCGCGATGGCGAAGCGGATCGCCTCGCGTTCGATTTCGTCGAGTGGGCGCACCTCGCCCTGCGTGTCGATGAGTCGAAGCGCGCCCAAGGCCGGCTGCGCCGCATGCTCGTGCGCGTCCGGCCAGGCGGCGGCAATCGCCGGCGCAGCCTCGACGATCGGCTGTGTCGCGATGGCGTCGGGCCCGACCTGCGTCGAGATTTGCGGGAACTCGTTGACGCCGACCTGTTCGCCGTCGGCGAGCACTACCGCACGGAAGATCGCGTTTTCGAGTTGTCGCACGTTACCGGGCCAGGGATATGCGGTGAGCAACGCGAGCGCCGTCGGCTCGATCGCGCGCACGCGCTTGCCTTCTTCGGCTGCGAGACGGGTAAGGAAATGACGAGCGAGTTCGGGTATGTCCTCGCTGCGCTGGCGCAGGGGCGGAATCGAAATCGGATAGACGTGCAGGCGATAGAACAGGTCCTCGCGGAAGCGTCCCGCCGTTACATCGGCGATGAGGTCGCGATTGGTCGCGGAAATAATGCGCACGTCGACCTTGACGGTCTTGCGCCCGCCGACCGGCTCGACCTCGCCCTCTTGCAACGCGCGCAGCAACTTGACCTGCGCGGCCGGCGGCAATTCGCCGACCTCGTCGAGGAACAAGGTGCCACCGTCGGCTTCGACAAATTTGCCGGTGTGTTTTTCAGTGGCGCCGGTGAAGGCGCCCTTCTCATGGCCGAACAAAATCGACTCGACGAGATTCTCCGGCATGGCGCCGCAGTTGACCGCGACAAAAGGCTTGGCGGCGCGCGCGCCGCTGCCGTGGATGGCGCGGGCGACCAATTCCTTGCCGACGCCGGATTCGCCGCCGATCATGACCGGGATCGCGGAGGCCGCCGCTTTCTCGGCGGCGCGCAGCACCGGCCGCATGGCGTCCGAGCGGGTGATGACGTCGGCGATCGTCAACGTGCCGTCGCGGCTGCGTTTGAGCCGCCGCAGTTCGCCGGCAAGTCGCCGAGTGGCGAGAGCATTGCGCAGCGACACCTGGAGGCGTTCCGGGCTGACCGGTTTAACGACGAAATCGGCGGCGCCCGCGCGCATCACCGACACCACGTTGTCGATGCCGCCATGCGCGGTCTGCACGATCGCCGGAATGTCGATACCTGCTTCGCGCATCCGCGCCAGCACGCCAAGACCGTCTAGGTCCGGCATCACCAGGTCGAGCACCACGGCGTCGACCGGCTGGCCGCCGTCTAGTACGCGCAACGCCGCATCGCCGCTGTCGGCAGTCAACGCCTGGTAGCCGAAGCGCTGGACCATGGCTTCGAGAAGACGCCGTTGCACGGGGTCATCGTCGACGATCAGGATGGTTTCGGACATCGCACCTCGCGGGGACCGGCGGCTGTGCCGATTTGGTGCACTGTCGCCGTTTCGGCTTAATGGGCTGTTAAATGTGCCGGCGGCGGCCTAGATGTTGCCCGAGCCCGCCATTTTCCCCCTCGATGCTTTCCTCTCCCATGGCCAAACCTAAGAAAAAACCGACCAAAGACCGCACGCTCGGCATGCTGCCGGTGTGGAATCTCGATGACCTCTACCCCGGCCCCGACAGCGCCGAACTGAAATGGGACCTGGAAAACGCGGAAACCCGCTGTGAAGCGTTTGAGGCCGATTTCAAGGGCAAGCTCGCTGCGCTGGCGGCGGGACCTGAGGCCGGCAAGACGCTCGCCGCCGCGGTCAAACGTTACGAGGCGCTCGACGACACGCTCGGCCGGGTGATGTCCTATGCCTCGCTGCGCTACGCGGGTAACACCGACGATCCGGCCGTCGCCAAGTTCTACGGCGATATGCAGGAGCGTATCACCGCCGCATCGTTGCGGCTTTTGTTCTTCACGCTCGAGCTCAACCGCATCGACGACGACAAGCTCGAAGCCGCCATGCGCGATCCGGCGCTCGGGCATTACCGGCCGTGGATCGAGGATGTGCGCAAGGAAAAGCCGTACCAGCTCGAGGACCGGGTCGAAGCGCTGTTTCACGAGAAGTCGGTCACCGGCTATTCGGCCTGGAACCGCAATTACGACGAGACGGTCGCATCTTTGCGCTTCCGCATCGGCGGCCAGTCGTTGCCGATCGAGCCGGCGCTCAACATGCTGCAGGACGCCGATGACAAGAAGCGCAAAGCTGCGGCGCAGGCGCTGGCCAAGACGTTCAAGGAAAACTTGCGGGCCTTCACGCTGATCACCAACACGCTCGCCAAGGACAAGGAGATTTCCGACCGCTGGCGCGGCTTCAAGGATGTCGCCGATGCCCGCCACCTGTCGAACCGTGTCGAGCCGGAGGTTGTCGAAGCGCTGGTCTCCGCCGTGCGCGCCGCCTATCCGAAACTGTCGCACCGCTATTACGCATTGAAAGCAAGCTGGTTCGGCAAGAAGCGGCTGCCCTATTGGGACCGCAACGCGCCGCTGCCGAAGGTCGCGCAGCGCACGATTCCCTGGAGCGATGCGCGCTCGACCGTGCTCACCGCCTACGGCGCCTTCTCGCCGAAAATGGCAGAGGTCGCCGACCGCTTCTTCGAGAAGCACTGGATCGACGCTGGGGTGCGCCAGGGCAAGCAGCCGGGCGCCTTCTCGCATCCGACCGTGCCCTCGGCGCATCCTTACGTGCTGCTCAACTACCAGGGCAAGACGCGCGACGTCATGACGCTCGCGCACGAACTCGGCCATGGCGTGCATCAAGTGCTGGCGGCACCGAACGGCGCCCTGATGGCGCCGACGCCGCTGACGCTAGCGGAAACGGCGAGCGTGTTCGGCGAGATGCTCACCTTCCGCAAGCTGCTGACGCAGACCGCCGATAAAAAACAGCGCAAGGCCATGCTTGCCGCCAAGGTGGAAGACATGATCAACACCGTGGTGCGGCAGATCGCCTTCTACAGCTTCGAGCGCAAGCTGCATCTCGAACGCCGTAACGGCGAGCTCACCGCCGACAAGATCTGCGAATTGTGGATGTCGGTGCAGAGCGAGAGTCTGGGTCCTGCGATCGAACTCAAGGCCGGTTACGAGACGTTCTGGAGCTACATCCCGCATTTCATCCATTCGCCGTTCTACGTTTATGCTTACGCCTTTGGCGACTGTCTGGTGAACTCGCTCTATGCGGTTTATGAGCATTCGGCTGCGGGTTTTGCCGAGCGCTACCTCGCCATGCTCGCCGCCGGTGGCACCAAGCATCATTCCGAATTGCTCAAGCCGTTTGGCCTCGACGCGCGCGACCCGAAGTTCTGGGACGGCGGCCTGGGCGTCATCGCCAAACTGATCGACGAGCTGGAAGGGCTGTCGTAGCGCCGCAATCGATGGTTGAGGCTGGCCGCGCCACCCGCTAGCATCGGCTCGCGAGGAGGGGACAGCGATGGATTTCGGCCATCTGTACACATTCAACGATGTCTTTAAGGGCGAGCGGGACTCCGTCAACGAATGGCGCAAGGCAAATGAGCGTCCGGAGTTCAAGCTTGAAGAAGAAAAGCTCGGCAAAACCGAGCTGACAGCCAGCGACGGCACGACGCCACTGCGGCCGACCGACGACTCCAATGTCATCGGCCTGTCACTGTCCGGCGGCGGCATCCGCTCGGCGGCATTCTGCCTCGGCGTCTTGCAGGCGCTGAACGCGTCCAAGATCCTGCGGAATATCGATTACCTGTCGACCGTTTCCGGCGGCGGTTATATCGGCTCGTCGCTGTCGGCTGGCATGACCGCGAGCGGCGGGCATTTTCCCTTCCAAAGCTATCTGTCGGAAGACGAGACGCCGTCGCTGCAGCACGTGCGCGACTATTCGAACTACTTGTTTCCGAAGGGGGCCGTCGATTTTTTGCACAATGCTTCCATTTATACGCGCGGTCTTGTCGCCAATGTGGTCTTGGTGCTCCCGTTTCTTCTGCTCGCCGCAGCGCTCACGATTCTAGTTTATAGCCTGATAGGCTTCACATATTTCGCCGGGACGATTTGTCTGACTGTGCTGCTGTTTGCGTTCACGATCCGTTGGGCGATTGAGCGGTCGAAACCTGAGTCGGATGTAGCGGTTGAAATCCCCAATTCTTGGACGACAAATATCGGCCGTCTTATCTTGGTCGTCTTCCTCGTCGCTTTTTGCGAACTGCAGCCGTTTATCCTGAGTGTCACGCTTGCTGCTGATCAAACTAAACTACTTCCGACACTGATTATGTGGGTCAAGCGTATAGTTTTGGTTTTGACGCCGCTTGCGACAATTATCGCATTTGTCGGCGAGAAATTTGGCTCGGTAATAAAGGGCGCCCTCGAATCAGAACGCATTCGGGACAAGATGTTCGGCTTTGCCGCAAAATCCGCGGTCTATGTTGCCGCCCTGGTCGTGCCGCTCCTGCTTTGGCTGCTTTACCTGCAGCTCAGTTATTGGGGCTTTCGGCCGCCGATGCAGGCCGTAGGGCATGCGGCCCTGGCCAAGGTAGCGGCCGTTTTTTCAGCCGGCTGGCTTTCGGGGTGGGGTACATACATCATCGTCGCGCTGTATATCTTGCTCGCGGCCGCCTGCTTTATCCTGACATTTTGGATGCGGCCGAACGCGAACTCCCTGCACCCCCTCTATCGTGACCGCCTCAGCAAGGCATTCCTGTTCGAGCCGCTAAAGACGGTGCCGCGGGATCCAGACACGGGCGTCCAGCGGCCGCTCGAAGCTCTTCACCCCAAGCTGAGCGATTTGTCGGACGCCGACAGCCCATATCATCTGATCAACACAGCGTTGAATGTTCAGGGTTCGAAGCAGGTCAACCGACGGGGCCGCAACGCTGATTTCTTTATCTTCAGCAAGCGATTTGTTGGTAGTAAAGCCACCGACTACGTCGCCACAGCCGATATGCAAGAGGTCATGCCCGGCCTCAATCTCCGCACGGCAATGGCCACTTCGGGGGCTGCCGCATCTTCGAATATGGGCGCAGCGACGATCAAACCGCTGACGCCCACGCTTGCTCTGCTTAATATTCGGCTAGGATATTGGCTGCGAAATCCTCGGCGCGTCGCACAGCGAGGTAGCTGGAACTGGCGGGCGAATTTCTATTTCCTTCTTGAAATGTTTGGCCGATTGGATGAAACCCGTCGCTCCATCTACCTCACCGACGGCGGCCACATCGAAAATCTCGGCATCTACGAGCTCTTGCGCCGGCGCTGCAAGGTGATCATCGCCGTCGACGCGGAGGCCGATCCGCAGATGGCCTTCGGCTCATTCAACGTGCTCGAGCGTTACGCGCTGATCGATCTCGGCGTGCGCATCGATCTGCCCTGGCAACAGGTCGCCGACGTCAGCAAGGCCACCAGCGAGGCGATCGACGAGAAAGGCAACGCCGATAAGAAGCATGGCCCGCATGTTGCGATCGGCGAGATCGGCTATCCGGGCAACCGCAAAGGCATCCTCATCTACATCAAGTCGTCGCTGACCGGTGACGAGAACGACTACGTGTTTCATTACAAGCGGCGATACGCCGCGTTCCCGCATGAGACGACGCTCGACCAATTTTTCTCGGAAGAGCAATTCGAGGCCTATCGCGCGCTCGGCTTCCACGCCACCTACCGCTTTTTCAGCCGGACCGACGATTTCGCCCATCGCGACCCCAATGAGAACTCCTGCATCCGCGATCACCTGGCCTTCCTCGACACATTGTTCCCGCTGCCGCCCAAGCCGGATCCGTGCTGGCCGCAGCCGAATTCGAGCTTTGTCGATTGGCTGAATGCGGACGCGGCTGCGGCAGCCGCGGACGACACGGCAAAGAAAGCCGCCGCCGCGTCGAGCGCCGTCGTGGCGGACGCCGCGAAGAGAATCGCCACCGCTGCGGAAACGGCGGCAAAAGCGGCGGCAAAAAGAAAAAATAGACGGCGCGCCGGACAATAGAGCGCTCTGTGATATTCACGGTCGTTGCGGTCTTTCGCCCGCTCACGGCGCGTCCTATATCAGACTGTCCATGACCGACCGCGAAAAGAACCGCTTCACCGCCCGCGCCAGGCGCTATGCCAATGTCGGCACCAAGGTCGGCGGCGTCGCGGCGCGCATGGCGGGTGCGCGGCTGCTCGGCGTGCCGCAGGATCGTGCCGCCAACGCGCTCGGACTCGCCGCCGCGCTCGGCGGCTTGAAGGGGCCGATCATGAAGGTGGCGCAGCTGCTCGCCACCATCCCCGATGCGCTGCCGGCCGAATACGCCGCGGAACTGACCAAGCTGCAGAGCCAGGCGCCGCCGATGGGCTGGGCTTTCGTCAAGCGCCGCATGAGCGCGGAGCTGGGCGTGGATTGGGAAAGCAAATTCAAGAGCTTCGAGCATCATCCGGCGGCGGCGGCCTCGCTCGGGCAGGTGCATCGCGCCTATGCGCTCGACGGTTCGGAGCTGGCGTGCAAGCTGCAATATCCCGACATGCAGTCGGCGGTCGAAGCCGACGTGCGGCAATTGCAGCTGCTGTTCGCGATCCGCAAGCGCTTCGACCCCGCGCTCGACACGACGGAGATTGCCAAGGAGATCGCCGAGCGCCTGCGCGAAGAACTCGACTATGTGCGCGAGGCCAAGCACGTTGCGCTCTACCGCGCCATGCTCAAAGACGCCGACACGATCCGCGTGCCCAACGTCTGGCCGGAACTCTCCACCGGCCGCCTGCTGACGATGGATTGGCTGACCGGCGATAAACTGCTCGCGCACAAGGACGATCCGCTCAGCACGCGCAATCGGCTCGCCACCGCCATGTTCACCGCCTGGTGGTTTCCTTTCAGCCGCTTCGGCGTCATCCATGGCGACCCGCATCTCGGCAACTACACGGTGTTCGGCAATGCCAAGGGCAAACCGGCCGGCATCAATTTGCTCGACTACGGCTGCATCCGCGTCTTCCCGCCGAGCTTCGTCGGCGGCGTGGTCGATCTCTATCGCGGCCTGCTCAGCGGCGACGACGATCTGGTGGTGCGCGCCTACCAGGTGTGGGGCTTCAAGCGACTTAACCGCGAACTGATCGAGGCGCTCAATATATGGGCACGTTTCATCTACGGTCCGTTGCTGGATGACCGCGTGCGCACCATCGCCGACGGGGTGAAGCCGTCCGAGTATGGCCGCAAGGAAGCGTTCCAGGTGCATCAGGTATTGAAGAAACGCGGGCCGGTCATGGTGCCGCGCGAATTCGTCTTCATGGACCGCGCCGCCATCGGCCTCGGCGCGGTATTTTTGCATTTGGCGGCGGAGCTCAATTTCCACCGTCTGTTCAACGAGGCGATCGAACATTTCTCGATTGAACAGGTGGCTACCCGCCAATCGGCTGCGCTGGCCGCGGCCGACCTTAGGCCGTCGGCGGCCTGATCGCTTCGTTTGCAGAGTTGATACGGATCAAAACCGCGCCGGCGCGGGGTGATATTCAGCGCCCGAATTCGATTTCTTCAACCGCTTCGAGGACCGCAACCGTTGCTCTAGGCAGGCATTTGCGCTACCTGACTGCCTCCCACCAACGCGATCCCTTGGAGACATCTCACCATGGCCGACCACGGCACCGTCGAATATGCCACCGCAACCGGAAACGACTATCCGGCGCATGAGGGTACCTACGAGCGCTTCGTTCTTTTCACCTTTGTCGGCATCGTTCATGTGGTCAATCTGCTGTTCGGCCTCGCCGTCGGCGGCGTGATGGGCCACTGGTTCTGGGCACTGCCGATTTTCTTCCTCGCCATCGTCGGCGCAGTCGCCGGCCTGCTGAGCGGCTCGAAAACGTCGAGCTACGTCGCATTCGCGATCTGCTTCTTGATCTTCGCTTTCGTCGGACTGTCGGGGCAGTGACGTCTAACGGGCGCACCGTGGAGGGCTAAATGCTGATTGCCGTGGCACGTGAGTCCGACCCTTTGGAACCTCGGGTATCTGGGACGCCTGAGACGGTGAAGAAGTTGAAGGCATTGGGCGCGGAGGTTTGTGTTGCGCGCGGGGCGGGGGTTAAGTCGGGCATCTTGGACG
>Ga0335082_10010598_pt1 | contig 10004 bp, 7 predicted proteins | sample Lox_Sample_41_FD_206718 | JGI IMG/M metagenome (GOLD analysis project Ga0335082, IMG submission 206718) | Soil microbial communities from Loxahatchee National Wildlife Refuge, Florida, United States - Lox_Sample_4.1 | ecosystem: Environmental > Terrestrial > Soil > Wetlands | place: USA: Florida...
GAGGAGCGCCTGCGCATCCTCGCCGAGATCGACCGCGCGATGGTCGCGGAGCAGCCCGCCGAGGCCATCGCGGCGGCCGTGATCCGGCCGCTGCGCGGGCTGCTCGGCGTGCCGCGCGCGATCGTCAACCGGTTCGACCTCGATGCGGGCGCGGTGGAGTGGGTGGCCGCCGCGGGGCGCCGGCGCACGCACGTCGGCCCGGGCGTGCGCTACGGCATCGCGCTGATGGGCGACGTCGCGGCGCTGCGGCGCGGCGAGGCGCAGCTGGTCGACGTGCGCGCGCTGCCCGAGAGCGCCGAGACGCGCGCGCTGCTCGCCTCCGACGTGCGCTACTACAAGGTGGTGCCGATGATCGCGGGCGGCGAGCTGCTCGGCGCGATCAGCTTCGGCGGCCCGTCGGCCGCGTTCCCGGAGGAGCCGGTGGCGATCGCGCAGGAGGTGGCGACGCAGCTCGCGATCGCCACGGTACAGGCGCGGCTGCTCGCGCAGGTCAGGGGCCAGGCCGTGGAGCTCGAGGCGCGCGTGCGCGAGCGCACCGCCGCGCTCGAGGCCGCCAACAAGGAGCTCGAGGCCTTTTCGTACTCGGTGTCGCACGACCTGCGCGCGCCGCTGCGCGGCATCGAGGGCTACTCGCGCATCCTCGAGGAGGACTATGCCGCGGCGCTCGACGACGAGGGCCGCCGCGTGATCGGCGTCATCCGCGACGAGACGCGCGGCATGGGCCGCCTGATCGACGACCTGCTCGCGTTCTCGCGCCTCGGGCGCCAGCCGATGGCGCGCGAGGCGCTCGACATGCGCGCGCTCGCGCAGGCGGTGGTCGGCGAGTTGCGCGGCGATTCGCCCGCGGACGTCGCGATCGGCGAGCTGCCGCCGGCGCAGGCCGACCCGCGGCTGATGCGCCAGGTGTGGGTGAACCTGGTCTCGAACGCGCTCAAGTACAGCGGCAAGCGCGAGGCGCCGCGGATCCGCATCGACGGGAAGGAGGAAGCCGGCGCCTGTGTTTACTCGGTGCGCGACAACGGCGCGGGGTTCGACATGCGCTATGCGGACAAGCTGTTCGGCGTGTTCCAGCGGCTGCACCGGGAGGACGAGTTCCCGGGCACCGGCGTGGGCCACGCCATCGTGCAGCGCGTCGTCGCGCGGCACGGCGGCCGGGTCTGGGCCGAGGGCGCGCCCGGCGAGGGCGCGTGCTTCCAATTCACGCTGCCGCGGGGAGGCTGAGTGGGCGCCCTCGAGCAGGTGGAGATCCTGCTGGTGGAGGACAACTCGCGCGACGCCGACCTGACGCTGCGCGCGCTGAAGAGCAAGAACCTCGCCAACCGCGTGCACTGGGTGAAGGACGGCGTCGAGGCGCTCGACTACATGTTCCGCACCGGCGCCTATGCGGAACGCGACCCGACGCACGCGCCCAAGCTGGTCCTGCTCGACATCAAGATGCCGAAGGTCGACGGCATCGAGGTGCTGCGGCGGCTGAAGGAGGATCCGGCGACGCGCGCGGTGCCGGTAGTGGTGATGACCTCGTCGGCCGAGGAGCGCGACCTGGTCGAGAGCTACCGCCTCGGCGCGAACAGCTTCATCGTCAAGCCGATCGAGTTCGACGCCTTCCTCGACACCGTCGCCCAGATCGGCCTGTACTGGGTGCTCGCCAACCGCGTGGTGGGAGACCCGGCCCCGTGAGCCGACCCCTCGTGCGCGTGCTGATCACCGAGGACTCGGCGGTCGACGCCGGGCTCGAGCTGCGCGAGCTCAAGCGCGCCGGGCTCGCCGTGCAGGAGCGCGTCGCGGACTCCGAGCGCAGCTTCATCGCGGCGCTGCGCGAATTCGCTCCCGACGTCATCCTGTCGGACTTCTCGATGCCGGGCTTCGACGGCATGGCGGCGCTCGCGCTCGCGCGCGAGCACGCTCCCGAGACGCCGTTCATCTTCGTCTCGGGCACGATCGGCGAGGAGTACGCGATCCGCGCGCTGCGCAACGGCGCCACCGACTACGTGCTGAAGTCGAACCTCGTGCGGCTGCCGGCCGCGGTCGAGCGCGCGATGGCCGACTCCGCGCAGCGCCGCCGCCTCGCGCGGCTGAGCCGCATCCGCGACCTGCTCGGCACCCTGAGCAGCGAGCTGATGCGGGCACGCGACCGCGACCTCGTCTACGACGCCTTCTGCCGCACCGCCGTATCGCGCGGGGGCTTCGTCGTGGCGCGCGTGGTCGAGATCGACGCGGCCGGCCGCGGCCACGTGGCGGCGACCACCGAGGCGGACGCGACGCTGTTCACGTCGATCGTGGACGACTACAACCGCGACCCCGCGACCGCGGCCTCGCTGCTGGCCGTGGCGCTGCGTTCGGGGGACACGGTGGTGTCGAACGACCTGGCCGCCGACCGGCGGGTGCCGAACCGCGAGGCGCTGACGCGCGAGGGCAACTACGCGCTCGCGCTGATGCCCATCGCCGTGGAGGGCCGCACCGTCGCGGTCGCCGTGCTGCGCGCGCGCGAGCCCGGCTTCTTCGACCAGGAGGAGCTGGTGCTGCTCGCGGAGATGGTCTCGAACATGGCGTTCGCGCTGGAGCTCGTCGCCAAGCAGGACCAGATCGCCTATCTCGCGCTGTACGACGTGCTGACGGGCCTGCCCAACCGCACGCTGTTCCACGAGCGGCTGACCCACAGCATCGACGCCGCGCGGCGCGCGGGCAACGAGACGCTCGCGCTCGCGCTGATCGACCTCGAGCGCTTCAAGGCGATCAACGACACGCTGGGCCGCCAGGTCGGCGACGAGGTGCTGAAGGCGGTGGCCCAGCGCCTGCGCGAAGCCGCGGGCGACGTCAACCGCGTGGCCCGCCTGGGCAGCAACCTGTACGGGCTCGTGTTCCACGACGTGCGCGGCGCCGAGGAGGTCGGGCGGCGCCTCGAGGCCGCGGCCGCGCGCTTCTTCGGCGAGCCGTTCCGGGTCGGCGCGCACGAGGCGCGCCTCGCGGCCAAGGTCGGGATCGCGCTCTACCCGGGCGACGGCGCCGACGCCGACGCGCTGGTGCGCAACGCCGAAGCGGCGCTCAAGCGCGCGAAGGAGACAGGCGAGCGCTACGTGTTCTACGCGCCGACGATCAACGCGCGGGTCGCCGAGCAGGTGGAGCTCGAGCACCTGCTGCGCAAGGCGGTCGAGAACGGGGAGATCTTCTTCCACTTCCAGCCCAAGTTCGACCTCGTGACACGGCGCGTCTCGGGCGTCGAGGCGCTCGCGCGCTGGAACGGGGCCGACGGCAAGCCGGTCTCGCCGGCGAAGTTCGTGCCCGTGCTGGAGGAAACGGGGCTCATCCTCGAGGCGAGCCGCCAGGCGTTCCGCGCCGCGGCGGCGGCGCACCGGCGCTGGCGCGCGGGCGGCAAGGGCGCGCCGCGCGTCGCGGTGAACGTCTCGGCGCTGCTGCTGCGACGACGCAGCTTCGTCGAGGACGTCTGCGAGGCGCTCGGCGGGTCGGCCGAGGACGGCGGCGGCGTGGACCTCGAGATCACCGAGAGCCTGCTGATGAGCGACGTGGACGAGAGCATCCGCAAGCTGCGCGCGCTGCGCGCGATGGGCATGCGCGTCGCGCTGGACGATTTCGGCACCGGTTATTCGTCGCTCGCCTACCTGAGCCGGCTGCCGCTCGACGCGCTGAAGATCGACCGCGCGTTCGTGAAGGGCATGACCGAGAGCCCCGACGACACCAGCATCGTCGCGACGATCATCACGCTCGCGCAGGCGCTCAAGCTGAAGGTGGTGGCCGAGGGGGTCGAGACCGAGCCGCAGGCGCAGCTGCTGCGGCTCCTGCGTTGCGACGAGGCGCAGGGGTTCCTGTTCAGCCGGCCGCTCGCCGCGGAGGGCGTCGAGGCGCTCCTCTAGGGGCGCGGCGGCATTAGAATCCGGGGTCGGATGACCCTCTACGCCCTCGGCCTCAACCACACCACCGCGCCGCTCGACGTGCGCGAGCGCGTGGTGTTCCACGTCGAGAAGCTGCTCGACGCGCTGGGCGAGCTCGCGCGCGGCGAGCGCGCGGCCGAGGCCGCGATCCTATCGACCTGCAACCGCACCGAGCTCTACCTCTCGGCCGAGGCGCCGCAGGCGGCCGCCGCCTGGCTCGCGGCGTACCACAGGATGGAGCCGGGCGAGATCGCGCCGTACCTGTACACGCTGCCGCAGGACCGCGCCGTGCGGCACACGTTCCGCGTCGCCTCGGGCCTGGACTCGATGGTGGTGGGCGAGCCCCAGATCCTCGGCCAGATGAAGGACGCGGTGCGCGCGGCGCAGTCGGCGGGCACGCTCGGCACGGTGCTGCACCGCCTGTTCCAGCGCAGCTTCGCCGTCGCCAAGGAGGTGCGCACCACCACCGATGTGGGCACGAGCAGCGTGTCGATGGCCGCCGCCGCCGTGAAGCTGGCGGCGCGGATCTTCCCGAGCCTGAAGGACCAGAAGGTGCTCTTCATCGGCGCGGGCGAGATGATCGAGCTTTGCGCCACGCACTTCGCGGCGCAGGGCCCGGCGCGCCTGACGGTGGCCAACCGGACGCTGGAGCGCGCGCACGCGCTCGCGCACCGCTTCGGCGGGCACCCGGTCGAGCTGCGCGAGCTCGCCGCGCACCTGCCCGAGCACGACATCGTCGTGTCCTGCACCGCTTCCTCGCTTCCGATCCTGGGCAAGGGCCTGGTCGAGCGCGCGCTGCGCGCGCGCAAGCACCGGCCCATGTTCATGGTCGACCTCGCGGTGCCGCGCGACATCGAGGCCGAGGTGGCGGACCTCGACGACGTGTTCCTGTACACCGTGGACGACCTGCAGGGCATCGTGCAGGGCAACCTCGACGCGCGGCGCGCGGCGCTGGTGCAGGCCGAGGCGATCGTCGAGACGCAGGTCGGCCAGTTCATGCACTGGATGGAGTCGCGCGCCTCGGTGCCGCTGATCCGCGAGCTGCGCGAGCACGGCGAGGCGGCGCGCCGCGCCGAGCTCGAGCGCGCGCAGCGCATGCTCGCGCGCGGCGACGACCCGAAGCAGGTGCTGGAGGCGCTCGCGCTGGGCCTGACCAACAAGCTGCTGCACGGCCCGACGCAGGCGCTGAACGAGGCCGCGGGCGAGGAGCGCGGCGCGCTGGCGGCGCTGATCGAGCGCCTGTACCGCGCCCGGTGAACGCGACGCTGCGCTCGCGCCTCGAGCGCGCCGTCGTGCGCCTGGAGGAGCTGAACGGCCTGCTCGCGGCCGAGGACGCGACGCGCGACCTCCAGCAGTTCAAGCGCCTCTCGCGCGAGCACGCCGAGATAGCGGGCCTCGCGGACCTGTACGCGCGCTACCGCCGCGCCGAGGCCGACGCCGAGGCGGCGAAGGACATGGCGGGCGAGGCGTCGATGAAAGGCTTCGCCGACGAGGAGCTGAAGAGCGCGCGCGCCGAGATGGCGCGGCTCGAGGCCGAGCTGCAGAAGAGCCTGCTGCCGAAGGACCCGAACGACGAGCGCAACCTCTTCCTCGAGGTGCGGGCGGGCACCGGCGGCGACGAGTCGGCGCTGTTCGCGGGGGACCTGCTGCGCATGTACACGCGCTACGCCGAGCGCCGGGGCTGGCCGGTGGAGCTCATCTCCGAGAGCCCGTCGGAGCTCGGCGGCTTCAAGGAAGTGGTCGTGCGCATCGCGGGCCAGGGCGCCTACTCGCGGCTGAAGTTCGAGTCGGGCGGGCACCGCGTGCAGCGCGTGCCCGAGACCGAGGCGCAGGGCCGCATCCACACCTCGGCCTGCACGGTCGCGGTGCTGCCCGAGGCCGACGCCGTGAACGACGTCGTGCTCAACCCCGCCGAGCTGCGGATCGACACCTTCCGCGCCTCCGGCGCGGGCGGCCAGCACGTGAACAAGACCGAGTCCGCGATCCGCGTCACGCACCTGCCGACCGGCCTCGTCGTCGAGTGCCAGGACTCGCGCTCGCAGCACAAGAACCGCGAGAAGGCGCTCTCGGTGCTCGCCGCGCGCATCAAGGACGTGCGCGAGCGCGAGCAGCACGCGAAGACCGCGTCGACCAGGAAGTCGCTGATCGGCTCGGGCGACCGCTCCGAGCGCATCCGCACCTACAACTTCCCGCAGGGCCGCGTCACCGACCACCGCATCAACCTGACGCTGTACAAGATCGACCGCATCATGGACGGCGAGCTCGACGAGCTGCTCGACGCGCTCGCCGCCGAGCACCAGGCCGAGCAGCTCGCGCAGCTCGCGGAAGAGGCGGCTTGAAGGTCTCGCAGGCCCTCGCGCTGCTCGAGCCGCGCGAGGCGCGGCTGCTGCTCGCCCGCGCGACAGGATTCTCCGAGGCGAGCGTGCTGGCGCATCCCGAGCGCGAGCTGCCGGCCGAGGCCGAGGCGCGCTTTCGCGATCTCGCGGAGCGGCGAGCGCGCGGGGAGCCGATCGCCTACATCCTCGGCGAGAAGGAGTTCCACGGCCTGCCGCTCGCGGTCAATCCCGCGGTCCTGATCCCGCGCCCGGAGTCGGAGCTGCTGGTCGACCTCGCGCTCGCGCTGCGGCCCTCGTCGGTGCTCGACCTCGGCGCCGGCTCGGGCGCGGTCGCGCTCGCGATCAAGCGCCGCCTGCCCGGCGCGCGCGTGGTCGGCGTGGAGCGCAGCGCCGCGGCGCTCGCGGTCGCGCAACGCAATGCGACAAGGCTGGGCCTGGAGGTCGAGCTTCGCCACGGCGAGTGGTTCGCCCCGGTCGCGGGCGAGCGCTTCGACGCCGTGGTCTCGAATCCCCCTTACGTCGTCGAGGGCGATCCCCACCTGTCGCAGGGCGACGTCCGCTTCGAGCCCCGCCCGGCGCTCGTGGGCGGGCCCGACGGCCTGGCATCGATCCGCGAGATCGTCGCCGGGGCGGCCGCGCATCTTGCGCCCGGAGGAACGCTGCTGCTCGAGCACGGGCAGGGCCAGGACGCCGCCGTGCGGGCGCTGATCTCGGCCGCCGGGCTTGAAGACGCGCGCAGCTGGCCCGATCTGGCGGGCATTGCCCGCGTTTCGGGCGGGAGACTAGAATGACGGCCATGGACACCCAACAGCGCATCAAGGACCAGGTCACCTCGAACGCGGTGATCCTGTACATGAAGGGCACGCCGCAGATGCCGCAGTGCGGCTTCTCGGCGCTCGCGGTGCAGGCGCTGCAGGCCTGCGGCGTCGCGCAATTCGCGAGCGTCGACGTGCTCGCCGATCCCGAGATCCGGGAGGGCATCAAGCAGTACGCCAACTGGCCGACGATCCCGCAGCTCTACGTCAACGGCGAGTTCGTCGGCGGCGCGGACATCCTGCGCGAGATGTACCAGTCGGGCGAGCTGCAGAAGCTGCTCGAAGGGCTCCGGCAGCAGGCCTGATCTACACGCCCGCGAGGCGGGCGTTGGCGAGCGTCAGGCGCTCGACCAGGATCTCCATGAACGCGCGGTCGAACTTGTGCCGGCAGGCGTCGGACGCCTGCGCGAGCTTCTGCATCGGCACCGAGATGATCTTGGCCTCCTGCGTGACCGTGACGTCGGCGCCGCGCAGGTGCTCGTCCTTGGACAGGTAGGCCATCTCGCCGAAGCACTCCCCGGCCTGCAGCACGTTGAGCAGCCGCCCCTTGCGGCTGACGCGCACCTGGCCGTCGGCGAGCAGGCAGAAGAACGTCCCCGGCTCGCCTTCCTTCATCAGCACCTCGCCCGCCTGCGCCGTGCGCCAGTTCGAGATGCGCGCCACCTCCCAGAGCTCGGCGTCGGTGAAGTTGGAGAAGAACGGCAGCTGGCGCAGCGTCTCGAACTTGTCGGAGTCCGCGAAGGTCTCGCGCCGCGTGCCCAGGCTCTCGTTGCGGAACACCTCCGCCAGGTCGAGCGAGAAGTCCGACCAGGTCGGGTAGCGCTTTGCGAGGTCCTTCGCCATCGCGCGCTTGACGATCGCGTCGAGCGCCGACGGGATCTGCGGGCGGTACGACGACGGCGGCTGCGGCTCGACGTTGGCGATCTGGTAGATCAGGCTGAAGTTGTTGGTGGCCTGGAACGGCAGCCGCCCCGCGAGCAGCTGGTACAGCACGACGCCGAGCGAGTAGATGTCGGTCTGGTGGTTGAGCGGATGCTCCTTGACCTGCTCCGGCGACATGTACGCGGGCGAGCCGATGGCGGTGATCTGCGTGACGTCGCCGCTCGCGATCAGCGCCGCGCCGAAGTCGGTGATCTTGACGTCGGTCTCGCCCGTGTACAGGATGTTGGCGGGCTTCAGGTCGCGGTGCGTGATGCCCATGCGGTGCGCGAACTCGAGCGCGCGCGTGCACTTGAAGATGATCTCGACCACGCGGTCGAGCGGCAGCAGGTCCTGGGCGTCGCCGTGGCGCTCGAGCGTTCCGCCGTCGACGTACTCCATGACGATGTACTGCTCGCGGTCCTCGGCGACCGCGTCGAAGATCTGGCAGATGTGCGGGTGCTGGAGCTTGCCCGCGAGCGAGGCCTCGGTGACGAAGAGCTTGCGGTACAGCCGCCCCTTGTCGGCGTTCTGGAACGCCTCCGGCATCACGACCTTGACGGCGACGTTGCGGTTGTTGAACGGGTCGTTGCACAGGTACACGACGCTCGTCGCCCCGCGGCCGAGCTCGCGCAGCACCGGGTACTTGCCGATGCGGTCCGGGACCGGGATCTCGGGATTCGCGCTCATGCGCGCTCGCGCCGCGCGCGGGCGCGCGCCACCGCCGCCTTGACGCGATTCGGGGCCGTGCCGCCGGCATGGTCGCGCGCCGCGACCGAGCCCTCGAGCGTCAGGCTGTCGAACACGTCGTCGCCGATCGCGCCCGAGAAGCGCTTGAGCACCGCGAGCGGCAGGCCCGAGAGGTCGCAGCCCAGGTTCTCGGCCTCGCGCACCGCGCGCGCCACGATGCCGTGCGCGTCGCGGAACGCGACGCCCTTCCTGACCAGGTAGTCGGCGAGGTCGGTCGCGGTGGCGAAGCCCTCGAGCGCCGCCGCGCGCATCGCCGCCGGCACGGGCTCGAGGCCCGCGGCGAGCTCGGCGAACACCGCGAGCGAGTCCCGCAGCGTGTCGGCGGCGTCGAACAGCGGCTCCTTGTCCTCCTGGTTGTCCTTGTTGTAGGCGAGCGGCTGCGCCTTCATCAGCGTGAGCAGCGCGACCAGGTCGCCGGCGACGCGCGCGCTCTTGCCGCGCACGAGCTCGGGCACGTCGGGGTTCTTCTTCTGCGGCATGATCGAGCTGCCGGTGCAGAAGCGGTCGGGCAGGCGCACGAAGCCGAAGCGCGGGCTCATCCACAGCACGAGCTCCTCGGCGAAGCGCGACAGGTGCACCATCGCGAGCGCGGCGTGCGCGCAGAACTCGATCGCGAAGTCGCGGTCGGAGACCGCGTCGATCGAGTTGGCGGCGACGCCCTCGAAGCCGAGCTCGTGCGCGACGCGCTCGCGGTCGATCGGGAACGTCGTGCCGGCGAGCGCCGCCGCGCCGAGCGGCAGCTGGTTCACGCGCCGGCGGCAGCCGGCGAAGCGCGCGCGGTCGCGCTCGAGCATCTCGACGTAGGCCATCAGGTGGTGGCCGAAGGTCACCGGCTGCGCGACCTGCAGGTGCGTGAATCCCGGCATCACGAGCCCAGCGTGGCGCCCGGCCTGCTCGAGCAGCGCGTCCTGCAGCCGCCCGAGGCGCGCGTCGATCTCGTCGATCTCGCCGCGCAGCCACAGCCGCACGTCGGTCGCCACCTGGTCGTTCCTCGAGCGCGCGGTGTGCAGCCGCTTGCCGGCCTCGCCGGCGAGCTCGATCAGCCGGCGCTCGATGTTGGTGTGCACGTCCTCGGCGTCCTCCGACCAGGCGAACGTGCCGGCGGCGATCTCGCCCTGGATCGCCTTCATGCCGCGCTCGATCCCGGCCAGGTTCGCCCGCGAGATCACGCCGCAGGCCGCGAGCATGCGCGCGTGCGCGAGCGAGGCGCGGATGTCGACCTCGGCCAGGCGCCGGTCGAAGCCGACCGAGGCCGTGAAGCGCTTGACCAGGTCGTCGAGCGGCTCGCTGAAGCGGCC
>Ga0335082_10010599_pt1 | contig 10003 bp, 10 predicted proteins | sample Lox_Sample_41_FD_206718 | JGI IMG/M metagenome (GOLD analysis project Ga0335082, IMG submission 206718) | Soil microbial communities from Loxahatchee National Wildlife Refuge, Florida, United States - Lox_Sample_4.1 | ecosystem: Environmental > Terrestrial > Soil > Wetlands | place: USA...
ACTCCGGCGACGGGATGCAGCTCACCGGCAGCCAATTCACCCGGACCGCCGCGGTGTTCGGCAACGACATCTCCACGCTCCCCGACTTCCCGGCCGAGATCCGCGCCCCGGCGGGCTCGCTGCCTGGCGTCTCGGGCTTCCAGCTGAGCTTCAGCAGCTCGGACATCCACACTCCGGGCGACCAGCCCGACGTCCTCGTCGCCATGAACCCGGCCGCGCTCAAGTCGAACATCGGCGACCTGCCGGCCGGCGGTGCCCTCGTCGTCAACGAGGACGCCTTCACCCAGACGAACCTCACGAAGGTCGGTTATGGGGCGAATCCCCTCCACGATGGGTCGCTGAGCCAGTACACCGTCTTCCCGATCCCCATCTCGACGCTCAACGTCCGGGCCCTCGAAGGGCTCGAGATGACGAACAAGCAGATGGACCTGACGAAGAACTTCTTTGCCCTCGGCCTCATGTTCTGGCTGTACGAGCGGAGCATGGAGCCGACGCTCCATTGGATCGACGACAAGTTCAAGAGCCGCCCGGTCATCGCCGAGGCCAACGCCCGCGCCCTCAAGGCCGGCTACGCCTTCGGCGAGACGACCGAGATGTTCCATACCCACTACCGCGTGGCGCCCGCCCATCTGCCGCCGGGGCGATATCGGAACATCACCGGCAACGAGGCCACGGCGCTCGGCTTCGTCGCCGCCAGCCGGAAGGCCGGCCGGCGGATCTTCTACGGTTCGTACCCGATCACTCCCGCGTCGGACATCCTCCACCAGCTGTCGAGCTACAAGAACTTCGGCGTCCGGACGTTCCAGGCCGAGGACGAGATCGCGGCCATCGGCTCGGCGATCGGGGCGAGCTACGGCGGAGGGCTCGGGATGACCGGCACGTCGGGACCCGGCATCGCCCTCAAGTCCGAGGCGATCGGTCTGGCGGTGATGGTCGAGCTGCCCCTCGTCATCATCGACGTCCAGCGTGCCGGCCCCTCGACCGGCATGCCGACGAAGAACGAGCAGGCGGACCTCCTCCAGGCCCTGTTCGGCCGCAACAGCGACTCGCCGGTCGCGGTGGTCGCGCCGTCGACGCCATCCGACTGCTTCGATGCGGCCTTCGAGGCCGTCCGCATCGCCCTCAAGTACATGACCCCGGTCATCTACCTCTCCGACGCGTTCCTCGCCACCGGGGCCGAGCCATGGCTCATCCCGTCGGTCGACGACCTGCCCGACATCTCCGTACCGAACCGGACCGACCCGACCGGCTTCCACCCCTACGACCGCGATCCGACGACGCTCGCCCGGCCGTGGGCGGTGCCAGGCACGCCCGGTCTCGAGCATCGGATCGGTGGGCTCGAGAAGGCCGACATCACCGGCAACGTCTCCTACGACCCCGACAACCATCACCGGATGCAGCTCCTCCGTCAGGCGAAGATCGCCGGCATCGCGGCGGACATCCCCGAGCTGACCGTCTTCGGCCCCGATCGCGGGGATCTCCTCATCCTCGGCTGGGGCTCGACCCACGGTTCGATCCGCAGCGCGGTCGAGCGCCTGCAGGCCGACGGCCGGAGCGTCGCCCACGCCCATCTCCGCCACCTCAACCCGTTCCCCCGCAACCTCGGCGACGTCCTCGGGAGCTACCGCCGGGTGCTCATCCCGGAGATCAACCTCGGTCAGCTCGCCCTCCTCGTCCGGGGACGCTATCTCGTCGACGCGATCTCGTACGACCGGGTCCGCGGCAAGCCGTTCCGCATCGCCGAGATCGTGACGGCGGCCGAGGCGGCCCTGGCCGGGGAGACGCTCCGATGACCGAGCGGATGACCCCATCGAGCGAGGGCGCGGCCGGCGGCAACGGCGCCTCGAGCGACCTCTCGAGCACCCCGACCGTGCCGCCGCTCAGCCCCGAGAACGCCGCCGTCCTCGTCCAGCTGACCCGCAAGGACTTCGTGTCCGACCAGGAGGTTCGCTGGTGCCCCGGCTGCGGCGACTACTCGATCCTCGCCCAGACGCAGAAGGTGATGCCCGACTTCGGCTTCCCGAAGGAGAACATCGTCTTCATCAGCGGCATCGGCTGCTCGGGTCGTCTCCCGTACTACATGAACACCTACGGGTTCCACACGATCCACGGTCGGGCGCCGACCCTGGCGACCGGGCTCAAGGCCTCCCGGCCCGACCTCATGGTCTGGGTCATCACCGGCGACGGCGACGCCCTGAGCATCGGTGGCAACCACGTCCTCCACTCGATGCGGCGGAACGTCGACATCAAGCTCGTCATGTTCAACAACCGCATCTACGGCCTGACCAAGGGCCAGGCGTCGCCGACCTCGGAGCTCGGCAAGCGGACGAAGTCGACGCCGGACGGCACGATCGACACGCCGATCGTGCCGCTGTCGGTGGCCCTCGCCGCCGAGGCGACGTTCGTCGCCCGTTCGGTCGACACCCACACGGAGCACCTCCAGGGAACGCTCGAGCGAGCCGGCTACCACCGCGGCTCGGCGTTCATCGAGGTCCTCCAGAACTGCAACATCTTCAATGACGGCGCCTGGCGGTCGTTCACCGATCGCGAGGTCCGTGACGACAAGATGCTCGTCCTCGAGCATGGCAGGCCGATGATCTTCGGCAAGGACCGCGACCAGGGCATCAGGCTCCGCGGCCTTCGCCCCGAGGTCGTCCGGATCGGGGTCGATGGCATCACCGAGTCCGACATCCTCGTCCATGACCAGCACGCCGAGGATCCGACCCTCGCCTTCGTCCTCAGCCGGATGTTCGCCCCGGACTTCCCGGTCCCCGTCGGCGTCATCCGCGACGTGACCCGCCCGACCCATGACGAGCTGCTGACAGCCCAGCTGGCGGCCGCCGTGGAGCAGCGCGGCGAGGGGAACCTCGAGAAGCTCCTCAACGGAGGGGAGACCTGGACGGTCGAGTAGGGGGAGAGGCCCTGTGATCTGCCCAGCCTGCGGCTTCGACAACATGGAGGGAGACGACGAGTGCGGCCGCTGTGGCACGCCGTTGACGGCCGAGGACCGTCCGGCTCCGCACTCGCGGTTCGAGGCGCGGCTCGTCGGCGGCCGGCTCGCCGAGCTCGCCTCGCACGAGCCGCGGACGGTCTCGCCCGACGCCCCGGTCGCCGATGTCGTGGCGTCCATGCGTCGTGACGGCGTCGACGGGGTGCTCGTCGTCGATGAGGACCGCCTCGTCGGCATCTTCACCGAGCGCGACGCTCTCCTCAAGCTCGCCGGGCGGGGTCTCGCCGGCATCGCCGTCCGCGACGTCATGACGGCCGACCCGGTCGTCCTTCGCGAGGACGACAGCGTCGCCGTCGCCGTCAACAAGATGGCCGTCGGCGGGTTCCGTCACGTGCCGCTCGTCGACGCCGGCCGTCCGACCGGGATCGTGACGGCGAGCGACCTGTTCCACCGGATCGCCGAGATCGTCGGGTGACGGCCGACCCGGCGCTCGTCGCCCGGCCGGCCGATGCGCCATCCGCCACGGAGCGAAGGATGGTCGCGATCGTCGCCGAGGACCTCATCTGGTCGACCCGCCTCTCGCGCCTCGTCGAAGGCGCCGGGGCCGCCGCACTCGTCCTCCGCTCGGTCGAGGAGCTCGAGGCAGCCGTCCGTGGGCGCGCCCGATGCGTCGTCGTCGACCTCACGGCCAGGACGTACGACCCCCTCGTCGCGGTCTCGACGGCCGCCGCCGGAGGCGCCTCGGTGCTGGCCGTCGGCCCCCACGACGACCACGCCGCCCGCAAGGAAGCCCTTGCCGCGGGAGCCGTCCGCGTCCTCGCCTACCGGAAGCTCGCCGACGACGGCCCGGCGACGATCTCGCGCTGGCTCGCCGAGGCGGACGCCGCGTCAGGGGCGGCTCGATGACGGACGTGGCCTCCCGGCCGGTCATCTCCGCCGAGCGCTATCGCGAGCGCCTCGCGGCCGCCGCCCGGATCGTCGAGCGGCGCGAGCTCGCCGCCCTCCTCGTGGGGGTCGGACCCGACCTCCGCCACCTCACCGGCTACGACGCGATGCCGCTCGAGCGCCTGACGATGCTCGTCCTCCCGGCCCGCGGCCGACCGACCCTCATCGCGCCGCGCCTTGAGGGCACGCCGGCGCGGAGCTGTCCAGCCGCGACCGGCGGGCTCGTCGCGGTCCGGACCTGGGAGGAGACCGAGTCGCCCCACGCCCTGGTCGCCGAGCTGGTCCGCGAATCGGCCGCGCTCGGCTCACCGGCCGAGCTCCTCGGGGTCGCCGTCAGCGACACGCTCTGGGCGAGCCACGTCCTCCGCCTCCAGGAGGTGCTGCCCGGATCGTTCGAGCTCGGCTCGACCGTCACGCGGGAGCTCCGCATCGTCAAGGACGCCGAGGAGATCGCGCTCCTTCGTCTCGCCGCCCACGCCGCCGATCGGGTGGTCGACGCGATCGCGGTCGGCCGGCTTGTCGGCCGGACCGAGGCCGACGTCAGCCGGGAGGTCCGCGACCGCCTCGTGGCCGAGGGACACGATCGAGCCGAGTTCGCGATCGTCGCCTCCGGGCCGAATTCCTCGTCGCCTCACCACGATGCGTCCGACCGGGTGATCGGACCGGGCGAGCCGATCGTCCTCGACATCGGCGGCACGATCGGGGGCTACGGCAGCGACATCAGCCGGGTCCTGTGGGTGACCGGCGCCGAGCGGCGCGGCCCGAGCGACGAGTACGCCCGGGCGTTCGAGGTCCTCCACCGGGCCCAGGCGACGGCGACGGCCGCGGTCCGACCGGGCGTCACCGCCGAGACCATCGACGCAGCGGCCCGGGACGTCATCGCGGCGGCCGGCTTCGGCGAGCGGTTCATCCACCGGACGGGCCATGGGATCGGCCTCGAGGCCCACGAGGACCCCTACATCGTCGCCGGCGACCGGGAGCCGCTCCGACCGGGTATGGCGTTCAGCATCGAGCCGGGCATCTACCTCGACGGAGCCTGGGGGATGCGCCTCGAGGACATCGTCGTCTGCGGTCCGGATGGCCCTGACGTGCTCAATCGGGCGGATCGGTCGCTGCGGGTGGTCGCCGGGACCTGAGGCGTCGGCTACCTCGTCGGACGGAGGGGGGCGGGTACGGCGGTCGACCTGAGACCGGCGTATCATCGGCTCGAGCGGTGCGTCCCGCCCAGAGGGTGCACCCAGTACGCAGATCACATGCCGAGCACCGACCGCGACGCCCCAGCGTCGTGCCACCCACGCCCGCTCCAGCGGTGGGCGTCGCAGATGGGATCGTGCCGATGAGTCGCCGCAACCATCGGCACGGGACTCCGCACGCCCGCTCTCATAGAGTCGAGGCGCCGCGTCCGACGTCCCCGGCATCGCGCGTGGCGCCCATCGCCCATCCGGAGCCCGCCGAGGCCGCCACTCCGCCATCCATCCGACCGGAGCCGGTCCTCGTAGACACCGACCGGTCCGACGTCGACCGGCTGGACGTCGGTCGAGCGCAGGCCCAGTCGCTCCCGGCCGCGATGGCGACCGCGGTCGGACCGCCGCCGATGACGGCCTCTATCGCGACGATCCCGGCACCGACGATGGTCGAGGATGAGCCGGAGGCCAGTTCGACCACCGACCCGGTCGACGGCCCGATCGACGGCCCGTTCCGCGCCGCGGGAATCGCCTCGGTGGACGGCGCGACCGTGGACGGCGCGACCGTGGACGGCGCCGCCGGAGCCGAAGCGGCCGTAGCCGAAACGACCGGCGCCGAAGCGGCCGGAGCCGAAGCCGCGGTAGCCGACCGAGCGTTCGCAACCGGTTCGACGGGTCCTCTTGACGTCCCATCGGTCCGCGCATCGACCTGCACGACCGCCCAGCTGCGCCGGTTCATCAAGAGTCGGGCCTACATGCCGATGCACGAGCTTCGGCGGCGCTTCCTCATCGACGGCTCCGAGGACGACGTCACGCTCGTCGAGGTCGGCGGGGGCACGCTGTGCGGCGGCCGGCCCGCGCGCCCGCCCCGGATGCTCGGCGACCTGCTTCGCGGCGGGGAAGTCGGCTACGAGCTGTCACACGACCCGGTGACGCCGATCGTCGTCGGGGTCTTCCCGATGCGGCCCATCCCGAGACCCTGACCTGGCCGCGTCGCTCGCGTCGCCTGCCGACGCCTGCGACACTGATCCGACACCGATCACGGGAGTCGCCTTGATGACAGCGGCCGAGTCTCGGCTGTCACTGGACGGCGCGGCGCTCGTGGCCGAAGATGACCCGGAGCCCGGACCGCCTTATGCCGGGATGGGACCCGACAGGAGATCGAAGATGGCTGGCGACGAGAAGCCGACCACTGCCGCCAAGGGCGAGGTCGCGGCTGACGACGATGTCGAGGGGCACTCGATGCTCCCGAACATGGGCGTTTCCCGGCAGCTCGCTCAGGCACGTGAGCGGGACATCCAGCAGCACCTGAAGCGCCACGACCTCGAGGCCGATGCGCGGAGCCACAAGAAGAACGACCGCTAGATCGCGCGGCAGCCGGCCGAAGACGAGAGCGATGCCGGGCACGGCATCGCTCTTTTCGTGTGCCCGTCGCGGGAGCGCGCTCCTGCCACCGGTCCGGGATCCGCCCACCGCGCTGCTTCGAACCGAGCACGGAAGCGCCGTCAGCGTCGGCTGACCGACAGGTGGCGGGTTTCCCCTCCGACCGTGGGCCGGGCGCTCGCCCGACCGCCGCCGGGTTCCACGGCGGACCGCCGGATGGTTCCACGAACGACCACCGGAGCGTCGGCGGGTTGCTCGGCTTCGAGGGTCCGGCGGCCCATCCTCTCCTCGGCGCCAATGAACGGAGCGGCGTCCCAGGGGAGACAAGACGATGTACGCACAGACGAACTACATGCTGGCGAAGACCATCATGGCGGAGCGCCAGGCAGAGGCAAGCCGGGCGCGTCTCGTCAAGGGCGATCGGTTCGCCCAGGGCTCCGCGGAGTTCCGCAGCCAGACCGGCTCGCCCCGGCTGCTCGGCCGCCTCATCGGCCTGAAGCACGCCTTCGGCGCACGGACGGGTGCCGCGGCCGCTGCCCCGGCCCGCTGACCGACCACCCCCGTGGACGCCACGGACCCGCGGTGGGACAAGACGCGACTGGAGCGCCCGGAGATCGGCTTGAGCCGGTCGACCGGGCGCTTCGTGTTGTCCGGCACCCGTGCGCCGCGTACGATGCGCCTTGGCCGGTCCTCGACCGGTCGCCCAGCTGGTTCAGGTGAGGCGCGGATGACCGGGACAGCCGAGGACACCTTCGCGGTCGAGACCCTTCGGCGCTGCGCCCTGTTCGCCCGCTTCAACGACGACGCCCTGACGGCCTGCGCGCGCAGCCTCCGCGTACGCCGGTTCCGCAAGAACGAGACGATCTTCCACCAGGGCGACCCGGGAGACTCGCTGTTCATCATCGAGTCGGGCGCGGTCAAGATCGTCCTGCCGAGCCCCGAGGGCGAGGAGGGAGCGATCATCGCGACCCTCGGCCGGGGCGACTTCTTCGGCGAGCTCGCCCTCCTCGACGGGGCGCCCCACTCCGCGACCGCGGTGGCCCTCGAGCCGGCCGAGATGCTCGTCATGCGACGAGAGCCCTTCGAGCAGCTCATCGACACCGACCGCGACCTCCGGATGGCCCTGTTCGCCGGTCTCACCGCCGAGCTCCGCCGCCTGACCGGTCACGTCGAAGAGCTCCACTTCCTCGACCTGCCCGGCCGCCTCGCCGCCCGGCTCGTCCGCCTGGCCGACGCCGAGAAGCCCCAGGAAGGTGGCGAGATCGTCCTCGACTGGCCGTATACGCAGTCGGAGCTCGCCTCGATGATCGGCGGCACGCGGCAGACGGTGAACCGGCTCCTGTCCGACATGGTGACGGAGGGGCTCATCCGCTTCGAGAAGGACACCGTCGTCATCCCCGATCTCGAGCGCCTCGCCCGCGCGGCAGCCCGATAGGCGTCGAGGGCCGGTGAGCCGTCGTCGGTCGAACCGCGGGCCCGGCCGATGACCGAGGAGCGCCTGGGCGACGATGCCGTCGCCGCGCTTCGCGCGATCGGCCTCCGTGCCGAGAGTGCCCGCCGCCTCGAGCTCGGCTCGGCCGAGGCGGTCCTCCGCTCGATCGTCGACGCGACGGTCGCCCTCTTCCAGGCCGAGGCCGCCTCGATAGCCCTGTACGACGCCGCGTCCGATCGCCTCGTCTTCCGGGTCGCCGCGGGCCACCAGGGCCAGGGTGTCGTCGGTCTCGCCGTCCCGCCGAGCCAGGGCCTCGTCGGCTACGTCTACACGACGGGCCAGGCCCTTGCCCTGTCGGATGTCGCCCGCGATAAGCGCTTCGGCCGGGCGTTCGCCGAGCAGACGAGCTACGTGCCACGCTCGATCGTGGCCGTCCCGCTCGTCGACGAGCACGGGACGATCGGCGTGCTCGAGGTCCTCGACAAGCGCGACGAGGCTGCCTTCAGCCTCCGCGACATCGAGCTCGCCTCCGTCTTCGCCCGTCAGGCGGCGGTCGCGATCAGTGCGAGCCGGGTCGAGCGCGACGCGGCCGCCCTCCTCGAGGCGGTGATCCGCGCCCTCGTCCAGGGCGATGACGCCGGGGCGACCGACCGCACCGTCGGCGAGCTGGTGTCGCAGGCCACCGCAAGCCTCAGCGGTGAGGACGAATCGCGGTTGTGGCCGCTCGTCGAGCAGATCGCCCGGATCCGCCAGGCCGATCCCGGCCAGCTCGCTCTCGTGACGGACCTCCTCGCCGTCCTCGCGACGCACGCCGAGCGCTCCGCCCGCGGGCGCAGCCGGCGCCGCTGACCGCGCGACCGACCCGGGTGAGCGAGCTCGACCTCCCGGCCTGGAGCGAACCGTTCACCGGTGGACGACGCTCGGCGCTCGCGCGGCCGCTGCCGTTCGAGGGGATCGACCGGACCTGGGCGTTCGACGGGAGCGACGGCAGCGGGGTCACGGTCGCCATCATCGATTCGGGGGTCGAGCGGGATCATCCGGCCGTCGGCGGCCGCCTCGTCCGGAGCGTCCGGGTCGAGCTCGGCGGCGAGGAGGTCGAGGTCGTCGAGGACCCCGAGGCGATCGATCTGGTCGGCCACGGCACCGCCTGCGCCGGGATCGTCCACTCGCTCGCCCCCGCCGCCGAGATCGTGTCGATCCGGGTTCTCGGTCCGGACAACCGGGGCAAGGGCGCGGCCTTCGCGGCCGGCCTCGAGTGGGCGATCGATCAGGGCGCCAGCGTCGTCAACCTCAGCCTCAGCTCGAAGAGCGACGCCATGTTCCCGGTCTTCCACGAACTGGCCGATGCGGCGTACTTCGCCAACGTCCTCCTCGTGAGCGCCGCCAACAACGTCCCGGGACCGAGCTATCCCTCGCTCTTCGCGGCGGTCGTCTCCGTCGCCGCCCACGACGTCGCCGATCCGTGGACCTGGTACTACAACCCGGCGCCGCCGGTCGAGTTCGGCGCCTACGGGCTCGATGTCGACGTCGCGTGGCGCGAGGGCGGGCGGATCCTCGCCACGGGCAACAGCTTCGCCGCGCCGCACGTGGCCGGACTCGCGACGCTCATCCGGGCCAAGCACCCGGGTATCAGCCCGTTCGAGGTCAAGACCGTCCTCGCCGCGACTGCGACCCCGGTCGGCTGAGGCGGAGCCGCCGGCGCGAGTCGCTTGCATTCGCGCTCGCGGCGACGGTCACGCACGAGGAGGGCTGGCGTCCTGCGCCGGACATGACGAGACCCCCGGCCGATGGGAGCTCGGCGGGGGTCTCGCGCGGGAGCCGGGCGTGTCGGGTCCGGCGGCTGATCCTGGTGGTTACTCGCCCTTGCTGGAAGGGCTGCGCATCGTCGAGAAGCTGTGCCCCTCGACGTCGTCGTCTTCGGAGACCCTGGACTTCGTTCCGAAGCCGTCGCCTCCGGTCGGGGCCTCGTAGCCCTCGCGTGAGAGCATCCGGTGGCCTTCGACGTCGTCCTCGTCGGACTCGAGCCGCGACTTGCTGCCGTAGCTCTCGCGGGCACCGTGGCCGGGCCCGATGTTCGTGCTGCCGTCGTCGCGCTTGTGGCCTTCGACG
>Ga0335082_10010600_pt1 | contig 10003 bp, 12 predicted proteins | sample Lox_Sample_41_FD_206718 | JGI IMG/M metagenome (GOLD analysis project Ga0335082, IMG submission 206718) | Soil microbial communities from Loxahatchee National Wildlife Refuge, Florida, United States - Lox_Sample_4.1 | ecosystem: Environmental > Terrestrial > Soil > Wetlands | place: USA...
GAGGATGCCGTCCCGGAAGCCACCGCCGGCCACCGGGTATCCCCAGAGGTAACTGCCCCGCCCAAGCACGCCGTCGACCGACTCGAGTCCGGCCCAACGACCCCCGAAGAGCAGCAGGTCCGCCGTGCCACGACCATCCGCGAGCACCGGGAGGAGCTCGTCGAGTCGATCGTGGCGCACGCTTGCCACGATCACGTCGAACCGCTGTCGCGGCTCCAAGCGCTCGACCGCGCCGGGTCGGTAGTGCCTTTCCGTCTCGGCAGCGGGCTGATCCCTGCCGTCGAGTAGCCGGATCGCGTACCCGTCGCGTACCCGTGGATCGTCGAGTCGGCGCACGAGATGAGTTACGTCGTGGCCTGCCTCGGTCATCTGTTGCCCATAGATCGAGCCGATCACGCCTGTTCCGACGATGCACACCCTCATGGCACACGCTCCACGGCTATCAGTAGGACCCACGCGTCGGCTCGATGTGCTGGCTCGCCTGCCCGACCCCACCCTGGGCTCGACCGTCGATCGAGAGAATCGAACCAACGAAAGGGACCGCCGTCATCTGCCAAACGAAACAAGGCGAGTGGGCCGTGCGACCTGGCGACGTGTGTCGCGCGATTCGTGTTCAGCGTCGGTGCGTGTTCGCACGGCGATTCGCCGGCAACTGTGAGGCTGTCGTCATCGGGTTCGGGCAGCCGCGGGACGAGGATCCACACGAGCTGCGCCGTGGTCGTCGCGCCCACCTTCGACCGGGCGTTCGCGAAGTGGTGCTTCACGGTCGAATGCGAGAGGCCCAGGCGGTGCGCGGCAGCATTCTCCGATCCGGCGGCGACGACGGCGGCGACGACCGCGAGCTCGCGGTCCGTGGCGGTCGCGCCGGAACCTCGAACCGCCCGGGACCTCGTTCTCACGCCAGCCGCCTCGCCACGGCCAGCCACTCATCCCCGCCGGGACGGGGCTTACCGAGCGGGCCGCCGGCGATGCCTAGTCGACCGATCAGGCACTGTCTGGGCACCCAGGAGCGGGGCCGACGACGGCGATCCGGTCATCGACGGCGTTCGACCGCGTCGCCTCGAACGGCGGATCAGTCCGGCGAGACCCGCACCACGTACGGCTTGCCGTCCGCCGCGTCCCACACCGAGCCACCCGCCACGGTGAGGTTGCCGCAATCGTCACCGAGATCGAGGCGCCCGACGACACGTCCCGCCGCAGGGTCGATCCGCGTCAACCCGCCGGTGGCGACCCAGACCGATCGGAGGCCGACGGCCAGGCCGCAGACGCCGCCCTCCTCACCCAGGTCGACCGCGGTGATGACCTTGCCCGAGTCCGGATCGATGCGGATGGCCTGCGCGAGCCCGTCGATCCCCGCAACGACGGCGATCCAGACCTGCGTGCCGTCGCTGGCCACCGGGCCGTCCCACGGCACAACCAGCCCGACTTTGTTCGTTGCGGAATCGATCCGCACCACCTCAGCGGCGTTGGGGACGCCCACCCAGACGCTGCCCTTGGGCCCGGCCGCCATGATCTGCGGCCCGGCGGAGTCGGGCGCATTGATCGAGACCGTCGCGACGACCTTGTTGGTCTTGGGGTCGATGCGCGTGACCGAGCCGCTGTGCTCGTTGGCCACCCACACCCCGTCCGCGGTCACGACGGCGCCCAGCGGCTGCGATCCGACCGGGATCTTCGCGAGGACCTTACCGCTGTCCGGATCGATCCTCAGGACGGCGTTGTTCGCGTAGTCCGTCTGCCAGACGGAACCTGCTCCGCTCGTCGCGTAGCCGTACTCCATCGAGCCCGTGTTGACGTGTCCCGTGAGGGCGGACGTGGCCAGGTCCACGCGCACCAGGCTCTCGGGCTCGTGGACCCACAGCGATTTGTCGTCGGCCGCGAACCAACGCGGTGCGACGGCTTCGCCGACCTCGATCCGGGCGGCGATCTGCGCCCCGGCCGGGATGGACCCAGACGACGATGGAGCCGCCGTCTTCGATGGCGCCGGGGTCTCGATGACGTCCGGGGAGCTCGCGGCGGACAGGCTCGCGGGGGCCGGAGGCGTCGGCTCACTCGACGAAGGACTCGCCGGCGAGGCCGCGCAGGCTCCGACTGAGATCGCGATGACGGCGGCGACGCTCGCACGCACGACGACTGACGAATGGCGCATCGAACTACTCCTCTGCAAGGTCGGTTGTCCCGATCCCTGCTGGGTGCGTGGTTCTACGGTGACCAGGCGGCCGCGTCGAGCCGCTCGACAAAGGGCGAGTCCTGGTTCCGGACCCAGACGGACCCGGCCCCATACGCGATGAACTCGGGTGCCGGGAGATCGATTACCTTCGCCGCGATCAGGCGGTTCGTGGACGCATCGACGCGGCTCACCGTCGCACCGGGATCCGCCGTCCAGACCGAGTCCCCGCTGAACGCGACCGTGGTGCCGCCGTACTGCCCGGTATGCACGGAGTCACCGACGGGGATCGTCGCGATGACCGTGTTTTTGGCCGGATCGACCCGGTAGAGCATGCCGGTCGGCGGTGCGTCGTTCACCTGGACCCAGACCGATCCGAAGCCGATCCCGACCGACCACAGGCTGTCCGCTGTCGACATCCCCCCGATCGTGGCGATGATCTTCAGGGTTGTGGGATCGACACGAAGCAGCTTGTGGCTGTCGCCCGATGCGATCCAGATGGACCCGAAGCCCGACGTTGAGTTGGGCCAGGAGGAGACCGCTCCCTGGACCGAAACGTGGCCGGTCTCCTTGCCGGTCGTCGGATCGTATCGGTGGAGCGTTCCGGCCTGATCGATGTCCCATGCGCTGCCGAACACCGGCATCCCGGCCTTGATCGGTGTGGCCACGTTCGTGCCCGGGTCGATGCGGATCGACCCGGCGCTCGTCCCGGCATAGACCGCGGTGCTGTCCGCCGACACGCCGCCGACGGGTGATGTGGTCGCGACGAGGGTCGAGGCGTTCGTTGCAGGATCGATGCGCTGGACGCCCGCCGCGTCCCCGATCCACAGCGAGCCGAACGCGAAGACAAGCCCCCCATCGTGCTGGGTGACGATCTGTGCCTGTGGCACGACGGCGCCGGTGCCCGCCGCCGATGCCGGCGCCGACGCCGCCGGCCGGCTGCTCGCCAGCGGAGCGGTCGGCATGGGTGAAGCGCCGACCTGGCCCGCGGGCCGGCCGAGGAGCGCCACCCCAAGGATGATGACGATCGCGCTGGCGCCGACCGCGATCAAGGACGTGGCGAAGCGCGGCAGGCTGGGCAACCTCCCGGCGAACGGCCTCGCCGGGCGTCGGGCGACCCGCGTCTGGGCGAAGACGGAGTCGAGGACGCGATCGGGAAGGGAGCCGACGGCCTCCTCCTCGAGCCACACGGCGATCCGCCGCTCGATGCTCCGGTCGTCAGTCATGCCAGTCGTCCGTTCGCGGCAGCGACCGACTGGCGAGCGTCCGCTTCGAGCGTCGCCCGCATGGCTTCGGTCGCATAGTGGAGCCTCGACTTGACCGTACCCACCGGGACGCCGAGCGTGTCGGCGATCTCGAGGGCACTCAGGCCGAGGTAGAAGTGGAGAACGATCGCCACCCGCTGATCGGGCTTCAGGCGCCTGAAGCCGCGTTCCAGCTGGTCGCGATCGGCCGAGACCTGGCTGCTGTCGGGCTCGGCCGGCTCGAGCCGGAGGATCCGGACCTCCGTCGCGCGAGATCGGTGGCGCCGGCCCTGATCGGCACAGGCATTGACCAGCAGCCGGTACGTCCAGGCATCGAACCGCTCGGGATCGCGCAGGCCGGGCAGCTCCCGCCAGGCCTTGACGAGGGCTTCCTGGACTGCGTCCTCGGCCAGCTGGATGTCGCGGAGCACAAGGCGGGCGATCCGAAAGAGACGGTCGCCGGCAGCGATCGCGAGGACCTCGAAGGCCTCGTGGTCACCGCGCTGGGCCGCCTCGACGAGAGCTCGGGTCACCCAGGGTCCTCCGCGACGACCGACGTGGCCGCCTGTGAACCGTACGACGGACTGGGCGCCACCATCGGTTCAAGAATCGCCGCGGCCCTCTCGGCGCCCGTTCTCCGGAGGTGCTACGCCTCAGGGGCCAGCTCGATCGATGAGGGCGATGTCGCGTCAAGGCGATGGGGGAATGAGGCATCCGTTGGAGCGAGAGCTCATGGACCTGGCGAAGCGTGGTGACGTGGAAGCGTTCGACGCCCTCGCGCGGCTGGTGGGCGACCGCTGCGTGGCGATCCCATCGTGCCTCCCGTCACGTCGGGGCTGGTCAGTCGATCACCCGGTCCCAGGCCATTCGATCCCGAACAGCTGGTAGGCGAGCGTCGCCTGGGTCCACGCGATCCATTCCTCGTGGGACCAGCCGGCGACCTCGACCAGGGCGTGGTAGACGTCCATGCCGGCGTAGAGGAGGAGCAAGTCATTCGCCCGCTCTGGGGTGAGCTCGGGCCTCAGCGGAGCCTTGGTCCGCAGGACCTCGACCATGCCGCGGTAGCCGTCGACCCGCCATCGCTCGTGCCGGTCGACCACATCGGCCACCTCGGGATCGCTCGCTGCCGTGCCCGACGCCACGACGTACAGCGGCGTCAGCCGGCGAGTGATCTCGCCCACCCCGGCTGCAAGGTGCCCGAGAGCCTCGATCGCATCCGGCTCGGCGGCCATCTCCCGATACCACGGCTGTTCCCACGGCACGCGGCCCTCCTCGTCGCCCATGACGGCAAAGTCGTAGGCGCGGCTGAGCACGGCCGCCTTGGTGTGGAAGGTGAAGTAGACCGTCTGCACGGCCACGCCGGCGGCGTCGGCGATGTGCGCCATCGTGGTCCCGCTGTAGCCGCGCTCGCAGAACAGGGCGAAGGCGGCCTTTACGATCCGCGACTGCGTCGCCCGGGTGCGGGCACGCCTGGCGGGAGGATCGGGCGCGGGGGAGTTGACACGCGGCATCGGAGCCTTCAGATTACCAGACCTAAAGGCTAGTGTGACGCTCTAGTGCCACATGTCAGCACAGGCGGCAGGGAGGTGGCGACGTTGGACTGGACGCTGATCCTGCTCCGCATCGTCCACGTCGGATCAGCCATGGTCTGGTTCGGTGGCGCGATCATCGGCGGCTTCTTTCTCAGCCCGACCGCGAGCGCGTTGGGCGACTCCGCGCAGCCCTTCATGGACCACCTGATGCGGCGCCGGCGGATGGGCCTCGTGTTCCCGATCGTCGGCGCGCTGACCGTCCTCGCCGGGGCGATCCTCTACTGGCGGGACTCGGGCGGCCTGCAGCCGGCGTGGATAGCGTCGCCCACCGGGCTGGCGTTCACCGTCGGCGGTGGGGCAGCGATCGCGTCGTTCGCGCTCGGCTTCGTCCTCGTCGCCCCCGGCGTCGCGGAGCAGACGGCGGTCCGCAACGAGCTGGCGGTCGGCGGCGGTCCGCCGTCCGCTGGGCAGCTCGACCGGCTCGCCCACGCCGACCGCCTCATGCGCCTGGCCACACGGGTCGACCTGCCCCTGATCCTGCTGGCCGGCCTGATGATGTCCACCGCGCGATACCTGTAGGAGCAGCCATGACCTCGCAATCGGGCGCTGTGGAAGCCTCGATCGCGCCGACGGTCCGGGCGGCGGGCGCCGTCTACGTGGCCACCGCGGTCGGCTTCGGCGTCGGCGCTGTGTGGAGCCTGTGGTCCCTGGGCCAGCACGGCGAGCTGCCGATGACGCCCTTCGGGTTCCGGGCGTTCAGCGGACCGTTCGAGGCCTTCGGCGCGTCCCGGTTCACGGCCCTTGGCTGGCTGTTCGTCGGCGTGTGCGCGGTGGAGTCGGTCGCGGGCGTCTGGCTATGGCGGGGAGAGCGGCGGGGCGCGGCGGTCGGGCTCGCCACCACGCCGCTGGCTCTCGTGCTCGGCGCGGGCTTCGCGCTGCCGTTCTACCTCATCGGCATCCCCATCCGCCTCGGGCTCCTGGCGGTGGGCCGCCGGACGCTGCACTGACTCGACGGCAGGCCGCTGAGATGCCCTACCTGCGTCCACCCTGGCTCCAGCGGCGCCTCGAGCCGTGGCTCATGACGCGGCTCGCCGGACAGCCGTCCATGCGGGTGCGGGGTCGTGCTTCCGGCCGGATCCGGGAAGTCCCGGTGAGGCCCGTCCAGGTCGGACGGTTCCGCTACCTCGTCGCCCTGCTCGGCGACACCAATTGGGCGCGCAACCTCCGTACCAGCGGGACCGCCGAGCTCGTCGAGCACGGAACGGCGCGGCGGTTTCGTGCGGTGGAGGTCAGTGGCGATGAACGGGCGGCTGCGGTCGCCGAATATCTCGCGACCAGCACGTATGGCCCCACGATCCGGCTGCTCACGCGCCGGCTGCCCGATCCCGAGCACCACCCGGTGTTCCGGATCGAGCCGCTCTGAGACGTCGCCGCCCGTCGGCGGAACGGGATGCGCCAGGTCGTCGAACCAGCTGCTCGGGCAGCCCCGCTCAGCGACCCACGGGAGCCGGCGCACAGCAGGGGCAGGTCCCCTCCGCCGTACCGACCACCGAGGCGGCCGCGTCGCAGCAGGCTCCTTCGCCGAGGAGCTTCAGGGGCCGTCGACCTGACTGCAGATGGATCTCGAGGGCGGCCAGTCGCGTGTCGAGCTCACGCAGACCGGCGATCCTGTCCGCGATCGCCGTGCGTCGTTCGGCGATGAGGCGCGGGAGCTCACTCGTCGCATCTGCACAGTGTCCCGAATGACACCACGAGGCGATCCGGGCCGCCTCGTCGAGCGGCAGGTCGAGCCGACGCAGATCGATCAGCAGGCGAAGGTGTTCCGCATCCGCCTCGCCATAGTCGCGGTAGTCGTTGTCGCGCCGCGCTGGCCGCGGCAGCCAGCCGGACCGCTCGTAGAAGCGCACGGTATCGGCTGAGACGCCGACCTCTCGTGCCAGCTCGCCGATCCGCATGCGGCGAGCAAAACCTGGACCAGCTCGAATGTCAACCCCGCTGGTAGCCAGGTTGAGCCGGCGCCTTCAGCCGGGGCCTGGCGCCGACTCGACGCTCATCGATGTCCCCTCGAGCAGGGCCTTGAGGCGCTCCACCTCCTTCGCCTCCCCGCGCGCGACTTCGCCCCTGATGAACGGCTCAAGGAGTCGCTGCACGCCCCTGAACCGGATCTCGCCGGCGTAGGTCATGCGCGTCCCCGAGCCGTCTGCCTCCAGGTCGGTGCTCGCGACCCAATCGAACTTGGCGTGGCTGACGTGCACTACGAAGCGGCGAGACGGCTCGAGCTCGACGACCTTCATCCGGAGCGGGCCGGCGAAGGGGCCGCCCGCCATGCGGCTGGAACCGGTCGTCCCGACCCGGACCGGACCGTCGCCGTCCCAGGTCGTGTCCTGCATCTCGGTCCACTCACCATAGCGGGGCGCATCGAGCAGGGCATCGAAGACGTCCGGCGGCGGACGGTCGATGGTGTGGGTGCTGGAGTATCGGATCACGTGGACACCTCCTCCTCCTGGTCGGCGGACGTCGACGCGAGGTTCAGGCGAAGTCGCTCGAGCGCGGCCAAGCGATCGCGTTCAAGCCGGCGCCGGGTCTCGACGTCGATCGCCCGGTCGCCGGCGGGCGCCCAACGGTGTCGGATCGTCGTGGCCTGACGGTCGGCATCCTCGCTCAGGTCGTACGTCGCCTCGATCGGTCCAAGGTCGGGCACGGTCACCCGATAACCGGCGTGCTCGAACGGCTGCCAGTCGACGATCTCCTCGAGTGAGGCGAGGACCCCGGTGACACAGCGGGAGGTCGTGCCGATCCCGCGCCGGCCGTCGGGGATCGTCTCCTCGATCCGGATGAGGCCCTCCCACCCAGGCCTGAGGGCTGGCGACGTGAGGTGGGCCCACGTCGTGCTGGCAGGGGCCGCGACGTCGACCGTCACGTCGAAGATCGGCTCCTGCACCCCGCCGCCAAGGCGATGGAGAGCGGTCTCCACCTGCCAGCGGTCCTCGAGATCCTGGGTGAAGGTGACGACCTCGCCGAGGTGCTCGATGCTCTCGGCACCCTCCGCCAGCCCGAGGGCTGCCGGCTCCACCCCGAGCATCCCGAGCGCGTCCGCAGTGAAGACCGCGAAGCCCGACGCCGACCCGTCGACGCCGTGGAGCCTGGCCGCGGTCGCCCCTTTGAGCAGGCGGTGCACGATGATGATCGAGGCGCCCGCGAGCTCGTCGCGGCCCGCGATCCGGCTGCGAACGTATCGGCCGTGATGGACGAAGAACTTCAGGTCCAGCTGTGGGGCACGCCGGCAGGCGTTGCAGTCGCACGTCGTCGCCTGGGCGATGCTCCGCAGGCGGCGCCGAAAGGCGACGTACGCGGCCTCGATGGCGTCGACGAGAAGGGACCCCTCCGCCCGCCCGTCCTCGACCCACAGGAACGCGGCGTCACCCTCGAACTTCGCCAGCCGAAACGGCGGTTCCAACCGGCCGATGACCGTCTCGAGAAGATCGCCGGCGATCGTCGGCGCGTGCTCGATCTCGCCCCGGGCGAGATACGCGGTGTACCCGGTGATATCGGCGATCAGGAGGAACCCTGACTCGGGGACGGCAGCCATGCATCGGACCCTAGACCCTGGAGTCGGTCCAATGTCAAGCCCCCGACGCCTGGAGTCGCGCCTGACAGCCTGAGGCCAATGATAGCCACCTGGCATCTAATCAGGTAGGATGTCGTGGATGGGATCAACGGCAGCAGGGCAGGAGACCACGGCCCGTTCGGACGTCGATGCCCTCGCGGATGACCTCGAGCGGATCGCCGTGGGAGCGGTCGCGCTCACGACGCGCGCCCTGGCGCAGGCGGGGACGGGATTCGAGCTGACGTTCCCGCAGTGGCGAGCGCTGCTCGTGCTGGGCGAGAGGGCAGACGGAGCGCGGATCGGCGAGATCGCGGCCAAGGTCGGCGGCACGCTGCCGGCGACGAGCCGCCTGCTGCGCCGGCTGGAACGACGCGGACTCACGGCCCTGTCGGCCGACGAGCTCGACCGGCGCGCCACGCGTGCACGGCTGACGGACCATGGCCGCACGGTCCGCGAGGAGATCCTCGCCCATCGCCGGGCAGGCCTGCGCGACATCGCGGCGGGGTTGCCCCGGTCCGAGCAGCGGCGCCTCAGGGGCGGACTCCGCGCTCTCGCCGCCGAGCTTGAGCGATTCGCGTGACGGCACTCGCGGCCCGGCGCCTCGACACATGGCTTCGCTCGGTCAGGCGCCGCATCCGGGGCGCGAACTACCTCCGCAAGTGGGTCGTGCTCGGTGCACTCATCGGCCTCGTCGGCGGCCTCGGGGCGATCGCCTTCTACACGGCTCTCGAGCTGGCGACCGGCTTCTTCCTCGGGTTCCTCGGCGGCTACACGCCGCCTTCGCCCGCGGGCGAAGGCGGCCTCCCCATGTCCGGCTTCGCCCGACCGTGGGCGCTCCCGCTGGTGGTCGCCCTCGGCGGCCTGATCTCTGGGATCATCGTCTTCCGCTTCGCACCCGAGGCCGAGGGCCACGGCACCGACGCGGCGATCGCCGCCTACCACCACAACCCACGCGGCATCCGCGGGCGCATCCCGCTCGTCAAGCTCGTTGCCTCCGCGATCACGATCGGCTCGGGCGGGTCGGGCGGTCGCGAGGGGCCGACGGCCCAGATCAGCGCGGGGTTCGGGTCCTTCCTCGGCCGGACGCTCGACCTCGACGCGCGCGATGCGCGGATCGCGGTCGCGGTGGGCATGGCAGCAGGCATCGGGGCGATCTTCCGGGCGCCGCTCGGCGGCGCGGTCCTCGGCGCCGAGCTCCTCTACCGCGACGACGTCGAGTCGGATGCCCTGGTCCCGTCGTTCATCGCCACCATCGTCGCCTACTCGATCTTCGGGGCTGTCGAGGGGTTCAGCCCGATCTTCGGGGTCCAGGCGTCGTTCGCCTTCAGCAACCCCGCTCAACTCGCCTGGTATGCGCTGATCGGGCTCGCCTGCGGTCTCGTCGGGCTCCTGTACATCCGCGACTTCTACGGCCTCAGCGCGTGGTTCCACCAATGGGCGCCGCCGCGCTGGGTCA
>Ga0335082_10010601_pt1 | contig 10003 bp, 7 predicted proteins | sample Lox_Sample_41_FD_206718 | JGI IMG/M metagenome (GOLD analysis project Ga0335082, IMG submission 206718) | Soil microbial communities from Loxahatchee National Wildlife Refuge, Florida, United States - Lox_Sample_4.1 | ecosystem: Environmental > Terrestrial > Soil > Wetlands | place: USA: Florida...
CTGCGACGAAGCCCGCCGACGTGAAGTTCAAGGACGGCCATCTCAAGCACGTGCTCAAGACCGCCTTCGACCAGGTGCTCCCCGAGCCGGTGCGCAACCGCCGCGACAAGATGGGCTTCCCGGTGCCGTTGCAGGAGTGGATGCGCGGCGGCCCGGTGCGCGAGTTCGTCGTCGACACGCTCTCCTCGGACGCGGCGCGCGGCCGCTCGCTGGTCGACAACTCGAAGGTGCTCGAGCGGCTCGACGAGGAGCCGCGGTTCGGCCGAAAGCTCTGGGGTTTGCTCTCGCTGGAGCTCTGGCAGCGCGCCTTCCACGACCGCGCCGACTCGTTCAAGAGGCTGGCGGAGACGGCGGCGTGAAGGTCCTGATCACCGGCGGCGCCGGCTTCATCGGCTCGCACCTCGCCGACCGCCTGCTCGCGCGCGGCGACGAGGTGCTCGTGATCGACAACTTCGCCACGGCGCGGCGCGACAGCCTCTCGGAGCACGAGCGACTGACGCTGGTCGAGGGCACGATCGTCGACCCGGCGCTCGTGGACAAGACGTTCGCGGGTTTCGAGCCCGAGGTCGTCGCCCACGCAGCCGCCTCGTACAAGGACCCGGACGACTGGCGCGAGGACGCCGCCACGAACACGGCCGGCACCGCCAACGTCGTCAAGGCCGCGGAGGCCGTCGGTGTTCGGAGGCTCGTCTACTTCCAGACCGCGCTCTGCTACGGCCTGCACCCGCTGGAGCAGCCGATAACGCTCGACCACCCGCTGCGGCCCGAGGAGTCGAGCTACGCGATCTCGAAGACCGCCGGCGAGCACTACGTGCGCCTGAGCGGGCTCGACTGGGTCTCGCTGCGGCTCGCCAACGCGTACGGCCCGCGCAACGTCAGCGGCCCGCTGCCGACCTTCTTCCACCGCCTGACCGAGGGCAAGCCCTGCTTCGTGATGGACACGCGGCGCGACTTCATCTACGTCCAGGACCTGATCGACCTCGTGGTCGCGGCGCTCGACGGCCAGGGCTCGGGCGGCGCCTACCACGCCTCCTCCGGCGCGGACTTCTCGATCAAGGAGCTGTTCGACGCAACGGTCGCCGCCCTCGCGCTCGACCCCGCGCCCGAGGTCGAGGTGCGCGAGCGCAGCGCCGACGACGCCTTCACGATCCTGCTCGACCCGAGCCGCACCGTCGAGGAGCTCGGCTGGAAGCCGGAGACGCCGCTCGAGCAGGGCGTCGCGGACGCGATCGCCTACTACCGCGAGCACGGCATCGAGGAGACCTACACGCACCTCCGGCTCGAGCCGGAGAAGCAGCCCGCGAAGTGAGCGCGCTCGTCGTCGGCGGCGCGGGGTTCGTCGGCGGCAATCTCGTCCGCGAGTTGCTCACCCGCGGCGAGGAGCGTGTGGTCGTGGTCGACAACTTCCTCTCGTCCGAGCCGGAGAACGTCCCCGAGGACCCGCGCGTCGAGCTGCGCGAGAGCTCGATTGCGGACGACGCGATCCTTGCCGGAATCGACGACGAGTTCGACTACGTCTTCCATCTCGCCACCTACCACGGCAACCAGAGCTCGATCGCCGACCCGCTGGCCGACCACGAGCACAACCTACTCACAACGCTGAAGCTGTTCGAGCACGTGAAGAGCTTCCAGCGGCTCGAGATGCTCGTCTACGCGGCCTCCGGCTGCACGCTCGCCCCGCACACCTACGGCGAGGCGGAGGCGGTTGTCGAGGACGGGCCGGTGCCCCTCGACCTCGACAGCCCGTACCAGATCTCGAAGGTCGTGGGCGAGTTCTACGCCGTCTACTACCACCGGATGCACGGCCTGCCAACGGTTCGGGCGCGCTTCCAGAACGTCTACGGGCCCGGCGAGATCCTCGGCGCCGGCCGCTGGCGCGGGACGCCGGCGACCGTCTGGCGCAACGTCACGCCGACCTTCGTCTACCGCGCGCTCAAAGGCCTGCCGCTCGAGCTCGACAACGAGGGCCGCGCCACGCGCGACTTCATCTACGTCGGCGACATCGTCGAAGGCCTGCTGGCCTGCGCCGAGCGGGGCGAGCCAGGAGACGTCTACAACCTGGCGAGCGGCGTCGAGACCACGGTCCGCGAGCTCGCCGAGTCGATCATCGAGGTGAGCGGCAGCTCCTCCGAGCTCGAGCTCGGCCCGCCGCGCGACTGGGACCGCTCGGGTCACCGCTTCGGCAGCACGGAGAAGGCGCGCCGGGAGCTCGGCTTCGAGGCGGGGGTCCCGCTCGACGAAGGTCTTCGGCACACCGTCGAGTGGACGCGCCAGAACCTCGAGACGATCGACGCGTGCATCGAGCGCCACGCGGCGCATATGGCGGCCCTCGCCTAGTCCACGGCGCGCTGGCCGACGGCAACCGCCGCTTCCTGCGGCCGGGCCCGCTCCGCCTCTCTGGCGGCTCCGGCCTCGGTGGGGAGTGCGAGCACGCTGAGGAAGAACGACGCGAAGGCGATCTGGACGCCCAGACCGGCGAGCGTCAGGCCGAGAATCGCCAGATACTCGCGCGAGAGGGCGCCGAAGCCGTTTGTTGCCCAGTCGACGAAGATCCCTAGCAGGATCCCGAAGCCGGCGAGCGCGAGCGCACCCCCGAGGAGCAACCCGTGCTCGAGCCGCACGTGCTTCCACAGCGTTTGCAGCAGCCGGTCTTCGTCGCCCATGTAGAGAACTGCGTACGTTCGGGCGAAGACCCCCAGCTGCACGATCTGCGCGCCGACGAGAGTTGCCGTCGAGGCGACGATCATCGTGTGGATGTGGAGCGTCACGCCGTAGACCGTGATCGGCCCGCTGCTCATGGGCACCAGAATCAGCAGGCCCAGGAACAGGATGACGAGGCCCGGAATCAGGAACAGGAACGTCGCGCTGTGGATGAGCATGAACCGCAAGCTGCGCCAGCCGTCGCGCCAGGTGTGCAGCTTCGAGTCTCCGGCGCGGGCGTAGTAGTCGATCGGCACCTCGCCCATCGGCACGTTGCGCTTTGCGGCCTTGAGGCTCATCTCCAGCGCGAACTCCATGCCCGTCGCCTGGAGGCCGAGCCGCTGGGCGGTCGTGCGGTCGATCGCCCGCATGCCGCAGTACGCATCCGAGACCTTGAGTCCGAAGAACAGGTTCAGGATCCGGGTCAGGATCGGGTTCCCGATCCAGCGGTGCATCCACGGCATGGCCCCCTCGTGGATCTTGCCGCGGTAGCGGGAGCCGAGCACGAACTCCTTGCCGTCGTCGAGCTGCTCGAGGAATGGCTCGAGATCTCGGAAGTCGTACGTGCCGTCGGCGTCTCCCATGAAGATGTAGTGGCCGCGGGCCTCCGCGATCCCGCGCAGGTAGGCGCTGCCGTAGCCCCGCCTCGACTCGTGGACGACGCGCGCGCCGGCTTGCTCCGCGAGCTCGGCCGAGCGATCGGTGGACCCGTTGTCGACCACGAGCACTTCGCCGGTGCGCCCGCTGCGTTCGATTCCTTCCCACGCCCACCCGACGACCTCGGCGATCCCCGTCTCCTCGTTCAGGCACGGGATGACGACTGAGATCTCGAAGTCGTTGGCGCTCACGGGCGGCGTCGAGGCTAACAAAAGCCCTTGAAGAGGCTGTAAAGGCGCGCGGGTAGTCTCCCGCGGCGATGGAGGTTTCGGTCGTGATCGTGGCCTATCGCAGCGGACGCATGCTCGGCCGCTGTCTCGACTCGCTGGAGCGGGACACGAGCGCGGAGGCGGAGGTGATCGTGGTCGACAACGGCCCCGAGGGCGGCGAGATCGAGGAGGCGCGGGGGCGCGAGAACGTCCAGGTGCTCGGCGACGGCACCAACCTCGGCTACGCGGCGGGCTCGAATCTCGGTGCGAGACAGGCGACGGGCGGCGCGCTCTTCTTCCTCAACCCGGACACCGTCGTCGAGCCGGGCACGCTCGGCGCGCTCGTCAAGCGGCTCGAGGACGAGAGCATCGGCATCGCGATGCCGCGGCTGCGGCTGCTCGACGAGCCCGAGCTGCTCAACTCGCGCGGGGCCACGGTCCATCTGAGCGGGATGGCCTGGTCCGACGGCTTCCGCGCTCCGGCGGTCAGCGTGGAGGGGCCCCGGGAGATCGCCTACGCAAACGGCTCGGTGCTCGCCATCAGGCGCGCGCTCTTCGAGGAGCTCGGCGGCTTCACGGAGGAGTACTTCATCTACCTCGAGGACCTCGAGCTCGGCTGGCGGGCCCGGATGCGCGGCCTGCGGATCGTGCTCGACCCCGCCGGCAACGTCCTGCACGAGTACGAGCACCGGCGCAATCCCACGAAGAACTACTTCATGGAGCGCAACCGGCTGATCTTCGTCGGCACCGCCTACTCGCTGCGCATGCTGCTGGTGCTCTCTCCGGTGCTCGCCGCGGCCGAGGCCGGCCTGATGCTCGTCGCTCTTCGCGAGGGCTGGCTCGCGGAAAAGCTCGAGGGCTGGCGCTGGCTCGCGCGCCATGGCCGCTGGTTGCTTCAGCACCGGCGCAGGCTCCAGGCCGTTCGAACGGTCTCCGACAGCGAGCTTTCGCGTTATCTGACCCCCGTCGTCGACCCGAAGATGATCTCCGTCCCGGCCTCGGTCCACGGCGCAAACCGCCTCTTCGCCGGCTACTGGTCCATGGTTCGGCGGCTCCTGTGAAACTGAGCGCGGTGATCGATTCCGCGGCTGAAACCCACCGCGCGGCGAGCCGGTTTCGCGCGCTCGCAGCTGCTCCTGCGGCGGCGCCGGTGCTTGTCGGCGGGCTGATCGTCGCCGCCTTCGTCGCCCGGGTCGTCCTCGCTCGCGCGGTGCTGGCGCCTTGGGTAATGCCGGACGAGCTCGAATACACCCTGGTCTCGCGTAGCTTCGTCTCGACGGGCCACTACCTCTTCCGCGACCACGCGCTGTCGCTGCGGACGATCTACCCGGCGCTGATCTCGCCCGCCTGGTGGGCCGGCTCTGTGCACACGGCCTACACGCTGATCAAGACGATCAACGCCGGCCTGATGACGCTCGGAGCGATCCCGGTCTACCTCTGGGGACGGCGGCTGATGACCCCGCTCTGGGCGGTCGTGCCGGTGGTGCTCTACCTGGCGATGCCGGGCTTCGTGTACACGGCTGAGATCCTGACCGAGAACGCCTTCGTCCCCGCGGCGGTGCTGGCGATGTTCGCGATTGCGGCGACGCTCGAGCGGCCGACACTCCTCCGCCAAGCGCTTGCCTTCGGCGCGATCGTGCTCGCGTCCGCGGCCCGGCTCCAGGGGCTGATCTTCCTGCTCGTACTGCCGACTGCGATCCTGATCTCGCTTGTGCTCGACGCGGTCGCTGTGGCTCCCGGCGAGCGGCGCCGCGCCGTTGCCGCCCGGCTGCGCCGCTTCTCCCCGACGATCGGGCTGCTCGTTCTGGGGCTCGTCGCCTACGCTCTGCTGAAGCTCGCGAGCGGCGGCTCGATCTCCAATGGCCTCGGCACCTACGGGCAGCTCTCGAGCGCGCATTACTCCCTGTGGCCGGCGCTGCGCTGGATCGTCTATCACTTCGCGGAGCTGGCCTTCTCCGTCGGGATGGTCCCGGTGGCGGCGCTGATCGTCCTGTTCGGGCTCGCCTGCCGGCGCGAGACCGCGCCGAGCCCGGCCGAGCGCGCCTTCCTCGCGGTGGCGTCGTCCGCCGTTCTCTGGACGGTCGTCCAGATCGGGACCTTCTCCTCGCACTTCGTGCTCCGGGTGGAGGAGCGGTACATGTTCAACGTCGCTCCTGTGCTCTTCCTGGCGCTCGTCGTCTGGCTCGCCCGCGGCCTGCCGCGCCCGGGTGCGCTGACGGCCGCAGCCGTCCTCGTGCCCGTGGCGCTGCTGCTTGCCCTTCCCTACGAGAGCCTGATCTCGACGCAGGCCTTCATGACCGACACGTTTGGGCTGATCCCGCTCTACCGCCTCACGGTCCACGTCGGCCTTGCGGCCGGCGACGTCAGGATCCTCGTCGGGGTCGGCGCCCTGCTCGCGGGCGTCGCGTTCGCGAGCCTGCCCCGGCGCTGGGCCCGGGTGGCGGTGCCCGTCGCGGTGCTGGCCTTCCTCGTGCTCTCCTCGCGGAGCGTCTTCTCGCAGGTGCGCTACATCTCCCAGCACACACGCCACGCGGGCGGGCTTGTCGGCGACCCGAGCTGGATCGACCACGCCGTCGGCCGCAATGCGCGGGTCGAGTTCCTCTACACGACGGACATCGAGGCCGACCCGCACATCCTCTGGCAATCGGAGTTCTGGAACCGGAGCGTGCGCCGGGTATTCGGCGTCACTTCGCAGGATCCGAGCATCCCCGACATCTCGGCGCCGCTCGACCCCGCAACGGGAAAGATCGTCCCGAGCCTGCCTCCGGGCTCGCTGGATCTCGGGCCTCGTTACGTCGTTGCGGCCAAAAACGTCGACGTCGTGGGCACCCCCATCACGAGCGCGGGTTTGCTCACGCTCTATCGCGTCCGGTCGCCGCTGCGGCTCGGGGCACTGAGCTCAGGGATCACCGCCGACGGCTGGACCGGACCATCCGCGTCGTACACGAGCTACGGCTCCGGCCGTGCAGCGCACGAGATCGTCACCGTCTCGCGCCCGAAGCTGAACGGCCCTCCACCCGCCCACGTCACCGTCGTGGTGGGCCGGCTCGCCGTCGTGAACGGCGCGCCGTCGATCGGCACGGTCTGGGCGCGGCGGACCTGGACGGTCCAGAACGGCACGGCCCACCGCTTCGACCTCCCGCTACGCGGCGGGCCCTTCCAGGTTCAGATGGCAGTCAGCCCGACGTTCGTTCCCTCACAGTACGGCCTGCCGGACTCGCGGACGCTCGGCGTACTCGCCTCGTTGGCGCCGGGCAGATAGCTCAGCACCAGGGCGAGGCTGTCTGGTCCGGCGGGGCCCCGGGAGCGAGGTCGGGGCTCCGTGCCCGCATCACGAACGGGTGTGGATCCTTCGAGAGAACCTCCAGGTCGGTGAAGCCGACGTGGTCCAGCATCGCCGTGCAGCAGGCTCGGTTGAAGAGCCAGAAGACGGTCGGGTCGTAATGCTCCCCCTGGGTGCCCGACAGCATCCCGTGGGGATAGAAGCGCCCGCACGGGACCTCCTCGACCGCGGGATCCTCGAAGGTGTGGGTCTGGAAGAGGAGCGTTCCCGTGCAGATGCTCCGGATCCGCTCCAGCGCGTACTGCGGGTGCTTCAGGTGGTAGAAGACTCCGTAGAAGAGGACGAGGTCGAACGTCCCCAGTCGCTTGGGCTCGAGGTCGTAGACGTTCATCAGGAAGGCGGTGGCGTTGGACTGCCGGGCCTCTTTGACGATGTTGAAGCGGCGCACCGAATCGGTGAAGGAGTCGATTCCGATCACCTCGCGCGCGCCGCGCTTCTCGGCCTCGAACGAGAAAAAGCCCTCCGCGCAGCCGATGTCGAGCACCCGAAGACCGGTGAGGTCATCGGGCAACCCGAAGTACGGGAGCTTGTTCGCGGCCGGGTCGTCCCAGCCCGGCGAGAAGAGCCCGGGGAAGAGCTCGATCTTCTGGAACCAGTACCGCTCAGCCTGAGCCTGGTGGGCGATCCACTCGCGCACCGGCAGCTCCAGGTGGTTCGGCGCCGGCTCGACCGGGTCGACGAGGCGGGCTTGGCCGGCTCCCGCGAGGAACTCCGCGGACATCCGCTGTTTGCGTTCCTTGAGCCCCGTCCATTCCCACCGTGCCTCGTCGCCCGCATCGCCCCGGCGCCTGAGGCGACCGGCCACGCGTCGGAGGCTCACCTGTAGCTCCCGGCGGGCGGTGCCACGCCGACGAGCGTCAGCGCCTCGATCAGGGTGCGCTGGAAGCTCGCGCGGTCGAAGCGAGCCCTGGCCAGGGCGAGCAGCTGCGCCTGTGCTCGCTCCCACTCGTCTCGGTCGTCGTAGAGGCGGCTCATCAGCCCCGCGAGGGCGGCGGGGTCGTCGGCGACGAGCGAAGCCCGCAGATCGCCGAGCGCGAAGCCTTCGGCGCCGACGGTCGTCGTCACGAACGGCAGCCCCGAGGCGAGCGAGTCGAGGAACTTCTGCTTCAGCCCGGCGCCGAAGCGCATGGGGTTCACGTGCAGCCGCGCACGGGCGAGCCAGCCGGCCGGATCCTCGACGAAGCCGACGATGCGCACCCGCGGCCCTTCGAACGCGCGAACGGCGTCGTCCATGTCGGCGCCGATCACGTTCAGGCCGACGTCCGGATGCTCTTCCCAGAAGAGCGGCAGGACCTCGTGGATGAGGTAGGCCAGCGAATCGGCGTTGGGCGAAGCTCCCCCCGCGAGGAAGCCGCCGAAGAAGAGGAGATCGCTGCGCTCGTCGAAGCCGGGCGGGTCGGGGAGCGCCTCGATGATTCCCGGCAGCACGAATGACGGCTTGCCCGGAGCGACCTCGTCGACGAACCGGGCCTCCTCCTCGGAGACCACGAAGACCACGTCCGCCTCCTGGATCGCGCGAATCTCCGACGCGCGAGTCTTCGCCGCCTCGGCGCGCGCCTTGCGCTGCTCCTTGCCCGGCGGCATCAGCTCGGCGAAGCGCTCGAGCCGCTGAAAGGTGAGCGCCTCGGTGTCGAACACCCGGAGCGTGTGCGGCTGCGTGAGTCTGAGGTGGCCACGGAATGCCTCGAAGTTCTGCTGCCGGCTGACGATCACCGTGCCGTAGTGGAAACGGCGCTCCTCGAACCAGCGCGTCCAGTCCACCGGCGGGCAGACCACCTCGATGCCCTGGCGGAGAAGGGGCTCGGCGTAGCGCTCGGCGTCCCGTCCGTCGGCCGCCGCCAGCGTGATCCTCGCCCGGGGCCAGAGGGCGGCTAGCTCGTGGAGGAGAGCGGCCATACGCGGGTCGCCTGAGCCGCGGTCGGTGTACGGGACGCGGTCGTCGATCACCAGGATCCGGTCGAGCGCCTCGGCGTCGCGCGCGGCGAGCATCTGGTTCGGCTTCTGCGCCACCTCGACCAGGCGCGGCCGGCGCGCGAGGCGCTCGCCCCAGCGCTCGACGAACAGGTCGCGGTGCTTCTCCATCAGCTGGCGTGCCGCTTCGGAGCTGCCCGAGCCGTGGCGCACGTGGACGACCCGCGAGCGCGGCTCGAAGATCGTCAGCAGGCCGCGCTCGTGCAGCTTGAAGCAGAGGTCGGTGTCCTCGAAGTAGGCCGGCGCGAAGAGCTCGTCGAAACCGCCGAGCTCGAAGAACAGCTCGGCCGGGACGAGCATGCACGCGGCCGAGCCGAAGTCGACCTCCCGGCGGAAGCGGTACCGGAAGTCGCGCGCATCGCCGTCGCCGCCGACCGCGTGGGCGTGGCCGATCGAGTCCACCACCGACCCCGCTTCCTGAACGGTTCCGTTCTCGTTGAGGAAGAGCGGCACCGCCGCGCCGACGTCCGGTTCCGCGAGGGCCTCCAGCAGCGGTGGGAGCCAGTCCGGCTCGACGAGCGCGTCGCTGTTCAGGAAGCAGAGCGTCCGGCCACGGGCCAGCGCCGCGCCCTGGTTCGAGGCCGGGCCGAAGCCGGTGTTGATGGCGTTGCGCAGGACGGTCGCGCCCTCGACCCGCTCCTCGATCCGTTCGAGGCTGTCGTCCGGTGAGGCGTTGTCCACCAGGATCAGCTCGAAGCGCGGCTCCGTGTTCCGGGCCAGCGCCGAGATCGCGCGCGCGGCGACCTTCCAGCCGCCGTACACCACCATCACGACCGAGACGTCCGGCTGCTCGAGCCGTGGGAGGGAGATCTCGGTCACCGCTGCGGCTTGCGGAAAGTCCTCAGCAGGCGGCGGACCGGCTCGGTGTAGCGCCACGAGCGCGAGCCGTAGACCCCGTCCTCGACCGCCGCGATGCCTTCCGCGAAGGCCGCGCGCTCGGCGACGAGGCGGCGCTGGAGCACCTCGTGCGCGCGCCGGAGCGCCTCGAGCTCCTCGACCGCGCCGCGCAGCGGCCGCAGCTCCTCGACCTCGGACCGGAGCACCTCGACCTCCGCGGCGAGCGGCCGGAGCTGGTCGAGCTCGGTGCGCGCCTCGCCCAGCTTCGTCCGCCAGGCATGGAGCT
>Ga0335082_10010603_pt1 | contig 10002 bp, 10 predicted proteins | sample Lox_Sample_41_FD_206718 | JGI IMG/M metagenome (GOLD analysis project Ga0335082, IMG submission 206718) | Soil microbial communities from Loxahatchee National Wildlife Refuge, Florida, United States - Lox_Sample_4.1 | ecosystem: Environmental > Terrestrial > Soil > Wetlands | place: USA...
CCATATCTGCCATCCTTATCCCTCGCGCCGTCTGCGCGCCACGACCTGAGGCAAGAGCCGTATGCGGGAAATCCGCTCGTACGGATCCGCGCGGGGGGTACGGAGCAATCCGTATCCCTACCGCGACATCCCTCCACCCGACGCCGTAGGCGGCGCGCTTTTGATCTTCCCCCGGCAGGGCACCTTCGGCTGGCAGGTCACCCCGAAACCGGCTCCCAGGCATCCCTAAAAAATTCTCCCCAGAAACCCACGGACTCAGCCCGGACCCGGTATTAGATCAGGGAAGGAGGACTCATGGACGCTTTTACACAGCAGCTCTTGGCGATCGCTGACAAGCTCGCCGCCATAGCCGATCAGCTCCCCGCAGGCGAACACCGCCAGCAACTCGTGGACCAGATCGCAGCCCTGAACGTTGCCATTACCCAGCACGCTGAGGGTTAACCCATAACACCACAAAGCCGCACGGTTTCCCGTGCGGCTTTGGCAGCTCGAATCGGCAGCTAAAAGAAAAACTTTCCTGGGCACATTGCAGCCGGATCAGTCAGCCGGAACCCGGACGATTTTGATCTCCTTGATGGCATCATTCCGGTTGGTGTGGAAGGAGAGTTCAGAGGGCTTTTTCAGGTCGTAGGTTTTGTAGTCGATCCTCGTCTGTCCGGCCTCGCCGTAGGTCACCGTCACGTAGAATCGCCCCCGCTCTGCCTTCAGCTCCTCGATCTTCACCCGGCCCTCGCCCCTCCTCGGATCGAACGCCGTCAGCGTTGCCTTCAACGCTCCATCCTCGCTCGTCACGCTGTCGTTGATATTCACCATTCTTGATCCTCACCCGCTCCCAGATCGCACGCCCTGGCCGCCTAGAAACGCAAGCAGCAGTTACTCTGCTCGACGGTCGGAACAGTCGGCTTTATCCTTGCTTGCCCATCGACGGTGCGCGGTGGAAACGCATCCATAGAGGGGACCCAGCCAGGATCACAACGAATGCGAGCGCAGCAACAGCGCCGCACCATTGGACAACCACTTGCGCGGTGCACACGATTTCGAACCAAGTGGGATAGCTTCCGACCTGATTCATCGCTGGGTTGTAAAGATAGAACCGCGCGACATTCAACCCTGACCATGCGCACCCGAGTGCCAAGGTTGAGAGGCCCGCTCCGAGCAAAATCACCCCGAGCCGGGATTCCAGCTTTTTGTGAAGACTCACCCACGCATAGGCTATCGAGCCAGCAGCGATTAGGACGGCGGCAGCACGTAGAGGCTCAGAGCGAAGCGTCAACGAGAACAACAGCATGAGCAGGGCGACGAGCACAGTGAGTACAACATTCAGGCGTCTCATTGTGGATCCCTTTCTTGCAGCCCTTTTTCACCTTTATCGACCATATAGCGATCCCACTGCCCGCTCAACACATACCATTTCGAGACACTATCGGGTCTTCCAGAAAAATCAACTCCACCCAAGAACCCGAAGGAGCGCACGTTCTGAGCATTGGCAAAATGCTGAGCAAAGTTGTCGGCAGTGCTGCATCCGAAGAACGATGCCGACGAGTTCGCTCCCCAATTGACTTTAAGATTCGATAGCTCGCTCTGAGTGAACTGCGTTGCGTGCCCTGACGCGTCATGGAAAACCGGGCCGTCGATGTCGCCAGCGTGTGAGAACAACGACACATTGGTAGTCTTACCGAACTGGTCTCCCAGTTTGGCAGCTGAGTTCAAGACATTCTGAAAATCTTCCTTGGTCTTCACCCCAGCTATGATGACGGTGTCCTTTTTAGGATCGAAGTTTTTGGAAGACGTAATCTCATCCTTCTTCGTCTGGGCCGCCCTCTTCAGCTCATCGTCACCTTGCGAATTCCCCGTGGTGTACGCCACGACGTACACATCCATCCCGTCAGGATCAACACTGTTCAGAGGGTTGTTGCGAACGTAGCTGTACATGTTGAAGTTCTGCGGGTTTGTCAAAAACTCTGCAAACCGCTTCCGATCATCCCTGCTTCCGTTTTGCCAATGCGGCCAAGGTAGCGGATCGGGTGTCATGAAGCGGCCCATGCTCGAAGCGTCATACCTCGCCCCGAAGTAATCCAGGCCGGATTCGGAGTCGCGTTCTTTGCCGGTACAACGTGACCTGATGCGAGTTTCAACCGCGAGACTCCGCAACCCTAACGCGACTGTGGAGTTAGACCACGTGATGCCCTGATGCAGTGCTGATTTTTCGCGCGCGACCCCCTGATGCGGTTTTTTGAGGTTGACCATGCACGAGGCCAGCGCGGGATCGGCGCAGCACAGCGGGAACGGGGAGAGGATTTCTTCTTTAGCCGTCGTTGTGAAGGGCGCAAACACTGACGAACATTGTAGGTCAGCGAGTGAAGGAAAGCAGCTTAAAAAGCCTACTCTTCGCGGTCCTCGTCAGCATCACGATCCAGTGCCGTGAGTAAGTCAGCGATTGCCGGATCGGTCGTGCGCTGCGGTTGAGGCGCGTTGTCTTTCTCGATGAGCGCAGTGGGATGCGTCGCAGCGTACACCTGCTGCAGGGCGCGGATCGCCACGTGCGTGTAAATCTGCGTGGTCTTGATGTCCTCGTGGCCGAGGATCTGCTGGATGTAACGGATGTCGGCTCCGTTCTCGTGCATGTGCGTCGCCATGCAGTGGCGCAAGAGATGGCACGCTCCCACCTTGCCGATCTTCGCGGCCACGATGTGAACGCGCACCGTCCAGGTCAGATGATCGCGGCTGAACGGTTCACCCTCGGCGGTCAGGAACGCCGTGAGGTCATCGGGTTCGAGCGCGAACTGGGGCCGCGCTTCGCGAATGTATTTCTGCAGCCAAGCGATCGCGCGCTCGCCGATCGGCACGTAGCGGTCTTTCTTGCCCTTGCCCTGGCGCACCACGATCAACCCACGGTCTAGCTGAAGATCGAAGAGTTTCAGGTTGATGATCTCCAGCCTGCGGAGTCCGGTTGCATAGATCACTTCCAGGATGGCTCGATCACGTAGGCCCAGCGGATCGGCGAGATTCGGTTGCAACATCACTTGCTCGATCTCCGGCACGGAGAGGATGTTCTTCGGCAACGTGCGGCCCAGGCGCGGCAGATCGATCTCCGATGCCGGGTTGTGCAGGATGTGATTCTGCCGCGTCATCCAGCGAAACCACACACGCAAGGGCACTAGCCGCGCGTGCTGGCTGCGGAACGTCAGCGGCTCGCCGTTCTTTTTCCGATAGAAGAACAGGTAACGCTGATAGCGTTCGAGCACGGGCCGCGTGATCTCGTGCGGCTCTCTCAGCCCATGCTCGTAAGCCCACTGGATAAAGAAACCGATGTGAACGTGACGGTTCTTCACCGTGTGCTCGGAGTAGCCGCGCACGCGCAGCGAGTTCAAGTGCTCCTGCATGAGCGTTTCGAGCGGCGTCTGCGGCTCCGGCTCCGGTTTGCGTTTTCGAGTGACGCGGGCCATCACTTCACCGCCGCGCGTGCGTGACCGTTCGCGCCGTTGCTCTTGCCTGCAACTACGATTGCGTCAGGCAGGGTTTCGTGGGCCTCGGCTCCCCTAGATATGTGTTTCCCGCTTTTTTCGGAAAAACCGTTTCCCGCCCGCGTCATTGCTGGCGATTTCGCATCGTGACCACCCCGTGCCACCCCCGTGACCTGGCCGTGACTCGACGGTATCACCCCCGCCTCTAAGTGTGACACCCCCTCCGCAAAGCGTGACCGGTTTGCACCGTAACTCAACCCTGGCAGCACGGGCCTGCCGCGTTCGTCCATTTCGAAGTTGAGCGCATACACGAAACTCTGGCCGGGTGCCCCGCGATGCAACGCGAGATATTCCAGGTCCTCCAGGCGCGAGAGATGTTTCTTCAGTTGCGAGTCTCCCCATCCCGTGAAGCGCCGCACCGTGGCGCGCGTGAAGCGGTAATCCAGCCGTTCGATTTCAAGGCGCGCGCATTCCTCGGTCACCATCTTGTCGATCAGCAAGAGCAAGCGCCGCGTTTGCGGCGGCACGTCATCGAGTGAGCGCACGAGCACGTGATTGGTCAGCTCCCAAGCGAGTTTCACGTCGGCTTCTGTGGCCTCGATGTATTCCAGCGTTTCGCCGTCCTCGATGCTGGTTTTGATCTCGCGCTGATGCTGGTGCAACAGAGTGACGGCCTGGATCAGCGTTAAAAACTTCATGTGATCGCGCCGCGTCCTGGTCATCGCATCGGGGAAGCTGTGATCCTTCAGGTGCTCGATCACTATCTGGATCGGGCGCAAGAGGCGCTGCGCGTTGCGATGCAGCCGGATGATTTTGTTTTGCCGCATTCGCGCCCTCAGTCCTTCGAGCGTCTGTGCTTCGCGCTGCTTCTGGTGGATGGCGCGCGTTTGCTCACGGTCCTCGTTCACCGTGAGCACGATGCAGCGATTCAGCAACTCCTCATCCACATCGTGCGCTGTCGTCGTGAGGAAGATCATCACCGGGCCTTCGACTTCGTAATCGTGCGTCACCAGTTTGCCGCTCACCGGGTCTTTGCCGGTTGAGGCGATCTTGATTCGGCCTTCCGACTGCAACAGCTTCAGCGGATAGCTGGCGGCTTCTGCGCCCTGCTGCTCGGCGATGGCGAGGATTTTGTGCCTGAGATTTTTCTGGCCCATGTAGAAGAGCGCCTGCCCGGTCATCGCCGTGTAGCTCTCGCGCTGTTCTTCCGGCATAAAGTCGAGCACCGCTTCCATCAATGAACTCTTGCCCGCTGAGGATGAGGACTGCACCACGATGGCCAGCGGTTTCAGCAAGAGACGCGACACACCGGCGAGATAGCTTACTTTTTTGTTCGTCTCTTCACCGACTGCGCCGCATCTCTCGAAGTCGGCAAGCACTCGATCCAGCAGGCGCGGATCGCGCAGCAGTTCCATCGCGGCTGATTCTTCCTCCGACGACATGAGGGTTTGTTCTTCCTGTGGCGTCAGCGTTTTTCTGATCTGCTCGCGCTGCAACTCGGAAAGCACCGTCCATAGCTGGCCGACTTCACGGTGGATCGTCTCTTCCTTGACGGCGAGTTCGTGCGCTGCCTGCTTGATGAACGCCGCACGCCGCAGAAAGCTCTCCATGTCCAGCGTGTCGCCGTGATAGCAGTATTCCCCGCGCACGTTCTGGCCGGACACCTTCACGTTGACCTGCATCTTGCCGCGTGTCGTGCATTTCTCGAGATTGAGCACGCGATACGTGCGCGGGCCGATGCTGACCACGATCTCCTCGCCATCGATCTCAACCTCGGGAGCGGCTGGCGCGGACAGGGGCATCGGGCGCTGCAGGGTTTCTTCCTGGCGCGCGGTTTCCTGCTGCTGCACAGGTTCGGGAGTGGCGGCTAAAGGAAAAACTTTCTGCTCGTGCTGCGGCTCGGAGATTTTTTCCTTAGCTGCGGGTTCGTCTGGTTTTGGCTTCACTGGCTCGCTGCTCTCTTCCTGGCTGGTTTGTTTCTCCTGCTTCTCCTCGATTACGATCTCGTGCGGCGCTTCGATCACAACCGGCTTCGTACCCTTCACCGTGGGCCGCTTGCCGTTGCCTAACCACGCGGCGCTGGTCAGGTACATGCCCAGGAACTTCGCGGCGGGCTGGTTCTTGAGCGCGAACTCGTTCGCGTCCTGGCCGCGCGGAAACTGCACGCGGAAACATTCGATGCCCATTTGCATGATCTCTTCGCTGTGGGCCTTGGCCGCGCGTTCTCCTGGCTCGTCGCGGTCATACGCGATGTAAACCCGTTTCGTGCGGTGCTTCTCGAATGCGGCTTTGATCTCGTCGGTAAAATTGTTCACCCCATAGATCGTGGTCACGTTGCGATAGCCCGCGCACCAGAAGGTCAGCGCATCGATCAGCGCTTCGCAGAGGATGATTTCTTTCGAGGCGATCAGGGCTTGCTCGTTCCACACTCCGCGCAGCGGTCCCGGCAGGTACAGGTGTTCGGCTGTGTCCTCGCGCAGCTTGCCACTGGCCGCGATCTTGCGCCCGTACATCTGCACCACGTCGCCGTCGAGATTCAGAATCGGAATCACCAGCGAGCCGCGCAAGTGCTCGCGTCCGTTCTCGCGCAACACTCCGAGTTCTTTCAGGCGCCCGCGCTGGTCGGCGCCGGCGAGACGATTCGACGCCGGCATGTGATAGCCAAGCGTGCGGTTCGCAAACCCCAGCCGGAAGTGCTCTACCATCTCGGCTGATTTCAGGCCGCGCTTCAAGAGATACTGCTGCGCCTCCGGCGATTCCTTCAGCGTCTTGTGGTAGTAGCTCACCACGATTTCGAGCAGCTTCTTGTCGTCGTTGGTTTGCGAGATCAGCGGCGGAAGCTTGGGCACCGTGGAGATTTTCACCGGCGGGCCTGCGTTGGGATTCACCGGCACCAAGTCGCGGCGGAGCAGTTGCAATGCGTGATTGAAGCTGATGCCCTCGGTGTGCATCACCCAATCGAACACCGTGCCGCCTTTGCCGCACCCGAAGCAGCGCCACTTGTTCGTGTTCGGCGTAATCGTGAGCGAGGGTTTCTGTTCTTTGTGGAAGGGGCACAGGCCCACCAGGTTTTTGCCCACGCGCTTCAGCTTGATGCCGCGCGCCTCCACCAATCGCTGCACCGAGATTTCCCGTTTGATTCGTTCCAGCATCTCATCCGGGAGTCGGGCCACTCGGTTGTGCTCCTTTCGCTCGTTTTTCAGGCTTTCTCAGAAAAACCTGTCAAGCACTTTTTTCGCTTGATCTAATGTGCATAAAATTATAAGTATCAGTTATGGAAGTCAACAGCGATTTTCTCCTGCCTCTTACACTCGCCTCCGATATGGCTCGCGGAAACGGAGATTCAACCAAAGCGTGGCACCGTGCCTTGGGTCGTCGCTTGGCGCAACTTCGCAAGCAGCGCGGACTCAGCCAGGAAGAACTCGGGCGTCGAGTGGGAACGAATCAGGTTGTGGTTTCTGGTTATGAGAACGGCAAGCTGAGACTCTTTGCCGAAACAGCGGTTCGTTTTGCGCGTGCCCTCGATATTCCCGTGGAAGAACTGCTTCAGGTTTCTAAGCCGGTAGCTGTTGAACCTGCGCACCGGCCCAGCCGCAGACTTCTACGTCGCATGGAGAAGATCGAACGCTTGCCACGTCGGAAGCAGATGGCCTTGCTGACCACCATTGATGCTTTCCTGAGCAGCGCTACGGGCTAGGCTGTCACTCGCACGCCTCCGAACAAACCCCGAACGCCACACCGGACAGACACCGAACAAAGCCCGGACGCTCGCCGGACGCGGCGGCCTTTTTCGGCTGTGAGGTTTCGTTGCGCCGAAGGCGCAAGGGATGGTGTCTTAGCTCATCCTGCCGGTTCCCGCTGTGCTCCTGACTCCCATTTTTCAATCACATTTTTTCGATGGCTGGAAGCGAACGGAGCGGAGAGGGAGCCGCGTCAAGGGCGCGCGTTCTGGGCGCGCCGCGCGAGCGGTCGGAGCAAAGCGCAGACCCTTGACGCGGCTCCCGCGCTCGGTACACTCCCCAGCGAAAAAATGGGATCACCGCTTCCCGCCGCTGGGTTTTTCTCGCTGCGATTTCTCTTTCTCCTGCGCCTGCTGCTGCAACTTGGCCGCGAGCTGGTGCTTGGTTTCGCTAATCTGGTCCAGCAGTTGGTTGAACCGCTCCGGCGTCACCGTCTCGCCCGCCGCCAGCGGCCCCAACACATTGACCAGCAGCAAGCGCACTCCCACGATCTCCGCCAGCGCCGGATCGTGGCTCGCTCCTCCCCGCAGAATCGTCTCGCGGCACCACTCCCCGAGCGTCTGCCCGCTCGCCTGCGCCGCCGTTTCCAGCTGCGCGTACTCTTCCTCGCTCACTTTGAATCCGATGGATTTCGTGCGCAGCGCAGGCTTCACCATGTCTGGCTTCCTTTCCGGGGATTAGAAGCCGAGACTAGCAGCCGCGCTTAAGAATCAACAAGTTCGCGCGCGTTAACTTCAGGTTGCTGGGCAGCAACCGCGATGACGGGATTTTTCTCTCAGCCGCCGTCTTTTCAAGAAGTTCGCCTGCGGTAACCGAAGGTTACCGCACAGCACCCTTTCAGGGGTGACGTGTCGCTGCGTCAACCCCGTGCGAGCCGCTTTTGGCGAGCACGGAACCGGCAGGATGTAGCGAATGAAAGAGTCGTACGGTGAAGGCCTAGCCAGCCACACCGGCTCCGAATCTTGCGGGCGTGGCCGTAAGGCCACGTACGAAGCGTAGACAGGAGCAACTATGGGCCAGGCAATCGAGCCGCGAAATACCCCTAACTTCAGGACGCCGACGCCCTGACACAACGCGGAAGGCAACAGCCTGTCGAGCGGCATGGCAAGCTCGGCGGGAGTCCTGCGCGGTCTGTGACCCTGGCACGTAGCGAAACATCCTGCACGGAAGTTGAGAGATCCCGAGTTCACCCGAAAGCGACCAGCGCTCCCGGGACGCATCGGGAAGTCCAAGGATAGAAGCCGATGATGAACGAACACGGGAAGTCGGACAGACCCATAGTACCGAGGAAGTCTCCGAACAAAACCAGTCCACCGGCGGCGGAGGAGATGGAGGGAAGGGGTCTGGCCAAGGGGAACCTGAGCCAACAAAACGCGCCCCGGACTCAGAGCCGGATCAGCGCGCCCAGTGAGTTGGAGCAGGTACGACAAACAGCAAAAGAGAACAAGGATATGAAGTTCACCGCTCTGTTGCATCACATCTACCGCATCGACACCCTGCGGTTCGCTTACTTCCAGTTGAAGCGGCACGCTGCGGCTGGCGTCGACGGGGAGACGTGGCAGCACTACGGCGAGGACCTTGAGCAAAATCTCCAGGACCTCTCCCATAGGCTGAAGTGCGGAGCATATCGGGCTAAGCCGGTGCGTCGAGTCTACATTCCGAAGGCGGATGGGCGGCAGCGACCGCTCGGCGTCCCAGCGCTTGAAGACAAGCTTGTCCAGAGAGCGATGGTGGAAGTACTCAACGCGATTTACGAAACCGACTTTCTCGGATTTTCTTATGGGTTCAGACCAAAGCGACACCAGCACAAAGCGCTGGACGCTCTGTTCTGCGGACTCCACGAGAAACGAGTGAACTGGGTGCTGGACCTGGACGTGCGCAGCTTCTTTGATCGGCTGTCGCACGAGTGGCTGGTCCGGTTCGTCCAGCATCGGATAGCGGATCGGCGCGTCGTGCGTCTCATCCAGAAATGGCTGAACGCAGGCGTGCTGGAAAAGGGAACGCGAACGTTTGTGGAAGCGGGCTCGCCGCAGGGCGGAAGTGCATCGCCGCTGCTGGCGAACATCTACCTCCATTACGTCTTCGATCTCTGGGTCCAGGCATGGCGAAAGAGAAGAGCGCAGGGAGATGTCATCGTCCTGCGCTATGCCGATGACATCGTGCTTGGATTCGGGTTCAAGTCGGAAGCCGAACAGTTCTGGAAAGAACTCGTCGAACGCATGGCGAAATTCCAACTGGAACTGCACCCGGACAAGACGCGGCTGATCGAGTTCGGACGCCATGCGGCGACGAACCGAAAGCGCGCCGGACTGGGCAAGCCGGAGACCTTCGATTTTCTCGGCTTCAAGCACATTTGCGGGAAGACGAAGAAGGGACGGTTTCTGGTGCTTCGGCAGACGATTTGCACACGCATGCAAGCCAAGCTGCAACTGGTGAAGATCGAGTTGCGGCGACGTATGCATGACCCTGTTCCAGAAGTCGGCAAGTGGTTGAAGTCGGTGGTGAGAGGGCATTTCCGTTACTTCGGAGTTCCGGGCAATGGGCATGCTCTGAATCACTTTCGTTTCACCGTGAGCAACTTCTGGCATCGCGCTCTTTGTAGGCGAAGCCAGCATGGTCGCGTCCCGTGGGAGCGAATGAAACGACTCATCCGTCGCTGGCTGCCTCCGGCCCATATCTGCCATCCTTATCCCTCGCGCCGTCTGCGCGCCACGACCTGAGGCAAGAGCCGTATGCGGGAAATCCGCTCGTACGGATCCGCGCGGGGGGTACGGAGCAATCCGTATCCCTACCGCGAC
>Ga0335082_10010604_pt1 | contig 10002 bp, 10 predicted proteins | sample Lox_Sample_41_FD_206718 | JGI IMG/M metagenome (GOLD analysis project Ga0335082, IMG submission 206718) | Soil microbial communities from Loxahatchee National Wildlife Refuge, Florida, United States - Lox_Sample_4.1 | ecosystem: Environmental > Terrestrial > Soil > Wetlands | place: USA...
GACCGTGCGGCAGGCCGAGGCGCTGGACGAGATGCTGGCGAAGCGCGGCCATCGGCTGGACGCGGTGATCGAGATGGTGGTGGATGATGCGGCCCTGGTCGGCCGAATCAGCGGCCGCTACAGCTGTGCCAAATGCGGCGCCGTCTATCATGACCAGACCAAGCGGCCGAAGATGGCAGGCGTCTGCGACGTCTGCGGCTCGAAGGAGTTCAAACGGCGGCCGGATGACAACACGCAAACGGTAAAGGCTCGACTTCAGGAATACTATCAACAAACCGCACCTATCATACCGTACTACAAACAAAAGGGGCTACTTCGGCAGATCGACGGCATGGCCGACGTCGACAAGGTGGCAGGCCAGATAGAGGCGATTTTGGAGGCGCTCTAAGTGGTTGACTCAAGGGTGAACATTTCTATAATCCGCGCCCTTGGTTCGGCCGCGAAACCGGGGCGGCTTGGCTTGTCTTTAGCAAAGCATTAGAGGAGCTTAGGGCGTGGCGCGAATTGCTGGCGTCAACATTCCCACGCAGAAGCGGGTGTTGATCGCGTTGACCTATATCCACGGGATCGGCCGCACGAAGGCGCAGGAGATCTGCGACAAGATCGGCATCCCCCCTGAGCGACGCGTTCATCAGCTGACCGACGACGAGGTCTTGCGGATTCGCGAGGTGATCGACCGGGAATACCGGGTCGAGGGCGATCTGCGCCGTCAGGTCGCGATGAACATCAAGCGCTTGATGGACCTCGGCTGCTACCGCGGCTTAAGGCACCGCAAGGGCCTGCCGGTGCGCGGACAGCGGACCCATACGAATGCGCGGACGCGCAAGGGTCCCGCAAAGGCCATCGCCGGCAAGAAGAAAGCGGTCTGACCGCAACCATTCGGATCGGAGAGTCATGGGCAAAGCAGCAGCAGCGCGGCCGCGTCGGCGAGAGCGCAAGAACATCACGTCGGGCGTCGCCCATGTGAACGCGAGCTTCAACAACACCGTCGTCACCATCACCGACGCCCAGGGCAACACCATCGCCTGGTCGTCCTCCGGCAGCCAGGGCTTCAAGGGCTCGCGCAAGTCGACGCCCTATGCCGCCCAGGTGGCGGCCGATAGCGCCGCCCGCAAGGCCATGGAGCATGGCGTGAAGACGCTGGAGGTCGAGGTCAAGGGACCGGGCTCGGGCCGCGAATCGGCGCTGCGCGCGCTCCAGGCCGCCGGCTTCACGATCACCTCGATCAAAGACGTGACGCCGATTCCGCATAATGGCTGCCGGCCGCCGAAGCGGCGCCGCGTATGAGTGCTGATGGAGAGTCCACCGCGATACGCGTTCCGGACGTTGCAGAATACCCAGGATCGAACCGCACTGCCGGTGGATCCGCGGGGACATCGGGTCGGCCGCGGGGCAAGGCCCTCGAGCCGCTAACGCAATGGGATCATAACACCGTGCTGCAGAGAAACTGGACCGAACTGATCAAGCCGAACAAGCTCAACGTCGAGGGGGGCGCCGACCCCAAGCGCGAGGCTTCGGTCGTCGCCGAGCCGCTCGAGCGCGGCTTCGGACTCACGCTCGGCAATGCCTTGCGGCGCATTCTTCTGTCGTCGCTGCAGGGTGCGGCCGTGACCTCCGTGCACATCGACGGCGTGCTGCATGAATTCTCGTCGATTCCCGGGGTGCGCGAGGATGTCACGGACATAATCCTCAACATCAAGTCGATCGGCTTGCGCATGGGCGGCGAAGGGCCGAAGCGTATGCGCCTGCGCGCGGAGGGGCCGGGTGAAGTCACGGCCGGGCGCATCGAGACCGGGCACGACATCGAGATCATGAATCCGAATCTCGTGCTGTGCACGCTCGACAAGGGCGCCAAGCTGAACATGGAGTTCACGGTCGCCAGCGGAAAGGGCTACGTGCCGGCCGCCCAGAACCGGCCGGAGGACGCCCCGATCGGCCTCATCCCGGTCGACGCCCTCTACAGCCCGGTCCGCAAGGTCTCCTACAAGGTCGAGCACAGCCGCGTCGGCCAGGTGACCGACTACGACAAGCTGACCATGCAGATCGAGACCAACGGCGCGGTCACGCCGGAGGACGCGGTGGCCCTTGCCGCCCGCATCCTGCAGGACCAGCTGGCGCTGTTCATCAACTTCGAGGAGCCGAAGCCGGTCGGTCACGAGGCCACGCCGGCCGAGCCGCCGTTCAACAAGAACCTGCTACGCAAGGTCGACGAGCTCGAGCTCTCCGTGCGCTCGGCCAACTGCCTCAAGAACGACAACATCATCTACATCGGCGATCTCGTGCAGAAGACCGAGGGCGAAATGCTGCGGACCCCGAACTTCGGTCGCAAGTCTCTCAACGAGATCAAGGAAGTGCTGGCGCAGATGGGGCTCCATCTCGGCATGGAGATTCCCGGCTGGCCGCCGGAGAACATCGAGGACCTGGCGAAGCGGCTCGACGAGCCGTACTGAGCCCGACTTTATCTTCGGGCCATTCCGGCCCAACCCGCCGTACACGGCTTTCGCGGCGGCGGGACCAGCAATCGGCTTCGCGCGCGAAGCCCGGGCATGAGAGGAGGCACACGTCATGCGCCATGGTATGAGGGGCCGCAAGTTCGGCCGGCCGACCGGCCACCGCCGCGCGCTGTTCGCCAATCTGGCGGCGGCGCTCATCAAGCACGAGCAGATCACGACGACCCTGCCGAAGGCGAAGGACCTGCGCCCCTATGTCGAGAAGCTGATCACGCTCGGCAAGCGCGGCGACCAGCATGCCCGCCGCCAGGTCTATGCGGTCCTGCGCAACGAGGCCGTGACCTCCAAGCTCTTCGGTCCGCTGGCGGAGCGCTACAAGGAGCGCAAGGGCGGCTACACGCGCGTGCTCAAGGCCGGGTTCCGCTACGGCGACATGGCGCCCATGGGCGTCATCGAGCTGATCGACCGCGACCCCGAGGCCAAGGGCAAGGATTCGGGCCCGGTCGAGGCCGCCGAGCAGGAGGCCGAGGAAGCCAACGCGTGACCGCGCGCCATCCGCGCCGTTAATATGAGGGGCAGCCGAGCGGCTGCCCTTTTCGTTTCATGAGCGCGAGGCAGAGACCCTAGGAGAACCATGGCACGGCGCGACCCTTCCGGCGCACCGACCGGGCTGTTCGAGTCGCTGGCGCCGCGGCCGCTGGCGGACCGGTTGCGCCCACGCGCGATCGCGGAGGTCGTCGGGCAGGATCACCTGCTCGGCCGCGACGGGCCGATCGGCCGCATGATCGCCAGCGGCCGGCTGTCCTCCATGGTGCTGTGGGGGCCGCCGGGCTGCGGCAAGACCACGCTGGCGCGCCTGCTGGCCGAGCACACGAAGCTGCATTTCGAGCCGCTCTCGGCGGTGTTCTCGGGCGTCGCCGATCTGCGGCGCGTGTTCGAGGCCGCCCGCGCGCGGCGGGCGGCGGGGCAGGGGACGCTCCTCTTCATCGACGAGATCCACCGCTTCAACCGGGCGCAGCAGGACGGCTTTTTGCCCTATGTCGAGGACGGTACGGTGATCCTCGTAGGCGCCACGACCGAGAACCCCTCGTTCGAGCTGAATGCCGCGCTGCTGTCGCGCGCCCAGGTGTTCGTGCTCAACCGGCTCGACGACGCCGCGCTCGAGACGCTCGCGGTGCGCGCGGAGCAGGCCGAGGGGCGCAAGCTGCCGCTCGATCCTGACGCCCGCGCCGCGCTCCGGGCCATGGCCGACGGCGACGGCCGCTATCTGCTCAACATGGCCGAGGAACTCTTCGCCCTGCCCGCGGGCAAGGACGGCCAGGCGCTGCTCGACGTGAAGGCCCTGGCCGCGGCCGTGCAGAAGCGCGCGCCGCTCTACGACAAGGCGCAGGAGGGGCACTACAATCTCATCAGCGCGCTGCATAAATCGCTGCGCGGTTCGGACACCGATGCGGCGCTCTATTGGCTCGCGCGCATGCTGGCGGGCGGCGAGGACCCCCTCTACATCGCGCGCCGGCTCGTGCGTTTTGCCGTCGAGGATATCGGCTTGGCCGACCCGCAGGCGCTGCTGCAGGCGCTCGCGGCTTGGGATACTTACGAGCGGCTCGGCTCGCCCGAGGGCGAGCTGGCGCTGGCGCAGTGCGTGATCTTCCTGGGCACCGCGCCGAAGTCCAACGCAGCCTACACCGCGCTGAGCGCGGCCAACGCCGCCGCCCGCGAGACCGGCTCGCTCATGCCGCCCATGCACATCCTCAACGCGCCGACGCGCCTGATGAAGGATCTCGGCTACGGCAAGGGCTACGAATACGACCATGACACCGCCGAAGGCTTTTCCGGCCAGAACTACTTTCCGGAAGGAATGGCGCGGCGCAGCTTCTATCAGCCGGTCGACCGCGGCTTCGAGCGCGAGATCCGCAAGCGGCTCGACTACTGGGAGAAGCTGAGGAAGCAGCGGCCAGGCGAGGCGGGCTGAACGATCAGCGCCGCCGCCGGCGGGCCGTGCGCAACAGGTTCTCCACGAGGATCAGCGCGAGGCCGGCGAAGAGGACCACCGCCAGCCAGCCGCGGTCGACCGGCAGCACAGGAAATGCCAACACGGCGATGGCGACCCAGGCGAGCACGGCAAGGGCGAGGCTGCCGTCATCGACGAACAGCCCGACCAGCTCGCGTCCCGCGTCCGCCAGCCACTTCATGTCGCCCGCTCCACCGCAACGCCGCGGCGGCAGATCGAGACCATCGACAGCGCCACGACCAGGAAGGCGGCGATGAGGCCGAGGATAGACCAGTCGGCGGCGGGCCAGGCCAAGCCGGCGCCTTCGCCGACCCAGAAGGCCCCGAAGGCCGACAGCAGCACGCCGACGAGGAACTTGAGTGTGTTCTCGGGGATGCGTGCCAACGGGCGGTGCAGGGCGATGCCGAGCGCGATCACCACCAGCAGTGCCGCCATCGCGCCGAGGCTGGCGGGTATGAGCAGGCCGCTCACCGCGCCGATGGCGATAACGATGAAGACGACCTCGATACCTTCGAGCATGACGATCTTGAACGAGGCGCCCACGGCCACGGTATCCCATCCGGCCAGGACGCGGCGGGGGCTGTGGCTGAGGAGGTCGGCCTCCGCGGAATAGGCCGCCGTCTCGTCATGCAGCGGAATGATGCCGGCGGCGCGCAGGATCGCCTTGCGGAGCCAGCGCAGACCGAACAGCAGCAGCAACGTGCCGACGACCAGCCGCACCGTATCCAGGGGGATGCGGGCGAGGGCCGGGCCGAGGGCGGCGATGAGAATGACGAGCGTCAGCAACGCCAATCCGGCGCCGCCGAGCGCCGGCCGCCAGCCGCGGGTCACGCCGACGGCCAGAACCACCGTGAGGGCTTCCACGAACTCCACGAAGGATGCGAGGAAGGCCGCCACCACCGATGGTCCCGCGTGCGCCCATTCGATCATGTATTTGCGCCTCGCCGCCGCTTCACGACTTGCCGTTCTTGCCGTACTGCAGCACCTGCACCTTTTCCAGCGTGACCAGGCCGCTGCCGATCATGCCGTCGAGGACCGGCAGGAAGGCGTTGATCTTCTCCTCGCTGTCGACGATTTCGATGACGAACGGCAGATCCTCCGACAGGCGCAGGATCTTCGCCGTGTGCAGCCGGCTTGAATGGCCGAAGCCCATCGGGCCGCGCAGCACGGTGGCGCCGGCGAGGTGCAGCTCGCGCGCCTTCAGCACAATCGCCTCGTAGAGCGGCCGGTGGTCGTGGCGGTCGTTCTCGCCGACGAAGATGCGCAGGAGAACGGCGTTCGCGGGTATCTGCATGGGCTAAACTCCCTTCGCCTGGTTGAGCGCGAGCGCGGCGACATGGCCGAGCCAGACCGCCAGCAGGCACAGGAGGACGGACAGGACGATGTTTGCGCCGGCGCCGAGCCAATCGCCGTCGCGCGCCTGGTTCAGCGTCTGCAGGCTGAAGGAGGAGAAGGTCGTGTAGCCGCCGCAGATGCCGACCATGACGAACTGTCGTGCGCTCGTGGAGACGAGAAAGCGTCCGTCCGGTCCGGTCAAGCTGGCGAAGAAGCCGATGATGAAGGAGCCGGTGACGTTGACCACGATCGTACCCCAGGGGAAGGTCTCGCCGAAGCGTTGCGCGACGAGGCCGGAGATCCAGTAGCGGCTCATGCCGCCCAGGGCGCTCCCGACGGCGATCCAGAGATAGCTCAACACTGGTCAACTCCCATCTACTTGGCCATCCCGCGGGCAAAACAAAACCCGCCTCGCGGCGGGTTGCTGCAGCCAGCCCCTGCCGCATCACGCTACGCGGCAGGAGTCATCAGCCCCTACGGGCGGTTTTGGGGGACCCCATCCCCGTCGATGTATGCCTAACCTAGGTACTCTCCCGGCGACGGTCAACGCCGCCATTGCTATAAGGCACCACATGACCGGTGTTCAGACCATCGCCGTGACCCCTGACGAGGCCGACCTTCGCCTCGATCGCTGGTTCAAGCGGCGCTTCCCGGAGCTCGGCCATGGCCGGCTGGAGAAGCTGCTGCGGACGGGGCAGATCCGAGTCGAGGGCCGGCGGGCGCGCTCGAACACGCGCCTCGAGCCGGGTCAGCGGGTGCGCGTGCCGCCCCTCGGCGATGCCAAGGCCACGCCACTCCCCGCGCGGCCGCGACCGGCGGTTGCGGAGCGGGATGTCCGCGCATTGCAGGCCGCGGTCCTCTACAGGGATGCCGACGTCCTCGCCATCGACAAGCCTGCAGGCTTGGCCGTGCAGGGCGGCACCGGCCTGGACCGCCATCTCGACGCCATGCTCGATGCCCTGCGCTTCGAGGCCGTGGAGCGGCCGCGGCTCGTGCACCGGCTCGATCGCGACACCAGCGGCGTGCTTCTGCTGGGCCGCAATGCCCGGGCGGCGGCGGAACTGGCCGAGGCCTTCCGCCGCAAGGACTGCCGGAAGGTCTATTGGGCCGTGGTCGCCGGCGTGCCGAAGCCCGCGAGCGGGCGCATCGATCTGGCGCTCTCCAAGCTGCCGGGCCGGGCCGGCGAGCGCATGGCGCCGGACGAGGAGGGCAAGGCGGCGGTGACCGAGTACCGCGTGCTCGACCATGCGGGGAAGCAGGCAGCGTGGCTGGAGCTGCGGCCGCTGACAGGCCGCACCCACCAGCTGCGCGCCCACTGCGCGGCCCTGGGCACGCCGATCCTGGGCGACCGCAAATATGGCGGCTTGGCCGCGACTCTGCCGGGGGCCGATATTCCGCGCCGGCTTCATTTGCATGCTCGCAGCATCGCTCTGACGCGCAGCAACGGCCAGACGCTGCGGATCACGGCGCCGCCGCCGCCGCATCTGACGGCTACCCTCGATTTCCTGGGGCTTGCGTCCAACGGAGACCAGTGACGCCTGCCTATTGGTTAAGACGAGCGCTCCTCGTTGCAGGGGGCCGAACAGGTCAGCCGCCCGCCTCTTCACGGCTTCTTAATCAGAAATTTGGACAGTCCGAGTAGGGTTGTTCATCGACTTGGAGCGGCTGGGCCCGCTTCCGCAGGCTTCTCTGCGGCATCCGGCAAGACTTCTTCGGTAAGGTTAAATGGACGACCTCCTCAGGGCATTCCAGGCCGATGTTTCGCAGGACCTCGCAGCCTGCGACGCGGATCTCGAGCGGCTGCGCAAGACGCCCGGCGACGCCGCGTCGGCCGCCAACCTGCATAGGCTGTTCTGCTCGATCCGCGAAATGTCGGTCGTCCTGGGCCAGCGCAAGCTGGCGGATGCGGCGTCGCGCGGCGCTAGCGCCCTGGAGAGCGTGCAAGCGGGCGACGCCGGCGCGACGGCGCGTGCTATTCCCACCGTCGCGCAATGCCTGATGCAGATCCGCACGCTCCTGGGGTCGATCGAGTACAGCGACGACGGCGCGGTGACTGGCCGGGCTCAGCCCTTGCCTGAAGCGCTCGCCGCTCCGGCCGACGATCACGCGGCGCTGGCGCCCGAGTCCAGTACGCTGCCGGCCACGCGCAGCCGGAGCGACGCCTTCGACATGATCGGCGACGACGATGAAGCCGTCCTGCCGCCGCTCGCAACGGAGCACCGCCTGTCAGCGGCCATGCTGGACGGGGCCGAGGCGCGACCCGCCGCCATCGAGGTCGGTGAGCCCATCCTGGTGGCCTCCGTGGCGGCCGGGCGCAAGAGGGCGCGCTGGTACCGCCCACGCAACATCCTGTTCGCCAGCGGCGGCTCGCTGCTGGCCGCCATCGCCGCCCTCGTCATCGTCATCGTATCCGCCGATCCCAACGAGTATCGCGGCATCTTCGAGCAGACGATCCGGGCGGCGACCGGCCGCGACGTGACCATCGGCAAGGTCGACTTCGCCCTTTCGCTCACTCCCACGGTGGTCCTCGAGGACGTTGCGCTCGCGAACGTCGCCTGGGGCACGCGGCCGCAGATGGCGACGGCGAAGCGGATCGAAGTGGCCATGGCCCTGCTGCCGCTGCTGCACGGCGAGTATGTGGCCAGGCGCTTCGTCCTGCGCGGCGCCGACATTCTTCTGGAGGTCAATCCCAAGGGCGAAGCCAACTGGACCTTCGGCGGCACAGATAGAAACGCCACGCCCGATCGCGCGACGACGCTCCCGCAATTCGGCCGGCTGACGATCGAGGATTCGCGGCTCTCCTACCGCGACGGCGCCACCGGCGAGACCGAGACCCTCGACCTCCGTCGCGTCACGGCACGCCCCTCCGACGAGGCGACGCTGCTCAACGTCGATATCGACTCGATTGTCAACGGCCAGCCCGTCAAGCTTGCCGGTGAGGCCGGCCGGCTGGTTCTGCTGAACGGCCCCGCGCCCTATCCCGTCGACCTCACGGGCGAGGTGGCCGGCCTCAGCACGACGCTCAAGGGCGCCATCGCCGAGCCCCTGCGCGGGCGCGGCTATGCCCTCATGCTGTCGGCCAGCGGCCCATCGCTGGCCGGCCTCGGCGCGATGCTGGCGGCTGATCTGCCGCCAGGCGGGCCGCTGCAACTGGCTGCCCGGGTCGACGATGCCGACGGCGCCATCCGGATTCACGACATCACCGGCATGATCGGCCACACCGACCTGTCCGGCGACGTGGCCTTGCGGCCGGGCGCGCCGCACTGGCTGATCGACGCCAAGCTGGCATCGCACCATCTCGACCTGCAGGACTTCATCGCGGCCGGCGGCGGCGACTCTACCCCTGACGACCCCCGCCTGTTTCCGGCCAAGCCGCTGCCGTACCGCTGGATCGGCAAGATCGACATGATCGCGAAGCTGACCGCGGACGAGCTGGTCCGCGGCAATACCACGCTGCAAGCCGCGGCGCTCGACGGCGCCATCAGCGCGGGGCGCCTGACCCTGGACAGCCTGCGGTTCGGCTATGCCGGCGGCCAGGTGACCCTGAAGGGAACCGGCGACGTCAATCCAACCGTGCCCCTGTGGACGCTGCAGGGTGCGGCCCGCCGGCTCGCGGGCGGCGACGCCCTGCACCAGCTCCTCGGCCTCTCGATGATCGGCGGCGGCCAGGCCGACGCCGACTTCGGTCTGGCGGCCAGCGGCCGCTCGCTGCGCGATATCGCCACCTCGCTCGACGGCAACGCCGGGATCAATCTGGTCAACGGCCACATCGACGACGGCCTGATGCGTCTCTTCCTGACGGACTTGACGCATGCCGTCTCGGCGGGCGACCGTCGGGCGGAGCTGCGCTGCATGACCGCGATCTTCAACTTCACCGACGGCCTCGGCCGCAGCCGCACCTTCGTTGCCGACACCGGCGCCGCGGTCGTGGTCGGTGACGGCGACATCGATCTGCGGAACGAGACGATCCACATGACGTTCGAGCCCTCGGCAAAGGATGTCAGCCTGGCGGCCCTGGCGGTGCCCGTTCACGTCACGGGGTCGCTGGCTAATCCGGAGGTGACGCCCGACGCGGTGGCGGCGACGGCCAATGTGGCGGGCGGCGCCGCGGCCGCGGCGACCGCGGGCGTGACCGGCGTGATCGGCCTGATCGCCGGCGAGAACATGTTGCAGGATGCGCCGACCGCCTCCTGCACGGCCCTGCCG
>Ga0335082_10010605_pt1 | contig 10001 bp, 9 predicted proteins | sample Lox_Sample_41_FD_206718 | JGI IMG/M metagenome (GOLD analysis project Ga0335082, IMG submission 206718) | Soil microbial communities from Loxahatchee National Wildlife Refuge, Florida, United States - Lox_Sample_4.1 | ecosystem: Environmental > Terrestrial > Soil > Wetlands | place: USA: Florida...
AATGGGGTAAGGACCTCGAGCCTTTCGTGGTCTCGGGCTCCTCACGCTGGGAAATCCTCCGCGTGATCTGACTGGTGCGGCGCGGCCGCTTCGCGTGCCGGCCGCGCCGCTCGCCATGGTCCCCGGCATCGCGCTGTGGCTGCCGTCGACCATGCTCGACGCATCGCATTAGCCTGGATGAAGGTCTCGGCTAACCGGGCGTTTACGGAACCGGCTGTAATCTGGAGCGTTGCAACTGAGGCGGCAGAAGGCCGGCCTCGTGCTGGCCCGTTCCTTGCATTTATCGAAGCGCCGGCGAACCTAAAGGACTTATATCGTGCACGCGATCCTTGGCTTTCTTACTGTCAGTTCACTCGGCATCGGCGGGCTGTTTCTGGGCCTGTCCATGATTTCGAACGGGCTCGAGGGCCTGTAACCCGCGCGGGGCCTTGCGCCCGCCCGCTTTTTCGCCGCGCTGAATTGCATCCGCCGCGACAGTTGCGGCGGCGGCGTTGCGCTGTCCGACATGCGGACGCCTTTCCCTTTGCCTCGGTTGCGCGCGCCCGCGCGCGCGGCCTAGTCTGTCGGTCCAACGACAAAAACGACCGAGGACCGACAAGGGAGGCTGGCCGTGAAAAGATTGATAGCCGCGCTGGCGCTGTGCGCGCTCGGCGCCGGCGCCCACGCGCAAGATTATCCCAACCGCGTCATCACCCTGGTGGCGCCGTTCCCGCCGGGCGGCCCGTCCGACACCACCGCACGCATGGTCATCGGCCCGATGTCGCAGGCACTCGGCCAGCAGATCATCGTCGAGAACGTCACCGGCGCCGGCGGCATCATCGGCACCAACAAGGTCGCCAAGGCCAAGCCCGATGGCTACACCATCATGGTGTCGGGCTCGGGCACGCACGCGGCCGCCGAATTCCTGCACAAGGACCTGCCGTACAAAGCAAGCGACTTCGCGCAGATCGGCCTGATCAATCTGTCGCCGATGGTGCTGGTGGCACGCGCCGGCGTGCCGGCGAACAATCTGAAAGAGTTCATCGCCTATCTCAAAGCCAACGAGAAGAAAGTGACCGAAGCCGACGCCGGCGTCGGTTCGATCTCCAATCTCGCCTGCTCGGTGTTCCATTCGGTCGCCGATGTGCACCCGACGGTCGCCTCCTATCGCGGCACGCCGCAGGCGACCATGGATCTCGTCGCCGGCACCGTCGACTTCGGCTGCAACCAGATCGTCAACATCGCGCCGCACATCAAGACCGGCAAACTGAAGGCCTTTGCCGTCACCGGCAACAAGCCCTCGCCGATGCTGCCCGGCGTGCCGACCACGGCCGAGGCCGGCCTGCCGGCGTTCAACTTGACCGTCTGGTTCGGCCTTTCCGCGCCCAAGGGCACGCCGAAGCCGATCATCGACAAGCTCAACAAGGCGCTCGGCGTCGCGCTCAACGACCCCAACGTGGTCAAGCGCTTCGGCGAGTTGGGCTACGACGTGGTGCCGCCGGGCGAGCGCAGCCCGGAATATTTCGACAAATACTACAAAGACGAAGTCGCGCTCTGGTCGAAAGTGCTCGGCGGCCTCGGCATGACCAAGAAATAGACCGGTCATGAGCGGGAGGTGGCGGCCGTCGCGCGCCGTGCAGATCATCGCGGGCACGCCGCCGGGCGGCGGGCTCGACCGCGTGGCGCGCGCGCTCGCCAAGGCGATTGAGGCGACCAGGCTCATTGCCGTGCCGCTCGAGGTGGTCAATGTGCCCGGCGGCGGCGCGCGCAAGGCGTGGACGACGGTGATCGACAAGCACCCGGGCGACGGCCATGTCGTGGCGATCTCCTCGCCCAACCTGACCACCGACTATCTCGTCGGCGTCGCCGATTTCGAGCACAGCAAATATACGCCGATCGCCACCTTGGTGACCGAATACATCGCCTTTGCGGTGCGCGCGGATTCCGCCCTGCGCAACGGCGGCGATCTCTTGGCGCGCCTCAAGAACGCGGCGGGCCCCGTCGTCGCGCTGTCGACCGCACTCGGCAATCCCAACCACATCGCGCTCGCCAAGTTGGTCAAGCAGGCCGGCGGCGACGTCAACGCGCCGGCGATCCGCGTGTTCGATAGCGCGCTCGACTGCGTTGCCTACGTCATCGCAGGACAAGCGGACGTTTGCGCCGTCACCGCCGCGAGCGTCATTCCCGAATTGAACGCCGGCCACCTGCGCGTGCTGGCGATCACCGCGCCGGCGCGGCTCGCCGCGCCGTTTGCCGCCGTGCCGACCTGGAACCAGCAGGGCGCCGATTGCGTCATCGGCGCTTGGCGCGGCCTCAGCGGCCCCAGCGGACTCGATCCCGCGCAAGTGAAATTCTGGGAAGACATCGTTCTCGCCGCGACGCTGCAGCCGTGCTGGAAGCAAGATCTCGCGCGCCTGAGCTGGTCACCGCAGGTCGCGACCGGCGCCGCGTTGCGCGACGGCCTCGCACGCGAGCGCGCCGAATTCGTCGCCGTGCTCGGCGAGCTCGGGCTGCTCAAGCGGTAGATCGGGCGTCCGCGCGGCCTGCATTGTTCTTCCGCCGCGCAGGGCATTGCCGCGCCGACAAACGCCGAACATCTGCACCGAGAAAATCGAGAAGAAGTGGATGTTCGACATCGGCAAGCATGTGCGAACCGCATGCATCGCGCGCCGCGGCCATGCAGAAAATTGGCGGGGGCCCGGCGGTTTTGCCGCCGAGCCCCCTTACTTCGTATCAGCCGGCCTGTAAGCCGGGTTCTGTATGGCCCCGCGGTCGCCCGCGAGACGCGACGGCCATTCCTCTGGTACGCCGGTTGCCCGGCGCATCAAGCAACCTACCCGAACGACTGGCCCGGACCGGGCTGAGGCCGAAGCCTCGCGTCGTTCCTATTCGGTCTTGCTCCCGGTGGGGTTTGCCGTGCCGCTGCCATCGCTGGAAGCGCGGTGCGCTCTTACCGCACCGTTTCACCCTTACCGCGGCCCATACGCAACGCGGCCGTGGCGGTCTGTTCTCTGTGGCACTGTCCCTGGGCTTTGCCCCGCGAAGGGGCTCGTCCCGCCGGACGTTATCCGGCACCGTTCGTCCATGGAGCCCGGACTTTCCTCCCCGGCCGCCTTTCGGCATTGGCGCGGAGCGGCCGTCCGGCCGACTGACGCACTACACATGGCCCCGCGCGCCGCTCCGGTCAACCTTGCCGTCGGCCGGCGGTTAACGCTTTGCGCGCCGTTGCCGATGACTTAGCTTCAGACGTCTTTTTGCTTCATTCACGACTTGGGGATGCAAGGTCGCGAATGGCAAAATGTTCGTCGGCGACGCAGGAGAACGACCATGCGGCTCGAAGGCGGCTGCTATTGCGGCGCGGTGCGCTATGTCGCGGAGGGCGAGCCGGTTTTGAGAGCGCAATGCCACTGCCGCGCCTGTCAGTATTTCTCGGGCGGCGCACCGAATTTGTTCATGCTCGTGCCGGCGGAAGGATTCGCGTACACGAAAGGCGCCGCAAAGACCTATCGGCGGCCCGACAAGGCCGACGCCGTCACGCGCGAGTTCTGCGCGGAATGCGGCACACACTTGATGTCGCGGCGGCCTGGCCTGCGGCCGGTGGTTCTCAAGATCGGAACGCTGGACGATCCTTCGGCCTTTGGCGGCGCGCAAAAGGCGATCTTCACGGCCGAGGGCCAGCCATTCCACCTTATCGCCGATGGCGTGCCCGCCTTCGAAGGCTTGCCGCCGCGCCAATAGTTCAAGTCGACCGCCGCTCGCAGTGGCGCGCGGGCCACGCACTAGGCAAGCGGCGTCTGTCGCGTCTCCAAGAGCGCACGCAGTGTGAGCAGCGTCGAGGTGTCGGCGATGCCGTCGATGCGGCCCGGGCGGAAATGGCGCTGGAAGGCGACCACCACCAAGCGCGTCGCCTCGTCGTAATAGCCGCTCTCCTCGATGCCGTAGCCGTAGCCGCGCAAGGCCTGCTGCAGTCGCGTCACTGCTTCGCCTTGATCGCCGGGCTTCATCGAGGGACCCTCGACACTGAGCGGCGCTGGACGCACCCAGTGGCCGATGCCGGACTCGTTCAACAATTCCCAGGGGAATTTCTCGCCCGGGTCCTGTTTGCGCGCCGGCGCGACGTCGGAATGGCCGAGCACGCGGTCGGATGCAAACAGGCCGCGTCGCGTCACAATCGAGCGGCACAGCGAGATCACCGCCGCGATTTGCCGCAGCGGAAAATCGGGATAGCCGAATTCGTGGCCCGGATTGACGATTTCGATACCGATCGAGCACGAGTTGATGTCGGTTTCGCCGGCCCAGGACGATGCGCCGGCATGCCAGGCGCGCTTATCCTCCTGCACGCATTGCACGATGCGGCCGTCCTCGAACACCACGTAATGCGCCGACACCTTGCTCGCCGGGTTGCAGAGTCTTGCGAGCGCGGCCTCGCCGGTCTGCATGCCGGTGTAGTGCAGCAGGATCATATCGGGGGCGCGGCCGTCCCGGCGCTCCTCGAAATTGGGCGAGGGTGCGACTTCGGAGACAATGAAGGAATCCGGCGAGAACGCCGACATCAGCCGGACCTATCTTGCGAGCGCATGGCGCGGGGGCGGGCATCATTCGCTTGGAGCCGGCCAAAAAGCAACCGCCCAGCGCCGCCCGAAAGACACCGTGTGGCAATAAATCCTTAAGTTTAAGCGCCGTTAATAAGACTCGGAGGGTGCGGCTTCGACGTCCCGAGCGGGCGGCGGCAGGCCATCAATCGAATTGATGCCCATAACATCCCATGATCGATTTCCCGGCCGGCGCAACCCTCTGGGGCAACACAATAATTTCGCCGAGGCGACGGCGCGCTGCGCGCGGCGCCCGGTGTCATTCAATGGCGCGCGCCATGGGCAATACCGGGGCATGACCATGGGCGGAGCGGTTCCCCACATTCCGGTGCTCGGTCCCCAGGCGGTCGAGTTCCTCAACGTTCATGGCGGCGTCTATATCGACGGCACTTTCGGCGCCGGCGGCTACACGCGGGCGATCCTCGCCGCCGCGAATTGCCGGGTGATCGGCATCGACCGCGACCGAAACGCGATCGCCCTCGGCGCGGAGCTGTTGCGGTCGGCGCAAGGGCGGCTGACGCTGATCGAGGGTAGCTTCTCGCGCCTTGACGCCGTCGCGCACGAGGCGGGTTGCGATGCGGTCGACGGCGTGGTGCTCGATCTCGGCGTCTCCTCCATGCAACTCGATAGGGCGGAGCGCGGCTTTTCGTTCCGTCTCGACGGGCCGCTCGACATGCGCATGTCGAGCGTTGGCGCGAGCGCCGCCGACGTCGTCAACACGGCAAGCGAGCGCGACCTCGCCAATATCGTTTTCATTCTCGGCGAGGAGCGCCGTTCGCGCGCCGTCGCGCGCGCCATCGTCAAGGCGCGCGGCGCAGAGCCGGTGCGCACCACGCGTGCGCTCGCCGATATCGTCGCATCGGCCGTGCGCTCGCGCCCCGGCGACATCCACCCGGCGACGCGCACGTTTCAGGCGCTGCGCATCTACGTCAACGACGAACTGGCCGAACTCGTCGCGGCCTTGCAGGCCGCCGAACGCGTCCTCAAGCCGCACGGCCGGCTGGTCGTGGTGTCGTTCCATTCGCTCGAGGACCGCATCGTCAAGTCGTTCCTCGCCCGTCGCGGTGAAGCCCGCGCCGGCTCGCGCCACGCGCCCGAGATCGAACGCGAAGCGCCGACCTTCCGCGCGTTGACCAAGCGCCCGATCGTTGCCGACGAGGACGAGATCGCGCGCAATCCACGCGCCCGTTCGGCGAAGCTGCGCGCCGCTGAGCGCGAACCGGCGCCGGCGCGCAATGACGACGCGTCCGATCTGCTGCCGCGCCTGCCCGCGCTTGCTGACGTGTTGAAGGGACACTGAGCATGCGCCTCCTGAACATCTTCGTCATCGGCGCGCTCATCCTGGCGGCGTCCTTCGTCTACAAGATCAAATTCGATTCGACGCTGCAGGCCGAGCGCGTGTCGAAACTCACCGGTCAATTGCGCCGCGAGCGCGACGCCATCGCGGCACTGCGCGCCGAATGGGCCAAGCTCGATACTCCGGGCCGCATCCAGGGCCTCGCCGAGCGCCATCTGGCGCTCAAGCCTATGTTGCCGACGCAATTCGACAGCCTCGACCGGCTGCCCGAGCGCCCGCCTGCGGTCGCGCCGGCGCAAGACGCCATCGGCGCCATGCTGGCGCAGCCGCCCGAGACCACCGGCAGCATTCCGGCGGGAGATGCCAACCGATGAGTGCGGCACGGAGGTTTCCCGAAACCCGCTGGCAGCGTTGGCTGAACTCGTTTCTCTATGGCCGCGACGTCGACCGCAATGTGAAAGCCAAGGCGCGGCTCGGTCTCGCCATCGTTGGGTTTGCCGCAATCTACGGCGTCATCGCGCTGCGGCTTGTAATGTTCGCCGAGCAGGCCGACGGCCACGGCACGCGGCGCAGCGTCGGCCAGGACGCCATCGCCACGGCACGGCCGGATATCCTCGACCGCAACGGGGCGATCCTCGCCACCGACGTCAAGGCGCCGTCGCTGTTTGCCGAGCCGCGCAAGCTGATCGACGTGGACGAGGCGGAAGAACTTCTGACCGCCGTGCTGCCCGACCTCGACAGCAAGGAAACGCGCGAGCGGCTGGCGTCGAAGAAGGGCTTCGTCTGGCTCAAGCGCGAAATCACGCCGAAGCAGCGACTGGAGATCCATCGCCTCGGTATTCCCGGCGTCGGCTTCCTGACCGAGAACAAGCGCGTCTATCCGAACGGCCCCGTGGTCAGCCATGAGATTGGCCTCGTCAATATCGACAACCAGGGTATTGCCGGCATCGAGAAATGGCTCGACGGGCAGGGGCTCGCCGCGCTGCACTTGGCGGGTCTCGCCACCGACCGCCTGCAACGGCCGGTGCAACTCGCGCTCGATCTGCGCGTGCAGTTTGCGTTGCGCGACGAGTTGATCGCCGCGCGGGAGAAATTCAAGGCCAAGGCCGCGTCCGGCGTCGTGCTCAACGTCAATACCGGCGAGATCGTCGCCATGGTGTCGGAACCGGACTACGATCCGAACAATCCGCGCGAGGCCAACGACCCGACCCGTATCAACCGGCTCACCACCGGCGTCTACGAGATGGGCTCGACCTTCAAGGTGCTCACCGTCGCGATGGCGCTCGATTCCGGCAAGGCGACGCTGTCGTCGATGTTCGACGCCAGCCATCCGCTGCAATACGGCCGCTTCGCCATCCACGACTACGAGCCGATGCACCGCGCGCTGTCGGTGCCGGAGATTTTCACCTACTCCTCGAACATCGGCGCCGCCCGCATGGCGCTCGCCGTAGGCGTGCAAGGGCATCAGGCGTTTCTGAAGAAGATGGGCCAGCTCGATCGTTTGCACACCGAATTGCCGGAAAGCGCCGAGCCGATCGTGCCCAGGCATTGGGGCGAACTCAACACGGTGACCATCGCCTTCGGCCACGGCCTGTCGGTCGCGCCATTGCAGGCGGTGATGGGCATTGCCGCCTGCCTCAACGGCGGGCTGCTCATTCCGCCGACCTTCCTCAAGCGCGACGAGGCGCAGGCGAAGGCCTTGGCCAAGCAGGTCATCAAGCCCGAAACCAGCCGGGAAATTCGCTATCTGATGCGGCTCAACGCCGAGAAGGGCACCGCCACCAAGGCCAATGTCGCCGGCTACTATATCGGCGGCAAGACCGGCACCGCAGAGAAGGTCATCAACGGCCGCTATTCCAAGCACAAGCTGCTGACCGATTTCATGGCGGTGCTGCCGGCCGACAAGCCGAAATATCTGATGATGATCATGCTCGACGAGCCGCAGCCGACGCCGGAAACGCATGGCTTCGCCACCGCGGGCTGGAATGCCGCGCCGACCGCGGCCAAAGTGATCGCCCGGATCGCGCCGCTGCTCGACCTCGAGCCGCGCTTCGATCTGCCCAAGGCCGATCAGTTGATCCTGGCTCGGGCGTCCGCCGGCCAGTGAAGGGCTGTAGGCCCGGGCGGCCCTCAAACCCGTTCATTCCCGCGCAAGCGGGAATCCAGAGCCGCCTTCACAGCGTCATGATGTTTTGCACTGGGTCCCCGCTTGCGCGGGGACGAACGGTTGATGGGCCTCGCCTACAATTCGGCTTGTGTCTACAACTCATCGGATGAAGCTCGCCGACCTGCCGCTGGACAATGCCCGCTTCGAGCCGCGCTTTGCCGGCCTCGAGCTTGCCGGCATTGCCGCCGACAGCCGCAAGGTCAAGCCCGGTTTTCTCTTCTTCGCCATCGCCGGGGCCAAGGCCGACGGCGCGCATTTCGCCAAGCAGGCGGTTGCGGCAGGCGCCGTGGCGGTCGCCGCCGAGCAGCGTCCGGGTACACTGCCCGACACGGTCGCCTTCATCCAGGTTGTTGATGCGCGGCGCGCTTTGGCGCTGGCGGCGGCGGGCTTTTTCCCGCGCCAGCCCGGCACAACCGCCGCCGTCACCGGCACCAGCGGCAAGACCTCGGTCGCCGCCTTCACACGGCAGATCTGGACCTCGCTCGGCTTTAAGGCCGCCAGCATCGGCACCATCGGCGTGGTCTCGCCGGCGGGAGAAAAATACGGTTCGCTCACCACGCCCGATCCGGTCGAACTGCACCGCACGCTCGATGCGCTCGCCGGCGAAGGCGTCACGCATCTCGCGCTCGAAGCCTCCTCGCACGGCCTCGACCAGCACCGGCTCGACGGCGTGCGCATCGCTGCCGGCGCCTTCACCAATTTGTCGCGCGATCATCTCGACTATCACCAGACCATCGAAGACTATCTCGCCGCCAAGCTGCGGCTGTTCACCGATCTGGTCGCGTCGACCGGTACGGCGGTGATCGACGTCGACGACTGCTATGCCGGACAGGTGATCGAGGCGGCGAAGAAGCGCGGCTTGAAGATCATGACGGTCGGCGTGCACGGCGATGACATCAAGCTCACCGGCGGTGCCATCGATGGTTTCGCACAGGTCATCGACATCGCGCATGGCGGATGTACATATAAAGTGAGGCTGCCTTTGGTCGGCGCCTTTCAGGCGCAGAACGCGGCGGTCGCCGCCGGCTTGGCGATCGCGACCGGCGCCGAGCCGCCGCGTGTCTTCGCCGCGCTTGAACATCTCGCCGGCGCCAAGGGCCGGCTGGAGTTCGCCGGCGCCAAAAATGGCGCGCCGATCTTCATCGACTACGCGCACAAGCCCGATGCGCTCAAGAAAGCGCTCGAGGCCTTGCGTCCTTACGCCAAAGGCAAGCTCTCGGTGGTGTTCGGCGCCGGCGGCGACCGCGACGCCGGCAAGCGCCCGATCATGGGCCGCATCGCCGTGGAGAACGCCGACCGCGTCATCGTCACCGACGACAACCCGCGCAGCGAGCAGCCGGCGGCGATCCGCGCGGCGATCCTCGCCGCCGCCCCCGGCGCGACCGAAATTGGCGACCGCGCAGCGGCGATCCGCGCCGGCATCGCGTCGCTGCAGAAAGGCGACGTGCTGCTGATCGCCGGCAAGGGCCACGAGACCGGGCAGATCGTTGGCGACAAGATTTTGAAGTTTTCCGACCATGACGCGGTCGCTGCGGCGCTGAAGGATGAGGTTGCATGACCGCGTTGTGGACCCTCGATGCCATGGCCGCGGCGATGCGCGCGGAAAAATCCGGCGCCCTGCCGGTCGACGTGCCGGGACTGTCGATCGATACGCGCAGCATCGGCAAGGGCGAGGCTTTCTTTGCCATCAAAGGCGACAACCGCGACGGCCACGATTTTGTCGACGCCGCGCTCAAGGCCGGCGCCGGGCTGGCCGTCGTCGCGCGCGACCAGCGCGGGCACTTTGCCGCCGATGCGCCGCTGCTGATCGTCGCCGACGTGCTCGGCGCTTTAAGCGAACTGGCCCGCGCCGCGCGCGCCCGTTCGCAAGCCAAGGTTGTCGCCGTCACCGGTTCGGTCGGCAAGACCTCGACCAAGGAGGCGCTCAGGCTCGCGCTCGCCGCCGACGGCGCGACGCATGCGTCGG
>Ga0335082_10010606_pt1 | contig 10000 bp, 12 predicted proteins | sample Lox_Sample_41_FD_206718 | JGI IMG/M metagenome (GOLD analysis project Ga0335082, IMG submission 206718) | Soil microbial communities from Loxahatchee National Wildlife Refuge, Florida, United States - Lox_Sample_4.1 | ecosystem: Environmental > Terrestrial > Soil > Wetlands | place: USA...
TCTCCCTGCTGCTGGCCGTGTCGGCGCGGGACGCCTCGGTCAACCGCTTCGTCGAGCTCACGACCAAGCTGCACGACGGGGGCGTGGTCCACATCACGGTGGATCCGCCGATCGAGTCCGACGCGAGCGAGGAGGAAGAGGAGCGCGCGAAGGAGCAGGCCAAGCGGACCTACCAGCGCTCGGTCGCGGTGACGAAGGAGGTCATCAACTCGGTGCGGATGGGCCGCACGGCGAGCGTCAAGAAGGTGAAGCGCGCCGTGCAGGCCATCGTGGACCAGGTGCTGTCGGCGGAGTCGTCGCTGGTGGGGCTCACCACGCTCCGCGACTACGACGACTACACGTTCACGCACTCGGTGAACGTCTGCATCTTCGCCGTCGCGCTCGGCCGCAAGCTCGGCCTCACCAAGCTCCAGCTCTACGATCTCGGGATGGCCGCGCTGTTCCACGACGTCGGCAAGTCGCGCGTCCCGCTCGAGGTGCTGAACAAGGACGGGAGCCTCGACGAGGAAGAGTGGCGCATCATGACGGCGCACCCGTGGCTGGGCGTGCTGACGCTGTTCGGGATGCGCGGCTACGGCGAGGTGCCCTACCGCAGCATGATCGGCGCGTACGAGCACCACATGAAGGGCGACCGGACCGGCTACCCGAAGTGCATCCGGCCGCGCGACATCTCGATCTTCTCGAAGATCATCGCGGTGGCCGACGGGTTCGACGCCGCCACGTCGCGGCGCACGTACCAGACCACGCCCATCCAGCCCGACGCCGTCCTCAAGGAGATGCTGGAGAACCCGAAGCGGGGCTACGACCAGATCCTGGTCAAGGCGTTCATCAACCTCATCGGCGTCTATCCGGTGGGCACGCTCGTCATCCTCGACACCTACGAGCTGGCCATCGTCACCGGCGCGAACCCGAACCCGGAGTTCGTGCACCGGCCCATCGCCCGCGTCGTCTCCGACGCGACGGGCACGGTGGTCTATCCGGGCCACGTCACGGACCTCTCCTCGCGCGATGCGGAAGGCAACTTCCTGCGCAGCATCATCAAGGTCTCGAACCCCGAGAAGTACGGCATCCGCGTTTCCGACTACTTTGTCTGACCTTCCGCAGGACGAGCGCCTCGCCGAGCGCTGGACGGAGCTGCGCGCGGCGGGGCGGACGGCGCTCGTCGCCTACGTGACCGCCGGCCATCCCGCGCCCGCGGAGACCGCCGCGTTCCTCCGCGGTGCCGCGGCGGCCGGCGTGGACGTGGTGGAGCTCGGGATCCCCTTCAGCGATCCCGTCGCCGACGGCCCCGTGATCCAGGCCAGCTCGCACGCCGCGCTCGCGGCCGGCATGACGGCCCGGGCGGCCCTGCGGCTGCTCGCGGAGGCGCCGGCGCAGGTGCCCGTGGTGGTCTTCTCGTACCTGAACCCGGTGCTCGCGATGGGGCCGGAGCGGTTCGCGCGCGACGCGCGGAGCGCCGGCGCGGCGGGCATCCTGATCACCGATCTCCCGGCCGGCGCCGACGACGCGATCGACCGGGCGCTGGGCGCGGGGGGGCTGCCGCTGGTGCGCCTCGTGGCGCCCACCACGCCGCCCGAGCGGCAGCGTGCCGTCGCCGCGCGGAGCCGCGGATTCCTCTACCTGATCGCCCGCCTCGGGGTCACGGGCGAGAGTGCGGAAATTGCCGCCGGTCTTGGCCCGCAGATTGCGGCGTTGCGATCCCGGACGAGCCTGCCGATCGCCGTCGGCTTCGGGATCGGCAGCGCGGAGCAGGCGGTGGTCGTCGGCGCGCTGGCCGACGGCGTCGTCATCGGGAGCGCCCTGGTCGCGCGGATGGCGCAGGGCGGCGCACGGGAGGCGCTCGAGTGGCTCAAGACGGTGCGGGCGGCGCTGGACTCCGGACCGCGGGCTGCGTAGCGTTCGGCCCCATGACGCAGGACGCCATCACGCTGCGCGGCATGCGCTTCCACACCCTCGTGGGCCTCTTGCCCCACGAGGAGCTCATCCCGCAGCCGCTGGAGCTGGACGTGACCGCGTACCTGTCGCTGCGGCGCGTGGGCGTCACGGATTCCCCGAAGGCACTGCTCGACTACCGCAGCCTGTACCGGCTGGTGGCCGAGACCGTCGGCACCAGCCATCACCGCCTGCTCGAGGGCCTGTGCGAGCTGATCGCCGGGAAGGTCCTTGCCCTCGACAACGTAGACCGGGTGCGCGTCGCCGCCCGGAAGCCCCACGCGCCCATCCCGGGCCCGCTCGAGTCCGTCGAAGTGGTGATCGAGCGCGACCGTCTGGGCGCCGCCCCAACCGCCTGACCACCGGAGCACCGATGCCCCGTCCCACCCTTGCCTTCGCGCCGGCGGCGCTGCTCTGCGCCTCGGCGGCCCTGGCCCAGGAAGCGTCCATCGTTCCGCCCACGCTCCCGGCGGCCGCGCAGGTCGCGCCCGCGCCGGCCGCGGCGCCGCCGCGCTGGCGCGCGCAGATCGACCTCGGCTACGTGAGCACCGCCGGCAACTCCAACGTGCGCACGCTCAACGTGGCCGAGCAGGTGGGGTTCAACCCCGGCCAGTGGCGCTTCGGCCAGAGCTTCTCGATCGTCAACAGCTACACCAACGACTCCGAAACGGCGGCCACGATCAAGGCGGGCCTCCGGGCCGACTACGCGGTGGGCTCGAGGTTCCGCCTCTTCCTGCTCGGCTCCTACGCGCGCGACCGGTTCGCCGGCGTGGCCCGGCGCTTCGAGGAGGCGGCGGGCCTGGCGTACGGCATCCTGACGGGGCCGACGAACGTGCTCGACGTCGAGGCCGGCGCGGGCCGTACGCAGCAGACGAGCACGGCGGACACCACGCAGCAGTTCTGGGTCTCGCGGCTCGCCGGCCACTACAAGCTCAACTTCACGTCGCGCGCCTTCTTCGAGCAGAAGGCCGAGCTGCTCGAGGACCTGGAGAACACGAAGAACTACCTGATCAACACCGAGAGCTCGGTGGTGGCGCCGGTGCTCTCGAACGTCGGCCTCAAGCTGGGCTACGTCGTGCGGTACGCCAACGAGCCGCCCACGGCCGGCGTCAAGAAGACGGACACCATCTTCTCGGCTGGCCTGCAGCTGGTCTTCTGAGCGTCGTCGCGGCGGTCGCGCTCGGGTCGAACCTGGGGGACCGCGCGGCGATCCTCGCCCGCGCGCGCGAGGCGATCGGGCGCCTGCCGGCCACGCGCCTCGCGGCCGCGAGCACCGTGGAAGAGACCGCGCCGCTCGGGCCCGTGCCGCAGGGTCCCTACCTGAACCAGATGCTCCGGATCGAGACGGCCCTGGGGCCGCACGCGCTCCTGGGCGCGCTGCTCGCCGTGGAGCGCGCGGAAGGGCGCGTGCGCGCGGTGCGCTGGGGTCCGCGGACGCTCGACTGCGACCTGGTGCTGTACGGCGAGCAGACCGTGGCGCTGCCGGATCTCGGGGTGCCGCACCCGGAGCTGCCCAACCGCGAGTTCTGGCAGAGGGAGCTGCGGGAGCTGGGTTTCCACCTCGAGACTGCAATCGACAGTCTGAAGGCCGCAGGGTAGTTGCCAGACGGCAAGTTGCCAGTGGCTCCAAGTGGCGAGATGGCGGGTGGCAGTCCAGCGGTGGGCGATCGGAGATCGGATGCGCGGGGCCGGTCCGCGGACTGCCGCCTGGTAACCACTGCCAACCTGGCGTCCGGCAACTTACCTGATCTCTGCTCCCTGATTACCGTTCGCTCGACCATGTCCAGCCCCACCAAAGACTCCGCCGTCACCACTCGCGATTTCCTCGCCTGGAAATCGAAGGGCCGCAAGATCGTCGTGGTCACGGCCTACGACGCCCTGTTCGGACGCCTGGTGGACGAGGCGGGCGTGGACTGCGTGCTGGTGGGCGATTCGGTGAATCAGGTGCTCGCGGGCGAGCCCTCGACGCTGTCCGCGTCGCTCGAGCAGATGATCTACCACGCCCGCGCGGTGCGCCGCGGCGTGAAGCGCGCGCTGCTGGTCGTGGACCTGCCATTCCTCAGCTACCAGGTGAGCCGCGAAGAGGCCGTGCGCAACGCGGGCCGCGTGATGAAGGAGACCGGCGCGCAGGCCGTGAAGCTCGAGGGCGGCGCCGCGATGGCCGCCACCGTGAGCGCGCTCGTCGAGATCGGGATCCCGGTGATGGGCCATCTCGGCCTCACGCCCCAGTCCGTGCACGCGCTCGGAGGCTACCGCGTGCAGGGCAGGGACGAGGAGACGGCGCGCCGGCTCGAGAGCGACGCGGCCGCCCTCGAAGAGGCCGGCGTCTTCAGCATCGTCCTCGAGCTGCTGCCGGCCGCGCTGGCGGGCCGGATCACGGAGGCGCGCGGCGTGCCCACCATCGGGATCGGCGCCGGCGCCGCCTGCGACGGCCAGGTGCTCGTGCTGCCCGACCTCCTCGGCCTCAACGACGGCTTCGCCCCCAAGTTCCTCAAGCGCTACGCCGCGCTCGGCGACGAGGTGCGCAAGGCCGTGAGCCGCTACGGCGACGAGGTGCGTGCCGGCACGTACCCCGACGCCGCCCATTCCTTCTAGGCAGCACCCCGATGCTGTCCATTTCCGATCCGGCGGCGATGCGGGAGCACGCCCGGGACGTACGGCGCGGCGGCCGGCGGCTGGGCTTCGTGCCGACGATGGGCGCCCTCCACGCCGGGCACCTCGCGCTCGTGGCCGACGCCCGCACCCGGGCCGACGCCGTCGTGCTCAGCGTGTTCGTCAACCCGCTGCAGTTCGGGCCGGGCGAGGACTTCGCGCGCTATCCGCGTGACCTGCCGCGCGACAGCGGCCTCGCCGAACGGGCCGGCGTGGACGTCCTCTGGGCGCCCGCGCCGGACGCGATGTATCCGGAGCCTCCGCGTGTCACCGTCCAGCCGGGGCCGGCGGGCGAGCGCCTCGAGGGAGCCGTGCGGCCCGGCCACTTCGCCGGCGTGCTCACGGTCGTCGCGAAGCTGCTCCACGCGGTGGAGCCCGACGTCGCGATCTTCGGGCGCAAGGACTTCCAGCAGGCCGCGCTCATCCGCCGGATGGTGCGCGACCTCGGCTTCCCGGTGGAGATCGTCGTGGCGCCCACGGTGCGCGAGCCGGACGGCCTGGCGATGTCGTCGCGCAACGCCTACCTCGACGCCGGGGCCCGGGCGGCCGCGGCGGCCCTCCCGAGGGCGCTCGCCACGGCGGTCGAAGCGTTCCGCGCGGGGGAGCGCGGCGGGACGGCCTTGAGCGGCCGCGCGCGCCGGGTGCTGGAGGCCGAGCCCGGCGTCGCGATCGACTACGTGGCCTGCGTGGCGCCGGACACCGTCGAGCCGGTCGAAGCCGTGGATGGGACCAGCGTCCTCGCGCTCGCGGCGCGCGTGGGCGGCACGCGGCTCATCGACAACGTGGTGCTCGGCGCCGGACTCGAGGAGGACGTGCGTGTCGGTGGATGACGTTCGACGCGAGATGCCGCGATGGGCCGTCGCCAGCGAGCGACGCCTCGAGCACGTCGCGCGCGTGGTCGCGCTGCTCGAGCGCTGGGGAGCGGGGCTGGGCGCTCCCGCCGGCGAGGTGGCCCGCTGGCGCCGGGCCGCCGTGCTGCACGACGCGCTGCGCGACGCGGACGAGGCGGCGCTGCGGCGCTACGGCGCCCAGTCGTCGTGGCCCGTGAAGACCTGGCACGGTCCCGCCGCGGCGGCCGCCGCCGCCGCCGACGGGGAGCGCGACCAGGGCGTCCTCGACGCGGTGCGCTACCACTCGTTCGGCTTCGCCGGCTGGGACCGCGCGGGGCGGATGCTCTACCTCGCGGACTACCTGGAGCCCGGCCGCACCTACGAGCGGCCCACGCTCGACGCGTGGATCGCCCGCACGCCCGACGAGCCGGCCCGGGTGCTGCGGGAGGTGGCCGCGTTCCGCATCGCGTGGCGGCTCAAGAACGGGGGCCGTCTGGCCCAGGAGACGTGGGAGTTCTGGAACAGCATCGCGTCGGACGCGTCGTCGTCCTCGGGCTGATCGCCCTCGGCGTGGCCGCGGGCGTTGTCGCCGTCTGGTGGCACGTGCGGGCCGGCCGGTCGCCGGACGCCGTCCGCCCGGTACCGGGCGAGCGCGTGCACGTGGTGGCCGAGGTCCTGAACACGACGCGGGCGGTGGGTCTGGCGCGCGCGGCGACGCGGGTGCTCCGCGACGCCGGCATCGACGTGGTCTACTTCGGATCCGACACGGGCGCGGTCGCCGACTCCACGCAGGTCCTGCTGCGGCGCGGCGATCTCGCGGCCGCGACCCGCGTGGCGCGCGCGCTAGGCGTCGGCGCGGTGCGTCAGGCGCCCGACTCGAGCCGCCTCGTGGACGTCACCGTGCGGCTCGGCGGCGACTTCGCCGCCCGGCTCGCCGCGCATGGCCCGTAGCTGACCGCACGCCGCGGCGATGTCCAGGCCGCGGCTCCGGCGCGCCACCGCCTCGACGCCCCGCCGCCGGAGATTCGCCGCGAAGCCGGCGAGCCGCCGGCCGTCGGCCGGCACCAGGTCCGCCGCGCCGCCGGGATGCAGCGGCAGCAGGTTCACCATCGCGCCCGCCTTCCGGGCGATCTTCGCCAGCTCCACCACGTCCTCGTCGCGGTCGTTCACGCCGGCGATCAGCACGTACTCGAACGTCACCCGGCGCCGGAACGCGCCCAGCGCCTCCAGCAGGGCGGGCAGCCGGTAGCGCTTCTCGATCGGCATCAGCTTCAGGCGGACCGCGCTCGTCGGCGCGTGCAGGGAGACGGCCAGCCGGAACTGCTCGGGCCGCTTCGCCAGCTCGGCCAGCGCCGGCAGGATGCCCACCGTGGAGACCGTGATGTGCCGCGCCCCGATCGCCAGACCTTCGGGATGGTTCAGGAGGGTGAGTGCCGTGGAGACCGCCGGCCAGTTGAGGAGCGGCTCGCCCATCCCCATGAACACGACGTTGGTGGGCTTCACCGGCTCGGCCTCGAGCAGCAGCTCCCGCACCTGCGCCGCGATCTCCCACGCCTGCAGGTTGCGCTTGAGCCCCATCGTCCCCGTCGCGCAGAACGCGCAGCGCAGGGGGCAGCCGGCCTGCGAAGAGATGCACAGGGTGCGCCGCGAGCCCTCGGGGATCAGCACCGACTCGACCGCCTCGCCGTCGGGCAGCCGCCACAGCGACTTCTCGGTGCCGTCGCGCGAGACCTGCCGCGTCTCCAGCTCGAGCGAGGGAAGCGGGAACGCCGCATCGAGCGCCTCGCGCAGCGCGAACGGCACGTCGGTCGCGTCGGCCCAGCGCCGGACGGGCCGCTGCCACAGCCGCGGCACGAGCTGCGAGAGCCGGTACGGCGCCTCGCCGCGCCCCGCCAGCCACGCCTGCAGCTCGGCGCGGGCCGCCTCCGGCGCCAGGTCGAGGAGGTTCGTCACCGGACCCCCGCGATCAGGCCGAAACGGTACGTGGCACCGAAATCGTTCACGCCGCCGTCCCGTCCCAGGTAGATCCGGTACTTGCCCACGGCGACCGCCAGACCGAACCGGCTGCGCCACACCGCGGTGCCGGCCTCGGTTTCCCGGGCGGCTCCCGCATCCACCTGGAGCCCACCCCCCAGGCTCAGCCCGCCCGACAGCAGGTGCTGCATGCCCTCGCCGTGCATCAAGGTCGCGCCGTAGCGGAGCACCGCCTTCACGTAGGTGCCCCACAGCAGCGCAGGCGCCGTCTCGAACGACGCGCCGAGGTTGTAGCTCGCTGCCTCCGCAGCCTGGCGGAAGGTGGGATCGAGGAAGCGCGTGGAGAACCCGAGCGTCAGGTGCGAGGCCACGGAATACCGGGCGCCGAAGTCCACCCCCAGCTGATCGCGCGAGCTGGCGTCGAGCTGGCCGGCCACGCTCCGCAGCGCGACGCCCGTCACCAGGCCCGGCGCGACCGCCCTCGCGAAGCCGATGGACACGACTTCCGCATAGACCGGGATGTCGCCGATGCCCTCGGGGCTGGTCTCCGTGCGCACGAGGCCGTCGAACCCCATCCGGCCGTAGATCGCGTTGAGCGTTCCCAGCGTGCCGAGGCGGATCGACGCGCTCGCGATGCCGCCGCTCAGCCCCACGTCGGACGGCGCGTGCACGGCCTCGACGCCGAGCCGGACCGACGGGCCCGAAGGAGCGAGCAGCGTGGCCGGAGTCCACAGGGCCGCCGACGCATCGTTGGCCAGGGACGAGGGCACGACGAGCGTCCCGGCCGCGACCTGCCACAGGTCGGAGGCCACGGCCGCCTGGGCGGTGACGCTCCGGGCGCTAGCCAGCGTGCCGGCCAGGGCCAGGAGGGCGGCGCATCCTCGTCGGGACATGGGCGAAGGTTGGCCGCTGGCGCAGGTGATGTCAAGCGACCGTTGCTTGCTCAAGTTGTGGCGCGCCATTAACTTCCGCGCGTCATGAGGCGCCTCCCGCCGTCGTGCTTCTGAGCGAGCTGCTGGCCCCGGATCGCGTCCGAGTCCCCCTCACATCCAGGGACAAGTCGAGCGTCCTGCGCGAGCTCGTGGACCTGCTCGTTCTCACGACGGGCGGCTCGGCCGACGACATCCTGCACGCCGTGCGCGAGCGGGAGGCCTGCCAGTCCACCGGATTCGGGCACGGCGTGGCCATCCCGCACGCCCGGACGCCGACGCTGCCGGGGCTCACCCTCGTCGCCGGCCAGACGGCCCAGCCCATCGACTACGGGGCGCTGGACGGCAAGCCGGTGCGGCTGTTCTTCCTGCTGGCCGGGCCCGAAGCGATGGCCGCGTCCCAGGTGCGCGCCCTGGCGCGCATCGCGCGCCTGGTGCGGCGAGAGTACGTGCGGGACCGGCTGATGGAGGCGGGCACGTCGGAGGCGTTCTGCCGCGTGGTGCGCGAAGCGGAGGGCCGCTAGCGCGTGGGCGCGGAAAGGGCCGACCGGGGATGGCTCGCGGTGGCGCTCTGGCTCGCGCTGCAGGTGACGCTCACCTCGCTTCCCGGGAAGGCGATCCAGATCGATCTCCCGCATCCGCTGGACTGGGCCGGCCACTTCAGCCTGTACGGCGGGCTCGGGCTCCTGATGGCTCGGGCGGCCTTTTTCCGCGGCTGGCGGCTCAAGCACCTGGTTTGGCTCGGCGTGGCGCTCTCGGCCTGGGCGGCATTGGACGAGGTGCACCAGCTGTTCATCCCGGGCCGGGACGCCGAAGTGGGCGACTGGGCGGCCGACACCCTCGGCGCATCGCTCGGTCTCTGGGTGGGGACACGGTTGATGACTTCGAGAGTGGCGCGATGGCTTCGCTAGCGGCGACGACGATGCGCACCCACTGGTGCGGCGAGGTGCGGGCGGCGGACGCCGGCCGCGAGGTGCGGCTCGGCGGCTGGGTTCACCGGCGGCGCGACCTGGGCGGCATCGTGTTCGTGGACCTGCGGGACCGGGAAGGGCTGCTGCAGGTGGCCTTCGGTCCGGGCTGGACGCCGCCCGAGGTGATGGAGCGGGCGGGCGGACTCGTGGCCGAGACGGCGATCCTGGTGCGCGGCACGGTCGAGCGCCGCCCGCCGGGGCAGGCCAACGCCGAGATGCCGACGGGCGAGGTCGAGGTGCACGCGACCGACGTGACGGTCGCCGGCCCGACCGTCACGCCGGCCATCCCGGTCGGCCGGGTGCGCGGCGAGGCGCTCGCCGCGGAGGAGCTGCGGCTCCGCTACCGCTACCTGGACCTCCGGCGGCCCGAGATGTTCCGCAACCTCGAGCTGCGGCACCGGCTGCTGCAGCGCACGCGCCTGGAGCTGTCGAAGCGCGGCTTCCTCGAGATCGAGACGCCGATCCTCACCAAGCCGACGCCCGAGGGCGCGCGCGACTTCATCGTGCCCTCGCGCGTCTATCCCGGCCAGTTCTACGCGCTGCCGCAGTCGCCGCAGATCTACAAGCAGCTGCTGATGGTGGCCGGCTTCGACCGGTACTTCCAGCTCGCGCGCTGCTTCCGCGACGAGGACCAGCGCGCCGACCGGCAGCTCGAGTTCACGCAGATCGACCTGGAGTGCTCGTTCATCGCGCCCGAGGACGTCTACGCGGT
>Ga0335082_10010611_pt1 | contig 9998 bp, 6 predicted proteins | sample Lox_Sample_41_FD_206718 | JGI IMG/M metagenome (GOLD analysis project Ga0335082, IMG submission 206718) | Soil microbial communities from Loxahatchee National Wildlife Refuge, Florida, United States - Lox_Sample_4.1 | ecosystem: Environmental > Terrestrial > Soil > Wetlands | place: USA: Florida...
AGCCGCCGCCTTGCCCATCGCGTCCCGCGCCTCGTCCACGCTGAGCAGGACCGTGGTCTGGAGCCGGGACACCTCGCCGGTACCGCCGATGGCCATGGCGACCGAGGCGGCGGTGCTGGCGTCGGGTGCCTCGAGCAGGACCACCCCGTCGAACTCGCCGAAGGCGTACCAGTAGCCGTGCAGCTTTCCGCCCACCGACGCCACCATCTTCGCGGCCTGCCCGGCGTGGTCCACGTCCGGCTTATCGACCAGGCCCCTGATCGAGCGCGACACGTAGCTGAATTGCACGAGGTAGTGGGTCATGAGGCCACCGCGCCTGGATTGGGCACGCCTTCCACCTTCGTGACCGGGCCGGCAGTCGCCGCTTTCGCCGCCGTCAGGCGGCCAGCGCGCTGGCTGTGCCAGCCCAGGCCGAGCAGGAGGAGGACGGGAACGCCGATCCACAAGCCCAGCAGCACCCAGAGGTTCTGGGCCTGCGAGGCTTGCGGGAAGAAGATCCCGTTGATGTTGCCGTTCGTCGCGGCGCCGAATGGATCGAAGGGCCCGAGGATCCGGTAGGCGGCCGGCTGCCAGTTCCACGGACTGGGCATCGGCGCGCTGGGGACTCCGAAGAACAGGATGGGCAGCGCGCTGAGGAGCGCGCCGAAGATGCCGAACGCCGCGATGAAGGCCACGGTGGTCGCCATGGCCGCCGCGGAAAGCAGCGTGCTGAAGGCCCATACCGTGAGCATGTGAGTTCCGCCGTAACCGAGGATGCCGTCGGCGACAGCGGCGATGAGCAGGGCCTGGAGACCGGAGAAGACGGCGATCAGCAGTGTTCGGCTGCCCGCGTCGGCGAGCGACGCCGGCCGGCGGGGTTTGAGGAGGAGGGCGAAGGCGACTCCGGCGGGAATGCCGCCGAGAACGCTGGCCAGCGAGATGAACATCAGTCCGAGCCCGGTCGGGTCGCCCGGTGCGAGCGGTTTGATGTCGGTTGTCCGCAGGTGCAGGGAGGCGAGCGCCTGCGGAAGGGCTATCGCGGTCAGCGGGGAGGCGGCCTGAGCCGTCTGGAGCTGGCGGGTGCCGAGGTTGATGATCGCGTCAGCCTTCCGGGTCTGGACGAGATCGACGGCCTGGGCCTCGGTCGGCGTGGCGATCACGTGGAAGCCGCCGCGCTGCAGCCCCGCGGCCAGCTGGCCGACCGCTGGCCCAGGTCCGACCGCCGCGACCGGGACGTTGTGCGGCGTCTGCGGGGCGGCGGACCCCGCGGCGACAAGCCACAGGAAAAAGAGCGTGAGCACGAGTCCGCCGATGAGCCCGATGAGGATCTGCGGCGCGAAGGATCGGGTGAGATATTTCATGGCTGTACCTCAGGTGTCTGGCGAGCATGACGGCGGCATCGGCGTTAGGCCAGCTGATGCCCGCGTGGAGGACCCACTGCCCGGGTCCTCCACGCGCGGGCACTACTGACTGCCGTTGGCATCGCCGGGGACGGCGTGCTCGGACTGGACGCTCGCCATGATCCCAGGCGAGGCGAAGGAGATGATCTCGAAATACGCCTGGGCCGTGTCGCCCATCGACCAGTCGTACTGGAGCTCGGTGGCCAGGGAGAGCCAGCTGAGCGGCACGACTCCCGCCTGCACCATCCGCAGGACGGCGAGCTCGTGCGTCTCGCGCGTCTCGCCTGCCGTCGCGTCCGCGACGAGGCCGACCGTGTAGCCGCGCCGGAGCGCGCCGAACGCCGTCTCGATGACGCAGCCGTCGGTCGAGATCCCGCCGATCACCAGGCGCGGCCGACCGGCGTCTTCGACCGCCTTCAAGACGTCGGGATTCTCCAGCGCGTTGTACTCGCCGCCACGGTAGATGATCGGATGGTCGCCCAGCGCCCACTCGAGCTGCGGATACGGCTTCTGTCCCCGGCCAAGGTTGACCACGAATCCCGTCTTGAAGGCGAGCGCAACCTTGGCCAGGGCGACCGTGGCCCCGAGGTGGTCGTTGACGGTGTGCGACCGGAACGAGTTCAGGAATCCGACCGAGTAGTCCACCATCAAGATGGTGGTGTTCTGCGGTGTCAACCGTTCGAGCACTGGGTCAGGCATGAATGTCCTACTTTCTTGACGTTGGAGCCACGTTGGAGCCGTTTGCACTTACAAATGCTGCTGTTTGCCCAGGTGAACCGGCGTCGCACGATCGGGATGATTCCGCCCGGCGCGATGCGGGCAGCCCTCCGGGGACGATTAGCCCGAATCGTGCGATGGCAGCCAGCGCACCGTCGGCGCGGTGCCGCCATGGCACTCATCCGCGGTCGCCACTGCGATCAGCGGCGATGGACGGATCCTCGTCGCCTGGTGTCTTTAGGCGTGGGGATTGCGCGGCAGGCATGGTTACGGGGGGGCGTGCGTAGCGGGCGGTGATGACGATTCCGGCCGTCATGACCAGGAGCGAGATGATCTCCCCGGCGATCTGCGCGGGGCTGCCGCGCAAGGCCACGCCGAGCCACAGAACGCCGAGCCCGATAGAGATGACGGGGTCGGCGGTGGTGACGATGGCCTGGACCGGTGCCAGGAGCTTGCCTTGCTGGAAGGCGTCCTGGTTGAGGATGAAGCCGGCCGGGCCCACCACGGCCAGGACGTAGATCGGCCAGTCCGTGAACACGTGGGCCGGGCCGGCGCCGAATTCCGATGTCACGAGCTTGACCGCGAAGGCGGAGACGCCGTAACAGACGCCGGTGGCCACCGCCAGCGCGATCGGCCGCAGGTTCGGACCCCTTGCGGCCACCGCCAGGCAGCCGCCCACCATCACGACGAGCCCTGCGGCCAGCGGCACCAGGACCGGTGATGGCGTGGATGGAGGCGTCGGCGGTGGCCACGTCGCGGGGGTAGGTGCGCAGGGCGGGCAGGATGGCCAGGCCGGCGAGGACGAGCACGGCGAGGAACAGGGCGAATGTGTACTCCAGGCCTATTTCCCGGCCGCTGCTGGCTCCGGGCAGGTGCCCGGAGGCGAAGCCGAATGTGACCGGCGCCGCCGCCACCAGCAAGGTGCGCAGGAATGACCTGATGCCCTCCGAGCGCCCCCACAGGTGCGGGTGCATGATGTCCAGCCGGGCGGCATCGCCGGGCGGGTTCGCCGAGCCGAGGAAGAACACGCCGATCACCAGCAGCGGCACGGCGACCGGCAGCGAGCCTGACGAGAAGCCCAGGGCCAGGAACGGCACGCTGGCCAGCAGGGCTGCGATCGGCACGATGACCCGGGCGTTGAGTATCCCCCGTCGCAGCAGCCGGTCCGAGACCTTGCCGCCGGCCAGGATCCCGGCCACGGTCCCGGCACCGATCGCCACGATCACGAGGGTGGCGGCCGACTGGTTGATCCCGTAGTGGCGCTGGGCGTACAGCAAGGCGAAGCCGTTGACGCCGGCGAGGTAGAAATAGCACAGTGCCGAGGCGATGATGATGACGAGGTTGGTGCGCACGCGCAGCACGTACGTCACCGCCCACCACAGGGACCTGTCCGCCGGGTCGGAGTGCAGCACCAGGCCCGGATACGGGCGGACGTGATGCTGTTCGGCGAGTTCGTCGACCAGGCCCAGACCGTCCGCGCTGGCGTCCGCCGCGTCGGGGGAACCGGGCTGGCGGGGCGCTTGCCGCGCGCCGGTGGCCGCGCTGGGGTAGAACTTGCCGCCCCCGCTGCGGCGCGGCTCGGGCAGCCGCAGCATCGCCCAGGCCAGCAGCAGCGCCGGCAGCGCGGCCCAGCCGAGCGCCGCCCGCCAGCCGAGTGCCGAGGCGAGGTTGCCCGAGATCACCACCCCGACGGCCAGGCCCACCACCTCCCCGGACAAGATCCATCCCCAGACTCGGCCGCGCTCGGCCGGGGAGAAGTAGTCTCCGGTCAGCGAGGCCACCGCGGGCCCGGCGGTCGCGGTGACGATCCCCAGGACCACGCGGGTTTCCAGCAGCTGGGTATAAGAGGTGGTCAGTGCGCTGGCCACGGTCGCCACCGCCCACAAGCCGATGCTGGCGGCCAGCAGGCGGGTGCGGTTGACCTTGTCGGTGAGCACCCCGGCCGGCAGGGTACCCGCAGCGCCCGTCAGCGTCACCACCGACAGCAGCAGGCCGATGCCGGTGTTCGACACCCCGAACGCCCGCTCCAGGTTGGACGATACCGCCGAGATTGTCCCGGTGTCCGCGCCGGACAACGCCAGCACCGAGGTGAGCAGCACGATCACCCGCAGTCGGCCCGCGCCACCCGTTCGCCGGAGGAGACCGGTCCGTTGGACCCTTGGATACGCCACCACTCGATGCTCGCGGCGGGCCGGGTGAGTTGCCGTCGCACGATCGGGATGACTTGCGAAGTGGTAGCGGGTGTCAGACGAGCCGCGCGAGGCCGGCTTATCTTCCCAGCCGTACTGTCCCGGGCCGGGCCCCCCGAGTCGGAGAGCGGGACGCTGAACGGCCGACGAGCGCGATCGTGAGCGCGCCGAGCAGCATGATGACCGTGATGAGCAACAGCGCGTACCGGAAGTTGCCGGTGACGTCTTCGGCGAATCCTGTGACATAGGACCCGGCGAAGCCGCTGAAGTTGCCTGTCGCGTTGATCAGCGCGAGGCCAGCCGCCGCGGCGGGCCCGCTCAGGCGCAAGAACGGCAGGCGCCAGAACTGCGCCATGGCCGAGTAGATGCCAGCCAGCGCGACGCACACGGCCGCTACGAAGATCACCGCGTTCGACGCGTACGCGGCGACGGCCATCGCGACGGCAGCCACCGAGGCGGGGACAGCCGTGGCCACCGCGGGACTCCGCCGCCGTGCCAGGGCGGCCCAGGCCATCATGACAGCCGCCGCGATCAGCTGCGGAATGACGGTGATCAGCACGGCCTGGCTGTTATGGAGGCTGTGCTGAACCACGGTGATCATCTTCGGGAGGAAGAACGCCAGTGGGTAGAGCCCGAAGACGATGGCGAAGTTAGCCAAGGCCAGCGCCCAGACGTGCCGGTCTCGCAGCGACGCCCGGGCGGACTTCAACGTGACCGCCTGCCCCGCGGCGGCGTCGCGGTCGAGTTCGGCCCGCAGGATCTCCCGTTCCGGGCCGGTGAGCCAGGATGCGTCCTGCGGCTTGTCGGTCAGGGCGAACCAGAACAGGACGCCGATGAGCAGGCTCAGGATTCCTTCGGCCAGGAAGACCGACCGCCAGCCCGCCAGCCCGAACACCAGCCCGGCGTGACCGAGCAGGAAGCGCGCGAGAAGGGCACCGATGATCGAAGAGACAGGGGCCACCAGGAAGAAGTACGACAATGCCCGTGACTGCTGCGACCGGGGAATCCAGTAGGTGAGGTAGAGCAGGATGCCGGCCGCAATGCCGCCTTCGGCGAAGCCGAGCGACAGGCGCGCGATGTAGAGTGCCGCGGCGCTGTGCACGGCTGCGGTCGCCGCCGTGATCACGGCCCAGGTGAGGAGGATGATGGTGATCCAGATGCGTGCCCCCACCCGGTACTGGATGAGGTTGCTCGGGATTTCCGCGACGATATAGCCGAGGAAGAATATGCCGGCCGCGAATCCCATTGCGGTGGCGCTGAGACCGAGCCCCCTGGACAGCGGCACGGCGACGTAGCCCAGGTTTACCCGGTCTATGAAACTGCACAGGTACGCGATAGCCAGGATGGGAATGATCCGCCAGTAGACCTTCCGCCACAACCGGGCGCGGGAAGAGCCGGGATCGCTCATCTGCGGCCGCGCCTGCAGCGTGCCCTGCTGCTGCGCGGCCGTCGGCACGTGGTCGAATGCACTGTCCATTACGGTCATACCGTGCTCGCGCCGGCGCCGCTCCAACCGGTGGTGATCTGGCGGGCACCGCCTGCTGGTATCAGACGCCTGACCGCAGTCAGCTGTCAAGCTATCTAGGGTGCTTGATGTCGACATGACCGCTCATCTCCCGCCGTCTACCGCAAACAGGCTGGTGTGACGTTCGTATCGGATGGTGGCGGCGGATGCCGTCAGCTGTCATCGCACGAATGTGGTGAAAACCCGCGCTGTCCCTATGGCCATGACCAGCCCGCTGGGAACGCCGTCGTCAGGGCCGGCGCGGGGACGGCGCGAGCAGGCCGAGGGCGCGGGCCCGCTGGACGGCCTCGCCGCGCCCGTGCACGCCGAGCTTGGTGTACAGGTGCCGGATGTGCGTCTTGATAGTGTGCACCGACAGGTACAGCTCGCCGGCAATCTCCGCCGCCGTCAAATTGGTCGGCAGGAAGCCCAGGACGCGCATCTCCATCTCGCTGACGGGCTCGAGCAGCGGCTCCCCGGGCCTGGAAAGCCGTTCCGGCATCCGCCCGCTTCCGGAGAAGGCCACCTCCGTGGCCGCGTCGTGAGCGGGACCGGCCCGGTCAGGGCTGTCCGCGGTGAGCGGGGCGCGGATCTCGGCGAGCAGGGCGGTGTGCGCGGTAGGGCGCCGGGCCTGCCGCTCGAGCAGTTCCGGTGCCCGGTGGATGAGGAACGGCATCACGACGCCGTCGGGCTCGGCCAGGTCAAGCGCCCGTTCCAGGGCGTTGCCGGCGGCGGCCGGGTCACCGGCCGCGTCCCAGCCCATACTTGCCAGCAGATACGCCCCGACCCGGGCCGGAGTGATCGCCGACACGGAGCCGTCGAGGACCGGCGCGAGCGTCTCGAGTGCGGCCCGCGGATCGCCTTGTGCCAGCCGCAGCGCCGCCACGACGCCGCGCATCTCTCCGGTTTCCCGCTGCTTCTCACCCATCCCGGCGAGCACCTTCTCGGCGGCTTCGGCCTCGCCCGCGAGCAAGAGGGCATGCAGCTCGAGCGCTCGCAGATGCACCGGAACCGGATCCGGCGTGACGAGCAGTTCGGCGTGCTTTCCGGCGGCCCGGAAGGCGGCCAGCGCGTCGCCGTAACGCCCGCGCGCCAGCTCCAGCGCACCGCGGGCCTGGTGGAACAGCTGGCCGCTGGCCGGTTCGGCTTCTGCCCGCAGCGTGGCCTCGGCGTGGCGCAGCCACCGTTCTGCCTCCGCACGCTGTCCCCTCCAGACCATCACGGTGGCCAGCACCGTGTAGGCGGGGGACAGGACCGGGTGCTCGGCCCAGCCGTGACGGCGGGCCAGCTCGATCGCCTGCGTGGCACGCTCGGCGGCCAGCGGTAGTGACCGGTAGGCTGCCACCCTGGCCCCCTGCGCCAGGCCGCTGACCTCGGTAAACGGCCGCCCGGTCCGGCGGGCCACCGTGATGCCCTGCTCCAGGTGCCGTTCGGCCTCATCAATCCGCTCCGCCAGCAGTTCGGCGGTACTGAGGGCGACCAGCGCCCACGCTCGCACGTCGTCGGCCAGGCCCTGTGGCACCGCGTTCGCCTCCGCCAGCGCCATCAGCTCCTGAGCGGCCGCTCCGGCCGCCGGGATGTCGCCGCTTTTGCGGGCCAGCCGCAGCCAATGGATGGCGAGCAGCAGGCGCAACCTGTCGCGCCGGCCCGCGGGCATCGACGCCGAGCCCGCCTCGGCCCCCCGCAGATGCCGTCCGGCTTCCTCCAGTGATCCCGCGGTGATCTCGCTACCCGCCCGCAGCACGGTCAGCTCCGTATCGGCGGCGACCACGTCGGCCGGGAAGCCGGCCAGCAGCTGATGCACGATGTCCCGCTCACCTTGGAAGTAAAGGCCGAGCCAGTGGTCGGCCAGTAGGCGGGCGGCCAGGTTCCAGTCGCTGGCGGCCTGGGCGTGCCGGACCGCCTCCACCGCGAATCCGTGCCCGGCCAGCCAGCCCGCGGCGGCGGCGTGCAGCCCCGGGACCTCATCCGGCTCGGCCGCCCGCAGCTCGAACTGCAGCAGGTCGGCGAACAGCCGGTGATAGCGGAACCAGGACCGCTGCGCGTCCACCGCGACCACGAACGCGCCCGCCTGCTCCAGCTCCTGCAAGATCCGCCCCCCGCCGCTGCGCCCGGTCAGCAGGTCCGCCAGCTCCCCGTTGACCCGCTCCAGGACCGAGGTGCGCAACAGCAGCCGGCGGGCCTGCCGCGGCTGGCGCCTGAGCACCTCGGCCAGCAGGTACTCGGCCACCGTCCGCTCGCTGCCGGAAAACCCGGCCACGAACCCCTCCGGGTCCGGATGCCCGGCCAGCGACAGCGCCGCCAGCCGCAGCCCCGCCGCCCACCCCTCGGCCCGCTCGACCAGCGCGGCCAGCGCCGGCCCGGGCAGTTCCACCCCGGCCGCCTCCAGCAGCGCCCGCGCCTCATCGACGGTGAACCGCAGATCGGCGGCGCGGATCTCGGTCAGCTCGCCCTCCAGCCGCAGCCGGTGCAGCCCCAGGCCCAGGTCATGCCGGGTGGCCAGCACGAACCGCAGCTCCGGCGGCGCCCGCATGATCAGCAGCTCCAGCTGCCGCTGGGTGTCGGCCGAGCGCAGCTCGTGCACGTCGTCGATCACCAGCCAGATCCGGTCCTCCAGCGCCGCCAGGTCCTTCAGCAGCCACTCGGTGACCGCCCAGCCGTCCAGATCCGGCACCGCCGTCACCGGCCGCACCAGCGCCGACCCAGCCGCCGTGCCGCGCAGCGCGTCGGCCACCGCGATCCAGAACCGCTGCGGATCACCCTCCCCCCGCTGCACCGCCACCCACCCGGCCCGGCCGGCCAGACCGGACTCGCCGATCCACGACCGCAGCAGCACCGTCTTCCCGCTCCCCGCCGGCGCCGACACCTCCACCACCCGCGACGCCCCGTCCAGCCGCCCGAACAGCCCAGGACGGCAGACCACCCCGCCGCTCACAACGGCAGCAGCACCCGCCTCCCCGGCCCGGACGTCCGACGGTCCCATGCATGCGATCCTCGCACCGCACCCGGGCAGATGGCCATCCCGCGAAGACCCAACCGTCAGTAGCCAGGAAAGACCTTCCGGAGATCGTCCAGGCTGAGCGGTCCGTCCACGGTCACGCCGTCCGGGGTGTGTTCGGGGGCCAGCCGGCCGGCGGTCAGCCGGATGAAGGCCTCCGCGGGCATCCGCGCGGTCGTCCCGGCGCCTGCGGCCGGTGCGCCGAGTTCGGTCACGGAACAGCCGTCATCGCGCAGTTCGAGGAGATAGGACCGGGCCGGATCGGAGGTCTGGATGGCCACGAGGCCGGTCTTGCCGATCGGCTTGGACGAAAAACCGGCGAACATGGGGAGCCGGCCGAGGACGAACGGCACCAGGTAGGGTGCCAGCCGGGCCTGCGGGTCGAAGGCGACGTCGACATCCCAGCGGTGCAGGGTCACCTCGCTCAGGCGCATCTCGGTGAACATCCCGATGTCGACCGGCCACGGAAGGAACCCCAGGTCCAGGCGCAACCCGGCCAGTTCCTGGTCGGTGAGGGCCTCCAGCGCCTCGGCCAGGCGTTCCTCCCACGCGACGAAACCGGCCGCCTGCTGCGCCGGAGCCATGGCGTTCCAGCGGTCCCAGACTGCCTGATTGCCCTCGCGGTTCGCGGCGCGGGCCGTGAGCGTGTCGAGGGCAATCTCCGACGAGCTTCCCAGGTGGCTCAGGACCTGGGCGACGGTCCATTCCGCGGCGCCCGAGCCGGCCCGGAGCTGATCCGGCCCGAAATCCGCGACCTGACGTGCCGTCTCATCGTGCGAGCGGCGGAACGCCTTGATAGCGTCCCTGGCTGACTCAGCCATCTCTCCTCCTCGGTCGTCAGCGCGCGAAGCCGCCGAAGGGATCAAGGTAGACCACCGGGAGGCCGGGGAGCGCCGCCACGAGCGGCTCGATCCTTTTCTGCCGTACTACCTCGGTGATCGTGCCGTAGGCGGTGAGCCGGGCCGGCAGGAAGGCTTGGGCTCGCTGGCCCAGCTCCGCCGGGAACGTCGCGCTGTGCACCACCGCGGCGGCGGGGTCGGCATAGCGCTCGTAGATATGGCAGGCCGTGCCGTCTGCGCTGAGGAACCATTCGTAGTTCAAGGTGCCCGGTTCGTCGGACCGCGTCAGGTCCGCCATCTCCCGCATGACGCTGCGCAGGTCGTCGACCTGGCCCGGCTTGACCTCAAGCTCGACGATGAAGAACACGTTGT
>Ga0335082_10010612_pt1 | contig 9998 bp, 7 predicted proteins | sample Lox_Sample_41_FD_206718 | JGI IMG/M metagenome (GOLD analysis project Ga0335082, IMG submission 206718) | Soil microbial communities from Loxahatchee National Wildlife Refuge, Florida, United States - Lox_Sample_4.1 | ecosystem: Environmental > Terrestrial > Soil > Wetlands | place: USA: Florida...
TTTGAATTTCATTTTCGGTGATCCCGACGAAGGTGAGTACGCGTAGCAGGCGATAGGGCTTCTGGTAGATGGCGCCGGCGGCGAGCACCGCGGCGAGAAACATGGACACGTAGAAGTAGCGCTTTTCGATGCCAGCGACGATGAAGATGACCACCGCGGGCACCAGCAGAATGGCGGCGGTGCCCAGGTCGCCGAAGCCGACCAGCCCCACGATGACGGCGACGACGATGGCGGCGGGGCCGAGCGTGTGCCGGTCGTTGATGCTGTCGGAGCGCCGTGCCACGAAATAGGCGAGGAAGACGACGAGCGCCGGTTTGGCGAGCTCGGATGGCTGGAGCTGCAAGCCGAGGTAACGATACCAGCGGTGCGCGGCAGGATCGGCGAAGATCACGCCGATGAGCAGGATGACCACGAGGCCGAGCGGCATGAAGGCCCAGATGGGGTGCTTCAGATTGCGGTAATCGATGCGCTTGAGCAGGACGAACAGCAAGAGACCAACAATGGCCGCGATGAGCTGTTTGACGGCGAAGGTCCAGGTCTCCTTCTTGTAGAGGACTTCGGACACGATGGAGGACGCGCTGTAGACCATGACGAGTCCGAAGGTCATGATGAGCAGGATGGCGCCGAAGAGCTTCCAGTCGGTGCGGATGCGGTTGGCTGTCGTCATGCGCTGGCCTCCAGTCGCGCGACGAGGTCTTTGAAGTGGCGCCCGCGTTCCTCGAAGTTGTTGTACTGGTCCCAGCTTGTGCAAGCCGGAGCGAGCAGGACGACGTCGCCGGGCGTGGCGCGGGACGCGGCCTGCCTGACGGCTTTGTCGAGGACGCCGCAGGGCTCGGCCGGCAATTCGACTTGCGATGCGATCTTTTCAGAGGCCGTGCCGATGAGGAAGATGCCTTTTGCTTTTGCGCGCAGCGGTTCGCGCAGCGGGCGGAAGTCAGAGCCTTTATCTTTGCCGCCGAGAATCACCCATAGGCCGCCCTCGAAACTGTCGAGGGCCGCGAGCACGCTTTCCACGGTGGTCGCCTTTGAATCATTGAAGTAGTCGACGCCGGAGATGGTGCGCACGTATTCCAGGCGGTGCTCGACGCCGCGGAATTCGCGGGCCACCTGGGCAATCGCTTCGAACGACGCGCCGGCAAGATGTGAAACCGCGGCAGCGGCCAGGATGTTCGCGTAGTTGTGGCGGCCGCGGACGCGGATTTCGTCGACGTTCAGAAACGGTTTGCCGTTGGCCACTAGCCTGCCCTCATCGAGCCACCAGCCGCTCGCGAGCGGATGCGCCACACTGAACCAGACCTTTGCCGCGGGCGTGGAGTCGGCATAGGCGCGAGTCCATTCGTTGTCGGCGTTGAGCACGGCGGTATCCTGCGCCGTCTGCGTGGCGAACAACTTGCCCTTGGCCGCGGCGTATTCCGGCATGGTGTGATGGCGGTCCAAATGATTGTCGGTCAAATTCAACGCTAAACCAATACTAACGTGAAATGTTTTGGAAGCTTCGAGCTGGAAGCTGGAGATTTCGAGGACGTTCCACTGGTCCGGCCTGGAGGTGGCCACCATTTCCGAGACGGGGCGGCCGATGTTGCCGCCTACCTGGCAGGGAACTCGGGACCGGTCGAGCATGCGGCCGACCAGGGTGGTGGTGGTTGTCTTGCCCACCGAGCCGGTGATGGCGGCGATGGGACCTTTGAGGAACCAGCTTGCCATCTCGACGTCGCCCACGGTTTCGACGCCCGCCGCGCGGGCGGCCCGAAGTTCGGGGCGGTCCCAGGGCACGCCGGGGGAGACGACGACCAGGTCGCGGCCTGTCATGGAGGTTTCGCTTTGTTCGACGAAGGGGACGCCCAGCGCGGAGAGCTTGCCGCCGAGAGGGCCGAGGTCTTTGAGGGGCTTTTTGTCGCAGGCGGTAACGCGAGCGCCTCTCTGGACGAGGAACTCCACGGCGGCGGAGCCGGAGTCCGCCATGCCGAGAACCAGGATGTTCTTGCCGCCGAGATCCCGCATCGTCTATCTCAACTTGAGGGTGGTCAGCGCGAACAGCGCCATGACCAAGCCGACAATCCAGAAGCGCGCAATGATCTTCGCCTCATCCCATCCCTTCTTTTCGAAGTGATGGTGGATGGGCGCCATAAGAAAGACGCGCTTGCCTCGTGTCTTGAAGCTCACCACCTGGATGATGACGCTCAGCGTCTCGATGACATAGACACCGCCGACGAAGGGGAGCAGCAGCTCCTGCTTAATGAGGATGGCGACCATGCCGATGCTGCCGCCGAGGGCGAGCGAGCCGACGTCTCCCATGAAGATTTCCGCCGGGTGTGCGTTGTACCAGAGAAAGGCCACGCAGGCTCCCGTGAGCGCGCCGCAGAAAATAGTCAGCTCGCTCGATCCTGCCAGGCGTTCGATGCCGAGGTAGCTGGCAAACTGCGCGTGGCCGCTGACGTAGCTGAGAATCGTCATGGCGCCGGCGGCGATAATCATGAGTCCCGCGGCGAGACCGTCAAGTCCGTCCGTCAGGTTTACGGCGTTTGAGCTACCGACGAGAACCAGCCAGAGGAATCCCAGAAACGGCAGGAAGGCGAGCATGTAGGTCCACTGGTTGTTCAATAGGGGATCGATGACCATGTCCGGCCGGAAGTTCTTGAAGAAGGGCACGTTCATCCGGGTGTTGTAGAGACCGCGCGATTGCAGGTACACCAGGCACGCGCCGATGATGATGACCAGCAGAATCATGAGGAACATCTTCTGCCGCGGCGTCAGCCCGAGGTTGCGCGCTTTACGGACCTTCGTGAAGTCGTCGATGAATCCGATGGCGCCGAAGCCGGCCATGGTGAACAGCACGAGCCAGACGTAGGGGTTACTTAAATTGGCGAAGAGCAGCGTTGGGACAAAGACGGAGACGATGATGAGAAGGCCGCCCATCGTTGGGGTGCCGGCCTTTTTCTGATGCGATTCCGGCCCATCCTCGCGAATGTGCTGGCCGATGGCCAGGGCCCGGAGCCACTCGATCATCTTGGGTCCGAGCAGGATGCCAAGGAGCAGGGCCGTCAGGCTGGCGGCCGCGGTGCGGAAGGTGATATAGCCGAAGATGCGCGCGGTGGGCCAGTGCGGAAACAGCAGTTCGTAAAAGAGCCAGTAGAACACTTATTCGTCCTTGCCTTCGTCGAGGAAGGCATCCAACGCCAGTTCAACGCGTGTGCCCCGCGATCCTTTAAACAAGAGGGCGTCGCCCGGACGAGTGTAGGAGCGCAGGAAGACGCCGGCTTCCGACGGGTCGTCGAAAAAGAAGGCCGCATCAGAGGGGAGGCCTGCTTCTTTGGCCGCGTCCACCATGTTGCGGGCCGCACCACGAATGCCCACGAGGGCGGAAACGCCTCTTGCGGCGGCGTAGCGGCCCACGTCGTCGTGCAGGGCGTTGGACCAGCGGCCCAATTCGCGCATTTCTCCGAGGACGGCGATGCGGCGGGCGGCCGGCGTTTCCGAGAGAAGATCGAGCATCATGCGGGCGGCCTCGGGATTCGAGTTGTAGCAATCGTTCCAGATTGTGAGCCCAGGGCGGGAGATTCTCTGGAGACGCATTTTCGAGGGCTCGAGGCTCTCGAGGGCCGGGAGCAGCGGCGCGAGGTCGAGGCCGAGAGCGTGCGCGGTGGCGAGGGCGGCCAGGGCGGTGGAGACGCCGGCCTGTCCGGGAAGCGGGCAGTGCGCCTCGCCGATTCCGTCGACGCGGAAACGAACGCCGTCTTCTTCGAAACGGACATCTTCGCCGCGCACTTCGGCGCGCGGTGAGACGCCGTAGAGAATCGATCGCCCGGGATGGCTGCCGGCGAAAGAGGCGACGCGCTCGTCGTCGGCGTTCAATACGGCGACGCCGCCGGGAGGCAGCGTTTCGACGATTTCGCGCTTGGCCTGCGCAACGCCTTCGACGGAATCGAAGTTTTCGATGTGGGCTGTGCCAACGTTGGTGACAACGGCGATGTCGTGCTTCGCGATGCGCGCCAGGTGGCGGATTTCGCCGGCGTGGTTCATGCCGAGCTCGAGAACCGCGACTTCGGCGTCATCGGGAAGATGGAGCACGGAGTAGGGCACGCCGATGTGGTTGTTGAAATTGCCGGTTGTCTTCCCTACCTTCTTTGCCGTGCCGACGACGGTGGCGATGGCGTCTTTCGTGGTTGTCTTTCCCGCGCTGCCGGTGATGCCGACGACCGGGCCGCGAAAGCGCCGCCGTGCGGCGCGGCCAAGGTCCTGCAAGGCGGCAAGTGTGTCGGGGACGATCCACTGCGTGCCGGCGGCGTCGACTTCGTGATCCACAACAGCGGCGGCGGCGCCCTTTTCGAAAGCGGATTTCACGTGTGCGTGGCCGTCGGCGGAATCTCCGCGCAGGGCGAAGAAGAGGGCGCCGGGCGCGAGGTCACGGGAATCGAAGCTGTACGATGAGACCGAAGCCGGCGAGGGCGGGCCCGTGGTGCGGGGGGCGAGAGTCCGGCGGATCCATTCGGTTTCCAAGGTCACGCGCCCTCCTCCTCGCGCCGGTAACCGTACGAGCGGAGGATGCGACGTGCGACTTCGCGGTCGTCGAAAGCGATGGTTTCGTCCTTCAGAACCTGGTAGGTTTCGTGGCCTTTGCCGGCGATGAGGATGATGTCACCGGGAGCGGCTTCCGCGATCGCCTTGCGGATGGCTTTTTCGCGGTCAGGCTCGACGATGTGACGAACGTCGGTGCGGCGGACGCCTACCATCGCGTCGTTGATGATGGTGAGCGGATCCTCCGAGCGCGGGTTGTCGCTCGTGACAATCACGAAATCGCTGAGCTGGCCGGCGGCCTCGCCCATCATGGGCCGCTTGGTGCGGTCGCGGTCGCCGCCGCAGCCGAACAGGGTGAGGACGCGTTTGGGGCCAAGCGCTCGCGCCACGGACAGCGTGTTGCGGAGGGCGTCGTCGGTGTGGGCGTAGTCGACGACAACCAGGAACGGCTGGCCTTCATCGACGCGCTCGAAGCGGCCGGGAACGGCGGGGAGCGACTTGAGTCCGGCGGCGGCCTCCTCGGGTGTGAGGCCGAGACTGAGTCCCGCGCCGAAGGCGGCCAGCAGGTTGTAGACGTTGATGCGGCCGACAAGCGGCGATTCCATGCGCTGGCGGCCGTCGGGGTGCTCGATGTCGAACCGGAGCCCCTCGAAATCCATGCGCACGTTCGTGGCGCGCAGGTCGGCGCCGCTTTGAAAGCCGTAAGTCAGGCGGCGCGTTTCGGGCGCGGTCTTGATGCGCTGGCCGTAGTCATCGTCCTGATTGATGACGGCCCAGCGCGGCTGCGGTCCTCCGGCACCTTCGAAAAACCGGTGCTTGGCGCGGAAGTAGGCGTCCATCGTGAGATGGAAGTCGAGATGGTCGCGCGTAAGGTTCGTGAACACCGCCGTGTGAAACGTGAGCCCGTAGACGCGCCCCAGCTCCAGCGCATGCGAGCTCACTTCCAGTGTACAGTGCGTGGCTGAGTGGTCCACCATTTCGCGGAACAGGCGAACGAGGTCGAGCGATTCGGGCGTCGTGTTGACGGCGGTGCGGCGCTCTCCGGCCACGCGGTACTCGATGGTGCCGAGCATGCCGGTGGTCTTGCCGAGAGCGCGCAGCATGGCGTCGATGAGAAAGACCGTCGTGGTCTTGCCGTTGGTGCCGGTCAAGCCGGTGAGGGTGAGTTGTTCGTCGGGATTGCCATAGAAGGCGCGCGCCCAGAGCGCGAGCGTGCGGCGGCCGTGCTCGACACGAATCCAGGGACCTTCGAAGCCTTCCGGCTTTTCCGATTCGCTGACGATGGCTAGGGCTCCGCGCTCCATCGCGGCACGGGCATACCGGCGTCCGTCGGTCCTGGCTCCGGGGAAGGCGAAGAAGACAAAGCCGGGCTGGACGCGGCGGGAGTCGTACTCGAGTCCAGTCACTTCGGCACGCAGGAGTGATTCGGGCACCGGTTCCGCTGCCGGAGCGAGGCGTACCAGGTGCTCGAGTGTCATGGTCAGTTGCGCGCGAACTCCACGAGAACGCGCTCTCCGGGCGGGAGGACGGCCCCTGCCGGCGGCTTCTGCAAACGGGCGAAGCCGCGGCCCATGATCTCGACGGGCACTCCGGCGCCGGCGGATTCTTTCAACACGACAGGGACGCTCTTGCCGCGAAAATCCGGGACCTTGGGGCCAACGAGGAAGCGGCTGGGCGGCGGCTCGGGGCCGGGCTCGGCCTTTTGCGGCGGCGGTGCTTTCAACGGTGGGAGTTTCTTCTCTTCGACCACGGCCTCGTCGGCGGCCTTCTGCGCGATGGCGTCGAACTTGTCCTGCGGGACATTCAACACGCGGAGCGCAGCGCGAGCGACGGCGGAAAACATCGGTCCGGCGGCGGGGCCGCCTTTTTGCGGCGTGTCGTAAACGGTAGCGATGATGACGATGCGGGGATTGACGACCGGCGCGAAGCCCATGAATGACGCTGCGTTGCGGTTCTTCAGGTACTGGTGCGTGACGGGATCGATCAATTCGGCTGTGCCGGTTTTGCCACCGGCGGTGTAGCCAGGGATTTTGGCGAGCGTGCCCGTGCCTTCCTCGACCACCTGCTGCATCAACAATCGTACGGTGTGCGCGGTTTCGGGCTTGATGACCTGGCGGGGCGCGGGGCGGTCGACGTGGAGGACGGTCTTCCTGCCGGATTCGGGGTCGACGTATTCCTTGGACAGAAGAATTGTAGGACTTACGAGCTTGCCGCCGTTGGCGATGACACAGACAGCGCGCGCCAGTTGCACGGGTGTAGCTGAGATGTTGTGTCCGAAGGCGATGTACTCGTGCGTGGATTGATTCCACTTGTCGATGGGCCAGAAGATGCCGCGCGATTCGCCGGGCAGGCCGAGGTCGGTGCGCTGGCCCATGCCGAAGCGCTGGAGGTAGTTGTAGAGCGTCTCGCGGCCGATGATTACGGCAACCTTGGCGGCGCCGATGTTCGAGGACTTGATGAGCACGTGCGCGACATCCAGGCCGCCGTAAGGGTGCAGGTCGCGGATGGGCTTACGGTTCGGCCGCGGCCAGGAACCGTTCTCGCAAAACACCGGAGTCTCGGGCGTCACCTTGCCTGTGTCGAGGCCGGTGGTAATGGTGATCATCTTCATCACCGAACCGGGTTCGAGGGCGAGGTTCACGGCCTGGTTGACGCGCGTCTCCGCTTCTTCCTTCGTCGGCTTTTCGATGCTGGGGTCGAAGCTGGGATAGTTGGCGAGAGCGAGGATCTCGCCGGTTTGCGGATCCATGGCGACGAGGAAGCCGCGCTTGCCGCCGTTCTTTTTGACGGCGAGCTCGAGTTGCGTCTCGGCCTCTTCCTGGATCACCTGGTGAATCGTCAGGTGGAGGTTCACGCCCGGCTCGCCTTTTTGCTTGATCCAGGTGACGTAGCGGTTCTGCTGGCTGTCGGTGAGGGCTTTCAAAAGCTTCGGCTTGCCGCGCAGTTCCGTGTCGAATTTCTTCTCGACGCCGACAACGCCTTCCAAGTCGTCGCCCACGATGCCGAGCGTTCCCACGACGTGGGCGGCCACGGTTTCATTGGGGTAGTAGCGGCGGCTGTCGTCAATGAACTCTAGGGACTTGAAGGGAAGACGCTTGAGGCGGTCTCTCTGCTCGTCGGTGATGTGGCGCTTCAACACCATCTGGTTGAGGCTTTCGTGCGCCTCGGCGGATGTGAGTTTTTCGTTGAGCTCCTTTTTCGCCTTGATGCGCTGCAGGTAGACCATTTGGTCGGTGAGTTCGCGCCGCTCGGCTACGGTGAGTCCGAGCGCTTCCTGGACGCTACCGGCGAAGAACTCCGCACTTGGGATTTTCTGCGGATTCACGACCGCGGTTTGGGTGCGGACGCTGATTGCAAGCGCGTGGCCGTTGCGGTCGACGATGTCGCCGCGCTGGGCCTGTTCGACGTACTCGTGCAGTTGCTGGCTGTCGGCGCGTTTGGCGTAGTCGGCGTGCTTGACGACCTGGAGATAGATCAGTTGAAGAACGATCAGGCCTGCCCAGACGAATGCCGCGCGGCCGATCCAGATGGCCCTCGCGTCGGAATGCTCGTCATGGGGGGGATGCATCGAGCCCTGCCTCGCGGCCGGATCGCGGCCACTGCCTCCGGGTTCACTGGTTCTTCGTCAGACCCTCGACTTTGACCGCCGCGACGGCGTCCTGCGTGGGCGGCGCGAACACGACTGCCGTGGCGGCCGGTTCGACGAACTGCCGGTGTTCCCACGTCTTCAAGGATTTCGCGCTGCGAAGCTGCGCTTCCTTGATGCGTACCATCTGCAGCTCGTTGTTCAACTGGATGCGCTCTTCGCGCAGGCGTTCCATGTTGCGGCTGGCCAGCAGGCTGTATCCGCCGGGCACGAGCAGCAGGATGAGCATCACTGCCGCGGCGACGACGCCGGCCGACATGGACACGCTGGCGAACCAATCGCGGGTGTCGACGACCCGGACCATCCGCGTGTTGTCGATCCGTTTGACGAACAGTTGAATATCTTCGCGAGGGAGCGCGCGCAGACGGAAGTCATCGCCGTCCCGCCGCTCCACCGCCACCCGCCCAAAAGTTCTCTCCGAGAGCCGGTCGTAAATTGCCGCCAGGGTTGTCATTTGTGTGAGTCCGAATCCTCGTCCAAGTCCGATGCGCCTAACTTCTCCACCGCTCTCAAGACCGCGCTTCTCGAGGGCGGATTCTCCATAATTTCAGCCTCGCCGGGCCGGACCACATGTTTGGTCAACAGCCGGAAAAGCCCTTGCTTCGACAGATCGCGAAAAGCGTGCTTCACCTTGCGGTCGTCGAGCGATTGAAATGCGATGACGACAAACCGCCCGCCGGGGTTCAGCCATTCGGGCGCCTGCTGGAGCAGCGCATCCAGCTCGGCCGGCTCGTCGTTGACCGCCATTCGCAGTGCCTGAAATACCTGGGTAGCCGGATGGAGCCTGCCCTGCCGCGGCACGGCCGCCTCGACAACCTCGGCCAAATGCCGCGTGTCGCGGATCGGCCGTGCGCGGAGGATTGCTCTGGCTACTCTTCCGGCCCTCCTTTCTTCTCCCAGGTGGAAGATCACGTCGGATAATTCGCGTTCGCTGAGCCGGTTGACCAGGTCCGCCGCGGTCAGCTCCTGCCCGCGGTCCATCCGCATATCCAAGGGCCCGGTCTGCTGCAGCGAAAATCCCCGTTCCGGCGACGTCAGTTGATACCAGCTCACGCCGAGGTCGGCCAGGATTCCATCCACCGGCCCAAGCCCGAGCGAGTTCAGCGTCGTGCTGAGCTGCGAGAAAGAAGATTGCCGGAAAGTAATCCGCGAGGCCAGATCGGCTGCCTTGCTCTGCGCTAGCGCCAGGGAGTCCTGGTCGCGGTCGAGCGCAATCACTCGTCCGGTCGTCAGATGCCGGGCGATCGCCAGGGTATGACCCGCAAGCCCGCAGGTACAATCCGCGTACGTCCCGCCGGGCTGCAATCGCAGGAACTCGAGAGCCTCTTGGAGAAGGACGGGTACATGACGCATGCATCACAGTACCCCCAGCGCCCCCAGGCTCCGCTTGTTGTCTTTGAGCAGCGCCATGTCGAGCGTCACTTGCGTGGCCATGCCTTCGGCCGGATAAATCTGGATCAGGTCCTTAAAAATGAGGAGCTGCACCGGAGAGTCCTGCCAGGACATCTTGCGGCGCAGCTCCTGAGGGAGGGTGACCCGACCGTTAGAATCCAACTCGACGTTGCCGCCGAACTTCGCCGCGACGCGGAAGTAAGCCATCGTGAGTTCCTGCTGGTCAGTGGCGGCGAACAATTTCTCTTTCGTTTGGCTCCAGGAGCCGTTAATGTAGATCTTGGCCATGGTGTCTTCTGTGCTAGTTGCAAACATCTCTGGGTCGTGCAACTTCGCCAGGTACCGCTGGTACTCGACTGGGAGCTTAATCCGACCGGCTGAGTCGACTTTGGCAGCGTACATCCCGTCCGGCGGGGTGACCTTTGCCTGTTTCTCGTCAGCCGTC
>Ga0335082_10010613_pt1 | contig 9998 bp, 9 predicted proteins | sample Lox_Sample_41_FD_206718 | JGI IMG/M metagenome (GOLD analysis project Ga0335082, IMG submission 206718) | Soil microbial communities from Loxahatchee National Wildlife Refuge, Florida, United States - Lox_Sample_4.1 | ecosystem: Environmental > Terrestrial > Soil > Wetlands | place: USA: Florida...
ACGTCGGCGCCATCTCGAGCCGCCCGCTCTCGGCGGTGCCGCTCGACGTCGGGGCGTCCCTCGCCGTCCAGCTCGGGCATCTCGTGTGGCCGCGCGGCTTCGCGATCTCGTACATGCGTCTGCCTGGCGATCCGTCCGTCGCGGCCATGGTCGCGGCGTCGCTGGCGGTCGTCGTCCTCGGCGTGCTGGCGTGGCGGCGCGGGTCACGTCTCGAGCGCTGGGGTCTGCTCTTCGCCCTCGTCACGTACGTTCCGGCGGCGGGGATCATCCAGGTCAACCGCGAGATGGGCGACTCCTACGTGTATCTCCCGCTTGCGGGCCTCGCGGTCGCTGCGGCGGCCCTCGCGTCGCGCGCTCCCGCCGGGCGCGCAGGCCCGCTCACGGCGGCCATCGCGGCTGCGGGCGTCGTGCTCGCCTCCCTCTCGTTCGCGCAGACCTCCGCCTGGGCAACCCCCGAGGCCGTCTGGGAGAACGACGTCCGCCGCTACCCCCACGGTGTCTACGGCTGGATGCAGCTCGCGCGAGTCTACGAGGGCGAGGACCGCCCGCGGGAGGCCGCGGACGCCTTCGCGCGCCTCGGCGAGCAGATCCCCGAGTTCGACGACGCGCTGCCCGAGCGTGCCCACTGGCTCGATCGCGGCGGGCGCCACGCCCTGGCCGTCGAGCTCCTGCAGCGCGGGGTGCACGACGGCAACATGCGCTGCGTCGTCGACTACTGGGACATGCTGCTGCGCGACCCGCATCCGCCGCCGCCCGAGGCGCGCGATTCGGTTGGCCGCGCCTTCGACCTCGGCTTCGACTCCATGCGCGGCGGCATCGAACAGCCCGCCATCTTCGACCGCGTGGCAGCCGTCCTGCAGGCCGAGCACCTCGACGACCGCGCCGATCGAGCACACGCCGTAGCGGTTGCGCTCGCGCTCGCGCAGCAGCAGCGGCTCCAAGCGCCGCCGTGACTACGGCTGGCTGCGAGCGGCCTTCGTCATCACACCGCCTGAGCGAGCTTGCGACGCGCCTGGGGCGTGCGCGGCCGCACGTCCACGACGAACGCATGCAGGTGCGCGACGCGAGCGCGCAGGCGTCCCTGCATCCCCTCGAATCCCGGGTGCTTGATGATCGCCGGAAACAGCTCGTCCACCCAGCCCGGTCCGCCGAAGTACGGCCACCGCTCGGGCCCGTAGACGAAGCGCGACGCGAGCTTCGCCTCCTCCACGTCGCCGGTGAACCGTGCGCGACGGTCGCCCGCGAGCTGGCGAGCGCGGTCGAGAAGCGATTGCCCCGGCGACACAGGCAGGTCCGGCCACCACGGCGCGTCGAAGTACACGTGGTCGCGCACGCGCCCGATGCTCCACAGCTCCGGCGCGAGCACGTCGGTGCGCCAGGTCTCGGGTGGCTCAAGGTCGCGGCGACCGCGCAGCTTCGCGAGGGTCCGCACCGCCGCGAAGCCCCAGTTATCCGGGTTGCACTCGGTCACCACGAGCACCTTGCGCGCGAGCTTCGCGACGGCGTGCAGGTAGCCGCGCCAGTCGTCCACGAGGGACACCGAGTGGTAAGCGATGACCATGTCGCTCGGCGGGAGCACTTCGGCCGCGCGCATGAGGTCCGGCACGACACGCACGTCGACGCGCTCGGCAGCCCCCTCGGCGGCGTAGACGCCGCGAGCGATCGCCGCCTTCTCCTCGCGCGTCGTCGCGACCGTCACGCGAGCTCCCCGCTTGGCGAGGCCCACGCAGTGCACCCCGCTGACGCCCGCCATGCCGTCGACCGGCCCCTCGAGCGCCGTCTCGACGCCGTACTCGGCCGCCCACTTGTCGACCAGCTGGTAGAAGCACCAGCGCTCGTACGCCGTGCCCAGGCCGCGGTCCTGCCCGATGAGCTGCGTGACGACCGGATGCACGAGGATCAGGCCCCCGCCATGTGCGCCGCCACGCGCGCGAGCGACGGCGCGTCGAGCAGCAGGTTCGTGTAGCTCGCGTTCGCCAGGGGGCACGCGCACTGATGCGCCTTGACGCTCGCGCGGAACGCGTCGGCCTTCTCCCCGATCCACACCGCGCGGAAGTCGTAACCGTGCTCGCGCACGTTGCCTATGGACTCCGCGCGCACGCAGCAGCCCCAGACGTCGCCGTCGGGCGCCAGATGCGCGCTCGCCCACCCTGCGTAGCAGTCGATGACCTGCCGTTTCTCCTCGAGCACGCGCGCCGCGAGCTCGTAGTACTCGAGCCGCAGCGACTCGACGAGGCGCGCCACCGGGTGCGTAGAGCGGCTCGCCCGCACCACGTTGCGCAGGTGCTCAACGGCGCGACGGAAGTCCTCGGTGCTCGGGGTGATGTCCTTCTCCATCGTCTTGAGCTCGACGCGGTTCTCCGCCACCTCGGCGATGTACGAGTCCGGCTGGAAGAGGGCGCGCGCTTCGCGTTCGATGTCCGGGATGCGCCGCACGTTGAGCTTCGAGATGACCGTGTGCACGCCGAGCACCACGTGTGGGTAGGTCTTCTTCAGGTCGTGAATCAGCTCGGCCACGCCCTTCAGCTTCTCGAAGTTGTTCTCGGCGCCGCGGATGCGATCGTGCGCCTCGCCGATCTCGTCGACCGAGAGGTTCAGCACCAGCTGCGCGCGCCCCGCCGTGTGGTGGGCGATGCGCGGGAGCAGCTCGAAGATTCGCCCGGTGATGATCCCGTTCATCGGGATGTTCACGATGCGCGGCTCGATCTGCGTGACGACGAGCCGCACGACCTCGTCGAAGTCGGCGCGGATGAACTGGTCGCCGCCCGAGAGCGTCACCCACACCGGCACGCGCTCGAGCGTCGGGAAGACGCGGCCGTACTCGTCGACGCTCAGGTCGTCGACCTTCTTCTGCCAGATGTCGCACGTCGCGCACCGCGAGGGGCACGAGTAGGTCACCGACACGGTGAGATTCACCGGCAGCTGTGGCGGCCGCCCCGTCGCGTACGACATGCGGTAGCCGGCGAGCCGCGCCAGCAGCGGCAGCTTCCTCATCGCTCTTCTTCCGGGGGCCCGGGACGCGCCGACACGCGCCGCGGCCGGTCGCGGGGGGCGACGCCGTTGAGCCCCTTCCCGGCGGGGCGCGCGAGCGACTTGGTCGACTGCAGCACCTGCCAGGTCCTGTGCTTCCCGCCGACGACGCGGGCGTCCCAGAACCCCGCTGCGCGCGCGGCGAGCTCGGTGCCCACCGCCGCCACCACGGCGAGCTTGCCGAAGCGGTCCTCGTCCCGCGCCGTGTCGAGGGCGCTCTTGACCACGAGCGAGCGGTCGAGCGTCGCCACCTCGTAGCCGAAGGCGAAGTCGAGCCAGTAGTGCCCTCGCGCGATGCGTCGACGCTGCTCGAAGTACTCGCGCAGCGTCTCGGGACCGTGGTTGGTGACGATCGCGTCGGGCACGTACCCGAGCCGGTAGCCCTTGGCGCGCACGATGTCCTCGATGGACGCCTCGTCGACGACCGACAGCTCGCTGACGTACTCCACCAGCGCCGCGCGGAAAGCGACGATCTCGCCCATCTTGGGCACCTCGAGCGAGACGCGGTGGTGCATCTCCCAGAGCACCTTGACCATGCGGCCGACGAGCTGCGCCCCGTCGTTGTCCGGCACCGGCCGCCCGCCCACCATGCCGACGTCGGGATGGTCGCGCAGATGACACGCGAGCCTCTCGACCACGTCGGGTGCGAGGTCGAGGTCGGCGCTGCAGATGACGGTGACGTCGGCGCGCGGGTCGCGCACCTTGAGGTACGCGTTGATTGCGGCGACCTTGCCCTCGCGCCGCTCCTGCACGTGGACGTGCATCCCGGGGCGGCCGCGCCCGATCTCGCGGGCCACCTCGGCCGTGTCGTCGGTGCACCCGCTCGCGACGACCACGATCTCGACGATGCGCGCCAGGCGCGTTCGTTGCTCGAGAAGCGCCATCAGGAGGCGCCGGATGTTGGCCGCTTCGTTGTGGGCCGGAACGCAGATCGAGACGTTCATCGACGAGGGCGCGCGAGGTGGAGCACTGCGCCTGCTACTCCTGAAAGGTACCAGAAGAGCCTGTAGAGCAAGCACACCGCCAGCGCAGCGCCGACCGGGATGCCCGCGAGTCCGAAGAAGAAGACGTACGCGGCGTCGGCGGTCCCCCACCCGCCCGGCAGCGCGGGCACGGCGGCGACGATGAACGCGATGGCCGTGCCCACGTAGACCCACTTCTCGGCCAGCGGCGTGCTGCCGACGACCACGACGAGTCCGCGCACGACCGCCAGCTGAACCGCGGCCACGAAGAGGCTGAGCCCCGCGGCGACCGCGATGGCGCGCAGCGCCCGCGGGTCGCGCACGTACGCGAGCACCGGCTGCACCACGCCTCCCAGGCGCCCGCGGACGAGCCACGGAATGCGGTCGACCGGCGCCGCACGCAGCACGACGAGCCCCAGTGCAACGGCCACCGGGATCCCCGCCAGGACGACCGCGAACGGAGTCGTCCCTGATTTGCCTCCCCCGCCGAAGCCGAGGCCGAGGGCGGCCGCGAGGGCCGCGATCGTGGAGAGTCCGACGGCGCGGTCGAGGAGCACGGAGGCGATGACGATGGCGGCCGGCGCCTTCGTGCCGTGGCGCGTGGGTCTCGAGACGACCGACGCGATGCGGAGCGCATCGCCGCCGATGCCACCGGGCAGGAGGATCCCACCGGCCTGCGCCTCGATCGACACGCGCCACACATCGCGCAGCGGCAGCTCCACGTCGGCGAACGCGAGCAGCGCCCGCCAGCGCGCCGCCCACGCGAGCGTGCTCAGGAAGTACAGCGCGAGCAGGCCCGCCGCGACGCCGAGGCGCGCATGCTCCAGCGTCGACGCGAGCCCCGGCTCGCACTGCAGCGTCGCGCACTCCTCGCGCGCCACGTGCACGTCGCCGGTCTGCAGGTGGAGCACGCACCCCGCGTCGTCGCGCGTCACCGACACGCGCGTCGACTGCGGGGCCCGCGGGTCCCAGCACCGGTCGCGCACGGGGACGACCCACGCCACGAAGGCCAGCGCCACCAGCGCGAGCACCCACGACAGCACGCGCCCGAGGCGCAGGCGCCGGGTCTGCTCGGGCGCCGCCGCCAGCTCGCTCAAGAGCCGGCCCCGGCGCGCGCGAGCGAGGGCCACTCGCCGCAGAGCGTGCGCATCACGCCCTCCTCGTACCCGACGCGCGCGGAGAAGCCGAGACGCTCGCGCGCCTTGCTCCCATCGAACGAGATGGGCAGCGTCATGACGTCGAGCTTCTCGTGGTTGATCGGCGGCTCGCGCGATGTGAACGCGAAGCCACGGTCGGCGGCGACGTCCACGACCGTGGCCACGGCGCGTGCGAACACCGACGGCACCCGGGACCGCGGAAGCTGGCGGCCGAGGGCGCGCGCGACGAGCTCCGACAGCGCCGCGAGCGTGATGGTCTCCGGCCCCGCGAGGATGAAGTGGTCGTTCGCGGCCTCGGGTCGCGTCGACGCGAGCCACACGCCCTCGACGATGTCGTCGACGTGCGTGTGGTGCAGCACGTTGTCGCCCGAGCCGACGACGCGATACGTCCCGGCGCCGATCATCGCGGCCATCTTGTCGAGCATGCCCCCGCGATCGCCCGGTCCGTACACGATGGTCGGCCGGACGATGCAGAGCTCGATGCCCGCCTCGCGCGCCGCGCGGCGCGCCCGCACCTCGGCCTCGACCTTCGTCGCCGAGTATTGCGTGCGCGGCGCGTAGGGGTGCTCCTCGGTGACCGGCAGGCGATCCGGGAACCCGTACACGCCCACCGAGCTGACGAGCACGAAGCGCCGCGCGCCCGCGGCCGCCGCCGCGCGCAACGTGCGCTCGACGAGGTCCACGTTCGACGCGCGATACGTCGCCGCGTCCACACCGTACCGGTGGCGCACGGCCGCCGAATGCACGACGACGTCCACGCCGCGCAGCTCGGCCGGCCCGCCGGCGAGCACCTGATCGAGCACGCGCGACCCGGCGGGCGACACGTCGGTCACCGCCCGCACGAGCGGCAGCACGCGCGCCCCGCGCGCCTCGAATCCGCGCACCAGGTGCATGCCGATGAACCCGGCCGCGCCGGTCACCGCGAGCAGAGCTGGACCGCGGGAAGCACTCATCGGCGCACCTTATAGCGTGCTATGGCAGAGGGCGACGATGGCTTCACGCCTCCCGCGCAGCAGCCGCTCGCGCGCCCGCGGGCGTCGCTTCACCCCGCTCGAGCTGGCCATCGGCTTCGCCCTCGTCGGCTCGGTGGCCGCCATCGCGGTCCCCACTTTCGTGCGGGAGGTGCATGCCTCGCGGCTCGTGGAACCGGTCGACGGGCTGCAGCGCATCGGGACCGCGGCGGTGGCCTACGCCCGCACGCGGCCCGTCGCCTCGGCGTTCCCCTCGTCGGCGCCGCTCACGCCGTCCGTGCCCCCGCGCGGCCACTGCGAACCGGACGCGCAGAACACCTGGGATCACCCCACCTGGCGCGACTTCGACTTCCGCGCATCCCCCGCCGGCTCGCCGCATTGCTTCTCCTTCTCCTTCGACAGCGCGCTCGGCGAGACTAGAGCCACGTTCCGCGCGCAGGCGCACGGCGACCTCGACGGCGACGGCGCGCAGAGCACCTTCGAGATCACCGGCCACGCCGCCGACGGCGATCCGGCGGGCCCCGCCGTGGATCCCGGCATGTACGTCGAGTCGGAGGTCGAGTGACCCGCGGGACCTTCGCCGGCGCGCTGCTCTTCTTCGGCGCCGCCAGCGGAGTCGCCTTCACGCAACCGCGGCTCGCGCGCATCGCCCACACGGCAGGCGACCGCGAGGACGTCTATTCCCTGCCCCCGCCCGAGCAGCTTCGCGCCGCGACGCTCGGCTGGGACGCCGCCGCAGTCGACCTTCTCTGGACCACGCTTCTCGTCCAGTACGGCGAGCACTGGCAGGAGCACCACGAGTTCACCGACGGCGTCCGCTACGCCGAGGACATTCTCGCGATCGAGCCGACCTACGAACCGCTCTATCGCATCGTCGACACGCTTCTCGTCTACCGCCCGCTCCAGGGCACGGCGCACGACGCGCGCGACGCGCGGGCCATCCTCGAGCGCGGCACGCGCGAGCGGCCGACCGACGCCAAGCTCTGGCTCGCGTACGGCGAGTTCCTCTCGTACCTCGCGCCGACGTTCATCAGCGACCCGGACGAGCAGCGGGCGTGGCGCCAGGACGGCGCGGCGGCGATGATGCACGCCGTGGAGCTCGGCGCCGACGCGGACAGCGCGCTCGCCGCTGCAGGCGTCATGAGCGACGTCGGCGAGAGACAGGCGGTCCTGCGTTTCCTCCAACGCGCCTACGCGTCGACCGAGCACCCCTCGATGGCTTCGATCCACGAGAAGATCGGGCAGAGGCTCGCCGACCTGCTCGGCCAGATGCAGGAGGACCAGGCCGGCGCTCTGATGCACGTCATCGGCGAGCGCTGGCAGCGTGAGATGCCGTCGGTGTCGCGCGACGAGTACCTGCTGCTCGGCCCCGCGGTGGACACCGCGCGCTGCGCGGGTCTCGCCGGGGCCGACGACCCCGCGTGCGCCCGCGAGTTGCCTACTTCGCCTTGATGGTGCGCAGGCTGACCATCACGAGGTCCGTCGTGCCCGGCACGGTTGCCCACACGCTCAGCTCGTAGAGCCCCGACTTGCCGCCGTCGCTCAGCGGCACGTCGATCGAGAAACGATTGCCCGCGACCTTCACCGGGATCGGCGTCTCGTACCCGGGCGGCCAGTACATCTGGAACGGCTGCGGGATCGGGTACGACCGCCGCTGGTTGAGGTCGTCCACCGCGATGGGCTTCGGCGAGTCGATGCGCGCGAGCCCGACGCCCGCGAACGTCGCCGGCGAAGCGACGCTGCCGTCCACGTGCAGCGTGTCGCCGGGGCGCATCTTCGCCGGGACCGACCCGTACGAGCCGTAGTCGTCCACGAACTCCTGCGAGATGCACGGCACGGGGATCTCGGTCGCCGTCGGCACCGGCTGCGCGACGCCGATGCCGACGCGCTTGTGGAAGGGCTTCAGGATGTTCTTGCGATGCCCGTCGTGCGGCGGCTTCTCGTTGAAGAACATGGCCTCGGTCTGCTCGACCTGCTTCGGATCGATGCGCGGGTCGCCGTCGAGCGAGCGCTTCTGCTCGTCGGTGAAGCAACTCGCGTTCTCCATGACCATGTCGCTTCCGCCCGCCTCTGTGTAGCGCTGCTCGGGCACCGAACCGTCGGTGCCCCAGTGCCCCAGGTAGCCGTACTTCGCCATGTCCTCGGCGTGGGCCTGGCCAGCGTGCTGCGCGGACCCGTCGTCGAGTACGACGGGGCCGAGGCCCATCGACGCGCGGTCGCGGTTGACGAGGTCGAGCATGTACTTGCGCGCCTGGGCGATGGTGAGCTTGCCCGCCGGCGACTGCACGGGCGCGCCAGCCTTCGGCGACGCGACGGCGTCCTCGCTCGCCGCCTGCGACGTCTGCGTGGGCTTTGGCGACGAGCCCCGTGGGTGGACGCACGCTGCGACGAACACGGCGGGAGCGAGCAGCAACCGACGCACACAAAACAGGTAACAGACGGGACGCGACGACCACGAATGGTTGTTGAACAGAAGAGGAGAAGAGGAGACGAAAAACCCTTCTCCTCTTCTTCTCTTCTGTGCAATGCCTCTCGCATGCGCGTCGGGGAGCTCGTAGTCGGAGGATTCCAGGGAACGGCGCTGCCCGAGGCGTTCGCGCGCGCGTTACGCGAGGGACGGCGCGGGGGCGCGATCCTCTTCAAGGGCAACGTGGAGGGTGGACCGCGGCAAATCGCAGCGCTCGCACGGGAGCTTCACGCGGCGGGCGGCGCCGAGGCCGCGCCGCTGGTCGGCGTGGACCAGGAGGGCGGGCGGGTCGCGCGCCTCGAGGCGCCGCTCCTCGAAGTGCCGCCGATGCGCACCGTCGCGTCCTGGGGGGACGTGACGCTGGCCGAGCGCATCGCGCGCGCGGTGGGCGCCGAGCTCGCGGCGCTGGGGTTCACCATCGACTTCGCGCCCGTGCTCGACGTCAACACGTGCGCGCAGAACCCGGTCATCGGCGACCGCGCGTTCGGCGACACGCCCGACGTGTGCGCGCGCTTCGGCGTGGCGTGGACGGCGGGCCTCCAGGGCGCCGGGGTGCTGGCGTGCGGCAAGCACTTCCCGGGGCACGGCGACACGACCAAGGACTCGCACAAGGACTTGCCCGTGGTGACCGCGACGCGCGAGCGACTCGACGCGGTGGAGCTCGTGCCCTTCCGTGCGGCCGCTGCGGCGGGGCTGGCGACGATGATGTCGGCGCACGTCGTGTACGAGGCGATCGACCCCGAGGTGCCGGCCACGCTATCGCCTCGCGCATGCGGCGAGCTTCGCGCGCGGGTGGGCTTCGACACGGGCGTCCTCTTCAGCGACGACCTCGAGATGAGCGCGATCGAGGGGCGGTGGAGCATCGAGGAGGCCGCAGTGCTCGCGGTGGCCGCCGGGTGCGACGCGCTGCTCGTCTGCTGGGAGTGGGACAAGCAGGAGCGCGCCGTGGCGGCGCTCGAGCGCGAGGCGGCGCGGTCGCCGGCGTTCCGCGCGCGGTGCAGCGAGGCCCACGCGCGCGTCATGGCCGCGAGGCGCAGGGCGCGATCGCGGCCGGTGGACGACGGGGCCATCGGCGCCGTGGTGGGCGGCGCCGAGTCGCGCGCCGTGGCCGCCGAGATCGCGCGGAGGCTCGCGTGAGCGCGCGCGGCTTGGTTGCCCGCCGCGTCGTCACGTGCGACGGAGCGCAGGGGCTCGGCGTGATCGAGGACGGCGCGGTCGTCTTCGACGGGGAGCGCATCACGTACGTCGGCCCGCGCGCGGGAGCGCCGGCGAGCGCGCGTCTCGAGGACGTCGGCGATCGCGTGGTCACCCCGGGTCTCGTCGATGCGCACACGCACGCGTGCTGGGCAGGTTCGCGCCACGCCGAGTACGCCGTGCGCATGGCCGGCGGCGACTACCGCGACATCGCGCG
>Ga0335082_10010616_pt1 | contig 9997 bp, 7 predicted proteins | sample Lox_Sample_41_FD_206718 | JGI IMG/M metagenome (GOLD analysis project Ga0335082, IMG submission 206718) | Soil microbial communities from Loxahatchee National Wildlife Refuge, Florida, United States - Lox_Sample_4.1 | ecosystem: Environmental > Terrestrial > Soil > Wetlands | place: USA: Florida...
GTCCGCCGAGCGCACCTCGAGCACCGCCTTGATGCGCACCTCGGGAAAGAGGGTGGAGAGATGGTCCGTCCAGTCCGAGGCCAGCGCCGGAGCTCCCTCCCAGCCCCGAGCGAGGAGCTCCCGGAAGCTGAGGCGCGGGGTGAGGTAGCGGCCCTGGCGCCGCAGAAAGAGGAGGGGCGCATCGAGCGCCCAGTCGCAGTAGGCCCGGTAGCTGAACGAGCCGTCGACCAGAGCCGGGAAGTAGCCGCAGCGCGACGGATCCACCTCGTTCCAGACACGGCTCCGGTAGGACTGCCATCCCGACGGCTGCCCCCGCAGAAGGGGGCTGTTGGCGTAGAGCGCCACCAGGAGCGGCGCCAGCCGGGCGGCCAGCGTCACCTTGCGCGCACAGTCCGCCTCGTCCGTCCAGTCGAGCGAGACCTGGGTGGTGCAGGTCATGAGCATCATGTCCAGCGCCAGCCGGCCGCGACTGGCCAGCGTCTGGCGCATCGCCGCGTAGCGCTCCTTCGGCATCCAGGGCATCTCCGCGGGCACCCCCCAGGGGCGGTAGCCGATGCACGCCGGGACGAGCCCGAGCTGGGCCGCCGCCGTGCGCAGGTGGGCGGCGTGCAGGACGGCCTCGGCATGCACTTCCCGCGCGGTGCGGAACGGCGTCCCGGACAGCTCCACCTGTCCGCCCGGCTCGAGCGAGACGGTGAGACCCCCGCGGGTCAGGGCGATGGTCGGCCCCTCCGGGGACTCCCGGAACGGCTGGTACCCGGCCGGCTCGAGGGCGGCGAAGAGCGCCGAGATGCCACCCGGACCCCCGTAGGGAACCGGCTCGGCCGACGCCCGCGGGTAGACGAAGCGCTCGTGCTCCAGGCCCACCCACGACGACCCCTCCGGCCGCTCCGCCTGCTGGAAGGTGTCCACCAGCGCCTCGGGGGTGGTCAACGTCCGGAGGTCGGTTGGCTTGCGGTCAAGGGACATGCAGCGAGCGCCTGTCTAACCCCCCGCGACGGCAGGCGCCCCTCGTTCCTTCGGAGGCCACGCACGCGGGGGAATGGTTACCTTGAAGGGGCTCCGGCTCGGCGATTAGAGTCGACGGGAACAAATCTTGGGGCGCCTCTGTAGAACAGGCCCTCCTCCCCTATGCGCCTCATTCGTCGATTTCTCCTGGTGGTCGCCCTTCTCGGCGCCTGGGCCTTCGTCGGCCGCGACCGCGCCCCCCTCCCGGTCACCTTCAACGAGGCCGTCGCCGGTCCAGCCGCCGGCCCCTCGCATCTGGAGGGCGCTCCGGAAGGGCTGCGCCCGGCGGACAAGTCGAGCCACGACCTCACCGCGCTCCGCATCTTCAACAAGGTCGTCCTTCACGTGAAGGACAACTACGTCGACCCGAAGCGCATCCGGCCCCGGGAGATGCTCATCCAGGCGTTGGAGAACGTGGAGCGCACCGTTCCCGACGTGCTGGTCGAGCCGGACAAGGACCAGGGGCGGGTCAAGCTCAACGTGAACGGGAAGGTGCGCGAGTTCGACATCAGCCACGTCGACTCGCTGTGGAAGATGTCCTTCACCATGAAGGACCTCTTCGACTTCATCGCTTCCAACATGCGGCCGGTGGAGGACACCCGGGAGGTGGAGTACGCGGCCATCAACGGGATGCTCTCTACCCTGGATCCGCACTCCATCCTGCTCAAGCCCGAGCAGTATCGGGAGATGCGGCTCCAGACCAAGGGAGAGTTCGGCGGCCTGGGCTTCGTGATCCAGATGCGTGAGGGAAACCTCACCGTGATCAAGGTCCTCCCCCAGACCCCCGCTTTCCGTGCCGGCATCAAGCGCGACGACGTGATCCGCAAGATCGGCGAGGAATCCACGGTGAACATGGACCTCAACGAGGCGGTGTCCAAGCTGCGCGGCCCGGTGGGCAGCCGGGTGACGATCACCGTGGAGCGCAAGAGCCTGGACAAGCCGATGGTGCTCACCCTGGCCCGGGACATGATCTCCATCGAGTCGGTGCAGTCCAAGCTCCTGGCCGGGAACGTGGGCTACGTCCGCCTCAAGAACTTCCAGGGCAACACCACTCGCGACGTCCAGGCGGCACTGGCCAAGCTCTCCCAGGAGGCCCGGCCCACCGGGGGGCTGAAGGGCCTGGTGCTCGACCTGCGAGGCGACCCGGGCGGGCTCCTCGAGCAGGCCATCCAGGTCACCGACCTGTTCGTCAGCCAGGGGACGATCGTCACCACCGTGGCCCAGATGGAGCGCGTGCGCGAGGAGAAGCGCGCCCATGCCGACGAGGGGGACGTGAACGTGCCCCTCGCGGTGCTGGTCAACCCCGGGAGCGCCTCCGCCTCGGAGATCGTCGCCGGCGCGCTGAAGAACCTCAACCGGGCGACGATCATCGGGCAGCAGACCTTCGGCAAGGGATCGGTCCAGGTCCTCTACGAGTTCGGCTCCCCCTCCGGCAATCCCAACGAGGAGAGCGCCCTCAAGCTGACCATCGCCAAGTACCTCACCCCGGGCGACGTCTCCATCCAGGAGGTGGGCATCGAGCCGGACATCGAGCTCGTGCCCACCCGCGTCACCGCCGACCGGGTGAACGTCTTCGCTCCGCGCAAGACCATCGGCGAGGCGGACCTCGACCACCACTTCGGGAACCCCGGCAGCCAGGCCACGGCCACCAAGCGCGACGAGGTCCTCGGCCGGGAGAAGCCGGTGGCCACCGTCCACTACCTGAAGGAGGACACCCGGCAGAAGGACGCCGCCGCCCGCCAGCAGAAGGTGGAGGAGGGCAAGGACCCCAAGCTCTCGCGCACGGACAAGACCCTGGGGAAGAAGAAGCCGGGCGAGGCGGATCAGCCCCTCGACACCGAGCCGGGCAGGATCGACGAGGATCTCTATGACCAGCTCGACGCGGAGAGCCAGGACGAGGTGAAGGAGGACTTCGAGGTCCTCTTCGCCCGCGACTTCGTGCTCAAGGCGCCCGCCACCCAGCGGGACCGGATGCTCGCCCTGGGCAAGCCCTTCATCGAGGAGCGTCAGGAGAAGGAGCAGGAGCGGATCAACGCCGCCATCACCGCGCTGGGCGTGGACTGGACCCCGGGCCCCAGCCCCCGGGCGCCGCAGATCCAGGCCGTCCTCAGGCCGGGCTCGGACCGGCGCCTCCAGGCCGGGGAGCGCTTCGACCTGGAGCTCACCGTGGAGAACCGGGGCAGCGAGCCGATCAAGCGCCTGCGGGCGTGGACGGAGAGCGAGAACCCGCTCCTCGATCGCCGCGAGTTCCTCTTCGGAGCGCTCAGGCCGGGCGAGAAGCGCAGCTGGAAGCTTCCCATCCAGCTGCCCAAGGACGTCACCAGCCGCCGCGACGACGTGACGGTGAAGTTCCTGGACGACGCCGGGCCGCTTCCGGAGACCCTGGTGGCCGAGCTCAACTTCGCCGAGCTCGCGCGCCCCTCCTTCGCCATCGGGTGGCAGGTGGTGGACGACTGCCCGGTGTGCAACGGCGACGGCATCACCCAGCGGGGCGAGTCGGTGCAGATCCTGGTCGACGTGACCAACCTCGGCCCGGGGAAGGCGCTCGATGCCTTCGCCCAGATCAAGAACGCCGCCGACCAGAACGTGTTCATCGAGAAGGGCCGTTTCCGGCTCGGCGACCTGGCCCCTGGCGAGACGAAGACGGCGCGCTTCCAGCTCGAGGTGAAGAAGGGCTACGTCGGCGAGACCTACCCGCTCAAGCTCGGGGTGGCCGACGTGCAGCTGGAGGAGTTCGCCACCGAGAAGCTCCAGCTCCCCGTCTCCGACCACCCGCTGGTGGTGGAGCCGAGGAAGGGGCTGGTCAAGCTGGAGGGAGGCGCGGCAGTGCTCGGCCGCCCCGACCCCCAGGCCTCACCGCTCTTCCGGGTGGCCAAGGGAGGCACCGTCGTTCCGCAGCTGGCCCGGGTGAACGGGACGGTGAAGGTGGAGCTGGAGAAAGGCCGCTTCGTCTTCGTCAAGGCCCAGGACGCGCACGAGGTGCGGACCGGGAAGCCGCCCACCCCCAAGGATTTCCAGTCCGTTCCCTTCCGCGAGCCGCCGCAGATCTCGGTGAACCTCGAGCCGGAGAAGGGCGGGCTGGTCGCCTCGGGCGACCGCTTCACGCTCAGCGGCACGGTGACCGACCCCCTGGGCATCCTCGACCTCTACGTGCTGGTCAACGACCAGAAGGTCTTCTTCCGCACCGTGGATGCCAAGAGCACGGAGACGACCAAGCTAAAGTTCACCACCGACTTCCCGCTCAAGGAGGGCGCGAACTACGTGCTGGTGGTCGCCAGGCAGACCCAGGACTACGGGGCCCGGAGGGCGCTCGTCATCCGGCGCCGTCCCGCGGCGGTGGCCCAGGCCCTGGCGCACTCCTCGTCGGAGGGAACCACCAGCGGGTGGGTGCGGCCGGATGGCACCCCGCCCGCTCCGCCCGCTGACGCGCGCGCCGCCGGCAAGCCCTAGGCGGTCGGGCCGGCCGCCAGGGCGGCGCGCAGCGCGCCCGGACGGTTGGTGATCAGCGTGTCCACGCCCCAGCGCCGGAGCAGCTCGGCCCGCGCGGGATCGTCCACCGTCCACACCGCCACCTCTCTTCCCCGGGCATGCCAGCGCCGCACCCGCGCCTCGGTGACCTGGGCATCGGCGGGGTGGACCGCGTCACGCCCCGCCAGCCGGGCGAGCAGACCGGCCTCGAGCCAGGAGGGCCGGTCCGGATCGAGGAGGTAGCCCCGCTTCAGCGCCGGCGCCCGGGTGGCCAGGGCGAGGAGGCACAGGGGCTGGAACGACGACACCACCACACGCTCCCGGGGCCCGCCCTCGAGGAGAAGCCCGGCCACGGCCGCTGCCAGCGCGAGCCCGGGCCCGTCCGCCTTGAGCTCGATGTTGAGCCAGGCCGAGCCGGGCAGCGCCTCGAGGACCTCCCGGAGGAGCGGGATGCGCGCCGCAGCTCCGCCCCCCGGCCGGGCCACCTCGAGCGTGCGCAACGTCGCCCAGGGCTCCTTCGATACCCGGCCCGGGCGTCCGGTGAGGCGGTCGAGCGTCTCGTCGTGGAAGACGACCACCTCGCCGCTCCGGCACAGCCGCGCATCGAGCTCCACGCCGTCCGCACCCTGCGCCAGGGCGAGCTGGAACGCGGGGAGCGTGTTCTCCGGTGCATCTGCGCTCGCGCCGCGGTGGCCGAGGATGCGCATGGGCCGGGCATGGCTACGGCCTCGGGTCCGCTCCGGTCAAGGGCTCTGGCCTGCTCCAGCTTGCACAGAGGGCCCGCCGATGCGAGGGTGCCGCTCACACAGGATGCCTCGCCTCGGCCTCGGAGAGTTGCTGGTCATCGGCTTCGTGCTGCTGGTGGTGCTCTCCGCCTCGCGCATGGCCGCGCTGGGGAATGCTCTGGGAAAGTTCGTCTACTCCTTCCGCAAGGCGGCGCGCGGGGAGGGATTCGTCGACGGGCGGGCGCGGCCCCTGGCCCGCTCTTCTGCCCCCGAGGACGCCGAGACCTCTCCCTCCGAGCGACCGCCCCCCGGCTCGTCGCATTCCTGACGGCGAGGAGCTCCTGCCCGGTCTGCTTCATCCCTCGTCGTCGAGATCTAGAACCGCCCGGAGACTCCGACGCCCACCCCGGTCGGGGTCACGGCGACGGCCGGCCACCAAACTGGGGGATGAGCGGACCGTCCCCGAAGTAGACGACCCCCCCGAGGTTCGGGAGGAACATGAAGGACGACGACATGGACGTGAGCGCGCCGCCGCCGGCCAAGAGGCCGATGGCCCCGACCTCGGCGACCATGATCTGCCAGCCGTACCAGTCTCCTGCGGCGGGCTCGGACACAGCGCTCGTTGGCGGCGGTACCTCGGCCGGATTCGCGCTCGCCACCGGCCCGACGAGAGCCGCCCCGACGTAGGCCGCCGCACGCACGTGCATCCGTTCCGCATCTTGCTGGCTCCGCCGCGCCCTTGCCACCGGTTCGGCCTCATCCCTCGTCCTCGAGCTCCGGCGGGGGCGGCCGCTCGCTGCCGGCGACCTCGGTCCGGCCGAGGGCGAGCAGGCTTCTGGCCTCGGCGCGGAGAGACGGATGGAGCCCGCCGTCCTTCGCCACCTCTTCCCAGTCTGCTCGGAAGAGCAGCGGGAGGACCTTCACCCCCACCTCGGGCGGCAGGTAGGGATTGAGCACCAGCGCCCTCCGGACCGCGTGGCGCTGCCCCCACCTCGACCTCCAGACCTCGACCAGCGGGCCGGTGCCCGCCGGGCGCCGCGCGGCCAGGCGCACCACGCGGTCCTCGGTCAGCCGCGGATTGAGAAGGAGGTTCCGCACCACCGCCGGGCTGCTGGCCTGCGCCAGGCGGGAGAGCGCATCCGGGTCCCGCGCAGTGCGAGCCAGCGTCTTGAGGAACCCCAGCGTCTCGGTGAAGGTACGCGCGTCGGCCGCCTCCCCGACCTCGTCCTGCAGGGTGCGCCACGCCGGGCCGGAGGCGAGCAGGGCGGCCACCTCCTCGCCGAGCACCTCGGGGGGGAGGAGCGACAGGGCGTCGGTCACCTCGCGTGCCAGGTGGGGGTCCTCGAGAGCGGAGAGGACCGCGCCGAGCACGCACAGCGCGGCGTCGTCCCCGGACCGGGAGAGAACCAGGAGCTCGCTCAGCATCCGGGCCGCATCGGGCGGGGCCAGCTCGCGCAGCGCGCGCGCCACGGCATGCCGGCGAAGCCCGGCGCCTCCGGCCACGGCGTGCATCCGCCGGACGAAGTGCAGCGCCTGTTCCCGGGCGGACGCCGTGCCCTTCACCTCGGCCCTACCGCCCGCCCACCGCCGCGGCGCTGACCTTGAGCCGCAGCCCAGTCAGCTCGGTGGGGGGCTCGTCGAAGAGGAGGACGAAGTCGGTCCCCTTGCCCGGGGCCACCGCGGGCGCGCTCTGCTCGAGGCGGACGCGGAGCGCCTCGACGTCCTGGCGCGTCCCGGCCTCCACCAGGTCCTCGGGCGTGGGCACCGCCCCGGCCAGGCCCTCGCTCGCCCCGAGGAGCTGGCTCCCGTCCCAGATCTCGGCCCGGACCCGGACCTGCCCCGGACGGTCCCCTCGGTTCTCCACCCGCCCGCGCACGTAGGCCAGCGGGCGGCCGCCCCGGGTCTCGTACAGCCCATTGCTCACGTCCCGGGTGACGATGCCGCTGGGCGGGACGAAGAGGGAGGCCCAGCGGGCCGGCGACAGAGCCGCCCAGTCCAGCCGCCCCTCGTTCACGTACACGTTGCCCACCGCCGCCAGCACCAGGACGAGGAGGGCCGCCACTCCGATGTTCACCACCGTCCCGCTCACCCGCCGCGCCCGGCCGAGCTCGCGTCGCTCCTCGAGGCCGAGGACGGCCGTCCCGGTGGGGGGCCGGCTGATGCGGCCGATCGGCGTCGCCGCCACCGGCGGAAGGCTCACCGAGGGGGTGGGAGGCGGCGCCTCCGGGGCCGCGTCGGGCACGTCGGCGAGGAGCGAGGTGGGCGCCGCGGGCTCCTCGGCGCGGGCGGGCTCGGGCATCTCGAAGCGCGCCGCGGGCCCCTCGGCGCGGGCGGGCTCGGGCATCTCGAAGAGGGCCGCGCGCTCGCCGGCATTCTCCTCCCCTCTGCCCGGGCCGCCGGGGAACGGCTCCTCGTCGAGCGGCGTGGCGCTCCGCCCGAAGAGCTCCCCGGTCGGGGTCTTCACCGGGACGGGCGTGTGCGGCACGGGGGGAGGGGGGGGAGGGAACGGCTCGCCCGGCTCGTCCGCGGCGGCGGCGGCGGCAGCGGGAGTGATGGGCGGACGGCTCTCCAGCGAATCGAAGTCCAGCGCCCGGTCCGACGGTGGTGCAGCCGGTGGTGGCACGATCGGCCCGTCGAGATTGAGGTCGCCGAAGTCGAGCTCCGACGCGGCGCTGGGCGGCGGCAGGTCCAGCCCGCCCTCGAGCGACCCCTGCCACGACGACTCGGGCGAGCCGGTGTCCAGCTCCAGGCGTCCGCCGTCCGGGGGCTCCTCGGGAGGGGGAGCCATTTCCTCGGGCAGCGCCTCGTGCCCCGCTCGCTGCGGCGCCGGGGTGCGGGCCAGCGGCGTGGTCGGCGTCCGGGCGTGCGCGTCCCGGAGGTCCGGTGGAGCCGGGGCGAGAACCGGCGGCTCGGGAGGCCGAGGAGGCGGGGCGTAGCTCCACTCCGGATCCCGGGGCGGCATCACCGCCCGGCGGGCCTCCGGCGCCTCGACGTCGACGTCGAAGTCGTCCGAGGCGGGGGGGCCGCCCGGCTCCACCTGGACGCCGAGCGCCGCGGCCGGAGTCCCCCGTGCGGGCGTCTTGTCCAGCTCGGAGAGGGCATCCGGCGGTCCGAACTGGGCGAAGGGGTCCGCGGCGGCGGCCGCGTCGGGCTCCAGGGGCCGGCTGACGCGAAAGGTGTGGCGGCAGCGGGTGCACCGCACCTTGACGCCCTTCGGTGTCACCTTGTCATCGGGGATCCGAAAGCGCGTCTGGCACTGGGGGCAGGTGACGATCATCCAGGACGCGGAGTGCGGGGTGTTGCGAAGCATACCCTGGGTACCGCTCCACCGCGGTGCGGCACAAAGCCGGGGCCGGGCTTGCCCGGGGCCCGATCCGGCTGCTATCCATTGGAAAAACCACACTTCCTGGCTGTCCACGCTGCGGCGCGGCACCGCCCTGAGGAAGGTCGCCCGGCGCGGGGCCATGAAGGTCCCGTCCCCCCGGCAGTGACGACTGGCAGACGATGACCGACGCCGAGCAGGCCGCCCCGCCCTCCCCTCCGCGGGAGCCGAAGATCATCAAGCGGTACACCAACCGCAAGCTCTACGACACGGTGGAGAGCCGGTACGTCACGCTCGACGAGATCGCCGAGATGATCAAGCAGGGCGCGGAGGTGAAGATCGTCGACAACCGGAGCAAGGACGACCTCACCTCCATCACCCTGGCGCAGATCATCTTCGAGGAGGAGAAGAAGCAGAACCAGATGCCGCTCTCGGTGCTGCGGGAGATCATCCGGCGCCCGGGCGAGGTGGTGAGCGGCTTCATCGAGCGGGAGGTCAGCCCGCGCGTGGCCTCCATCCGGGAGGAGGCGGAGACGCGCATCGACCGCCTTCTCGGGCGGGAGGCCGGCTCGGAGGGCACGCTGCGCGAGGACCTTCTGCGCATGAGCCAGCGCGCCCTGGAGGACTGGCAGCGCAAGGTGGACGAGCGGGTGAAGTCGGCGGTGGAAGGCGTGCTGGGGAACCTCCCCGCCCTCGGGCATGACCTGCAATCGCTCACCCGCCGCCTGGAGGAGCTGGAGAAGCGCCTCGACGAGCTGGAGAAGCGCTAGGCCAGCTCGGCGTGGGCGCCGGCGTCCGGGCGGGCTCCCCGCTCCCAGATCGCCTGCACCACGGTTCGCATCGCCCCGGCCGCCTGGCTCCTCGGTGCGTACTCCCAGATGGTCTGTCCGTGGCTCTGCGCCTCGTCGATCCTGACGTACACCCCGAGGCCGGGGGTGACCTTCCCCGGAAAGTATGTCTCCAAGCGCTCGAGGATGGCCGCGGCGAGGGAGGTCTTGCGGACGAGCATCGGCACCACGGCACTGATGTGCAGACCGGGCACCGACTCCTCCTCGGCCACCCGCTCCACGGTCCGCGCCACCTCGGCGCAGCCGTCGAGCGCCAGGTAGGTGAGCGCCACCGGGAGCACCACCTCGGTGGAGGCGACGAGGACGTTGGACACCGCCGGTCCGAGCGACGGCGGGCCGTCCAGGACCACCAGGTCGTACAGGCCGGAGGCCTCGCCGAGCCGATCCGCAAGGCGGTGCAGCGGCCGCGGCGCACCGGCCAGCGCGGCGGGGAGCCCCCGGAGCTGCTTGTAGGCGGGGACCACCGAGAGACCCTGGATGCCGGTGGACCGTGCCACCTGGGCCAGGGACACCTCTCTGTCGGTGAGCCAGTCGAAGGCGTTGGGGACCAGGGTGCGCACGTCCAGCCCGAGCGTCTTCCCGGCGTGCCCTTGCGTGTCCAGGTCCACGAGCAGCACCCGGGCCCC
>Ga0335082_10010617_pt1 | contig 9997 bp, 12 predicted proteins | sample Lox_Sample_41_FD_206718 | JGI IMG/M metagenome (GOLD analysis project Ga0335082, IMG submission 206718) | Soil microbial communities from Loxahatchee National Wildlife Refuge, Florida, United States - Lox_Sample_4.1 | ecosystem: Environmental > Terrestrial > Soil > Wetlands | place: USA: Florida...
GCTGCCCGAGCGGCCCCCTTGCCTGCTTTCGGGCGCACCGTTGCCTTCATTTGCTGGACGGTGGCCATCGTTGGAATCCTTGTCTAACCCAATGGAAAAGGCGGCATTTTCGGCCGCCCGCGCACGCGGCAAGCCTCCAGGGGTGCCGGGGGCCGCGTGACGGGCTGGCTTATAGCGGCGGGGACCGCAAAGGGCAAGAAAGGCCGATTTCCGTCGTTCAAGCGCGCGCCAGGATGTCTACTCTGCCGCCGGCGGAGTTGACGCTTTTTTCGCGGGCTTTTCCGGCTTATCGCCGGCCTTGCCCTCCAGCACGGCGATGCGCGCCTTCAGCGCTTCGTTTTCCTCGCGCGCCAGGCGGGCCATTTCCTTGACCGCCTCGAATTCCTCGCGCTGGACGATGTCGAGATCGCGCAGCCAGCGCTCCGCCTGATGGCGAAACAGCGTGTCGAATTCCTTGCGCACCCCTTGCGCGACGCCGGCAGCGTCGTTCATCAGACGCGCCATCTCGTCGAATATGCGGTTGCTGGTCTGGGTCATGCCTCGCCTCCGGATTCGTCCTTGCGCATGATCTTATCCGAAAACCGGTACCCACTTTTCGGGATCATGCGTGTAACAATGGCGGTCCGGTCATCCCGCTGCAAGGGGCGGCATGCTACCACTAACGGCGGGCGCGCCCGAATCCGGAACTTGCAATGCCACTGTTCTCCATTCCTTTTCCCGCCTTCGACCCGGTGCTGGTGCATATCGGACCCTTCGCCATCCGCTGGTACGCGCTTGCCTATATCGTCGGCATCCTGCTCGGCTGGGTCTATGCACGCGCCCTGATCCGCTCCGAGCGATTGTGGGGCGGCCCGGCGCCGCTAACGCTCGTCGATTTCGACGATTTCGTGTTGTGGGTGACGCTCGGCATCATTCTCGGCGGCCGCATCGGCTACGTGCTGTTCTACAATTTGCCGTATTTCGCCGAAAATCCGCTGCAGATCGTCCAACTCTGGCACGGCGGCATGTCGTTCCACGGCGGCTTCACCGGCTGCGTGGTTGCCGTCGTGCTGTTCGCGCATAAGCGCGGCATTCCGTTTCTCTCGCTGGGCGATATCACCTGCGCGGTCGGACCGATCGGCCTGTTCCTCGGCCGCATCGCCAATTTCATCAACGGCGAATTGTGGGGCCGCACCACCGACGTGCCCTGGGGCATGGTGTTCTGCAATTCCATGATCGAGGCCGCCAATGCCGGCAAATGCCCGGCCGGTTTGCTGCCGCGCCATCCAAGCCAATTGTACGAAGCGACGCTCGAGGGCCTGGTGCTGCTCGCCGTGCTTTGGCTGCTGATGCGCGCCGGCGCGTTGAAGCGGCCGGGTCTGATCGTCGGCTGCTTCGCCTGTTTCTACGCCGTCGCACGCTCGACCTGCGAATTCTTCCGCGAACCGGACCAGCAGCTGGGCTTTTTGTGGGGCGGCGCGACCATGGGCCAATTGCTGTCGATCCCCCTGTTTATCGCCGGGCTTGCTTTCATCTATTACGCGGTCAAGCATCCGCCGCTGCAGACCAAGCCATGAGCGACGTTCCGCCCCTGCAAGCTGAAATCCTCCGCCGTATCGCGGCGGCCGGCCCGATGCCGGTCGGCGAATACATGACGCTGTGTCTCGCCGATCCCGTGCACGGCTATTACACGACGCGCGATCCGTTCGGCGCCCGCGGCGACTTCATCACCGCCCCGGAAATCAGCCAGATGTTCGGCGAAATGATCGGCTTGTGGATGGCGGCGGTGTGGCGGCAGATGGGCGCGCCGGAAAACGTCCGCCTTATCGAGCTCGGCCCCGGCCGCGGCACCATGATGAAAGATGCGCTGCGTGCCGCCAAAGTGATGCCGGGCTTCCGCGAAGCCGTGGTGGTACATCTGGTCGAAATCAGCCCGGCTCTGGAAGCTACCCAGCAGCGCGCGCTGGAGCCGCTGGGTATCCCGCTCTATTGGCACCGCACGCTGGCCGACGTTCCGCGCGGCGCGGCTATCATTGTCGCCAACGAGTTCTTCGATGCCCTGCCGGTCTGCCAGGCGGTGAAGACCGAGGAAGGCTGGTACGAGCGGCTGATCGACGTCGACGCCACCGGCCAGCTCGCCTTCACCATCGCGCCCGAACCGCTGCCGCATTTCGGCCTGCTGCTGGCTCCGGCGGTGCGCAACGCGCCGGACGGATCGATCTTCGAATGGCGCACCGACACGCTGGGGATGGAGCTTGGCGCGCGGCTCGCGCGCGACGGCGGCGCGGCGCTGGTGATCGACTACGGCCATGCCGAAAGCGCCGCCGGCGAGACCTTGCAGGCCGTCGGCAAGCACGTCTACGCCAATCCGCTCGCCTCCCCCGGCAACGTCGACCTCACCGCGCATCTCGACTTCCAGGCGCTCGCAGGCGCGGTGGAAGCCATGGGTGCGATCGCTTTCGGCCCGGTCACGCAATCGCAGTTCCTGCGCCGCCTCGGCATCGTCACCCGCGCCGCCAAGCTCAAGGCCGGCGCTGCGGACGGCGCCGCGATCGATAGCGCGCTCAGGCGCCTGATCAGCGAAGGCCAAGCCGGCATGGGCGCGCTGTTCAAGGCCGCCGCTTTCGCGCACCCCAAGCTCGGCGTGCCGCCGGGGTTCGAGAGCTAGCCGATGCTGCAAGCCGCCGCGCTGAATAAACTTGCCCGCGTCCGCCACGCCTTCTTCACCCGTGCCGGCGGCGTTTCACAAGGCGTCTATGCCTCGCTCAACGGCGGCGTCGGCTCGAGCGACGCGCCGGACAAGGTCGCGGAAAACCGCGCGCGCATGGCGGCGGCTTTGGGCGTTGCGCCGGAGCGCTTCCTCACTGCCTATCAGATCCATTCGCCCGACGTCGTGGTCGCCGACGAACCGTGGACGCATCAGAACCGTCCGCGCGCGGACGCCATCGTCACGCGCAAACCCAAGCTTGCCGTCGGCGTGTCGACCGCCGACTGTGGACCGCTGTTGTTCGCAGACAGCGAGGCCGGCGTGATCGGCGCTGCCCACGCCGGCTGGCGCGGCGCGCTCACCGGCGTCGTCGAAGCGACCATCGCCGCTATGGAGAAACTCGGCGCCAAGCGCACTGACATCACAGCAGCGCTCGGCCCCGCCATTCGGCAGCCGAACTACGAGGTCGGGCCGGAATTTATCGCACGCTTTGTTGCGGCCGATCCGAATAACGAGCGTTTCTTCGCGCCATCCGAGCGCGCCGGCCACGCCATGTTCGATCTCGGCGGCTACATCGCCGACCGGGTCAAGCGCGCCGGCGTCGCCACATTCGAAGACCTCGCGCTGTGCAACTACGCAGAACCCGAGCGCTTCTTCAGCTACCGCCGCACGACGAAGCTCGGCGAACCCGACTACGGCCGGCACATCAACGCCATCGCCCTCGTCGAATAGGCCGCGCGACTGGACTCGGAGGCGTCGCAACCGCTACGCTGCGCCGCGGTCAAAAACCCGAGACGAGGAGAATACGACCGCGGGCAGAGGCGTCGATGCAGTGGTGTTGGGGCGGGCGCGCGTGGCGCGTTGCGCGGCAAATGTTGCGGTCAGGCGTGCTGACGTCCGCACTCTGTGCGTCGGCTCTCGCCGGCTGCAATCTTGACGACCACCCTACCGCAGTGAACGGGCAGCCGCGCGGCGCTACCGTCGCCTTCGAATCCATCGACGGCTTGCCACCCGGCCAATTCCAGGAACTGGTGCAGGCCCTCAACAACGAAGCGCAAGCCCGGCGGCTGGCGGTGATGTCGCGCGAAAGCCCCTCGGCCTATCGCGTGCGCGGCTATCTCGCCGCCACCGTGGTCAAGCGGAAAACCACGATCTCCTGGGTGTGGGATGTCTTTGACGGCGGTGGGCGCCGCGCGCTGCGTATCGCCGGCGAGGAAACCGTCAACGGCCGTCATCGCGACGCCTGGTCGGCAGCCGACGACGCCATGCTGCGGCGGATCGCCAGCAGCAGCATGGACCAGCTCGCCGCCTTTCTCACCTCGCCCGAAGTCGCGCCGGGCACGCCGGACGGCGGGCCGCGCATGGCGTTGGCCGCAGCGCGCGAATCTTCGCCGGAGGCGGCCGGGATCTTCCGTATCTTCCGGCCCAACGCCGACCCGACCCCCATCAACGACGGCGACATGTCCGCCCGCGAGGCGGCGACCAGGCTCGCGGCAAGCCCCTGATTCCAACGGCCTGTTCACCTTGTTCAAAAGGCCTCGGGACAACGATTTGGACTCGTATTGCGAGGGCGTTCCCGCCTTGTTATGACCTGCGCGCCTTGGCGCAGGCGGACCCGCACGGTCGCGCGCGTCACAGCGCCGGGTAGAGAAGGATTTGCGGATGGCGGGCAAGAACGGAGCGATCAAGCTCGTCGCCGGCAATTCGAATCCTGCCCTGGCGCAGGCGATCGCCGAATATCTCAAGACCCCGTTGACCAAGGCGGTGGTGCGGCGCTTCGCCGACATGGAGGTATTCGTCGAAATCCAGGAAAACGTCCGCGGCACCGACGTTTTCGTCATCCAGTCGACGTCGTTTCCCGCCAACGACCACCTGATGGAATTGCTGATCATCACCGACGCGTTACGCCGTTCGTCGGCGCGCCGCATCACCGCGGTGATCCCCTATTTCGGCTACGCCCGGCAGGACCGCAAACCGGGGCCCCGGACGCCGATCTCGGCCAAGCTGGTCGCCAACCTGATCACGCGCGCCGGCGCCGACCGGGTGATGACGCTCGACCTGCATGCCGGGCAGATCCAGGGCTTCTTCGACATTCCGACCGACAACCTCTACGCCTCGCCGGTGATGGTGCGCGACATTCGCGAGCGCTTTCAGCTCGACAATGTCATGGTGGTTTCGCCCGACGTCGGCGGCGTGGTGCGCGCGCGCGGGCTTGCCAAACGCATCAACGCGCCGCTCGCCATTATCGACAAGCGGCGCGAGCGCGCCGGCGAATCCGAAGTGATGAACGTCATCGGCGACGTCGCCGGCTACACCTGCGTGCTGGTGGACGACATCGTCGACTCCGGCGGCACGCTGGTGAACGCAGCCGACGCTCTGCTCGATCAGGGTGCCAGGGCGGTCTACGCCTACATCAGCCATGGCGTGCTGTCGGGCGGCGCGGTGGCGCGCATCGCCAAGTCGCGGCTCAAGGAACTGGTGATTACCGACTCGATTCAGCCGACCAAGGAAGTGCTCGCCTCCGGCAATATCCGCGTGCTGCCGATCTCGACCCTCATCGGCGAAGCGATCGGTCGCACCGCGACCGAAGAGTCGGTGTCCAGTCTGTTCGACTGAGCGCCGCCGAGAACAAAACGGAATCGGCTGGCGAACGGATTCCGGCCGGTCAAGTTATCCACCGAAAGATTCACGGCGAGGCCGCATTCGTTGTGGAGAGTCATTTCCGCGCGGTTGCCTATGACAGGCAAATCACGGCCCATTGAGCATCGATGATGCCTCTGGCGGCCTGAATCGCTCAGGTTATAGTCGGTTGACCGAGTGATTCGCTGCCGCCGTCAAGGCGTCCCCGTACCCCTGCGTCACAACTTCATCGGCAGTTGCCGCGCGTGACTTGCGTGCGTTCCCTGAACGATTCGGCAAAGCGGAGACGTCATGCCCCAGATCGCCCACGCGCACGAACCCGGGATCAATCCGCTCGACGTTGTGGAGCGCCTGGCGGCGGGCAACGACTGGTCATTCGAGCGCGCCAGCGACGACGAGATCACAATCCTGGTCACCGGCAAATGGACCGACTACCAGGTTTCCTACACCTGGATGGGCGACATCGAGGCGCTGCACCTGGCCTGCGCCTTCGACTTGCGCATTCCCGAGCGCCGCCGCGCCGAAGTGCAGGCGCTGGTTTCGCTGATCAACGAGCGGCTCTGGGTCGGCCATTTCGACCTGTGGATCACCGAGGGCATGTTGATGTTCCGCCACGCACTGGTGCTGCCAGGCGGCGTGCCGGCATCCGGCAAGCAATGCGAGGCGCTGCTCGGCAGCGCGCTCGACGCCTGCGAACGCTATTTCACCGCCTTCCAGTTCGTAGTCTGGGCCGGCAAGGCTGCGCGGGAAGCGCTGGATGCGGCGATGTTCGAGACCTCGGGCGAGGCGTGATCGCTGTCAGGGCCGGGCGCGGCGATGAATTTGCCGCTATGATCGCGGCATGAAGAAACCTTCAGCGCAACAACCGCTCGCCAAATTCGCCGGCAGCCTCGTTCTCGTCGGCGCCGGCAAAATGGGCAGCGCCATGCTCGACGGCTGGATCGCGCGCGGCCTGTCGCCGAAGCGTATGATGGTGATCGAGCCGCAGCCGGGCAAAGCCGTCAAGGCGCTGGCGCAGCGCGGGCTTGCGCTCAATCCGAAGGACAAAGCCACCGCCGCCACGGCCGTCGTTATAGCGGTCAAACCGCAGACCGCGCCGGAAGCGGTGCCGCCGCTCAAGCCTTACGTCGGCAAAAGCACGCTGGTGCTGTCGATCATGGCCGGGCGCACCGTCGGCTTTCTGGAGAAAACATTGCCCGGCGCGGCGATCGTGCGCGCCATGCCGAACACGCCGGCTGCGATCGGCCGCGGTATCACCGTGGCTTGTCCCAACCGCAAGGTTTCGGCGCGTCAGCGCAAGCTCGCGACCGACCTGCTCGCCGCCACCGGTAAGGTCGAATGGACGAGCGACGAGGCGTTGATGGACGCGGTCACCGCCGTCTCCGGCTCCGGCCCCGCGTATGTGTTCCTGCTGGCGGAAGCGATGACCAAGGCGGGTATCGCCGCCGGATTGCCGGCCGAACTCGCCGCCGCGCTGGCGCGCGAAACCGTCGCCGGGTCCGGCGAACTGCTGCACCGCTCGCCGCTCGCCGCCGCCATCTTGCGCCAGAACGTTACCTCGCCGGGCGGCACCACCGCCGCCGCGCTCGAGGTGCTGATGGGACCGGGCGGCTTCGATGAGCTTTTGACCAAGGCGATTGCCGCCGCCACGCGGCGCGGGCGGGAGTTGGCCGGCTGACGCCACGGAACTTGCCCTAGAACCGGCGGGTTTGCAGTCCTAGATTAAGAGTAACCACATAGCCCGCAGGAGGCCGCCATGGCCCGCAAATCGAAAAAGCAGCGCCGCGTCCAGGCCGCCGCGCCACGCGGCGACACCGACCGCGACAAGGCCGTCGACGCGCTGATGGCATTGCTCGCCGAACATTCTTTCGATGACATCGGCATGGCCGAAATCGCCGGCCGCGCCGGGCTCAAGCTGTCCGCGCTGCGTGCCGAATTCGGCTCGCCGCTGGCCATCGTCGCCGCCCACATGAAGGACGTCGACCGCGCGGTGCTCGCCGGCGGTTCCGCCGATATGGCGGAGGAGCCGCCGCGCGAACGTCTGTTCGATGTGCTGATGCGGCGGCTGGAAGCGTTGGCTCCCTACAAAGAAGCTGTGCGCTCATTGCTGCGTTCGGCGCGACGCAGCCCCGGCCTGGCGCTGGCGCTCAACGCCATGGCGGTGCGCTCGCAGGCGTGGATGCTGGAGGCCGCCGGCATCGGGGCGCACGGGCCGCGCGGTGCGCTGCGCGCGCAAGGCGCGGCGCTGATGTTCGCCCGCGTGCTCCGCGTCTGGCTCGACGACGATGAGCCGGGCATGGACCGCACCATGGCCGTGCTCGACCGCGGTCTTGCCAGCGCCGAGCGCTGGGACGGCTTCGTCGGCGATCTTTGCGCGATCCCCTGCGCCATCCGTGGCCGGCGGCGGCGGCATCGCGACAAGGAAGAGGCCGAGGCGGCTTAGGGCGTAAGCCAATTCTGGCGCAGAGCGTCTGCGTCGCCGTCGAAGGTGTTGCAATCGCAATTGCCAACGCCGGGGACCGAATGCTGAGCCGGACCGCTGTCACCGTCGCTGTATTGCCACAACCAAAATTTCGACCAGGTCGCGTGTAGTTTCGGCGCATCCGCATATTGTGCCCACCACACACGGTATTTCGCCAAATCAGGATCGGCAGCCGCACCCACCTCCTGTTTCATATAAGAACCGCCAGTGTAGATTCTTGGCCGCTGGCCAGTACGCTTCTCCACCGCCGTCAGGAAAGCCTTGGCCTGATCAAGCGACATCGAGTTGTCCGGCTCAGGCTCATTCTTCTCGAAATCGAGCACCAGCACGAAGCTTTTGTCCGGATTTGTCGTCTTGAGAAAATGGTCGACTTGCTTGTCCACGTCGTCGCCGGTGCCGAAATGATAGGCGCCCCATAACAGATTGGCGTTCAGCGCTGGTTGCTTACGCGGTGCATACATTTTGTCGACAAAGCCCGTACCTTGCGTCGCCTTATGGATCACTCCGGTCACGCCGGCAGCGCGCACGCGGCTGAAATCTACTGTGTCGTTATGATGCGAAAGATCGATCACCATGGCGTTTGGCATGGGTGTCTCCCCCGGTTGTGCTGGAGCAACATACTACCGGAATGGAAGCGCTCGCGCTATACGGGCACGCGCACCGTCGCCCGCAGGCCGCCCTGAGGACTGTCGCCCAGCGTGATGTCGCCGCCGTGCGAGCGCGCGATATCGCGTGCGATGGCGAGTCCCAAGCCGGTGCCGCCCTCGTCTTGATTGCGCGCGTCGTCCAGCCGCAGGAAGGGTTTGAATACCTCCTCGCGCATCTCCGGGGCGATGCCCGGCCCGTCGTCGTCCACCGTCACACTGAGATAGCGGTGATCACGATAGCCGGTGATCGAAATCGACGGCGCATAGCGCGCGGCGTTCGACACCAGATTGCCGAGGCAACGCTTGAACGCCGCCGGCCGCACGGTGACGGTCGGCTGGCCGTGAAACGACACAGTCGCGTTGTGGCCGTTGCGCTCGGCGTCGTCCTTGAGCTCCTCGAGCAGCGCTGCCACGTCGGTCGGCGCCGCGCTTTCGCCGAGATCGCCGCGGGCGAAGGCGAGATAGGCCTCGAGCATACGCGCCATCTCGTCGATGTCCTTGTGCATCGCCTCGGTTTCCGGCGTCTTCTTTTTGATCAGCGCCAGCTCCAGCTTGAAGCGCGTCAGCACCGTGCGCAGATCGTGCGAGACGCCGGCGAGCATCGCCGTGCGTTGCTCGATGGCGCGTTCGACGCGGCCTTTCATCTCGATGAAGGCGGCGGCCGCGCGCCGCACCTCGCGCGCGCCGCGCGGGCGGAAATTCGGCGCGTCGCGGCCCTTGCCGAAGCTTTCCGCGGCGTCGGCGAGCCGCAGAATCGGCTTGATCTGGTTGCGCAGGAAGATAATGGCGACGCCGATCAGCACCAGCGACGTGCCGACCATCCACAGCAGGAAGATTTCCGAATTCGATGCGTAGGCCGCGCTGCGCCGCGCGAAAATGCGCATCACCGTATCGTCGAGCTGCACGCGAATCTCGACCAGCGCCGATTTACCGACCGTATCAATCCAAAACGGACGGCCGATCTGCTTGCGCAACTCTTCCGACAACGTCGAATCGAGCAGCGAGAAGAACGGCTTCGGGCCCGGCGGCGGCATGTCGCTCAGCGGCAGGAAATCGACCACTAGGCCAAGCCGGTCTTGCGCGATCTTGCGGATGTGCTGCTTGTCGGCGTCCTGCGGATAGCCCTTGTATACATCGATCAATGCGGCGATGTCGGCCACCACACCGGCCGACAGGCGCTGCGTCACCACGTTCCAGTGCCGCTCCATGAACACGAAAGCGATCACCGATTGCAGGATCACCATCGGCAGGATGATGATCAGCAGAGCGCGCGCATAGAGGCCTTTCGGCATCACGCTGTTGAGCCAGCGGCTCATCCGCCGCCATGCATCGGGGATACGCCCGAGCACAGCATGAATACGGCGTATCGGCGGGATCGAATCGTACCAGCGCCACGCCTCCACCAGCCGCTCGAGAGCGCTGCGGATGGTGCGGATGCCGGTATCGATGCTGGTCATGTGGAGATCACCAGCCGGTAGCCGATGCCGCGCACGGTCTGGATGAACAGCGGATTGGCCGGATCGCGTTCGATCTTGCGGCGCA
>Ga0335082_10010618_pt1 | contig 9997 bp, 12 predicted proteins | sample Lox_Sample_41_FD_206718 | JGI IMG/M metagenome (GOLD analysis project Ga0335082, IMG submission 206718) | Soil microbial communities from Loxahatchee National Wildlife Refuge, Florida, United States - Lox_Sample_4.1 | ecosystem: Environmental > Terrestrial > Soil > Wetlands | place: USA: Florida...
CGTTGATGTGCTTTCCTTTGGCGGGACGAAGAATGGCATTATGGGCGGCGAGGCCGTGGTGTTCTTCAACCGCGCGCTGAGCGCCGACTTCCTCTATCTGCGCAAGCAAGGAATGCAATTGGCGTCAAAGATGCGCTTCATTGCCGTTCAGTTTGAAGCCCTGCTCCGCAACGAACTTTGGAAGCGCAGCGCAGAACAGGCGAATCACATGGCCAAATTCCTCGAGGCCGAGCTACGCAGGATCCCACAAGTGCGGATTGCATGGCCGGTAGAAGCCAACGGAGTGTTTGCCCAAATCCCGAAGCCTGCAATCGAAAAGATCAAAGAAACCTACTTCTTTTATCCGTGGATTGAGGACGAGTGCATCGTCCGCTGGATGTGCTCGTTCGACACGACGGAAGAGGATGTGAACGAGTTCACGAAGTTCGTCGCGGAAGCGGTTACATCGTAGGCGCGCATCCTCCTGGGCTATTGCTTTTTGCCCGGCCTTTGACTACATTGACCCCAACCCAGCCGCAGTGGCGCACTCCGGCCGGTCGGTCCCAGGAGACAGCATGATCAGGAAGTGGTTCGGCATAACCTCACTCCTTCTCATCGCCACGACATTCCTCGCCTTGTCCAGTTGTGCCCGCAACCAGCACCTGGTGTCGATCGCCATTCAGCCCGGCAATGGGACGTTCGCCGCCGTCGATCCATCGGCGTTCTTCCAATACAAGGCCTACGGCACCTACATTCACCCTCCCAAGACTGTAGACATTACAAATCAGGTGACGTGGCAGACCGATAATCCGCAGGTGGCGCAGATTACCGCCGCCGGGGTGGTCTCACCGAATACGAACTGTGGCGTGGCGCAGATCTTCGCCACCATGCATGACAGCCCCAACGACATCGTCAGCAACCTGGTTACCATCACCGTAGACGGCCCGGCCAGTCTTGGTTGTCCGCAGGGCGGCGCCACCAACAATCTCTCCGTCGATATCACCGCGGGCGCTGTGGATGGATCGGTCATCAGCTCTCCCGCGGGCATCAACTGCGGCGGCACCTGCTCGGCGGCATTCGCCACGGGCACAAGCGTTGCGCTGACCGCGACGCCCAACGCGGGCAAGAGCTTTAATGGCTGGGCTTCTGGCTGTACATCGATTACGGGGAGCGGGGCAACATGTAACGTCACGTTGAATGGAGACGTCACCGTTACTGGTTCCTTCAACTGACCCGCCGGCGATCTCGCCTACTCGGTCTCGCCCAGCAGCTTGCTCAGAGTAGTTTTGTGCTTCTCTGGTTTCTTGGTTTTCTCGATCACAATCTTTTCCACTGGAGGCGCGCCCACGCGCTCACGGGCCAGTTCTTTCACCGCGGTGACAGCGCGGAAGCGTTTTACTTTCTTCTTTCGGGCCATGAGGTTGTGGCGGCTCGTTCGATTCTAACGGACAATCGAGTTCACTACACAGGACACGTAGGAACACGGAAGAACTGTGCAAATGTGCAATAATTCACTTCTGATGATCGAGCGCCGCCAGACTGGCGCTCCGAGCCTATGGAAGAGCGCGATTTTTTTGATGAGAGGCAGGAGAAGAAACCGGCCTCGCTGAATTGTCCTCACTGCCATCAGTCCGCGGAATATGAAGTGACCTGGGTCGTTCGCACCAAGAAAAGGCAGCTTGCGGGACGAGCCGACGATCGCGACCGCGCGCGCTTCGCCAAGTTCCGTTCCTACATGGTGCGCAAAGACGACATGATGGCCTGCAAGAACATGCGCTGTCGCAAGCGCTTTGAACTTACTGGACAGTCGACCGTCATTATGGACTAGCCTCCTGAGCCTTTCGGATCAGTCGGGCTAGGGAGTGACGTTGGGTTCGTGCGCGAACTCCGGTGTCAGAACCCCCGGCAACCCTTCGAGTCCCGAGGATTGAGCTTCGCGCTGCGCGAATGTGATGAGTTCCTGCTCAACCTCGGCGGCGAGAGGATGCCGTTCGTAACTGGAGATCAGTTCCTCCACGCGATTCCGGGCGCGCTGCAGGATGTCTGGGCTGGTGCCATCCGGTGCCGGCAAGCCCCGGTCAATCACCGACGACGGGAAGTGTTGCTCCTTTCGGAACAGCGCGCGAGTGTCTTTCAACTTCAGGAAGTCGCCGTGCAGCCCGGTCTGCGCAAACACGTCGACTGCCAAAGAGCCCCCACGCGGTTGAATGCCCTCGATCAGCCGCTGCGCCGACGCAATCGCCTCGGCGTCGATCACGAGTTTTTCGATACTGTGACACGCCAGAAAATCGAGCATGCCCGCGCCGGAGATCATATTGATGCCCGCCAATGCTCCGAGCACGCAAGACATCCCGCTTTCCATCTCAACCTGTGCGTCGATCACTCGACCGTCACCCGCGACCAGATAGGCGTGCGTCGGCAGCCCCAGATATTTTCCAACTTGTGAACACGCCACATCGAGCATGGCGGTTTCAATCGCACCCATCGGAGTCTTCCCAGTGCGCATGTCGAAGATCGCAGGAGCACCTCCCCAAACGATAGGGGCCCCGGGCTGGGCCAGCTGGTGAATAGCGATGCCGCTTAGGCACTCGGCGGCGTGCTGTACCACCGATCCAACCAGCGTAACGGGAGCGGTCGCGCCGGCCAGCGGCATGCTGACGATTTCAGCGGGAACTCCGGCGCGCGCCAGGTCCACCAGGTTCTGCGATGCGAACTCAGACCAGTTCAGCGGAGGGGATGGGCAGACATCGAAGATGGCGCGCGGATGCCGGCGCAGGGCCTCGCGGCTCCCGCTCTCAATGGCGAGTAGATCGATCAGCGTGTGCAAACTGGAAGCGGAAAAGGCTCCCGTGACGACAGGCTTCTCCGAATACCAGAGGACTAACAACAGGCGGTACCAGTCGCCAATTTCCTGCGGCACGTCGTTGCAAACCATCGCGGTGGACTGGGCTGCGAACTGCGGCAGCATCTCGGCGACCTGCACCATCCGCACCAGATCAGCCGACGTCGCCGGGCGCGGCTGTTGCGTTTCCGGATCGAGAATATTCAGACACGACGAGCCCGGGTCGAAGTGCACGGCCTCTCCGCCATAGTGGACGGCAGGCTTGCCGAGGCGGTCGTAAAGACAGAAACCGCGCGGCGCGAGGTCGAGCAGACGCCGCGCAAGAACTTCGGGAATGTGCGCCACGCCATCTTTCACGGTGATTCCGGCGGCGCGAAGCAATTCCTCGACGTAGGGAGCGACACGCACGCCCGGGTCTTCGATGAGCTGAAAAGCCTCTTCGAGAATGCATTCGATCAGCTCGGAGTCGAGAAGTTCGATCTTCGGTCGCATGGTTGTCGCCGTTCTCTTCGTTAGACCTGGCTTGCTACGGCTCTACGACACACTTTGCAGCTTTTGTTGCATCAGTTCCTGCGCTAACGCTACCGCGCTCATGGCATCTTTGGCATAGCCGTCGGCGCCGATTTCTTCGGCCCAACGCCGCGTCACGGGAGCGCCCCCCACCATGATCTTCACTTGCGCGCGCAACCCCTCTTTTTCCAGGGCTTCAACAACCGTCTTCTGATTGCGCATGGTCGTAGTCAGCAGCGCCGAGACGCCCACGATGTCTGCCTTTACTTCGCGCACCTTGGCTGCGAATTTGTCTCCTGCGACATCGACGCCGAGATCATGGACCTGGAATCCGTGTGCGGTCAGCAGCGTGCCGACCAGAATCTTGCCGATCTCGTGGATATCGCCTTTGGTTGTGCCCAGCACCACGACTCCTGCTGTAGGACGCTCAGTGCCAAGCTTGCGCAGTTCGGGATCAAGCACGGCCATCGCCGCTCGCATCGCTTCGGCGGAAGCCATCATGTCGGGAAGAAACATCTGGCCGCGGGCGAACTGCTCACCAACGTCGTGCATGCCAGGGACGTAACCGTTATTAATAGCGTCGATCGGCGCTACTCCTGCAGCGACGGCCCGCTGCGCCAGCGTTGACGCGGTGTCGGGCGCGCCGTCGATAATGCTCTGCCGCATGGCGGAGAGGGTGTCGTTGGGCATATATGGTCTCTCGTCATGCTGCCGTGGGGCAGTGGCGGCAGTCTGTGATTGGGATCACAAGACGATGGCGCACACCTGTTCTGCCCGCTTGGAGTCTGCGGGGATCGGTGGGATCATTGAATCCATTTGCATGGAACGGATCACGGAATCCCGTTATGAGGGACGGATTATTCGTATGTTGATGGCGAGACAATCGGATTGACTTCGGGCAGAGGCTACTTGGAACAGTAAATCGGGTTCAATTGCTAGGGCGATGTTTCCTCCAGCGCGCTCTCCTCATTTATACTTACAGGTTTCCTCACAGCTACCCAAAGCTATAAGGGTAAGGAGTCATTCGCTTGAAAATCCTGGTTTGCATGAAGCAGGTGCCGCAGAAGGATGCGCCCCTGAAGCTCAACGAATCTGGCACGTGGATCCGTGAGGATGTTTCCTACGAGGTCAACGAGCCGGATGCTTACGCGCTGGAAGAGGCGCTCCGGCAGCGCGAGAAGCACAAGGGAGAAGTCGTCGTGATCACCAGCGGCCCGGCGCGGGCGCAGCAGGTGCTGCGCGAGGCGCTGGCCAAGGGTGCCGATCGCGCGATCCATCTCGAAGACGACAAGTTCGTTGGGCTTGATGCCTTCAATACCGCCAAAGCATTCGCGGCTGCGATCAAAGACGAGCAGTTCGATCTCATCTTCACCGGTCTGCAGTCCGACGACTACGGATACGCCCAGACCGGAGTGATTCTGGCAGAGCTTCTGGGATGGCCGCACGCCACCATCATCATGCAGATTGAAAAGACCGACTCCGGGATTCGCGTCAAGCGCGAACTCGAAGCCGGGTACTTCCAGTTCGTCGATATGCCGACGCCGGCGGTGCTGACGATTCAGTCAGGCATCAACAAGCTGCGCTATGCGACCCTGATCGGAATCAAGCAGGCGAAGAACAAGCCGCTGCGGAAAGTGGCGCTGGCCGAGGTGCAGGCAGCGGTCGGCGAGAATTTGCAGAAAATTGAGAAGCTGTACATTCCGCAGAAGACGAAAAAGACCGAGCACATCGAAGGCGCTCCAGGGGAAATCGCAAAGAAGCTGGTCGACAAGCTGCGGAACGAGTTAAGAGTGCTGTAGGAGTGAGACTTTATTTGTGGACTGCCGCCATCGGCGGTCCGCCGAGCGAAGCTCGCCAACGTTCGTTGAAAGCCAGGAGCTAGCAGCTAAGAGCTGACTTTATGTCCGACACCATCCTCGTCGTCGTTGAACAGCGTGAAGGCAAGTTGAATCGCGTTTCGTGGGAAACCATTACCGCCGGGCAGGCCATCTCCGCGGCCACCGGTTGGACTTTGGAAGCCGCCGTCGTCGGCGCTGCGTCCGTTGCCGGTGAAGTGGCCGCGAAGAAAGTCGCGAAAGTCTATGCGATCGAATCGCCGAAACTCGAGCCCTACACACCCGATGCATTCGCTGCTGCCCTGAGGCAGTTTCTGACCGGCCATCCGACGAAGCTTGTGCTGATGCCGCATACCTACCAGGTACGGGATTTCGTGCCCAAGCTGGCGACCGCCATGGCACGCACAGTCGTTAGTGATTGCATCGGATTCAAGCACGAGGGCGGCAAACTGGTCTTCACGCGGCAAATGTTTCAGGGCAAGCTCGCGGCCGATGTCAGCTTCACCAGCGACGCTCCCTGGTTCGTGACTTTCCAGAACGGCGCGTTTCGCGGTGACAAAGCCGAGGCAGGCGCGAGCGCGGCCCCGGTGGAAACCGTTAGTGTCGACATCGCTGACGGCGTCGTCCGTAACCAGCCGCAGGAAGTTTTCAAAGAAGCCAAGCAGGCTGTCGACCTGACGCAGGCGGAAATCATCGTTGCCGTTGGCCGCGGTATCAAAGAGCAGAAGAATATCGAGATCGCCAAGCAGCTTGCCGAAGCGCTTGGCGGAGACCTTGCGGCCTCGCGTCCGATTTGCGATTCGGGATGGCTCCCGATGGACCGCCAGATCGGGTCTTCGGGACAGACGGTCGCCCCGAAGTTGTATCTTGCGCTAGGCATCAGTGGTGCGATTCAGCACATCGTCGGGATGAAGGGCTCACGGGCAATCATCGCCGTGAACAAGGATTCCGAGGCGCCGATTTTCGAAATTGCCGATTATGCGGTGGTCGGGAACCTGTTCGACATCGTTCCGCCACTGATTGAGGAAGTGAAAAAGGCGAGGGCTGGAGGATAGCTGCCGGGAGGTGCCGATGGCTGAGTCTGCGTCAGTGCCAAGATACATTGCAGTCAGCTTCCTCAGCGGTTTGCTTTTCGTACTCATGGATGGATTGATCCACGCGAATCCATTCGCCCGTAGCTTGTTCGAAGTTTATCGGCCGCTCACCAGGAATTCAGTGAATGCTCCCGTTGGAGTTGCCATTGATCTTGCGTATGGCTTCGTGTTGACAGGTTTTTTTCTTGTGCTCATCAGCAGCCTTCCGGGTGAGTCGGCTCTAGTTCGAGGCATCAGTTTTGGGATTCTGATATGGTTTTTTCGCGTCGTGATGGGGGTCGTCGGAGAGTGGATGATGTTTGCCGTCCCTCTCAAAGTGCACCTTTACAGGCTTTTCTCTGGTTTGGGCGAAATGCTGGTGCTGGGCATGTTCATCGCCGTCGCATTCCGGGGACGAGAGTAGCGCACGTAACATGCTGATCTTCCGTAAACAAATCGAAGGCGTTGAACGCCCGCAAATGCCGGCGGATGTTGTCATCGTTGGTGGTGGGCCGGCTGGCATGGCTTGCGCCCTGCGCCTCGCGCAACTGATCGACGCGCATAACGCTGCCCATCCCGACGCTCCGCTCAGCAAAGAGAACATCTACGTCCTCGAAAAGGCCCGCGAGATTGGGCAGCACTGCCTGTCTGGCGCGCTGCTTGATCCCCGGTCGATGCGCGAACTGCTCCCTGATTTCGAAAAAGAAGCTCCGCTCGACGCCGCAGTTGTTAAAGAAGCCGTGTACTTCTTTACCGAGAAATCGAAATTAAAATTTCCCATCACGCCGCCGTTCCTGCGCGACCACGGCAACTACGTCATCTCGCTGAACAAGTTCGTGAAGTGGCTGGGCAGCAAGGTGGAAGAAACAGGCATCACGATCTTCACCGGGTTCGCCGGCTCAGAACTTCTCTTCGACGGCGACCGCGTCACCGGAGTTCGCACCGACGATAAGGGCGTCGACAAAGAAGGCCAGCAGAAATCCAACTTCGAGCCAGGCTACGATCTGCAGGCGAAAGTCGTCATACTCGCCGAGGGCCCGCGCGGATCGCTGACCAAGCAACTCATCCAGAAATACGATCTTGCGAAGAACGCTAATCCGCAAACTTACGGCGTTGGCGTGAAAGAGCTGTGGGAAGTGCCGTCCGGCCGCATCGCTCCGGGTGAAGTGATCTACACGATGGGCTGGCCGCTCACCACGCACGAATACGGCGGCGCGTGGATTTATGGGTCGAAAGACAATGTAGTCTCTCTCGGATTCGTGACCGGGCTCGACTATGCCGACCCGCGTCTCGATCCGCAGCGCGTGCTGCAGGAATTCAAAAAACACCCCTTCGTCGCCAAACTGCTCGAAGGCGGCAAGATGATCCGATACGGCGCGAAGACCATGCCGTATGGCGGATGGTGGGCGATCCCTCCCGTCGCGGGCAACGGTTGGATGATCCTCGGCGATTCTGCTGGCTTCCTGAACTCTGCGCGCCTCAAGGGAATTCATCTAGCGATCAAGAGCGGCATGCTGGCTGCCGAGACTGCATTTGAGGCGCTGAAGAAAGACGACTCGTCAGCAGCCGCGCTCGGCGAGTTCCAGAAGAAGGTCGACTCCAGCTGGATCAAAGAGGAACTTTGGCAGGTCCGCAATCTTCATCAGGGATTCGAGCACGGCATGTTTGCCGGCATGTTCCACACCGGGCTGCAGATGATCAGCGGAGGACGCGGCCTCCGCAACCGCTATCCCGCGCACGCTGGAAACGAGCGTATGCGGAAGCTTAGCCAACTGCCGGCAGACGGGGGCGCCGAAGCCCACATGCTAGGGCCTGCGAAAGGCGACGGCAAGCTCACGTTCGACAAGCTCACCGATCTATATCATTCCGGCACCAAGCATGAAGAAGACCAGCCCGCGCACCTCGTCATCCACGATACGAGTGTCTGCAACACACGCTGCGTGAAGGAATATGGCAGCCCGTGCCAGAATTTCTGTCCGGCGAACGTCTACGAAATGGTCGACGACGCAAGCCAGCCGAACGGCAAGCGCATCAGCCTGAATCCGTCAAATTGCGTGCACTGCAAGACTTGCGACGTCGCCGACCCGTATCAGATCATCACCTGGGTTCCGCCCGAGGGCGGAGGCGGGCCGAATTACGACGGGATGTAAAACAAGTTCTCTGAAACGGATTTGCGCGGATTCACACGGATCGATCGCAAGCGCGCCTTCCGGTTCTCTACTGCAGATTTCGCTTTCCGTGAATCACGGCAGCGATAATGATTTCCTGCTCCTGCAAACGGTAGATGATGCGATAGCTGTAGACAATCAACTCCCGCACATTCTCGTCATCGAATTCCGGAACTTTGCGGCCTGCCCGCGGAAACTGCGCCAGCATCCTCGTCTGGTTCAGAATCTTCTTCACGACGTTGCTGGCGTAGGTCGGAGAGTCCGTGGCGATGTAGTCGGCAATCCCCTCAAGATCGTTGAGCGCGCGCCGGGACCAGCCTATTTGGTGAGCCATTTACCCAGGCGGGATTCTACTTCCTCTTGCGAGAGGGTGCCATTTGAGCGGGCATCTTCGAGGCCGCGGCGCACCTTATCGAGAACATACAAATGGTACTGGATGTCTTCGACCGAGCAGTCGTCGGGAAGCTTGTTGAGGAGCAATTCCACGTCTTGTTTGGCGTTGCTCATAACAAAATAAGCATAGCACTGTCTGGGGTACAATCCATCCGTCCCCGCTGAGCCGGACATAGACGAGACGAGCAGATGAGTTTCCCAGTCATGATAGAGAATGTCAACGGAGTATCGATGAAACTTGTACGACTTCTTGTCCTACTTTCACTTTCAATGGCAGCTGTCACCCAGCAACCTGCCCAGCTCGCTGCTCAGCAGGCCGCGCCCACTCTGGTTCCCACCCCCGGCATCCCAACCACCGGTTTCGCCGGCCTGGATGGCTACCGCGCCCGCCGCATCGCCGTCTTCACTGACGACTACGGGCAACTGGCCCGCTATCACGATGCCAACGCCACACTCGGCGCGCCCAAGCCCGGGGAGAATCGCGTCGTCTTCTTTGGCGATTCCATCACCGACATATGGCACCTTGACCAGTATTTTCCCGGCAAGCCTTACGTGAATCGCGGCATCGGCGGGCAGACCACGCCGCAGATGCTGGTGCGCTTCCGCCAGGATGTCATCGATCTGAAGCCGAAAGTCGTCGTGATTCTGGCCGGGACTAACGACATCGCGGGCAACACCGGCCCGATGCGTTTGGAGGACATCGAAGCCGACTATCAGTCACTGGAGGAGCTGGCCCGAGCGAACGGCATCAAGGTGGTCTATTCGTCCGTGCTGCCGATTCACAACTACACCGATAAATCGAAGGACTTCTTCGCCCAGCGCTCGCCCGACAAGATTCTCGCGCTCAACAAGTGGCTGAAAGACTACTGCACACTCCAGCGCGAGTGCACCTATCTGAACTACTTCGATTCGATGGTCGACGACAAAGGCCTGCTCAAGAAGGAACTTGCGGATGACGGCCTGCATCCCAACGATGCGGGATACAAGATTATGGTTCCACTGGCCGAAGCGGCGATCGCGAAGGCGATCCAGTAGAAGATCGGCACTCAGCATTCAGCAAATCGACTTTCATGCCCGAAGTTTGCTGCATCCTGAGCAGACTGTGCGCGTCTATAATCAAGAAAGAGTTTCCGACCGTCCCGGCCTGCGGGCATACCCAGGGCTGTGTCGGCGAGGGATGCGAATCCCGAGGGTGCT
>Ga0335082_10010619_pt1 | contig 9996 bp, 5 predicted proteins | sample Lox_Sample_41_FD_206718 | JGI IMG/M metagenome (GOLD analysis project Ga0335082, IMG submission 206718) | Soil microbial communities from Loxahatchee National Wildlife Refuge, Florida, United States - Lox_Sample_4.1 | ecosystem: Environmental > Terrestrial > Soil > Wetlands | place: USA: Florida...
AAAGCCGTGATATGCCCCGTTGGCGTCAGCGTACGCCCCTGAAATTGCTCCGTTGTCGGCGATGGAGTTGACAAAAGTTCCCTGCCCGCTGCCCGTGCCCGCGCCCGGAACATTGATATCGGTGCTGCGGCCGTGCGTATCGCGCAAGAATCCATGGTAAACGCCGTTCGCATCGGCATAAGTTCCAACAACATCGCCGTTCGGGACGATCCCTGACGGGTAAGTCCCATTGCTTGCGCCCGGAGGGTCGAACTCGACGATGTCTCCTTGTCGACTGCGAACAAAGCCGTGGAAGACGTTGGTCGAGTCAATGTAGTCGCCAGCGACCGTGCCTACTGGGTTTAGACAATCGTTCAAACAAGGCTCGGTCCCTTGTCCAGGGCCTGTGCCCCCTCCGGGCGCGTCGTATTCTGTGACCGTCCCATCAGCAGCGCGCACATAGCTGTGCCACACCTGGGTTCCCTGATGGCCATCGCCAGCGTTAACGTATGCTCCCGCTATTTCGCCCCTAGGATTGATACTCCAGCCGTACGTCCCCTGCCCGGCGCCAGTGCCGGCATCAGGAGCGTCGAATTTAGTGAAGCCCTGATGTGTGAGCAGGAACACGTGAAAGGCATTGTTCGAGTCAAGGGTTTGGCCAACGAGTTCCCCGGACGGGTTAATGCTGACAAAAGAGGTTCCTTGGAACGGTCCTTTGCCGGCGCCGGGCGCGTCGTACGAGGTGATCTTGCCACTGGGGGCGCGCAGGAAAGCGTGATAAACACCTCCTGCGTCTTGGTACCACCCGACGATCGTTCCCGAGGGGTTAATCTGGTAGACGGTTGTAAGTATCGAGCCCGGCGGATCGAACGTTACGATGGTGGGCTGGCGGGCGCTTGCACAGAGACAAAACGCCAGGATGCAAGTACAGAGTGCAAACGTCTGGAACAGCGTGGTGTGACGAGGCGATGCAGAGAGTTGGTTCATAGACTGCCTTCCTTTCTTTAAGGCCGGATCGACGTTGAAATCAGTATTGCTGCTTCGTGGAGTATGTCCGGAGCGACGAGGCAGGTCGATGCACGCGAGCTAACATCTACCTAATTTCTGGATGAGCGGCGCAAGCTGCCGTAGGGAAAGAGCTTGCGGGCAGGTTGTTAAGCCTAGCGAGGCGCGGCGCGCGTAATTCTGCCGCCGCTACGCGGCCAGGAGTCTTCTCTTGTAATTTTTCCCCGGTCTTGCGACCGGGGCTAACTTCGCAGCCGCTGCTACGCAGCTTGAATCTCTATCCAGTCAACTGTCTTGGCCTTGTGTGGTGACCGGTAGTACCATTGCGACCCAAGCACGTCTTCGCAATGGAGCAGACGAAGTCATCCCGCGCACGTTTCGGAATTTACGAGCTTGACCTACGCGTGGGCGAGTTGCACAGTGACGGCGAATCCGTTCTGCTGCCCGAGCAGGTCTTCCAGGTTCTGCACATCCTTGTCGAGCGCGGTGGCAACCTGGTTACACGCGATGAGCTGAAAAAAAAACTCTGGCCCAACGACACCGTGGTCGAGTTTGAACACGGAATCAATAACACCATCAAGAGGCTGCGGAAAGCGCTCGGCGACTCCGCCGATCAGCCGAAGTACATCGAGACCATCCCACGGCGCGGTTACCGCTTGATGATGCCGGTGGAATGGGTGAGCCCGGCGGAGGTTTCTTCCGCAGAAAAATCCTCCGCCGACTCGGGCGAAAGCTCGGGCTCAGATTCTGAAATTCTTCCCAAAGCCAAGCTCAAAGTCGGACGCCTCACAGGCAAAGTCGTCTCGCACTACCGCGTGCTGGAAGTCATCGGCGGCGGAGGCATGGGATTGGTGTACCGCGCCGAAGACCTGAAGCTGGGCCGGGCGGTGGCGCTGAAGTTTCTGCCGGAAGAGGTGGGCGACGATCCCAAGGCGCGCGGGCGCTTCGAGCGCGAAGCGCACGCGGTCTCGGCGCTGAATCACGCCAACATCTGCACGGTTTACGACTTCGACGAGCACGAAGGACATCCCTTCATCGCGATGGAGTTGCTGCAAGGCAAGACCCTGCGCGATCACATCGCCGATGGCCGCTTCCGGCTGACTCAGCCGGAAGGGCTGGAGGTCGCCATCCAGATTGCTTCAGGCCTCGAAGCTGCGCACGAGAAAGGAATCATCCACCGCGACATCAAGCCGGCGAACATCTTCATCACCGAGAAGAGTGTGGCGAAGATATTGGACTTTGGGGTGGCGAAGGTGCTCCAGCTTTCTGAGGGATCAGAAAATCCCCACCCGGCCAACAGCAGGCCGGATGGGGCACCCGGAAATGATCCTTTTCCGGCTGTCATCCTGAGCGAGGAGCGCAGCGACGAGTCGAAGGACCCCTATAACCCCGAAAATCTTGGCCAAGTAGAGGTCCCTCGACTCGCCGCCCAACCGCAGGGCGGCTCGCTCAGCATGACAGATCAAAATGGGGGAGCGGCGGCATCAGCAAAAGAAACCACCCTCACCCGCACCGGCATGAAGCTGGGCACGGCGGGATACATGTCGCCCGAGCAGATACGCGGCGAGCCGCTCGACGCGCGCACCGACATCTTCTCCTTTGGTCTCGTCCTCTACGAGATGGCCACCGGCGAGCGCGCCTTCACCGGCGAGACCGAAGCTATCGTGCACGATGCCATCCAGCACTGTGAGCCAAAACCGGTACGCGAAATCGCGCCAGAATGTTCACCGGGGTTGCAAGACATCATTCACAGGTGTTTGCGCAAAAGCCTCGATTCTCGATATCAAAGTGTGGCCGAGGCGCGGCTTGACTTGGAAAATGTGAGTGCTGCCCCGTCGGGGGGAAGGAAGCTCTTTCACTGGCGCAGACACTGGCTCGCAATCGCCGCAATCGCTACCGTCTGCGCGGCCGGCAGTTGGCTTTCCTGGCGGCTGACTCGAACGCCAAAGCTGAAGGCGGGAGCCACGATCATTCTGGCTCTCACAGACAACACCACCAATGATGCAGTACTCGATCAGGCGCTAGGAAATCCGTTGCGAGTGGAGTTCCAGCAGACCCCGTTCTTCAACGCGCTTGCTGACAATAAGCTGCGGGAGACTTTGAGGGCGTTGAAACAACCTGACGATTCACGGCTGACGCCCGATTTGGCCCGCAGGGTTTGTCTGCAAACCAATAGCGACGCAGTGGTGCAGAGCTCGATCAAGGACGCTGGCAATCGGTACGTCATCGAGTTGAAAGGAGTGCAATGCGACAACGGGGCTGAGATAGCCAGGGCACAGGTGCAGGCGGACAGGCGCGAACAGATCGTAAGAATGCTTGGGGCAGCGGGCGCCCAGTTGAGGGCGAAGCTGGGCGAACCGGCCGAGTCCGTGAAGGCATACAACACACCCTTAGACGAAGCCACTTCGGCGTCGCTGGAGGCGCTACAGGCAGTGGTCCAGGGATGGAAAGTTAGAGCTCAACAAGGCGATGCCGCAGCTTTGCCGTATTACAAGGAAGCCGTCGAATTGGATCCCCAATTTGCTATGGCCCAACACAACATCGGACTAATCTACTCGAATTTGGGCGAAAATGCTCACGCGGTCGACAGTCTACGCGCCGCATTTGCCTTCAGGGACAGGGCAACCCAACGTGATAAAACGGTTGTAGAAGCAGAATACTATTCCGTCGTCACGGGAGAGATCGACAAGACAATCGCAGCATACGAGCGTGGCGTGGAGATATTTCCACACAACTTCACCTACCACGCTAACCTGAGCTATCACCTCCGAATTGCGGGACAACCGGAGCGCTCCGCGGCTGAGGCGCGTGAGGCCTTTCGTGTCGCACCCTTTTACGCTCAAATCTACAACCTGGCGCTCTCTGAGATGGCGCTGGGCCGGCCAGAGAACGCGAAGCGAGCACTCGATGAAGGACAGAAGCTGGGGTTTGAGGCCTACGAGCTTAGATTAGCCCGTTACCTCCTGGCTTTTTGCCAGGGAGACCGCGCCACAATGCAACAGCAGGTCGCTTGGGCGATGGGGAAACCCACTGCTGAGTCGGCACTGATCTCTAAAGAGGCTGAGACTACTGCTTTTGGCGGTCAGTTCAGAAAGGCACGCTCGCTGGTGGCGCGGGCCGCAAATTCAGCACAACAAGAAGGCGCTTCTGAAACGAGCAAGAGGCTCTTTTTGGAACAAGCATTTCGGGAAGCCGAAGTGGGCAATGCCGGGCTCGCACAGAACATTCTGAGGAAGATCAGACCCCTCACCGACGATGTCTATATGAGCAGTGTTGCCCCAATTACCATGGCGAACTCAGGCGATATAGCAAGTGCGAGTAATCTCTCGCGCCGCACTTCTGACAACCATCCGCTTGATACCCTCGCCCAGAAGTTTTGGCTTCCCGCAACAAAGGCTCTTATAGACATGCATGAGAACGACCCAGGGCAGGCCATCAAGAAACTTGAGGTGAGCCGGGAAGTTGAGCTGGCGCAGCCCGGGGTGTTCGAGCCTTTTGGAAATATGTATCCGACCTACGTGCGTGGCTTAGCTTATCTCAAGGCGAATCAGGGCGAGAACGCAGCTAAAGAATTCCAGAAGATAGTTGACCATCAAGGACTTGTCGGGAACTTCATCATCGGCGCTCTCGCCCATCTCCAACTTGCCCGCGCGCAGGCGATGATGGGCGACAAGGAAGCCGCGCGCAAGTCGTATCAGGACTTTCTTACCCTGTGGAAAGATGCCGATCCCGACATTCCCATCTACCGGCAGGCCAAGGCGGAATACAAGAAGCTGCGAGCAACTAGCAACTAGCAAAGCCACCAGCCCGCAGGGCGAAACCATCGTAGCCCAGGACGTCAGTCCTGGGTCGGCGTCACGTTAATGTCTGCGAGTCCCTCGGGGACGGCACACGTTCTTGGCAGATTGGGCGCAAGATTGTGCCGCCCCTACGGGGCTCGGGGTGTCTTATGAATCCTTACCCATGACTCACGTCCTGGGCTACGGTTGTTTCGCCCTTCGGGCTGGATCGTGGGCTCTCGCGCAACCTGCAAGACAACCTCCGCGGTCGGGTGTACCGTCCGTCTTGACACTGTGATTTCAAGACTTTATCCTCTTAGTTTGTCGTAATTACGCGCCTCCCGCCCGTCTGTACCTGCCAGAGTTTTCCGTCAGGAGCTTGGCCTGCCAGACCCGGATTTGTCCGGCGGGTTGCATTGTGCTTGAAATTGAACGACTTGAAGGTGCCTCCACGCGAGGCTGGCAGGTGGTGACATGCTGATTCGGGTGAAAGAACTGGATCTCCACAAGCTGGAGTTCGACGAGAATCTTCCTCCCGGAGCGGTGGAGTTCGGCCCCGACTTCCGACAGCTCGGCGACTTGCATGCCGAAGGCCGGGCGGAGCTGGTGGTTGAGCATCGCGGTCATCGCCAGGACGTCGAAGACATTCGCCTGGTGGGCAAGCTGAATACGCAAATCGAAGCTGCCTGCGCCCGCTGCCTTGACCCGGTCGTTCATAAGGTCGAGCGCGAGTTTGACCTGCTGTATCGGCCGCAAGGAGTGGATCGCCGCGGCGAAGAGGTCTCGATCAGCGAAGCGGAGACGGAAATCGGCTATTATCAAGGCGAAGGTCTTCTGCTGGAAGACGCGCTGCGCGAGCAGATTTTGCTGGCCACTCCAGTGAAAACCGTTTGTCGCGACGAGTGCAAAGGTTTGTGCCCGAGCTGTGGGCGCAACCTGAACCAGGAACAGTGCGAATGTGAACAGCGCGCCGGCGATCCTCGTTGGGCAGCGTTGGGCGAAATTCGCAACAAGCTGCAAAATTAAATATTCGGTCGCGCGGCAAACGCCGGCGACGGCGATGTAAGAGGTTCTTATGCCAAATCCCAAACGGCGCCATTCCCAGGCGCGTACCTCCAAGCGGCGGGCGCACGATTATCTGACGGCGCAGTCGCTTTCTGAGTGCCCGAATTGTCACGAACGCAAGCTGCCGCATCGCGCATGCCCCAAGTGCGGTTACTATAAAGGTCGCGAAGTCATCGAAATCGAAGAGAGCGCCGGCTAACCCGCTGCGCCGAACCAGGATCGCCGCCTGCAGATCGGCAAACAGGCTGCAGACGGCGGTCTTTCTGTTTTGCATGGGCTGCTGAACACTAAGAAATGCCAACTACCATTGCCCTTGACGCGATGGGGGCCGACCGGGCGCCCAAGCCGGAAGTCGAAGGGTCAATCCTCGCGGCTCGTCATTATGGCGTGAAGGTCCTGTTGGTGGGACAGGAGAGCGTGGTCCGCGCCGAGCTCGACCTGCATCCCGTCTGGCGCCGGTTGCCCATTGACATTGTTCATGCCAGCGAAGTGATCGGCATGCATGAGAAGGCCGCGCAGGCGGTACGTTCGAAGCGCGATTCATCCTTGCGTGTGGGCCTACGACTGGTGCGCGATGGCAAAGCCGACGGCTTTGTCAGTGCAGGCAATACCGGCGCCGCCATGGCCACGGCCAAGATGGTTTTGGGCGCGCTTCCCGGCGTCGACCGGCCCGCACTCGCGACCGCCTTTCCCACCACTCAGGGCACCGCGACCATTCTCATCGACGTTGGGGCTAACGTCGATTCCAAGGCACAAAATCTCCAGCAGTTCGCGATCATGGGGGACATATATTTCCGCACCATCTTTGCCGGCCGCTTTTCTACCGCTGAGCACCCGCGCATCGGACTGCTTTCCATCGGCGAGGAGGAGAGCAAGGGCAACGAACTCACCCGCGAAGCCTACAAGATGATCAAAGACCTGCCGGTGAACTTCGTCGGTAATGTCGAGGGCCGCGATCTGTTTAACGGCCAGGCCGACGTTCTAGTCTGCGACGGCTTCGTCGGCAACGTGGCGCTGAAAATTTCCGAGGGTATGGCGGACGCGGTCCGTTTTCTGCTGCGGCAGTCCTTGCAGGAGACGATTACGCGGCAGGTGGGATTTCTGATCTCACGGCGGGCCTTCGTCGATTTCAAGAAGCGCCTGGATTATTCCGAGTATGGGGGAGCGCCGCTGCTGGGCATCAAGGGCGTATGCATTATTTGTCACGGGTCATCGAACGCAAACGCCATCAAGAACGCGATCCGCGTGGCGTCGGAGTTTGCCAACAGCAAGCTGAACCGCGTGATCGAAGAAAGAATCGCGGAAGCCAGCACTTTGATTGCGCAGGAAAACGGCAAGCCGGTGGCGGTCGACATTTCTAAAGTGGAGAACAGCAGATCAGATGACCTCTAAATGTGGGGGATTTCGTATCTTGAGTATGACCGCCTGCCTCATCCTGGCGGCTGCGCTATCAGCAGCCGGCCAGGGCGCCAAGGCCGAACTTGCCGATAAGGTGACGGCGCTCAAGCAGTCCGTGGCTCAGAATCAGCAGCGGTTACACCAGTACCAATGGACGGAGACCACCCAGCTCACCTTGAAAGGGGAGCCAAAGCCACCCAAGCAATTCTTGTGTCAATACGGCCCAGACGGCCAGGTGCAGAAGACTCCCATTGCCTCTGAGGGGGTGCAGCCCTCGCCAGGCGGACGTTTCAAGCAAAGGATGGTGAAAAAGAAAACCGAGGAGATACAGGATTACATGGGTGACGTGAAGACGCTCTTGAGCGTCTATGTTCCCCCTGATCCGGTCAAGCTGCAGCAGGCCTATCAGGCAGGAAACGCTTTTATCAGCAAGCCGCCGGCTGCGGGGACTGTCATACTGAGCTTTCAGAACTACGACGAGCCGGGCGACCAGTTGAGCATCACGTTCAACGCGTCCGCAAAGAAGATTAGCCAGCTCAGCGTGAAGACCTATATGCAGCAGCCGAGTGATGCCGTTACCTTGGATACGCACTTTGCATCGCTGCCGGACGGAACCAACTACCCGCAGAAGATCGTGCTCAACATGGCAGCCAAGAAAATGGTGGTCGCCACTACCAACTCGCAGTACCAGAAGCTGCAATGAGGCGGAACCTTGCGGTCGTGCGTTTTTGGCATTCGTGCGTCCGCACCATACATTGAAGCGGCAAACAAGGATTCGTCGTCTACACGGAACTCCCGAGTCTCAGGGCGTCTTGTAAGGCTGCTTCAGATATTGCCGGGCGAGACCCGCGGATCCGGAAGCGGAATTCTCTGCAATCACGGCCCGATATTTCGCCAAAGCCGCATCTCGCTTCTGCAACACATCGAACATCTGACCGGCGGCGAGAGTGGCTTTCTGCCGTAGCTCCGCGTCCGAGGCCGTGCTCGCAGCCAAGTCGTAGGCCTGCGCGGCCTCCTCGTATTCACGTTGTCCTCTGAGGGCCTCTCCGAGGCCATACGCCGGCACATCGATCCGGCATACAGAAAACGTATTGGCTTGGCATCCCTGCACGACTGTTCGGTAGGCAGCGATCGCGGCCTGGCCATGGCCGGCCGCATTGAGCAGGTGAGCGTATTCGGCAGCAACCAGGTAGTTTTTGGGAAACTCCTGTTGCAGTTGTCCAACGACCTGAATCGCCTCGGCATATTTCTGTTCACGGCGCAGAAACAGCGCGAGCGCTATTTTTGCATCGACGGCTACATCGGGAGTCCCGTGCGCCGCAACGTCGCGCAGATAGTCGAGGCCCTTTTGCTTGCTGCCAGTTATGCCTGCCATCGCGGCCGCCACTTTCACCGGAAAGCTCAGGCTGCCGACAACATAGAGGTGGATACCGACGATGTTCTTTGCATCCACGAAGCTGGGGTCAAGCTCCAACACGCGCTCCTCATCGTGGCGAGCGCCAACTGCGCTGCGCAATGCGCCCAACCAGGCGTGCTGGCCCATTCCCATGTAGGTTGCGCGCAGGCCTCGAGTTACCCCTCGGGCGTATAGGGCCTCAACATTGTTGGGATTCTTCTCCAACTGAGACTCCTCCAGCGCCAACGCCTGATCGCTCAACTGCTTAACGCGCTCTTGGACCTTCGGATCGAGGGGCTGCAAATTTTTCTTGGTGATAAAGCTGTCCGAAGCGTAGGTCTCGGTATCCAACGCCCCAATACGGTAAAGCTCCTGAAAAACCACACCGGCCAGCACATGATTCAGGGCGTACGGGTCGTCCGGGTGGCTTTTAACTGACAGCTCAAATTCTTTAATTGCTTTGTCATACTCGAGGTTATTGAAGTAATCGAAGCCCTTGCGCGTAGCCGCGTCATTGTTGTAACGAGCGGGACCTGGCTGTGAGCTGCTCGCGAGCGCGATTGCCGTACCGCAGACCAGCAGGGCGCAGAGGGCCAAACAGTGAGAAAACGTCGGGTAACGTCGCATCAGGATTGATTACTGAAAAGTTTACCCGATATTAGAGTCTCCCCAAACCGCTAGGGCTGCACAAGAATACGCAGCGTGTGCTACCTTACGAGGAACTTGACACCGGATCTCGAGCAAATTGTGCGACGCGCCTACAGGGAGCTGCGGCCGCGCGCTCCCATGCCGCAGTTTCACGCCGAGTTCTATCCGTTCAGCCGCGTCAACAACACAATCCGGCTTCGGGACGGTGTGCTTCACATTCGCATCTCGGATCTGCTCGCAGGCGCGCCGGACAATGTGATTGCGGCAATCGCCCACATCCTGCTCGCCAAGATCTACAAGAAACCTATAGCCAGCGCTTACTCAACCCGCTATCGCCGTTACATCAGCAGCCACGACATCAGCGCGAAGGCGCACCTGGTCCGGCAAATGCGCGGTCGTAAGCGCATGGGGTCAGCTCAAGGAAAGGCTCATGACTTGGAGGCGATCTTTGAGGAGCTCAACCTGCGATTTTTCCATGGCTTGATGGGGCGTCCGCAACTGACATGGAGCCTGAACCACGCACGCAACAGCCTGGGACATTATGACCCCGCGCATAATGCCATCGTGATCAGCAGGGTGTTTGACGATGAGCGGGTCCCACGCTATGCGGTGGAGTACATCCTGTATCACGAAATGCTCCATCTGAAGCATCCGGTCAAACTGCGAGGCGGCCGCAGGTGCGTCCACGGCCCGCAGTTTCAAGCCGAAGAACGGCAGTTTCCTCAG
>Ga0335082_10010620_pt1 | contig 9996 bp, 11 predicted proteins | sample Lox_Sample_41_FD_206718 | JGI IMG/M metagenome (GOLD analysis project Ga0335082, IMG submission 206718) | Soil microbial communities from Loxahatchee National Wildlife Refuge, Florida, United States - Lox_Sample_4.1 | ecosystem: Environmental > Terrestrial > Soil > Wetlands | place: USA: Florida...
CACCACCGCTTGCGCGGCGCCTTCGAGACGAGGACGGTGATCCGATCGCCGCTCCGCTGGTAGCCGACCGGGATCGCGTAGCGACGCCCCGACCGGCGACCGGTCACGGTCAGGAGCATGAGGCCGCCGCTCACGAGCGGGTGGAGTGGGGAGCGCAGGAGCCAAGCGACCCCCGGGTTGAGCCGGCTCATCAGCCGATCGGCGTCCATCGTCCCCTCTGCGAGAGGTTCTGCATGGCGCGCCGGAAGAGTTTCTGCAGCACGTGCGGAGCGATCGGCGACCCGAGCCGCATGAGGAGGCGCGGCTCGCAGGCCAGCGTCCAGCGCACGCGCGTCCCGCCCGGGGCATCGTCGAGCTCGAACGACTCGATCTGCGCCCACGCGATCGGCACGGTACTCCGCAGAATGGTGTATCCCCAACGAACGTCGGCGTCCCAGGCGATCAGCTCCTCGACCCAACGCGTGGCTCCCACGTGCGCCTCGCGGATCGTCCCGACGCCGTAGGGCGGCGGGCTCGGGTAGGAAGCCGCGCGCACGCCCGGGAACCAGCTCGACCACGTGCGCGGATCGCTGATCGCCGCGAAGACCTGGGTGCGCGGCGCCGCCACCTCCGCGTCGCAGGCGTGGACCACGGGGGCGCGCGCGAGGAAGGACAGGTCCTCCCGGCGCAGGTCGAACCACATCACGCCGAGCCGGCGCCGCGCGCGCGCAGCTCGGCGCTCGACGTGGTGCGACCGTCCCTCTTGAGCTCGCCGGTCGCGTGCACCGCCGCGAGCACGTCGGTCAGGTAGCGGGGCCCCTCCCGGGTGGGGACGAACCATCCCGTCGGACACATGGTCAGGATCTCGACGAACGAGAACCCCTCGCCGCGCAGCTGCGTCTCGAAGGCGCGCTGGAGCGCCCGTTTGGTCCGCGCCACGCCCGCCGCGTCGGCCACGCTGCAGCGCGCCGCGTACGCGGTGCCGTCGAGCGGGGCGAGCAGGTCGGCGATCCGGATCGGGTGCCCGTGGACGGCGGGGTCCCTCCCCTCGAGCGAGTTCTTGGTGCGCTGGCCGAGGACGGTGGTGGCGGTCATGTGCCCGCCGGTCTCCCCGAAGACGCCGTTGTTGAGCAGGACGCAGGTGATCGACTCGCCCCGCGCCGCGGTGTGGATCACCTCCTGGAGGCCCTCGTTGACCATGTCGCCGTCGCCCTGGAGGGTGAAGAGGAGAGCGTCCCGGCGCATGCGCTTGGCGCCGGTCGCGACGGAGGGAGCCCGCCCGTGCAGGGCCTGGATCAGGTCGAGGTCGATGAGCGGGGCCAGCGCCGTGTAGCAGCCGATCCCCACCACGCCGATCGCGCGCTGCGCGCAGCCCAGCTCCTCGATCGCCTCGAGCAACATGCGCAGCGCCAGCGGCTCGCCGCAGCCCGAACACAGATCGTGATCGACGCCGAGCTGGAGCGCCGGCTTCTCGGGCAACGTGCGGCGGATGCCCTCGCCGCTCACGACGCCGGCTCCCGGACCGCGAGCGCCCCCTCGATGCGCGCGCGCACCTTCTCGGCGTCGAGCAGGGGACCGATCCCGAAGCCGGCGGCGTCCGAGGAGATCTCGCCGATCGCGACGACCGGGAGCCTACCGAGCACCGCGAGGCGCACGTCATCGATCATCTGGCCTGCGTTCTGCTCGAGCACGGCCACGCGGCGCGCGGACGAGAGAGCGTCGCGCAAGCCTTCGGTCGGGAACGGCCAGAGCGTGATCGGGCGGAACAGGCACACGCGGATCCCCGCGCGCCGGAGCTCCCGCACCGCGAAGCGGGCGAAGCGCGCGAGCGTACCGAACGCCACGACCAGCAGCTCGGCGTCCTCGGCGCCCTCGACCTCGAAGCGCGCCTCGCGCCGCGCGATCTCCTCGTGCTTGGCCTGCAGCCGCTTCCAGAACGCCTCGGGCTCGATCCCCTTCATTCCCTTCCGCATGCCGAGCGGGTTCACGTTGCGCGAGCGGCCGCTCCCGCCGAGCGACCCGTCGACGGCCCAGTCCTTGGGCGGCAGCGGCTCGAAGGAGACCCGCTCGAGCTCGATCGACTCGCTCGTGTGCGCGAGCAGGGTGTCGCCGTAGACGAGCACCGGGTTGCGCCAGCGGTCGGCGAGATCGAAGGCGAGCTGCGTCAGGCGCACGGCCTCGGGGACGTCGGCGGGGGCGAGCACGATGTGGTGATAGTCGCCGTGGCCACCGCCGCGCGTCGCCTGGAAGTAGTCGCCCTGGCCGCGCGCCATGTTGAAGACGACGAGCGGCAGCTCCGCACGCGTGATCTCCGAGAGCGACTCCTGCATGAGCGCGAGGCCCTGCCCCGTCGAGCCGGTCGCCGCTCGCGCGCCGGTGGCGAGCGCCCCCCACGCCATCCCGATCGCCTCGAGCTCGCTCTCGGCGTTGATGCAGACGCCGCCCGCCGCGGGGAGCTTCCTCGCGAAGTGCTCGAGGAGCTCGGTGAAGGGCGTCATCGGGTAGCCGGCGAAGAAGCGGCACTCGGCCGCGATCGCTGCCTCCGCGATCGCCTCGGATCCCTCGAGGAGCCTGCGCGTCACGGCGCGAGCTCCAGCGCCAGCGGCTCGAAGCGATGGACCTCGAAGCAGAAGTCCGGGCACACGAGGAGGCAGGCTCCGCAGCCGGTGCAGCCGGGTAGGAGCTCCGGGTAGGAGACGCCGAGCCGGTTCCGCTGCGCCGACATGCGCAGCACTCCCGGCGGGCACGCGGGGATGCAGAGCTCGCAGCCCTTGCAGCGCTCGGTGCCGATCGAGACGCTGCCGCGGCTCGCGCGCGCGGGGACGCTCACGGGGTGGCCTCGACAGCCCACGCCGGCGCGGCGCCCGAGGGCACCGCGTCGAAGCCCGCGCGCAGGGCCGCTTCGTTCCATGCCAGGTGCTGTCGCCGATAGGACGGCACCGATTCGCCCATGGCGGCGACGAGCGACTCGAGGCCGACGAGCGCGGTGAGCCCGGCGAATGCGCCGATCATCACCATCGACGCCGCCATCGCGCTCCCGAGCGCCGTCGCGCGCTCGGTGGCCGGCACCTGGAAGAGCGAAGCCGTGCGTCGAGCGTCCGCGTCGCCGAGGGCTTCTCCGTCGATCGACGAGTTCACGAGCACGACCGCGCCGGGCCGGAGCTTCGAGCGCAGCGGCGCGAAGAACTGCGGATGGAGGACCAGCGCCGCCCAGGCGTGGGAGAGGATCGGCGGCGCGCTGATCGGCGCATCGGCGACCACGAGCATCGAGTCGGTGTTGCCGCCGCGCATCGTGCCGCCGTTGGTGCCGAGCAGCATCACGCGGCGATCCTCGCGCACGGCGGCGCGCGCCAGCACCTGGGCCGCGAGCTGCACTCCCTGCCCGCCGACGCCAGAGAGGATCACCTCGCGCTCCATGGCCGCCTAGACCGCGAGCCGCACGGGGGCCGGCGCTCCGCGCAGGAGGCCGTGCAGGGCGAACTCGACGAGTCGCTCGGCGTCGCGACGCCGCGGCGGCGCGGTCTCGAGCAGGCGCGCCTGGAGCCAACCCATCGCCTGGTGATAGAGCGTCTCGGGGTCGCGATCGGGGTCGGCGTTCGGGAGCTCGCCGGCCGCGACGCCCGCGCGGATGGCGTCGCGCACGAGCTCGGTGAGCTGCCGCTCCGATTCGGCGACCTCGGCCGGGTAGGCCTCCGCGAGCCGGACCCGCGCGATCGCGAAGGGGCGGGTCGCGGCCGCCGCGCCCGGAGAGAGGGCCTGCTCGAGGATGCCGCGCAGCCACTCGCGGATCTGGCCGGTCGGGCTCGCGCTGCGCTGCATGCGATGCGCGAGGTAGCTCGCGAGGATGCGGGCGCCCTCGTCGAGGACCGCGACGAGCAGCGCCTGCTTCGAGGCGAAGTGCCGGTAGAAAGTCTGGTTCGAGAGACCGGCCTCGCGCACGATGTCGGCGACGCGCGGCTCGAGATTCCCGGTGCGCTCGATCAGCACGAAGGCGGCCTCGACGAGCCGCCGCACCTCGTCTGCGTACGCGGCGCGCCGCTCGGACAGGGAGCGCTCGACGGCGCGCGCCGCCAGCCCGGCGCCGCCGGCGCCCGCGCGAACGCCGTCCGCTCGGGAGGGCCTCGCGCGGGAGACCGGCGTTCGGGGAACTTTATTCTTCACCTGCGGAATGATATTCTGGAGCTGCCCATGTCCGCAAGTGGCGCCCTCCGGGTCGGCGAGATCGTCCGCCGCAACGCCCGAGACGTCGGCGGCGCCCCCGCTGCCTCGCTCGGGGACGCCGTGCTCTCGCACGCCGCGCTCGATCGCGCCAGCAACCGGGCGGGATGGGCCCTCCGGGCGCTCGGCACGAACCTCGGCGACCGGGTGCTCTGCTGGGCAGACACCTCCCTCGAGGTCTTCCCGCTCTTCGTCGGAGCGGCGAAGATCGGCGCGGTCTTCGCGCCGATCAACGCGCAGTTCGGGGGGGACGAGGCGCTCCCGCTCGCGCGGCTGGCGCGGGCGCGCCTCCTCGTGGCCGACGCCGCGCACCGGGCCGCCGCCGAGGCGGTCGCGGACGCCGCGGGCTGCCGCTCCGTCGCTCTCTCCGGCCTCGGAGAAGGGATGCGGAGCGACGACTGTCAGGAGCTCGCGCTCCGCGAATCCGATCCGCACGCGATGTTCTTCACGAGCGGCAGCACCGGCCCTCCCAAGGGCGTCGTGATCTCCCACCGCGCGAACGTCCTGCGGAGCTTCCACGGCGTCTTCCGCGACGAGCCCGAGCGCTCGGTCTGCATGTTCCCGCTCTTCCACATGGCCGGCTTCACGCTGGCGCTCTCCGCCTGGCAGACGCGCGGCGAGATCGCGCTGGTCGGGTCGGCCACCGCTCCCGCGATCCTCGGCGCGGTGGAGCGGCGCCGTGCGAACCGCCTCTACTGCATCCCCCCGGTCTGGCACCGCATCCTCGAGGCGGAGTCCGCGCGCTTCGACACCTCGAGCCTGCGCGCGATCGACACCGGCACGTCCGCGACGCCGATCGAGCTGGTGCGCGCGTTGAAGGAGCGCTTCCCGCGCGCCGCTGCGCGCATCTACTACGGATCGACGGAGGTCGGCGCCGCCAGCGCGCTCGGCGACGCCGACGTGCTGCGCAAGCCCGGGAGCGTCGGGCTCCCCGCGCCCGGCGTCGATCTCGAGCTGACCGCCGAGGGGGAGATCCGCGTCCAGAGCCCCTATCTGATGGACGGGTACTTCGACGACCCCGCGGCGACCGCGGCCGCCCTGCGCGACGGCTGGTTCCACACCGGGGATCTGGGCGAGCTCGACGCCGAGGGCTACCTCTGCATCGTGGGCCGGTTGAAGGAGCTGATCCGCACCGGCGGCGAGAGCGTGGCGCCCGCCGAGGTGGAGGCGCTCCTCGCGCAGCACCCCGCGATTGCGGACGTGGCCGTGGTGGGCGTCCCGGACCCGCGCTGGGGCGAGATCGTCTGCGCGCTGGTGGTCCCGGCGCCGGGCTCTGCGCCGACGCTCGCCGACCTGCAGAGCTGCTGCGAGGGGCGGCTCGCGCCCTTCAAGAAGCCGCGGCGCCTCGAGCTGGTGGACGCGCTCCCGCGGACGGCGGCGACGGGCCAGCTCCAGCGGACGCTGCTCGCGCAGCAGCTCGCGAGGAGCAGCTGATGGGCGCGCCGCTGCGCGTGCTCACGCACATCCCGCTCCAGCTGCTGGGGCGCGTCCAGCGCGAGTGCCCCGACGTCGAGCTGGCCGTGATCCCGATGCAGGGCGAGATCGCGGAAGAGCTGCGCGGCGAGGTGCTGCTCACGCACGCGAGGGGGAGCCCCAACCTCGCGCGCGTGGTCGAGCACGGCGTGCGCTGGGTCCACGCCTACGGGACGGGAGTCAACGCCTTCCCGTTCGCCGCCCTCGGCGACCGCCCGCTCACCTGCTCGCGGGGCGCGAGCGCGATCCCGATCTCGGAGTGGGTCCTCGCCGCGATGCTCGCCGCCGAGAAGAAGCTCCCGGAGTCGTGGATCCACGAGCCGCCGCGGCACTGGAGCATCGGCTCGCTCGGCGGGCTCTACGGCAGGACGCTCGGGCTCGTCGGCCTCGGCGGCATCGCGATGGCGGTGGCGGTGCGCGCGCTCGCCTTCGGGATGCGCGTCCTCGCCTTCCGGAGAAGCCGGGCGCCGAGCCCGCTCGCCGGCGTCGAGGTGGTGGGCGACCTCGGCTCGCTCGTGGAGGCGGCGAACCACCTGGTGCTCGCGGCGCCCGCCACGCCGGAGACGCGCGGCCTCGTCGGCGAGGCGCTCCTCGCGCGGGTCAAGCCGGGCGTGCACCTCGTGAACGTGGCCCGCGGCGAGCTGATCGACCAGGAGGCGCTGCGCGGCGCGCTCGACGACGGGCGCGTCGGCCTTGCCTCGCTCGACTGCGTCCACCCCGAGCCGCTGCCGGCCGGACACTGGCTCTACGCGCACCCGAAGGTGCGGCTCAGCCCGCACATCTCCTGGAGCATGCCGGGCGCCTTCGACCTCCTGATCGAGCCCTTCATCGAGAACCTGCGGAGCTATCGCGAGGGGCGACCGCTCGCGCATCAGGTCGACGTCACGCTCGGCTACTGAGGGCTCAGGCGCGGCTCGATCTCGGGATGCCGCGCGCGCAGCATGCGTCGCATGCCGTCGCGCCACGGCACCTTGGTCTCTCCGACCTGCGCGTGCATGCGCCGAAGATCGACCGCCACGCTGCCGATCGTTCGGTCGGTGACGGCGAAGCGCGGCTCGCGACCGGCGAGCTCCCCGAGCCACGCGCACCACTCCTCGATGCTCGCGGGCTCGCTCCCAGCCCAATTGACGATCGCGGCGGGCACCGATGCGATCTCCAGGAGCCGCGGCGCCATCGCGGCGATGTCGTCCTCGTGGATCGGGTTGTAGAGGTTCGGCTGCTCGGGGCTCACGGCGATCGGGTTCCCGGCCAGGATCTGCTCGAGGTGGATGGCGGGCCAACCGCCGCCGTCTCCGTAGGGGACGTTCAGGCGCGCGATCGTCGTCGGGATGCCGAGCCCGCGCGCCACCCAGCGCGCCATCGCCTCCGCCGCGATCTTGCAGATGCTGTAGGTGGGCAGGAACACGCGGTGGTTGTCGCCGAGTGGGTGGTCCTCGGTCAGGAGCTCGTGGCCGGCGGGCTGGTAAACCGCCGTCGACGAGCAGTGCAGGAGGGCCCGCGCCTCGCGGCAGTGCTGCATCAGCAGGCCGAGCCCCTCGGCGTTGGCGGCGAGGTCGCGGTTCCAGTCGCCGCTCTTGGCCACGGCGAAGTTCAGGACCTGGTCGAAGTCGCGCGGCAGGTCGCCGAAGCGACCCGCGGCGAGATCGCCGGCGGCGCAGCGCACACCCGCCGCCTCGAGGCGCTCGCGGTCGCTCGCGCGGCGGAAGCGCGCGAGACCCCAGACCTCGTGGTCGCGCGCCAGCGCGCGGGCAAGCGGAAACGCCACCTGCCCGGTCGCACCGGTGATCAGGATCCTCATCGCCGCCCCCCGATTTACTATACGGTCCGTATCGTATATGTTTTGGGACCTGGCAGCCAGGCCACGCCGAGGAGCCGCCGCCGATGGACTTCGAGTTCTCCGCCACCGAGCGCGCCTTCGCCGACGAGGTCGAGGCCTTCCTCGACGAGTACGCCACCCCCGACGTCGCCGACGTGACGCGCGAGAACATGGCGCAGATCGTCGACACCCCCGCGCGGCGGGCGTTCATGCGCAAGCTCGCCGAGCGCGGCTGGCTCGGCATGACCTGGCCGCGCGAGTACGGCGGCCAGGAGAAGCCCGGCGTCTACGAGTACATCCTCAACGAGGCGCTCGCGCGGCGCGGCGCGCCGCAGATCGGCAAGGGCGTCGGCATCATCGGCAAGACGCTGATCCGCCACGGCAGCGAGAAGCTCAAGCGCGAGTTCCTGCCGCAGATCATCCGCGGCGAGATCGAGTTCGCGGTCGGCTACTCGGAGCCGCAGGCCGGCTCGGACGCCGCGAACATGCAGCTGCGCGCGGTGCGCGACGGCGAGGGCTGGCGGCTCGACGGCCAGAAGATCTGGACCACCTCCGCGCACTTCGCCGACTGGTACTGGGTGGGCGCGCGCACCGATCCGGACGCGCCCAAGCACGCCGGCATCAGCCTGTTCCTGATCCGCATGGACCACCCCGGTCTTACCGTCCAGGCGATGCCCACGATCGGCGACGAGCGCACCAACTCGGTCTTCTTCGACGGCGTCTGGGTCCACGACGACTACCGGGTCGGCCAGCTCGGCAGCGGCTTTCAGTACATCTCCGAGGCGCTCGACCTCGAGCGCTTCACGATGTTCACCTTCTCCCCGATCGAGCAGCGGCTCGAGGAACTGGTCGACCACCTGCGGTCGGCGCGGCGCGAGGGCGAGCCGCTGCGGCGCGACCCGCTCGTGCGCCAGCGCGTCGCGCAGCTGGCCACGCAGTGCGAGGTGGCGCGCGCGCTGGGCCTGCGCTTCGTCGCCGCGTCGATGCGCGGCGGCAAGCCGCCGACGGTGGAGGCGTCCGAGTACAAGCTCTACGCGACGGGGCTCTCGCAGCGGGTCGCGAACGCGATGATCGACCTCGTCGGCGCCGGCGCCCAGCTGCGCGTGCACACCGCCGAGGCCCCGCTGCGTGGGCGCCCCGAGATGAGCTACCGCTACTCGGTGATCGACACAATCGGCGGCGGCGCCTCCGAGATCCAGAAGAACATCATCGCCCGGCGCAAGCTCGGCCTGCCGAAGAACTTCTAGCCCGATGTCCGCTCCCCCGGCACTCCAAGGCGTCACGGTGCTCGACTTCTCGACGGTCGGGCCCGCGGCGCGTTGCGCGCGGATCCTCGCCGACTACGGGGCCCGCGTCGTCAAGATCGGCGCGCCCCCGCGGCGCGCCGGCGTCCAGATCGAGCCGGCCTGGTGGTCGTACGCGGCGTCGCGGGGCATGTCGCGCGCGCGCATCGACCTCAAGGCCGCCGCCGGACGCGACGCCTTCCTGCGGATGGCCGCCGCCGCCGACGTCGTGATCGAGAGCTTCCGGCCGGGCGTCGCCGACCGGCTCGGCATCGGCTACGCCGATGTGCGGAAGGCGAACGAGGGGATCGTCTACTGCTCGACGAGCGGCTACGGCCAGCGCGGCCCCGCCTCGCAGTGGGCAGGCCACGACCTCAACTACCTGGCGCTCGGCGGCTACCTCGATCTCTCGGGCCGGCGCGCGGACGGCGGGCCGGCGCTTCCCGGCGCGACGGTCGCCGACGCAGCTGCGGGTGGCATGCAGGCGGCGATCGCGATCCTGGCGGCGCTCTTCCGCCGCGCCGCGACCGGGCAGGGCGAGCACCTCGACGTGTCGGCCGCAGACGGCGTGCTGCACCTGATGGCGCTCGCGATCGACCAGCACCTCGCCACCGGCGAGGCGCCCGGCCCCGGTCGCGACCTCCTCTCGGGCCGCTACGCCTGCTACGAGCTCTACGCCGCGCGCGACGGCAAGTGGCTCGCCGTCGGCGCCATCGAGCCGGCGTTCTGGGCCAACCTGTGCCGGGCGCTCGATCTCGAGCGCTGGATCGCGCACCAGCTCGACGACGCGCGCCAGGCGGAGATCCGCGCCGACCTGCGCGCCGCCTTCGCCACGCGCGACCGCGACGCCTGGGTGGCCGCGCTCGCGCCGGCCGACACCTGCGTCGCACCCGTGCTCTCGGTGGCCGAGGTCGTGCGCGAGCCGCACTTCCGCGCGCGCGGCGCCTTCTGCGAGGCCGAGCACCCCGCGCGCGGCCGCTTCGCGCAGCTCGGCCCCGTGCTCGCGGGCTCGTCTCCGCTCCGCGCGCCCGTGCGCGTGCCCGACGCCGAGCACACCGACACCGATGCGCTCCTGCGGAAGGCCGGCCTCGACGCGGGCGAGGTCGAGGCGCTGCGCGGCGCGGGAGTCGTCGCGTGAGCCGGGAGGAGCGACCATGTCGGAGCTGCCCGCCGAGCTGAACTCGTGGATCGGCCAGAAGCGCTACGAGCAAGAAGGCGAGTTCGACG
>Ga0335082_10010621_pt1 | contig 9995 bp, 11 predicted proteins | sample Lox_Sample_41_FD_206718 | JGI IMG/M metagenome (GOLD analysis project Ga0335082, IMG submission 206718) | Soil microbial communities from Loxahatchee National Wildlife Refuge, Florida, United States - Lox_Sample_4.1 | ecosystem: Environmental > Terrestrial > Soil > Wetlands | place: USA: Florida...
CTCGGGATGGTCGGTGCGCATCGAAGGAGCCGCCCCGCTGCGCGCCGACGCCGTCGTGCTGAGCATCGTCGCCGACGGCGTCCGGCGGGTGCTCCGGCCGGCGGGCGCCGTGGCGGGCGCCGACCTCGCGACGATCCCGAACGCCTCGCGCGGCGTCGTGTTGCTGGTCTATCCGGCGGGAACCGCCGAACGGCTCCCCTACGGGAGCGGCTTCGTGGTCCCGGCGGGCGCGGCCCCGATGACCGCGTGTTCGTGGTTCTCCTCCGTATGGCCCGATCCCGCCTTCGACGCGCGCGCCGTGCTGCGATGCACGATCGGCGGCGACGGCCAGGAGGAGGTGCTCGATGGGGACGACGCGGACATCGTCGAGGCGTGCGCGCGGCACCTCGCAGCCGTGCTGCCGCTCCCGGAGGTCCCGCAGCACGCCGAGGTCGTCCGCCGACCGCACGCCGCGCCGCAGTACCTCGTCGGGCACGTCGAACGGGTCGCCCGGATCCGCGATGCGTTGCCGGCCGGTATCTTCGTAGCCGGGAAGTCGTTCGACGGTGTCGACGTCGCTTCGTGCGTCGCCTCCGCCCGGACCGCGGCCGAACAGGCCGCGGCCTTCGTCCGATCCATCGACCGATCCATCGACCGGGAGACCACACGATGACCGACACGATCTACGCGCTCTACCCCGTCTTCACCGCCGCGCCGGAGCTCCGTGCGATGCTGGCGGGCCCCGAGGACCGCAGCCGCGCCGCCGCCGAGATCGAGGACCTCTACAAGAGCTGGGACGGCTCGATCTCGGTCCGCGGGACCTACTCCACGGTCGGCTTCCGGGCCGACGCCGACGTCATGCTCTGGCTCGTCGGCCCGAGCGCCGACGAGGTGCAGCGGGCATTCGTCGAGTTCCGCAGGACCGAGGCGGGCGGCTTCCTCGAGCCGACGTGGTCCTTCATGGGGGTGGTCAAGCCGGCGGAGTTCACGCCCGATCATCGGCCGGCGTTCGTGAAGGGGGAGCCGCCCTTGCGGTACGCGTGCGTCTACCCGTTCGTGAGGACGCCGGAGTGGTACCTCCTGCCCAAGGAGGAGCGGGCGGCGTTGCTGCGCGAGCACGGGGAGGCCGGTCGCGAGTTCCCCGACGTCCTCGCGAACACGACGAGCGCGTTCGGGCTCGGCGACTGGGAGTGGATCTTGGCGTTCGAGGCCAGCGAGCCCGATCGCATCGTGGAGTGCATCCGCCGGCTGCGCGACGCCGAAGCGCGCCGCTTCACGAAGGAGGAGGTGCCCTTCATCACGGGCATCCGCAAGTCCGTGGCCGAGGTCCTCGACGATCTCTGCTGAGCGTCGGCCCGACGGCCGTCGTCGTCACGACTTCTTCGAGCCGGGATGGACGAGCGTCGCGGCGTGGTCCGGCACGTAGGAGTAGAGGTCGCGCGGCGGGCGGATGTAGCCGTCGTCGGACTGCCGGGGTGGCAGGTCGATCTTCGGCTCCGGCTTCGGGGTCCACGGCACCATCGAGAGCAGATGCGCGATGCAGTTGATGCGCGCCCGCTTCTTGTCGTCTGCCTCGACGACGTGCCACGGCGCGTCCGGGATGTCGGTGTGCACGAACATCTCGTCCTTGGCCCGCGAATAGTCGATCCAGCGGGTCCGCGCGTAGAGGTCGGTCTCGGAGAGCTTCCATCGGCGCATCGGATCGCCGACGCGCTTGCGGAACCGCCGCTCCTGTTCCTCGTCGGAGACGGAGAACCAGTACTTGATCAGCAGGATCCCGTCCTCCACCAAGAGGCGCTCGAAGATCGGGCATTGCCGCAGGAACTCCTGGTACTCCTGCGGCGTGCAGAAGCCGAGCACTCGCTCGACGCCGGCGCGGTTGTACCAGGACCGGTCGAACAACGCGATCTCGCCGCCGGCCGGCAGGTTGGCCGTGTAGCGCTGGAAGTACCACTGCGTGCGCTCGCGTTCGGTCGGCTTCGGCAACGCGATGTGACGCGTGACGCGTGGGTTCAGGTGTTCGGTGATCCGTTTGATCGCGCCGCCCTTGCCGGCCGCGTCGCGGCCCTCGAAGATCACGAGGATCCGGGCGCCGGTCTCGGCGACCCAACGCTCCATCTGGACCAGTTCCACCTGGAGCCGGACGAGCTCGCGCTCGTAGACCTTCCTGGAGAGTTTCGGGGTCGGCTGGGGATCGTCGGCCATCGCGGGAGTCTATGCCGGAGCGCTCCCGTGCGCCGCCGTACCCTTGAAGGGTGGGCTCCATCGTCCCGTTCCATGCGCGACCGAAGCCCCGGCTCCGGGGACGGTTGCACGAAGTCGCGTTCTTCGTGTCGATCCCCGCGGGGTTGGTCCTCGTGGCGCTCGCGCCCGGGGCGAAGGCGCGCGTCGGTGCGCTGATCTACTGGGCGTCCCTCCTGTTCCAGTTCGGCGTCAGCGCCGCGTATCACCTGGGTTCCTGGGACGAGCGCGCGAACGCGCGGATGCGTCGGCTCGACCACGCGTCGATCTTCGTGCTGATCGCCGGGACGTATACGCCCTTCTGCCTGCTCGCGTTGCACGGGACGACGTCGGTCGTGGTGCTCGCCATCGTGTGGGCGGGTGCGGCTCTCGGCATCGCGATCAAGCTCTACCGCGTGGACCTCAACGTGCTGTCCGGCTTCCTCTACCTCGGGCTTGGCTGGGTGGGCGTCGTGGTGTTCCCGGCGCTCGCGCGCTCGCTCTCGCCGACGGAGCTCTCGCTGATGCTCGCCGGGGGTGTGCTGTATTCGCTCGGGGCGCTCGTGCTGGCGTTGCACCGGCCCGATCCCTCGCCGGCGACGTTCGGCTACCACGAGGTCTGGCACGCGGCGACGATCGCCGCGGCGGCGTGCCTCTACACCTCGATCCTGCTGGTGTTCCTGGCGGCGTGAGGGGCCGAGCCCTCAGAGGTCCAGGAGGACGCTCAGGTCCGGGATCACGGTGTGCCCGTCGGTCCTCGGCGTGAACCCCTCGCGGGGGCTCGCCGCCGGTCGGCGGATCAGCCGGGTGTCCATGCCGAGGTCGCGCGCGCCGTCGCAGTAGGCGGCCTGGTCGTCGACGTACAGGCCGTCCGGCGCGGCGGCGTCGAGGGCCAGCAGCGCGGCCTCGTAGATCGGCGCGTCCGGCTTGCGAGCGTGCACCTCGAACGACAGGATCACCGCGTCGAACTCGTCCTGCAGCCCGAGGCGCTCGACGACCGGCCGGGTGTCCCGGGAGCAGTTACTGACCAGCGCCATCCTGGTCCCGCGCGAACGGAGCTCGCGCACGACGGGGAGCGAGTCGTCGTAGAGGCGCACGCCCGTCGTCATGAAGTCTCGCTGGATCGCGATCAGTTCTTGGATCGTCGCGTCGTCCGGTTCCACGCCGGCCGCGAGGAGCACGGCGTGCCAGTCATCGGTCTCGCTCGCGAACGCGCCGGTATTCCGCGCCTCCCGCGTGTCGTCGAGCGCCCGGTCGAGCACGGGCGCGTCGACGCCGAGGCGTGACCGCACCAGCTCGCCCCAGCGCGGCCAGTCGCCCGAGACCAGCGTTTCGTACAGGTCGAGCAGGGCGACGGCCAGCGGCATCGCGCCAGCCTACTTCGGCTCAGCCGAACAGGTCGGCGAGGTAGGCGTCGACGTCGGCCGTGCCGTCGACGGCCACGGCGGCATCCTCGCGAACGTCCACCCGCGGTGCCTCCACGCGTAGGTGCTCCCGCACGGCCTCCGGCTCGAGGAACCGTGAGACGAGCGCGTACATGTGCACGTCGTCGCGCGGCTTCTGTCGCCGGTAGTACCGCTGCGGGAACGACAGGTGCAGGGAGTGCCGCGCGCGCGTGAGCGCCACGTACAGGAGCCGGCGTTCCTCCTCGAGCTCCTCATCGTCGCGCAGCGCCATGTCGGAGGGGATGCACCCGTCGGACGCGTGGATCACGTGGACCACGTCCCACTCGAGGCCCTTCGCCGAATGGATCGTGGACAGGATCAGGTGGTCCTCGTCCAGCGCAGGTGGGCCGGCCAGATCCGACGTGGACGCCGGCGGGTCGAGCGTGAGTTCGGCCAGGAAGCGCCCGCGGCTCTCGTACCCGCGGGCCAGCAGCGCGAGCTGCTCGAGGTCGGCGATGCGCGGCCCGGGCGCCTCGTACTTCCGCTCGATCACCGGTTCCAGGTAGGTGCGCAGACGCTCGAGCTGCGCCGACGGGCGAAGGACCTCTTCGTCGGCGCAGCCCGCCAGCGCCGAACGCAGCGCGCGCACGCCCTCTCCGGCGCCGCGGGGGACCGGGACGGCTCCGTCGAGCAGCGACGCCAACGGATCGCCCGCGCTGCCCCGGACCCCGAGGACGTCCATCAGCCTGCGTGCTCCCTGCGGCCCGACGCCGGCCGGCAGCTGAAGCACGCGGAACCACGCTACCTCGTCGTGCGGGTTCTCGAGCACGCGCAGCAAGGCGAGCGCATCCTTCACGTGCGCGGCCTCCAGGAACTTCAATCCCCCGTACTTCACGAACGGGATGTTCCGGCGGAGCAGCTCGACCTCGAGCACGTCGGAGTGATGGGCCGCGCGGAACAGCACCGCCTGCTCGTGCAACGCGATGCCGTGCTCGCGATGCTCGAGCACCGACCGACACACGGCGTCTGCTTGGTCCGGCTCGTCGAGGCAGGCCCGCAGGACGGGGAGCTCGCCGTCGGTGCGCTCGGTCCACAGCGTCTTCTCATGGCGCTGCGCGGAGAGCGCGATCACGGCGTTCGACAGCGACAGGATCGGCGCGCTCGATCGGTAGTTGCGCTCCAGCTTCACGACGTGGGCGCCGGGGAACCGCTCGGGGAACGCGAGGATGTTGCGCACCGTCGCGGCGCGGAAGCCGTAGATCGCCTGCGCGTCGTCCCCGACGACCGTGAGGTTCCGCGGCGTGCTCTCGGGCCGCATCGCCTCGAGGATGTCGGCTTGGAGCGCGTTCGTGTCCTGGTACTCGTCGACGAGGATGTGGTCGAACATCGCCGCGACCTGCGGACCCGTGTGCGGGGAGCACGCGAGCGCCTTCCAGAACAGCAGGAGGTCGTCGTAGTCGAGCGTCTGCTGCTCGCGCTTGCGTTCGATGTAGGCGCGGAAGATCGCGCGGATGCCGTCGGCGTCTTCGACGCACCACGGGTAGTGGCGCTCGAGCACCTCGTCGAGCTTCGTGCCGGCGTTCACCACCCGGGAGTGGATCGCGGCGAGCGTCTCCTTGCGGGGGAAGCGCCGCTCACGTGTCGCGAACCCCAGCTCCTCCCGCAGGAGGTTCAGCACGTCCGCGCCGTCGGGTTGGTCCAGGACCGTGAACGTGGGCGAGAGACCGAGCGCGCGGCCGTGGAGGCGGAGCAGCCGGTTCGCGAGCGCGTGGAACGTGCCGCCCCAGACCCGACCGGCGTCCCGGCGGCCGGTCATGGCCTCGGCCCGGGTCACCATCTCGCGGGCCGCCCGGCGGCTGAACGTGACGAGCAGGATGCGTTCGGGCCGGACGCCCCGCTCGACCAGGACGGCGACCCGTGCCGCGAGGGTCGTGGTCTTGCCCGTCCCGGCGCCGGCGACGATCAGCAGCGGTCCCTCACCGTGGGTCGCGGCCGCCAGCTGGGCGGGGTTCAGCTCCTCCTCGAACATGCGTTCGAGGAGTATCCCACGGCTCCCGGCGGGACGCTACGAGCGCCGAAGGGCCGCCAGCGCCGCGTCACGGTCGAACCCGAGCTGCTCCGCTCGTCGGAAGAAGCGATCGGCGGCCTCGTGCAGCCGGACGTCGCCGTCCGTCCTCGGTCCGGCTCGCTCGGCGACGAACGTCCCGGCGCGGCCCCTCCCGACCAGAACGGCGTCGTCCTCCAGGGAGCGGTAGGCGCGCGCCACCGTGTTCGGCGCCAGCGCGAGCTGCGCCGCCAGGGTCCGGACCGGCGGCAGACGGTCGCCGGGGAGCAGCGTGCCGCGGTCGATCGACGCGGCGATCTGCTCGTGGAGTTGGCGGTACGGGGGGCCGGCGCCGTCGCGGATGCGCACCCGGAGGCTCATCGGCGCGGAAGTATGGCAGCATCGCCGGATGGCCGGGATCCACGTCGTGAAGGGCGGGCCGATGATGGTCGAGGGTCTCCCGCTCGGCAGGCTGGCGCACGACGGCGAGGCGTGGCGCATCGAGCCGGTCGCGCCGCCGCCGGTTGGCGCGGCGGGGATCTGCCGCTGCGGCGCCTCCGGGACGATGCCGTTCTGCGACAAGGAGCCGCCGTTCGCGTGTTTCGAGGAGGAGCCGGCAAGCGGCCCCGAGCCCGCGCCGTTCCATTGGGACGTGCCGGATCCCGCCCGTCCCGGGGTGGCGCTCAAGCCGAACGGCCCGGTCCGGGTGGCGGGCGGCGTGCCCGTCACCTACGGCGAGGACCCGATCCCGTCGCGGGACCGGGTCTCGCTCTGCCGCTGCGGCGCGTCACGGTGCCAGCCGATCTGCGACAGCTCCCACAAGATCGTGGGCTACCGGGACTGAGCGACCAGTCCGAGGCTCTCGAGCAGCCCGGCCGGCAGCACGTGGCAGTAGGGCTCGTGGCCCGTCCGCGCGTAGTACCACTGGTGATAGTCCTCCGCCGGGTAGAACGCGGCGAAGTCCTCGATCTCGGTCGCGATCGGTCGTGGGAAGCGCTCTTGCGCGGCGGCCTTCGACGCCTCCGCGGCCGCCCGCTGCTCGGGCGAGTGCGCGAAGATCACGCTGCGGTACTGCGTGCCGACGTCCGGTCCCTGGCGGTCGACCTGGGTCGGGTCATGCATCGCCCAGAACACCTCGAGCAGCTGGTCGTACGAGACGACGTCCGGATCGAACCGCAGCTGGACGACCTCCGCGTGGCCGGTTCGGCCGCCGCAGACCTCGCGGTAGCTCGGATCGACGACCGTGCCGCCGCTGAAGCCCGAGACGACCTCGGTGACGCCGGGCACCTGACGGTAGACCCACTCGACGCCCCAGAAGCATCCGGCGCCGAACGTTGCGAACTCCGAAGACATGGATGGAACCTCCTTCGACGGTTCCCCGGGCGGGGTTCCCATCGCTTCCGTCTGCGTGGCGCCCGTGAACGTTTCGCCGGCCGGCGTCGGCTATCGAGGGTACCCCGTTCGACCGGCGCGATCCGGGCCGGAGGACGGGTCCGGAATGGGCCGGAGGACCGATGCGCCGCAGGTCGCCCGACGGCCGATATCCCTCTCGTACCCCTCGAAGAGGAGATGCGGTCGCATGCGTCAGTGGGAGCTGTTCGGCATCACCGATTCCGATCCGACCTGGACCCAGCCCCCGCGGCCGGCGCCCAACGTGACCGATGTGCGCGAGGCGACGGCGGTGGCCGACGACTTCGCACAGGACCTCGAGGTCCTTCGCCTGGCCGTCGACGCGCAGGACGAACGGATCCCCGAGCCTGCCGCCTGAGGCGTTTCAGCCGGCGAACGAGCCGGCAGCATCCAGCACCCTCGCGACCTCGTCGTCGCCGTGCTCGGTGCAGAGGCTCCACAGTTCGTAGCCCGAGGGCGGCAGTGCGACGCCGCCCGCCAGCAGGTGGTGGAAGAATCGCGCGTAGCGCTCGTGATCGGCCGCGCGCGCTCCGGCGAAGTCGCGGACGGGCTCCTCGGTGAAGGAGACGCTGAAGAGGCTGCCGGCGCACCCGATCCGCGCCGCGATCCCGTTCGCGGCGAAGGCCCCCCGCAGCCCCTCCATCAGCGTCTCGGCCGTGCGCTCGAGAGCGGGATACGGGTCGAGCCGTTCCGCCAGATCGAGCGCCGCGATCCCGGCCGCGACGGCCACCGGGTTCCCGCTCAGCGTGCCCGCCTGGTAGACCGGGCCGTCGGGCGCGAGGTGCTGCATCAGATCGCGCCGGCCGCCGAACGCGGCGCACGGGAAGCCGCCGCCCATCACCTTCCCGAGCGTCGTCAGGTCGGGCGTCACGCCGAAGCGGGACTGCGCGCCGCCGTAGCCGATCCGGAAGCCGGTGATCACCTCGTCGAACACGAGGACCGCCCCGGCGGCGGTGCAGCGTTCGCGCAGCGCGTCGAGGAAGCCGGGCTCCGGCGGCACGACCCCCATGTTGGCCGCGACCGGCTCGACGATGACCGCGGCGATCGCGTCGCCGTCCCGGTCGAACGTCGTACGGACCGCCTCGACGTCGTTGTAGGGCAGCGTGATCGTGTCTCTCGCCGCGCCCTCGGTCACGCCGGGCGATCCGGGGATGCCGAACGTCGCGACGCCGCTGCCGGCGCGGGCGAGGAGCGCGTCCGCGTGCCCGTGGTAGCAGCCCTCGAACTTCACGATCCGCTCGCGGCCGGTGGCGCCGCGCGCGAGTCGGATCGCCGACATCGTCGCCTCGGTGCCGGAGGAGACGAGCCGGACCATGTCCACCCCGGGGAGCGCCTCGACGATCCTCGCGGCGAGCTCGACCTCGGCCTCGGTCGGCGCGCCGAACGACGTGCCGCGCGCGGCGGCGTCGGTGGCGGCCCGGACGATCTCCTCGCGAGCGTGCCCGAACAGCAACGCCCCCCAGGACTGCACGAGGTCGACGCGCCGCACACCGTCGGCGTCGATCACGAAGGCGCCCTCGCCCCGCTCGGCGAACCACGGCGTCCCGCCGACGGCGCCGAACGCGCGGACCGGCGAGTCGACCCCGCCGGGGATCAGGGAGCGTGCGCGGGCGAACAACTCCTCCGAACGGGTCACGGGCCGATGCTACGGAACCGGTCGTTGACGCGTACGCCGCCGCCAGGGACCCTGGCAGCGTGACCGGCCCGACCGAGCAGCCCGCGCCGCCGAGGCGCCTCATCTCGCCCGGCCGGATCGTCGCCATGATCGTCGCCCTGATCGGCCTCTACGTCGTGTGGCCGTCGCTCGTGGCGGTCTTCGGGTCGGTCGGCGAACTGGCCCACGTGAACCCGGTGTGGTTCGTGGTGATGGCGGGGCTCGAGGCGGCCAGCTTCCTGTGCATCTGGGCCCTGATCGGCCTGTGCCTGCGCTCGCACCGCTACTTCCTGATCGGCACGTCGCAACTCGCAGGGAACGCGATCAGCCGGGTCGTGCCCGGTGGGAATGCGGTCGGCGCGGCGCTCCAGTACCGGCTCCTCGCCGGCGGCGGGATGGAGCCGACGCAGATCGCGACCGGGCTCACGGCGGCCTCGCTCATCAACTTCGCCACGCTGCTGGCCCTCCCGGTGCTTTCCCTGCCGGCGATCCTCGGTGGCGTGGCCGTGGCCAACGGCCTGGCACGGGCGGCGTGGCTGGGCGTGGGCGCGTTCATCCTGCTCGTGAGCGGCGGCGCGGTGCTCCTGCTGGCCGATCGGCCGATCGCGTGGACGGCTCGCACCATCGAGCGGATCCGGAACGCGATCCTCCGCAAGCGCACGCCGACGGTCGGACTGGAGGGACGCCTCACGCACGAGCGCGACACCGTGCGCGCGACCCTGGGCGAGCACTGGGCGCAGGCGATCCTTCGGTCGGCCGGCAACGTGCTGTTCGACTACCTGGCGCTCCTGGCCGCACTCGTCGCGTCGGGGAGCCGGCCGCGCGCGTCGCTCGTCCTGCTGGCCTACGTGGCGGCGATCGTCCTGGGCATGATCCCGATCACGCCGGGCGGGCTCGGCTTCGTCGAGGCGGGTCTCGCGGCGATGCTGGTGCTGGCGGGGGTGCCGGGCGCGCAGGCGACGCTGGCCACGCTCGCCTACCGGCTCGTCTCGTACTGGGGACCCGTGGCCGCGGGACCGATCGCGTACGCCTTCTACCGACGGCGCGCGCCCGGATGGGCCGCGCGCGCCGCCGCCTCACCGTCGCCCTCCCCCTCCTGAGGGCGCGATGCCGACCATCCGCGAACTGGCCGACGCGGTCCGTGCTCGACGGGTGGGCGCCCACGAGCTGGTGGCTCGATCCCTCCGGCGGATCGAGACGCTCGACCCCGATATCGGCGCCGTCGTGGCGCTCCGCGCCGAGGAGGCCCTCGACGAGGCGATCGGGTTGGACGCGCACCTCGCTGCCGGCGGCGACGCCGGCC
>Ga0335082_10010622_pt1 | contig 9995 bp, 8 predicted proteins | sample Lox_Sample_41_FD_206718 | JGI IMG/M metagenome (GOLD analysis project Ga0335082, IMG submission 206718) | Soil microbial communities from Loxahatchee National Wildlife Refuge, Florida, United States - Lox_Sample_4.1 | ecosystem: Environmental > Terrestrial > Soil > Wetlands | place: USA: Florida...
GGGTCGAGGGCGGCGAGCAGGTCGCCTAGCCGCTGGGAGCAGGTGATCCCGGCGGCGTGCATGAACGTGGCCAGGCCGAGCAGGTCTGCGACCTCGGCCAGCCAGGTCGCCCGCAGCCGGCTGGCCTCCAGCCGGGGCAGCCCGGCCCCGCCGGACAGCGACCGGATCAGCGGGGTGGTGATGTTGCGGCGGCCGGGATCGGTGCCGCCGGTGACCGGCCCGGCCCCGGCAAAGCGCGCCGCAGCCAGCAGCCGGCCCTGGTAGCGGGCCAGCACCGGTACCGCCCGCGGCCGGGCGCCGCGGACGGCCACGAGCATCCCGCCGGACCGGCAGATCACGTCGCTGCCGCGCACGGCGCGCAGGTCGGCGCGGATCAGCCCGGCGCCGGCGCCCAGGCAGACCAGCCCCGCCGCCCGCATCCGCCGCTGCGCGGTGGGCTGGGCGTCTGCCAATGCGAGATACCCGGCGATTTCCGCGGGGCTGCAGGGCTCCTTGGCATGCTCTCGCGGCAGCGGCATATCCGCCGGATACAGCTGCGGCACCACCCGGCGGCCGATGAACCGCAGGTTCGTGCGCAGCGTCCGCCGCGCCACGGGCGACAGCCCCGGCGCGCACCGGGTGAACCGCTCGGCCACCGACGGGTGCAGCAGCACCTCCGGCACCGCGTCCAGGCCCAGGCCGATGCCGAAGCCGAAGCCGGCGAGCTTGCCCGCGGCCCACAGCAGGTTCTTCGCCCGCTCCTTCCCCTCCGGCGCCACCTGGCTGGTCACGTCCCGGGCGAACGCCGCCGCCTGGGGCGGCACCGACGACGGCCGCCAGCGCGCGATATAGGCGGCTATCCCAGGTTCTGTCGGCTTCATGAGGCCTTCCAGCAGGAACTTTCCACAGTAATATACTGTGGAAAGCATCAGGAACCGCGGATCTGAAACGGTGTGTCGCATGGAGCCAAGCCCAGCCCAGCGCGCGGCCCGCGGCCGGATCGCCGCCGAGCTCGCCCAGGCAGACTTCGCCCTGCCGGGCACCCTGACCGTCCGCGCCTACGCCTGCGGCAAGCCGGGCTGCCGCTGCCACGCCGACCCGCCCCGGCTGCACGGCCCGTACGCCGAATGGACCCGCAAGATCGCCGGCAAGACCATCACCCGCCGGCTCACCCCCACCGAGCTCGCCCGGTACCAGCCCCTGTTCGACAACGCGAAGAAACTCCGCGCCCTGCTCACCGAGCTCCAGGACCTCACGCTCGAAATCATCGAGACAGACAGCCAGCAGCCGTAGCACCCGCCGAACCGGAACCGCGCCCTCCGGAACACGTGGGCGAAGCCCGCTTAACCTGTGGGTTGCACGACGCCAGGTCCGCATCCACCCAGCTCAGCCCCAAACGTGAAGACCTCTCCGCTATAAGACCAGGTCAGAAGCTCACTGGACAGCTCCCATCCTACACTGCGGATGGGAGCTGTTCCCGTGTTGGGAGGAATCTGGGAGATCGTGTTCTTGGGAGATCGTGTTCTTCCGGACCGACAGGGCTGGGCCCAGTTGGCCCCCCGAGAGTCAGCTGGGAGATTCCGGGCTCCGCGGCGGGAACCGGAGGCCTGCCCAGCCAAGCTATGGGACTGGGGCGATCTGGATTGATGTGGCCAGGCTCAACAGGACGGCCGCAGCGGCCGCACCCCTTCATAGCCAGACGCTTAGAAGCGCCCTGACATCTTGGGTCACCCTACGGGTGCCGCTCAAGAGTCGGCACTCAAGCAGCCGCCGCCCAAGGTGCGCCTGGCGGTCGCCGGGCGCACCGAGCGCTGCCTAGTGCCAAGCGGCCCTGGTCGGCTGGTCGGCCTCACCTAGCCTCACTTGATCCTTTCCACTCCTAGATTTACGTAACTGGCGATCTTGCCGCAGATGCTCAGCTCGCCAGGGTGACCTCGAGCGGGCAATTCATTACCGTGAGCGTGCCCTTGAGTGTCGTCAAGTGGTTTGCCCCCACTGCTCCGCGCAAGTCGCTACAGTCGCTGCTCACGGTCAGCCGCGATCTCACCATGGTCCTGAATGACCAGTACCCGGATGAACCCGAGACGCAGGCTTATGTCGATCAGCTTCACGCGCTCAGTTGTAGCGGTTTGGCCCGTCGCCCGAAGCGGCCGTCGCGGAGATCCGGCGGGCGATCGAGGAAGCCTCCGGCTGGCTGGCCAGCCTGGCCCCGCCGGATCCGCGGTGACCGAGTCTCAGTCGCGGTGCGGCGGCCTGACGATGACGACCGGGCAGGGGGCGTGCTGTGCCACCTGGGCGGCGACCGACCCCATCGATAGCCGGGAGAAGCCGCCCGCGCCACGTGAGCCCAGCACGATCATGTCAGCGCCCTCGCCCGCTTTGATGAGTTCCCCGGCCGGGATGCCGTTGATCCCGCTGATCGTGACCGACTCCGGCCGGGAGCTGCCCAGGGCGGCCAGCACCTCCTCGGTTTCCGCCTTGGCCGCTGCCTCGGCCTCCTCGGTCAGGTCCAAGTCGCCGGGATAGCTGGAGACAAAGCCGAGGTTGTCCCGGACGGCCTGGTGCACGGTGAGCACGGTGACCGGTACGCGGCGGAGCGCCGCCTCCTTAAAGGCCCATTCCAGGGCCCGCTGAGAGTGACCGGAACCGTCAATTCCCACGATTATTCCAGACATTGCGATCCTCCTTCTGCCAATGACCGCTTCCGCAGCCAGTGGCGTTCGCAAGGCGATCCGCGGCAGCTGGCCACCGGCAACTGCTATCTTGGCGAGCCGGGTGACCGGCCTATGTCGCCGCCAGCAGCGAGCCCCGGCCGCTTTCCCACCACGATTCACCGTAGTGATGCAGGTCGCTCAGGGCAGAGGCGAAGGACCTAACGTCGCCGGTCACAGGTCCCGGCGGCCCGGTTTTGGCCCTGGCCATGCGGGTGGCACCGGGTCTCACTCAGACTGATCAGGGGCGGTCTATCGTGTCCGGCCGCGTGATTATGGGTGGCGCCTTCGGTCCTTCGCTGCGGCACGCTCCAGGCGCAGCTGGCTGGCCACCTGGCCGGTGACCTTGGTGTAACGGATGGCAACCCGGATCATGGCGCTGATGGCTTCGCTAGCCTCGAGATGCGGGTTGGCCGGGTCGACCGCGACCGCCGTGCTGGCAAGCCAGCGCGAGAACGCCTCATGTTCGACGTCGTTCAGGTGGAGAGCTACCTGCATCGTCACGGCTACCTCCACGTCTCCCAGATATCGACCGGACCCGGGCAGCCAGGGCCGGGTCGGCCTGGAACTCATCCAAGCAGGCCCTGAAGGGCCTGGTCGCCGCCGACCCCGGCACCGCTCGTTACTGTGCGCGTACGTCACATCTGGATCAGAAGAGGAGATATTGCAGGTCGAAGGTCAACCGGACGGATGCAGCTTCTTCCTGATCCTTGAGAACTGGTGTTCTCGGGAGCAAGCGCCAGGATGACTCCTGAGAACGCAGCCAGCGGGCTAGTCCAGCCTGCGGGACTGACTTCTGAGAACGCGGCGCTGGCCTTTGAGCACGCCTATCGTGGCGCTGGACCGGGGTAACCGGCGGGCGCGGCCCGGAACGGCGCCAGCAAGTTGTCGAGCAGCGGGACCGGGGAGCGCGGGTCGAGGGCGGCGCGCTGGCGGAGGGACTCGTCCCACCGGGCCTGGAGAGCCGCGGTCAGTTCCTCGCGCATCTGCTGCGAGGCGTGGGCGTACAGGCCGCGCATCCCCGGGACCTGGTGTCCGAGCCGCTGCTCGGCCAGGATCTCGGGGATGCCGTCCTCGGCCATCCACGTCTTGTGGCCGTGCCGCAGGCCGTGCGGCGTCAGCCCGTCCTTGACCGGCAGCCAGCAGGCTAGCGGCGCGTCGCCGGCGGGCTGCTCGCCGCTGCCCGGGCAGGGACCGGGCTCGTTGTTGTGGGCGACGGTCCTCCCGTCGAGCCGCCGCCTGACCGCGTGCCCGCAGGATGGGCAGCGCCCGGTGTCCCCGGTCCTGGTCAGCCGCTGGGTGCCCCGGCCGGACGGGGGAGCGAATGGCTTTCCGGGCACGGCGTGCGGCCATGCCGCGACCGGTTTCCCCGGCCATGCCGTGGCGTCCGTGATCACCAGCTTGCCGGGGCTGCCGTTGGCTGGCGGGTGCCGCCCGTCGCAGGCCGGCCGGAAGATCCGCCGCGCGTAGTTGCTGTTGCGGTGGTGGCCGCCGTCGGGGCCGAGGAAGACGTACCGGCCGCTTCCCTCGTGCTCGGCGGCGCAGGCGCATCGCTGCCGGGCGTTCTTGCCTGCCTGGGCGGCCAGCAGACCGGCGAGGAAGGGCGGGATGTCGACCGGCGTCAGTGGCTCTACGGTCGTGCTGCGGTAAGAGTCGTCCTTCGGCGGGAGCCGGCAGAAGCGGCCGCTGACCTCCCGGAGCTGCCACTCGACGTTTATCAGTGACGGGAGCAGCAGGTCGCGCTCGAGGCCGATCGTCTCACCCCACCGCATCCCGGTATAGCCGATCGTGACCAGCAGAGTGAACTCGTCGTCCCGTCCGGCCAGCAGCGCGGCCCGCTCGGCCACCAGCAGCACCTGCAGCGGCGTCGCCCACGCGCGCTGCGGGCTGCGGTCGATGCCGCGGCCGGTCCTGCGCCCGCGGTTGCGCGGGCGGACGGCGGGGTTGAAGGGGATCAGCGGGGGTCTTGCCGTGGCCGCGTCGCCGAGGATGGTGTGCAGCAGGCTGCGCGCATCCTTCGCGGTGCTGCGGGATACCCCCTCGGCCGTGGGCAGGTTCCGCTCCCAGCCGGCGATCTCCTCGCCGGTGAGCGAGTTCAGCGTCCGGTTGCCCCAGTACGGCCGGATGAACCGCCGGATCCTGTATTCGCGGTTCGCCATGGTGCTGGGCCCGACATCTTGCATGGCCTTCCAGCGGTCGATCCAGTCGCTGACCGTGATCTCGCCTGCTCCTGGATCGGTCCACGTGCCCCCGCGGACCTTCGCCTCCTGGTCGCGGCCCCAGCCGAGCGCGGCTTGCTTGGTCTCGAAGCCTGACTGGCTGGCTTCGCCGCCAGGGATTTTGTACTTCACGCGCCACGGCCGCGGTCCCTTGCCGCGTTTCTCCGCGTACGCCATGTCTCTCCTTCCCACCTCATAGTGGATCGGCCCCGCTTGATGCCCAGGCCCGGGATGTCTCGTCTGGCGGTTGCTATCGCCGGGTGCGGCGGGTGCGGGTCACGGGCTGCCGGGCGCCGTCGGCCATGATCTGCGCGATGTCGTCATCGCTGAACCGCAGGTGCTTGCCGATGAACGTGCAGGGGATCGTCCGGGCCGCGGCCTTGTCGCGGAGCCACGACTCGCGGATTCGCAAGATCTCCGCGGCCTCAGCCGGCGTGTGAAGCTGAGCCATCCTTGCTGCCTAACCATTATGGACTGGATGTTCCGGTCAAGTCGAGAATTCAGGCGAATTCTCGTTGCGGTTATTTCCCTGCACCGCGTCGCCGTATTGTGACCCCTTGACCTGCGGCTAGCCTGTCTGGTGCCCTATACCGGACCGTTCTGGACCAGGAGAAACGAGCCAATTTGGTACGCGGGCCAGAGTGGACCGCGGCGGACAATTAAGGAACGACTGGGTCATTTTGCTGCATTTCCTGCCGGGCAGTGAGCGGAGAATCAGGCCGATCCTGTGCCGCTCGAATACTCGATTGCGTGGCTGACCTGGGCCATCGCCAGCATCCTGGACGCGACGATGGTTGGCTTGCCGGATGCTGCTCAAGATCGTCTACCTGCTAGTTCGCCGGATACTCAGCCTCGCTGTCCTCGTGTTCCGCAGGGACCTGGCGAAGGATGCTGAGCTGTTCGTGCTCCGGCACGAGAACGCGGTGCTGCGCCGCCACGTCGGCCGGGTGCGTTACGAGCCCGCAGACCGGGTGTGGTTCGCCGCTCTGGCATGGCTCATACCTCGCCGATCCTGGGCCGAAGTCTTCCCGGTGACGCCCGCGACGCTGCTGGCCTGGCATCGCAAACTGGCAGGGAACAAGTACGACATGAGCAAGCGGCGCAGGCCCGGCCGCCCACCAACAGTCCGGAGCATCGCCCGCCTTGTCGTGCGCCTGGCAAAGGAGAATCCGCTGTGGGGACACCGCCGGATCCACGGCGAACTGATGAAGCTCGGCGTGACGGTCGCGCCGTCCACCGTCTGGGAAATCCTGCGTGCGGCGGGCATCGATCCGGCACCACGCCGCGCGGGCCCGACCTGGCGGCAGTTCCTGCATGCCCAGGCCGCCGGGATCCTCGCCGTCGACTTCCTGCATGTGGACACCGTGCTGCTGAGAAGACTGTATGTCCTGGTGTTCATCGAGCACGGCACCCGCCGGATGCATCTGGGCGGCGTCACCGCCAGCCCCACAGGTGAGTGGACGGTGCAGCAGGCCCGCAACCTCGCCCTCACCCTCGACGAGCGGTTCGGGGACATCCGGTTCCTGATCCGCGACCGCGGATCGAACTTCACCAGCTCATTCGACGCCGTCTTCCAGGCGACTGGCGCCAGAATCCTGCGCAGCGCCGTCCAGGCGCCGCGGATGAACGCAACCTGCGAACGCCTTGTCGGCACCCTGCGCCGCGAGCTCCTGGACCGCGTGCCGATCCTCGGCGAACGGCACCTGCATGCCGTCCTGACCGAGTACCAGGTGCACTACAACACCGCCAGGCCTCACCAGGGCATCGCGCAACACGTCCCCGGCCACGAACGCGGCGTTCCCCGCGCCACCGTGACCGACATCAACACACTGCAGATCCGCCGAAAACCCGTGCTCAACGGCCTGATCAACGAGTACATGCATGCAGCCTGAGGGACGGAAGACCTGCAGGCCACAAGCCGAATCCCGTTTTCGAGCGGGACAGGACGGCGCGGCGGCTAATGGCGGCTGGCTACGGCACCCCCAGCGGCGCAGCGCGGCGAGGGTGACGTGCGTGCTGCTCGGCGTGATTCGTGCGCTGGCATGCAGCCAGCCAGAGTGCGGGCCGCTGCCGCCGCGACCTCCTCATGTGCGTCCCTGCCGGCGTGGCCGTGCTGCTCCCTCGCGCCGCGGCCCGTATGCCTCCGAACACAAAATACATCTGCCCAGGTCCCCCGGGAAAGAGGACCTTCGTCCTGCGGATTCGCGGTGCGGAGCGCCCGGTTCGGGCTGCGACGGACGGCTTGCGGGTGCCTTGACGGCAGGCAGCCGGCAGGCGGCGTCCCGAATCCAGCCAGGAACCGCTTCCTCAAAGCCACCCGCCGAAACGCTGGCCGTCCCCACGGTCGAACGACCTTGGAGGGGGGGTCACGCCCCTGCCATCCCTGTCCTGACCAGCTTTTCATTCTTCTGTCGCGTTCGGTTACCAGCCGGGCGATCGACCACCGTGTCCCGATTGCGCGGCTGTCCCGGTCGGCTGGAGTTCCGGTAGGCACCGCATTGCGTGCTTCATCGGCAAGCGGTCCGGGTCGCCGCCGGCAGCGGTGACGGCGCGCGGCCTAGCGGCCCGTCTCCGCCAGTGCCCGCAGCCTGCTCAGGTACCCGGCCCAGCCGGCCGCCGTAGCGTCCGCCTCGGCGGCCGGGACGCCTTCATCTTGCAGCCGGACCCGGCAGCCCCCGGCCGTCGGCGTGATCGTGATGTCATGAACCCGGCCGCCAGGCACGCCGAACCTGATCTGGCGCGACGGATCCCAGGCCAGCACCGGCACCGTGGCCTCGGCGCCCGGCGCGAAGCGCAACGTCACGCTGCCCTGCGAGCCGGGCACCACCGTCGCGTCCACGAACCAGCCGGACAGCCCTTCGCTGGTCGACAGCAGGCCCCACACCTGGCCGGCCGGGGCGACGATATCAACGCACTGATCAAGTGTCTGCGGCATGGCAGCGACGCTATCAGCGACCCCGGACAATAACCCTGGTGCCGGGCCCGATCCCAGGCCTTGTTCACCGTCCGCCGCTCCGGCATCGAAGGCTTCGCGCGGGACCTGGAAGCACGATGCCGGGCCCGGGCCACGGTCACCCGGCGCCTGTGCATCATCGCCGGGTTCTACAAGTACGCAGTCGAAGAGGAGCTGCTGGATCACTCGGGCCGCCGGTGGTGTCCTTCGGGCAGGCCGTGTCCGCGTCTTCGATTGTTGGCAAAATAGTAAACACCGGTCCAGGTCCAGTCGCGCGGAAGGCAGCTAACCGTGAGCGCACGTAACCTTCAGGAAGTCCTCGATCGCAGCGGCAACATCGTCGAGCTCCTGCGAAGCTCGCAGATCGGCGCGTACATCTACCCGGTCGTGCCGGCCGAGTTCACGAACTGGCGGCGCGAGCAGCGTGCCTGGCGCGAGACGGCCGTCCTGTTCGACCAGTCCCACCATATGGTGAATCTGTTCGTCAAGGGCCCGGACGCGCTGAAGCTGATCTCCGACACGGCCGTCAACAGCACGGCGAACTTCCCGGTCAACCGGGCCAAGCAATATGTACCGACGACCCCCTACGGCCATGTCATCGGCGACGGGATCCTCTTCCACGAGGCCGAGAACGAGTTCGTGTTCGTCGGCCGTACTCCGGCGGCCAACTGGCTGCGGTACCAGGCGGAGGCCGGGGGATACGACGTGGAAGTCATCATGGACGACCGGTCGCCGTCACGCCCGTATGGGCACGCTGTCACCCGGCGCCTGTGGCGGTTCCAGATTCAGGGACCGACTGCGTGGAAGGTGATCGAGAAGGTCAACGGCGGGCCGCTGGAGCAGCTGAAGTTCTTCTACATGAGCCACATGAACGTCGCCGGCGAGCGGGTCCGGACGCTACGGCATGGCATGGCCGGCGAACCCGGCCTGGAGCTATGGGGCCCTTACGACAGCTACGAGAGGGTACGCGATGCGATTCTCGAGGCGGGCCGGGAGTTCGGCCTCGAGCCGTGCGGCTCCCGGGCCTATGGCTCCAACACGCTGGAGTCCGGCTGGATCCCCTCGCCGCTGCCGGCCGTCTACACCGGCGAAGAGCTTCGCTCCTACCGCGAGTGGCTTCCCGCCAACGGCTACGAGGCCACCAACGCGCTGGCCGGCAGCTACGTATCGGACAACATCGAGGACTATTACGTCAATCCCTTCCAGCTCGGATACGGGTCCTTCGTGAAGTTCGACCACGATTTCATCGGCGCGGGCGCCCTGAAGAAGATCGATGCCGCGGCTCAGCGGAAGAAGGTCACTCTCGCCTGGAACGCCGACGATGTGGCGAAGATATTCGCCTCACTGGTCGACACCGGCAGCAGAGGGTGCCAGTTCTTCGAGGTGCCGACCGCGAACTACGGATCGTCGAACTACGACGCCGTCCTCGACTCCAGCGGCGCCACCGTCGGCCTCTCGATGTTCAGCGGGTACAGCGCCAACGAGCGCCGGGCGCTCTCCCTCGCGACGATCGACAACACCATCGAGATCGGCACCGAGGTCACGGTCATCTGGGGTGAGCCGGGCGGCGGGAGCAGCAAGACCTCGGTGGAGCCACACGACCAGATCCCGGTGCGCGCGATCGTCAGCCCGGTGCCCTACTCGGTCGACGCGCGCACCGGGTACCACGCCGGCTGGCGGACCGCCGGCGCCCGCCCGTAACACAGCATGGACATTGTCCGTTTCACGACCGGCGCCAGCGCCGAGGCGCTGGCGGGATCACCGGGCGGCGACCGCGATCTCACGCAACTTCGGATCCCCGATTGTCCGGCTGGTACGGCGGCAGGCCCACGAGCTCTCTGATCTGCTGCTGGATGACCTCCGGCGCGGGCCGCGCGTCCACGGTGTAGACGTACTCCTTGCGCCGGAAGATGTTCAGGACGGGGTTGGTCTGGTCGTGATAGTCCCGCAGCCGGACCGCGAGCGCCTCCTCGGTGTCATCTTCCCGGGTGATCAGCTCTCCGCCGCACATGTCGCACCGGCCGGGGACCTTCGGGCTGTTGGCGATCAGGTTGTAATCCATCCCGCAGTCGCCGCACAGCCTGCGGTTGAGTACCCGGCGGCGGACCTCGCTGTCCGGCAGGTCAAGCTCGA
>Ga0335082_10010623_pt1 | contig 9994 bp, 8 predicted proteins | sample Lox_Sample_41_FD_206718 | JGI IMG/M metagenome (GOLD analysis project Ga0335082, IMG submission 206718) | Soil microbial communities from Loxahatchee National Wildlife Refuge, Florida, United States - Lox_Sample_4.1 | ecosystem: Environmental > Terrestrial > Soil > Wetlands | place: USA: Florida...
CTCGCGCGCGGCGTGGAAAAAGAAAAGGCCGCTCGCTTGAGCGGCCTGGCCTTTGCCCGGTAACCGTCGTCCGCCGGCTGTTAGTTGCCCTCCGTGGACTTCGCACCCCGGTAGGGCGTGGAGAGATACTTGCGCGCCTCTTCCAGCGCGTTCTGGGTATTGTCGTTGGTCTGCAGCGCCTGGCGGTACTCGTTGACGGCGCGCTCGCGCTGGTCGGTGAGGTCGAAGATCTTGCCCAACTGGATGTGCCCCCACACGATGGTCCAGTTGGGCTCGCCGTCGCCGTTATAGGCCTCGCGGTACTCGTCGGCCGCCGCCTGGTAGTTGTGCTGCACGAAGAAGACCTCGGCGATGCGGTAGTGCGCCAGGGAGCTGTTGGGATTCAGTTCCAGGGCCTTCTGGAACTCCTTCAGGGCCGCGCTCAGGTCGCCCTGCTCCACCAACTGTTGTCCGCGCAGGATGTCCACCCGGATGCGCAGCGTCGGCGAATTCCGCAGCAAGTTGCTGTTGGGATCGATGTAGATGCGCCGCGGCTTGGTGAAGGTGTCCACCACGTAGGGGGAATTGGTGCCCACCACCTCGATGCGCTTGCTCACGGGAGGGCCGTCGGTGTCGATCTTCAGCTCCACCGGCATGCGGAACAGGTCCATGTCCTGTGAGATCTCGCCGGTGATGCGAAAGCCCTTGTTGCTGCCCAGACGGTAGATGGCGTACTTGTTGCGGAACTCGGGCGCGCCCGTGGAGTTCAGCCACTCTGCGAAGAACCAGGTGAGGTGATCGCCGTAGACGGTCTCCACCGCCTTCTGGAAATCGTCCACGGTGACCGTCTTGCCCGCGAACTGCTGGGCGTAGGCACGCGTGGCCTTGTCGAAGGCCTGGTCACCCACCACCCATTGCAGCATGTGCAGCAGCATGGCTCCCTTGTCGGTGACCAGGGACTGGAACTCCGGTGACCAGGGGTCGAGCTTGCCGGCGCTGGCCAGAGGAATGTTGTTGTAGGCCAGTGCTCCCACCGCCATGTCCTTGGAGGCTTCTTCGAAGCCCGCCCGGCCGGCAGCGAAAAGCACATAGCGGGCCTCGGAGTAGCGGGCGAAGCCGTCGCTCAGCCAGTCATCGTCGCGCGTGGCCGGGGCCACCAGCACGCCCCACCATTGATGCGCGATGGTGTTGGCCAGCAGCCGGTAGTTGGTCTTCATGGCCACCGCCCGCGAGGCGATGGCGGCCACCTCCGGCGCCCAGGCCGCAGGCACGGTGTCGTCGGGCAGCTCCACTACCGAGAGGTTGCGCGCCGGCGCCGGCCCGTAGAGCGCGGAATAGAACTCGAACTCCTTCACGGCGGTGTCGGCGTAGGGCGCCAATTCCGCCTGGTGTTCCGGCTTGAAGTAGACATGCGCCTCCACCCCGCCGGAATTGACGGTGGTGGTCACGAAGTTCCCGGCGATGATGGTGCCGGGAAAGCTGGGCCGGTCCCAGGTGAAGCTGTAGGTGGTGCGGCCCGGGCCGGGAGACTTGGTGGTGGGCTTGCCGCTGCCGATCACGGTCATGCCGTTGGGCACGGTGAAGTTGATGGTGGCGGTGAAGCGGTCGGTGAGGTAGCCGCTCATGGGGAACCAGCGCCCGGCGTAGAGCAGGTAGGTGGTGTCGGGGCCGACATAAGCCAGTTTGAGCCCTTCGACCGGGCTGTCGTCGGCGGACTGCAGCACCCCCTCGTAGTCGAAAGTCAGGGTGGTGCTCTGGTCCTTGGCCAGACCGTTGGGCAGGAAGACGCGCACGGTGGAGTCCTCTGTGACGCGCTCGAACTGCAGCGGCTTGCCGTCGGGGCCGGTGATCTTGGTGGGGCGCAGGTCGTTGTGCAGCTCCAGGACCGCGGTGTTGATGTCCTCGAGCGCGGTCAGCTTGACCTTGGCGCGCGCCGTCAGGCGATGGCCGGTGGGCTGGATCTCGGCGTCGATCTGGTAGTCGTCCACCTGGATGCGGGGGCGCTCCGCCGCTCCCGCGCTCCGCGCAAGCAACAGGCCGCACGCCAGAACCAGCAACAGCTTGCCGACACGGCCCCGGGGCCGTCGTGCCTGATTCATAAGGGATCTCCCTGGATTTCCGCTTCTCCGTAGGATGTCAAAACAGGTCAAAAAGATGCGTCAGGCGCCCGCTTGAACGGCCTTCCGCTCCTTGAGGGACTGCAGGATGGCCTCCGCCGCCCGCTCTGCTGCCGGCTGTCGCCCCCCGCCCCCGGCTGCGCCTTGCAATTGGGCCCGGACGCCCTCCAAGCCTTCGACCATTTTCTCACGCGCGGGGCCATCCGGGAGGATTTCCCGCAGCTTGGCGGCCACGTCCCTGGCGGTGAAATCCCGCTGCACCAGTTCGGGGACGACCTCCTTGCCGGCGATGAGGTTGACCATGGCATAGCGCGGCACCTTGACCAGGGGCTTGCCCAGCCGGTAGGTCAGGGGCGAAACGCGGTACACCATCACGAAGGGGCAGCCCAGCAGCGCCGCCTCCACCGTGGCGGTGCCGCTGGCCACCGCCGCGGCACGGGAGTGCTTGAGCGCAGCGCGGACATCGCGCACCAGAACCGGCTTGCTGCCTCGGGCGTCGACCCGTTGCTGCACCCACTTCGGGTCGAGGGTCGAGGCCACGGGCAGGACGAACTGATATGCCGGCCCAAGACCGTCGGCTGCGGCCAGCAGGGCCGGCAGGTTCATGCTGAACTCCTTGCGCCGCGACCCCGGTAAGAGTGCGACCCAATCTCTCTCCGGATCCAGCCCATTCTCGGCGGCGAACTGCTGGCGCGAGATGTCCGGTGACTCCAGGTCGCTCAGCGGATGTCCCACGAACTCCGCCTCCACCCCGCGCTCCCGATACCACCGCTCTTCGAAGGGAAAAATGCACAGGGCCTTGCGGATGTACCTCTGAAGCTGTTTCACACGGCCCTGGCGCCAGGCCCAGAACTGCGGCGCCACGTAGTAGAAGACAGGCACGCCGCGCTGGTGCATTTCGCGCGCCACCCGCACGTTGAAGGCGGGAGAATCGATGACCACGGCAAAGTCCGGCTTGCGGGCCGCGGCCTCGCGCACCAGCCGGCGGAACTTGCGGTAGATGCCGGCCACGTGGGGCAGGACCTCGGTGATGCCCACCACCGAGAGCTCGCGCGCGTCGATGAGGATGTCGCAGCCGGCGGCGCGCATCTTCTCCCCGCCCACCCCGAAGAACTCGCAGCCGGGCAGCCGCCGGCGCAGCGCCGCCATGAGCTGCGCGCCGTAGAGCTCCCCCGAGGCCTCGCCCGCCGAGATCAGCACCCGCATCAGTGCAGCAGTCCTCGTTTGCCTGGAAGGAAAAACCTAGTCGTCGGCGCCGACCGGCGAGCCCGGCAGCACCGCCGGCGCCGCGGCCGGGACGGCGACCTCCTGGTCCTTGTACTGGAGCTGGTAGAGCTTCCAATATATCCCGCGCTGCGCCAGCAACTGCTGGTGGCTGCCCATCTCGCGCAGCCGTCCCTTGTGCATGACCAGGATCTTGTCGGCGTTCTGCACGGTGGAGAGGCGGTGGGCCACGATGATCGAGGTCCGTCCCTCGACCATGCGGCTGAGCGCATCCCGCACCCGGAACTCGGTCTCGGTGTCCACGCTGGAGGTGGCCTCGTCCAGCATCAGGATGCTGGGCGCGTGGGCCAACGCGCGCGCGAAGGAGATGAGCTGCTTCTGCCCAGTGGAGAGGGTGGAGCCGCGCTCGCGCACCGGTTCGCGGAAGCCCTCGGGCAGGCTGCGGATGAAGTCGGCGAGGTTCACGTCCGCGGCCGCCTGCTCCACGTGCTCGTCCTCGATCCAGGAGGTGCCCAGGCGGATGTTGTCGCGCACCGTGCCGCTGAACAGGAAGGGGTCCTGCAGCACCACGCCGAAGCGCTGGCGCAGGGCCAGCAGCTCCAGCTCGCGCACGTCCACGCCGTCGATGCGCACCGTGCCCTTCTGCACGTCGTAGAAGCGCAGCAGCAGGGAGAGGATGGTGGTCTTGCCGGCGCCAGTGTGGCCGACGATGGCCACCGTCTCCCCCGGCTCGATGGCGAAGCTGACGTCGCGCAGCACCCAGTCGTACTCGGGCTCGCGCGCCGGCCCCTGGCCGTCCCCGTTTCCGCCGGCGGCCGCGCTCTTGCCCTCGGCGGCGGGCAGGGTGCGGTAGGCGAACCAGACGTGGTCGAATTCGATACGTCCCGGCCCGGTGACCGGCTGGGGCACGGCCGGGGTCAGGATCTCGGCCGGCGTGTCCAGCAGCTTGAAGATGCGCTCGCTGGAGGCCATGGCCGCCTGCAGGATGTTGTACTTCTCGCTCAGGTCCTGGATGGGCCGGAAGAAGCGCTGCGCGTACTGCATGAAAGCCACCAGCACGCCCAGGGTGACGGCGTTGCGCAGCACCTGGTTGCCTCCGAACCAGATCACGCTGGCGATGGCCACCGAAGAGAGCACCTCCACCACCGGATAGTAGACCGCGTGCGCCAGGATGGCGTCCTTGAAGGCCTCCATGTGGGTGGCGTTGATCTTCTCGAACTTCTGGTAGGCGCGCTTCTCGCGGTTGAAGAGCTGCAGCACCACGATGCCGCTGACGTGCTCCTGCAGGTAGGCGTTGATGCGGGCGATGGCCACGCGGATGCGCCGGTAGCTGTCGCGCACCTTGCGGCGGAAGATCATGGTGGCCCAGAAGATCACCGGCAGCACCGCGAAGGTGATCAGCGCCAGCCACCACTTCATCTTCAGCATGATGGCCACGATCCCGGCCAGCACGAAGATGTCCTCGAAGATGGCCACCACCCCGGAGGTGAACATGTCGTTGAGCGCGTCCACGTCGGTGGTGACGCGGGTCACCAGCCGCCCCACCGGGTTGCGGTCGAAGAAGGCGACGTGCATCTTCTGCAGGTGACGGAAGATCTGGCTGCGCAGGTCGAACATGACCTTCTGCCCCGTCCACTGCATCAGGTAGGTCTGCAGGAAATCGAAGAGGAAACCGGCCACCAGCAGGAAGACGTAAAGGCCGGCGATCTGCGCGATGCCGGTCAGCGCCTGCGGGCTCAGCCAGCGGTCCAGCAGCGGCAGCGCCGCCCCCGGCTTGGGCTCCAGGTACTTGTCCACCGCTACCTTGGTCAGGTAGGGCCCGAGCACGTCGCAGCCCGCCTTGAGCACGATGGCGACCAGCGCCACCGTCACCGGCCCCGCGTAGGGACGCAGGTAGGTCAGCAGCCGCTTCATCAGGCGGCTGTCGTAGGCTTTGCCGAGTACCTCTTCTTCGTGGATGTTGTCTGCCATCCCGGTGGTCCTATTTTAGATGGCAATGGTCCCGGTGGGGACGCAGATTCGGCGGGCCGGCTACTCCACCCGGCGCAGCACCAGCGCCGAGTTCTTGGAGCCGAAGGCGATGCAGTTGCACACCGCGTGCTCGATGGCGGCCTTGCGCCCCGCCTCGGGGACGTAGTCCAGGTCGCACTCCGGATCGGGCTGCTCCAGGTTGATGGTGGGCGGGATGGAGCCGTGATGCATGGCCATCAGGGTAGCCGCGACTCCGGCCGCGCCGCATGCTCCCTGGGGATGGCCGATCTGCGACTTGAGCGCCGACATGGGGGTGCGCTCCGCGTGCTTGCCCAGTGCCAGCTTCAGCGCCTTGGTCTCGATGCGATCGTTGAGCTGGGTGGAGGTGCCGTGCAGGTTGACGTACTGGACATTCTCGGGTGCGATGCCGGCTTCGGCCATGGCGACTTGGATGGCGCGCGCCGGCTCCTCGCCAAACTCCGCCAGCCGCACCCGGTGGAAGGCCTCGCAGGTGGAGCCGTAGCCCACGATCTCGGCGTAGATCTTCGCCCCGCGCGCCTTGGCGTGTTCGTACTCCTCCAGCACGAACATCCAGGCGCCCTCGGCCAGAACGAAGCCGTCGCGGTCGGCGGAGAAGGGGCGCGAGCCGCGCTCGGGGGCGTGGTTCCACGAGGTGGTGAGGATGCGCATGAGGTGGAAGCCCTTCATGATGCCCAGGGCCAGGGGAGCGTCCGCGCCGCCGACCAGGACCATGGGCAGCGCCCCCGCCTCGATCTGCCGCCGGGCGTAGCCCAGGGCGTCGGTGGAGGAGGTGCAGCCGGAAGTCACCACGTGACTCATCCCGCGGAAGCCGAACTTCATATTCACTTCGCTGGAGAGCGTGCCCATCGTCCCGCTGGGGATGCTGTACAGGCTGACCTGCTTGACGTTGCCCTCCAGCCAGAGCCGGTACTGGGTTTCGGAGAAATCCTGGGCGCCGCCGCCGGTGCCCAGCACCACGCCGATCTGGCGCTTCTCCTCCATGGACATGGAGGCCGGGTCGAGGCCGGCGTCGGCGAGCGCCTCAGCCGAGGCGGCCATGGCCAGCGGCACCACCCGCGAGACGTGCTTGCGTTCCAGCGGGTCCATCCAGGCCAGTTCGTCGAAGCCGCGCACCTCCCCGGCGATGTGCACGGGCAGGCCGTCGAACTGGAAGTGGGTGATGTGGCCGACGCCGCTCTGGCCCGCCAGCACCGCCCGGCAGAAAGCCTCCTTGCCGAGGCCGTTGGGGCTGAGCACTCCTATCCCGGTGATCACTGCGCGTCTGGACATGAGGTTGTGATTCTATAATGACGGACGGGTTTCGTCTCCGGTTACAGCAAAACTTCTTTCCTCACATGCCCTTGGGGCTCTACATCTCGGTCCCCTTCTGCCGCTCCAAGTGCAGCTATTGCAACTTCGCTTCCGGCGTGTTCTCCCGCGAGCGCTTTGAGCAGTACGTGGAGCGGGTATGCGCGGACCTGGCCGGGGCGGCCGAGACGGCCGAGCGCGCAGGCGGCCACTTTGAGCGCGCGGCGGATTCGCTCTACCTGGGCGGCGGCACGCCCACGGCGCTGGCGCCCGAGCAACTGGAGCGCTTGTTCGCCGCAGTCCGCCGCAACTTCACTCTTGCCGCAGATGCCGAGATCACGGTGGAGTGCGCCCCGGGAAGCCTGAGTCCGGCAATGCTGGACACGCTGGTGCGCAGCAGCGTGAACCGCGTCAGCCTGGGTGTGCAGTCCTTCGTGGATGCCGAAGCGGCGGCCGTCGGGCGGCTGCACACCCGCGCCGCGGTCCTCGACGACGTGGCTTGCCTGCGCGGCGCCGGCATCCCCAACCTCAACCTCGATCTCATCGCCGGGCTGCCGCATCAAACGCCGGAATCCTGGGAGTGTTCCCTCGACGAAGCCATCGCGCTGGGCGCACCCCACGTCAGCGTCTACATGCTGGAGGTGGACGAAGATTCGCGCCTGGGCCGCGAACTCATCGCCGGCGGCACCCGCTACCATGCCCACTTCGTCCCCAACGATGATGTCACCGCCGACTTCTACCTGCGGGCCTGCGGGCGGCTGGAGACGGCGGGGATCCCGCAATACGAGATCTCGAACTTCGCCCGCCCGGGCGCGGAGTCGCGCCACAACCTGAAGTACTGGACGCGCCGGCCCTACCTGGGCTTCGGCGTGGATGCGCACTCCATGCTGCCCGCGCTCGATCCGGCGCTCGCAGCGGTGCGCTTCTCCACTCCCGACTCGCTGGACGACTACTTGGCCGGCAAATCCGGCTCTGTGGTCGCAGTCAGCCCGCAATCGGCGTTGGAGGAGAGCCTTTTCCTGGGGCTGCGTCTGAACCGCGGCCTGGACCTGGAAGAGGTAGCAGCCCGCTGGGGCGCCGCGGCACTGGAGTCCGCGCGTCCCGCGATCCTGCGCTCCGAGGAAACGGGGCTGCTCGAGCAGGAAGGCAACCGCATCCGGCTGACGTCTCGCGGCCGCCTGCTCTCCAACGAAGTTTTTGCCGGGTTCCTTTCCTCGAGCGAGCCGCGCTCGCCGTCCCGTCCCACCGGGGTGGAGCTTTCCACGAAAATTCATTAGACTCTATGGTTCCGCGACACACGCCGGGGCATCCATAGAGCGTTATGAAGGTCAAAGCCACCACTCCGCAGGCTCTTAGGGACACGATCGAGGAAGCCGCGCGCTCCCTGGTGGTGGACCTGCGCTCCGACACCGTGACCCGGCCCACGCCGGAGATGCGCCGCGCCATGGCCGAGGCTGAGGTGGGCGACGACGTCTATGGCGAAGACCCCACCATCAACCGCCTGGAGCAGCGCGCCGCCGAGATCTTCGGCCGCGAGGCCGCCATCTTCGTGCCCAGCGGCACCATGGGCAACCAGATCGCCATCAAGATCCACACCCGCCCCGGCCAAGAGGTGCTGTGCGAGGAGCGCGCCCACATCCTCGACTACGAGATGGCCATGCTGGCGCACTTCTCCGGCTGCGTGGCGCGGCCGGTGCGCGGCGAGGACGGCATCCTGCGCTGGGCCGATCTGAAGCCCCGCATCCGCCCCAAGACCTACTACGTGGCACAGACCGGCCTGGTCGCGCTGGAGAACACGCACAACATGGCCGGGGGCACGGTCTACCCGCAGGCGGTCGCGGACGAGATCTGCGAGGGCGCGCACGACGCCGGCCTGCCTGTCCACCTGGACGGCGCGCGGGTCTTCAACGCCGCTGCCGCCCTGGGCAAGCCCGTGGCCGAGATCACGCGCAACTTCGATTCCGTGATGTTCTGCCTCTCCAAGGGCCTGGGAGCGCCGGTGGGCTCGCTGCTGGTGGGCAGCCGCAAGTTCATCGATCAGGCGCGGGTCTATAGAAAGTCGCTGGGCGGAGGCATGCGCCAGGCCGGCATCCTGGCCGCCGCCGGGCTCATCGCCCTGGAGAAGATGCCGGCGCGTCTGCACCAGGACCATGCCAACGCGAAATTCCTGGCCGAAGGCCTGGCTCGGGTCCCGGGCATCAGGATCGACGCCGGCAAGGTGGCCACCAACATCGTGATCTTCGACATCGGCGGCACGCGGATGAACTCGGCGGAGCTCTCGCGCCAGCTGGGAGAGCGCAACATCCTCGCCAACGGGATCAGTCCCGAGGCCATGCGCATGGTCACGCACATGGACGTGGACCGCGGCGGCTGCGAGCGTGCGCTGGAGGTCTTGCGAGAGATCTGTAGGAAGTAACCGAGTCGGAAGAAGGGAAGCCGGCAACGACCGAAGATGGCCATTCGCCTCGAACATTCCGTCACCGCCAAGTGCCGCCCCGAGCACGTCTGGGAGAAGTTCCAGAAGCTGGAGGAGTGGTCCTGGTGGAATGCCTGCATCGGTCAGTCCAAGTGGCTGCAGGGCGAGCCCTGGAAGAAGGGCAGCCGCTTCCAGTTGGAGTTCGTGCGCCCGCGCAGCCTGAAGGTGCAGCCGGTCGTCCTGGAGGCAGAGGCGCCGGCCAAGGTCGCGTGGGTGGGCAAGGCCAAGGGCGTCACCGGCGAGCACTGGTTCAGCTTCGAATTGCAGCCCGACGGCGCCACCACCGTGCTCAAGACCTGGGAGGACTTTTCCGGCGCGGGCACCCTCTTCCTGGGCGAGGGCGCGAAGAAGGATATCGTGAAGATGTACGCCGAATGGCTCGATGCGCTCAAAGCCGAGGCGGAAAAGATCGCGCGCGACCAGCACGCGCGCTCCTGAGGAGCCGACCATGAAGATCGAGATTCGCCGTTGCTTCACCTGACTGGACCTGATCCTTCAGGCGGGCCGCCTGAAACGAGCGTTGCGCGACGCTTTCGAAGTGAAGCCGGAGATGCACTTTGCGGGCACCGGCGTGCTTGACGTGCTGGTGGACGGCAAGCTCGTCTTTTCTCATCAGCAGGAGGGCCGCGCCGCCGATCCCGACGACATCGTGCGCCGCGTCCGCGCGCTGGACACAACCTAGGCAACCGCGAAATCGAGGAGCCGTCTTGGACTTCCAACTGAACGAGGAGCAGCAGCAGTTGCGCAAAAGCGTGCGCCAGTTCGCCGAGAGCGAGATCCTGCCTCACGTCATGGAGTGGGATGAGGCCTCGCACTTTCCCCTGGAGACCATCAAGGCGCTGGGTCAGCTCGGGCTGATGGGCGTGATCTTCCCCGCCGAGTACGGCGGCTCGGGCAT
>Ga0335082_10010624_pt1 | contig 9994 bp, 7 predicted proteins | sample Lox_Sample_41_FD_206718 | JGI IMG/M metagenome (GOLD analysis project Ga0335082, IMG submission 206718) | Soil microbial communities from Loxahatchee National Wildlife Refuge, Florida, United States - Lox_Sample_4.1 | ecosystem: Environmental > Terrestrial > Soil > Wetlands | place: USA: Florida...
GGCCGCGCCGGCGCGCTCGAAATCGGCAACACTTCCACACTCACCGCGCTGCCTTCCCCACCCTGCCTCCGCGGCGAGCAGGTCACGGAAACCGGCATATTCGCGGAGATGGCGCGCCCCACCGCGGCCACAACCTCTGAGGCGATCTCTTCCCTCAGCAATCCGGCGAGGTTCCAGCTCACCGCGCCGGGCGTCAATTCGAGATACGGCGCCGTCTGTCCCCGCGCCTGCAGCACCTTCATGTGCTCATCGATGATCAGTCCCGGCGGCGCGTAGCGCGCAAGCACCATGCGGTCCGCTGCCCGCTGCAGTTCCACGTCCGACCAGTCATCGCCCGCAAATGCCGAGTACCGTCCGCCGCGCATCGACGCGGGAAAGAGATTCACCGTCATTGCATGCGGGAAACCATGCGGCCGGGCTTGCGCTCCGCCCACTTTGGAGTAGATCCGGGCCTTGCGGTCGAACGCCCGAAATGAGTCGCCGTAGTCCTTCAGGCCTTCGGAGACTCCGAGCAGGAGGAAGCCATCGGGCTCGAGAGAATAGTGGAAGGTGGAGAGGATCTGCTTTTGCAGCGGCTGGTTGAAGTAGATCAGCACGTTCCTGCAGAGCAGCAGGTCGATATGGGAGAACGGCGGGTCGCTGATCAGGTCCTGCCGCGCAAAGATGCAGCAGTCGCGCACCCGCTTCGACACCTGGTACCCGCGTTCCGCCTCGACGAAGAAGCGGCGCAGGCGTTCCGGCGTCATGTCGCGGCTGATGGAGTCGGGATACATGGCGGCGCGCGCCTTCTCGATCGCGATCTCGCTCGCATCCGTGCCGAATACCTGCACATTCGTATCCAGGCCACTGGCCGTCAGGTGCTCCAGAACCGCTATCGCAATCGAGTACGCCTCCTCCCCGGTGGCACAACCGGCGCACCAGATGCGCACCGGCCTCTCCGGCGAGCGGTTCTGAAAGTAGACCGGCAGCAGGTGGGTGCTGATTACGTTCCAGAACTCCGGATCGCGAAAGAAACGAGTGACGCTGATCAGCACGTCTTCGTGCAGCGCGCGCACCTCGTCGGGGCGGAACTGCAGGAAACGAAAGTAGTCTGCTAGGGACTCCATCCGCCGGATCACCATGCGCCGCGCGATCCGTCGCCGGATCGTCTGGGGCTTGTAGTGGCGCAGGTCGAGCCCCGTGGCATTGCGTAGGATCTGCAGGATCCGTTGTACGACTTGCTCGTCGATCGGGGCCGGCCGATCCCGCTCCAGCAGGCTGATATGCGGAAGCGCCAGTTGCGAGGCCAGACGGGCCAGTTCCAGTCCGATCTCGGCCGGCGATCCCACATAATCCACGTGATTCATCTCGATGGAGCTGATCGGCATCTCCGCGTTCTCGGCTGTTTCAGGAGACTGGGCGATGGCGATGCCGCCTTCCCCGGTGATTGCCGTGAGTCCCAATGTGCCGTCCGCGTCTGCGCCCGACAGCACGATGCCCAGCGCATAGTTTTTCTGGTCCGCTCCGAGAGAGCGGAAAAACGTGTCGATCGGGAAATGGATGTATTCACCGGCTTGCCGGATCTCGATGCGAAAGATCCCCGCTTCCAGTCGCGCGATCTGTCCCGGCGCCAGTACGTACATGGTGTCCGGTTGTGGCTGCTGGCCCTCTTCGATATCCCGCACCGGCATCGAGGTGCTTCGCGAGAGGATGTCAACCAGGTAACTGGGCTGATCGGGCGCCAGGTGCGGAATGAGCACAAAGGCCATCCCCGTGTGCTCCGGAAGGCTTTCCAGCAGCTCTCGCACGGCGCGCAGCTCCCCGGTCGATGCTCCGATCGCCACCACGGGATAGGGGAGAACCGCGGTCGCGCTACCCTCGGTGGCAGTGACCGACGCCGATTCCATCTCCGCGTTTCGCGGTGCGGCGTCTCCATCGCCGTTGGGGCCCTGCGCCACCCAATCGGCCGGTTCGCCGTTCCGTAATCCCAGACCATTTGCGGCGTCGTCCGATGTTGTCGGCAATGTTTCGTCGCTTGTCTCGTCCGTCGCCATGGCAACTCCCTGGCTACCAGCCTTGCTGCCACCCCATCCCACTCCCGGCCGGCATGGCGTATCGAATGGAGTTGACAGCGAGAGCGGGCTTCGTCCGGCGCCGCATGGAATCACCACACATGCGCCGCGGCCGGGTTGTCAGGCAACAACACTCCCTCCACAGCTTTTCCGAGTTCGACATGCCGGCGGTTCCATGCGGCGACAGCGGGAACCCAAGCTGATGCGCGAGCATGCAGATCTGTCCGCGATGGTGAGCCAATCGCGGACAGATCTGTGCTCTATTCCACAGTGACCGACTTCGCCAGGTTCCTTGGCTGATCCACGTCGCACCCGCGCCGCACCGCAATGTGGTAAGCCAGAAGCTGCAGCGGCACAATCTCGATCAGGGGAGACAGCAGCTCCATGGTCGCCGGAATGTGAATCACCTGCTCTACCAGCCCACCGAGCGTGGTGTCGCCCTCGGTGGCGACGGCGATTACGCGGCCGGAACGCGCCGTTACTTCCTGGATATTGGACAGTGTCTTCTCGTAGCGGAGCTTCGATGCGGGATCGTTCTCATCCCTCGTGGCCAGCACCACCACCGGCAGAGTCTCGTCAATCAGCGCGTTGGGCCCGTGCTTCATCTCGCCGGCCGGGTAGCCTTCCGCGTGGATGTACGAGATCTCTTTCAGCTTGAGCGCGCCTTCCAGCGCGATGGGAAAGTGAATCCCGCGCCCCAGGTAGAGAAAATCGCGCGCATTGGCAAAGTCCTTTGCCAGTTGCTCGCATTGCGGCGAACAGCTGCGCAGCGCCTCTTCGATCTTGGCCGGGATGCGCGTCAGCTCTTCCATCAACGCCACGGAGCGGTCCTTGTCCAGGCGTCCGCGCAGTTGTCCCAGCTTCATCGCCAGCAGGAACAGCGCCGTGAGCTGCGACGTGAACGCCTTGGTCGAAGCCACGCCGATCTCCGGCCCGGCATGGGTGTAGATGGCGCCATGCGCCTCGCGCGCCACCATCGCGCCCACCACGTTGCAGATGGCCACGGTCTTCGAGCCCAGCGCTTTCATCTCGCGCTGCGCGGCCAGGGTGTCGGCGGTCTCTCCCGATTGGGTGATCAGAAGGCCCAGCGCATTGCGGTCGGGAATCGGATTGCGGTAGCGGTACTCGCTGGCGTAATCCACATCCACCGGCAGCCGCGCCAGCCGCTCGATCATGTACTTGCCCGCCATGCCGGCATGCCAGCTCGTCCCGCAGGCCGCGATGTTGATGCTCGATGCGGCTGCCAGCTCCTCATCGTCAATCTCCATCTCGCCCAGGAATACCTTGCCCGAATCCAGCGAAATCCGGCCCAGCGTGGTGTCTGTAATGGCCCGCGGCTGCTCCCAGATTTCCTTGAGCATGAAATGCTTGTAGCCGCCCTTCTCCGCCTGGATGGGGTCCCACTGGATGCGCTGCAACTCGCGCTGGATGGGCTTGCCGTCGAAATCGGTCAGCGCGACCCCGTCCGGCGTCAGGATCGCCATGTCGCCATCGGCCAGAAAACACATGTTCCGCGTGTGATGCAGAATGCCCGGCACGTCCGACGCCACGAAGTACTCGTCTTCGCCCACGCCAATCACCACCGGCGGCCCCGAGCGCGCGGCAATAATCTTGTCCGGCTCCGCCGAGGAAAGAATCCCCAGCGCGAATGCGCCCGTCAGCCGCTTCACCGCCTGCCGTACGGCGTCTTCCAGCTGCAACGGCTTTCCTGCCGACTCGGCGTCCTTCTGCACCTGTTCGATCAGGTGGGCAATGATCTCGGTGTCGGTCTCGGTCACGAACCTGTGGCCCTTCGCTGACAGTTCCTTCTTCAGCGCCAGGTAGTTCTCCACAATGCCGTTGTGGACCACCACGATGCGTCCCGAGCAGTCGCGGTGCGGATGAGCGTTCTCTTCAGTCGGGCGTCCGTGCGTCGCCCAGCGTGTGTGGCCGATGCCGAATGTGCCGCGCAGCGGCTTGTCGCGCAGCACGTCTTCCAGATTGTGAAGCTTGCCGGGCGCGCGACACACCTGCAGCAAAGCGTTCCCCGGGCTTCCCACCGCAATGCCCGCCGAGTCGTACCCGCGATATTCCAGCCGGCGCAGTCCTTCGATAATGACCGGAACCACTTCCTTCCGGCCCACATATCCCACGATTCCGCACATGGCTCAATTCTATGCGACACGGTGAAGCGCACAGCCTGCCAAGGCAGCCGGCTTCCAGCTATCGGAAGAATGAAGGAAGCATTCTCAGCCCCAAAGCATGAGGCACGGCGCCCGAGAAGAACCCCAGGCGCCTCGCAGCCACAACGCCACGCAGGCAGCTGCGCCAGGCAGGGAATCGTGGTCCAGGCCGTAACGGACTCCTGATCCCTGTATTCCCTACTCCGCGTCTTCCTCAATCCGGTACGTGAACTCCTCGATCACCGGGTTGGTCAGCACTTCGCGCGCAATGCGTTCCACTTGCGCCCCCGCCTCCTCCGCACCCACGCCATGGGCCAGTGTCAGCACGAAGTACTTGCCCTGCCGCACTCCGTCCACCTGCCCGAATCCGATTTTTCGCAACGCGTTTTGGATCGTCTGGCCCTGGGGATCCAGGACGGAGGCTTTCAACGTAACATAGACATGCGCCTTCATCATCCGTGATTATAGTTCCGTGGGCTTCCCCGCGCGCCGGCATTTCCGGCCTGACGGGATGCTGTGACCCTGATCCCCAGTTCCCCAGCCCAGGCGCCGTCCAGGATTCGCATGGCGGTGGAAATGGTTTCGTTTCCCAACGCGCATCAAAGAGCGTGTGCCCCTTACCCGAGTCACACCTGACAGGAGAACAAGAGAATGGTGAATTATTTAGAACTGCCCATTGGCGACCGCGCACCTGAAGTCTTCCGCGCCGTCATCGAGATCCCCAAGGACGGCACCAACAAGTTCGAATACGACAAGGAACTTCACGTCTTCAAGCTGGACCGCAACCTCCATTCGCCCGTCCATTATCCCGGTGATTACGGCTTTATTCCATCGACTCTCAGCGATGACGGGGATCCTCTCGATGTCCTCATCCTCGTCCCCTCGCCCACCTTTTCCGGTTGCATTCACGAGGTCCGCCCCATCGGCCTGCTCGAAATGCTCGACCAGGGCGTCCTCGATGAGAAGGTCCTCGCCGTTGGCAAAAACAACCCCCGCTACGCCAACGTGTGGAACTATACCGATATCTATCCCCACCTGCTCAAGGAGATCACCCACTTCTTCTCCATCTACAAGGATCTGGAAGGCAAGCGGGTCGAAATCAAGGGCTGGCACGACGCCGCTTACGCCCGCGACCATGTGCTCCACGCCGCGAAACAATTTGAGGACAACAAGGCCAAGAAGACTGTCCGGCAAATCGAAGCCGAGATGAAGGCGGCGGGCTGATCGCTCCGGCCGCCGACCGACAAAAAGGGGCCACGTCGCAGTGGCCTCTCAGCAGTCTGGATCCCCGCGCTTACTGAGGGTTCGTGCTCGTTGAAGCGCCCGCCTTGCTCGAGCTCCTGGCGTGCAGGCCGGTCGTGCCCATGCTCGCTCCCATCATCTGCGCGATCCGCTCCGCCAGCTTCAGGTGCTCCTCAATCACATGCTGGTCCTTCGCCGACGAAGCTGAACTCCATCAAGTCCTTGCGGTGATCCCTGACCATCGCCGCCATGCAGGCGCTTTGTCGGCTAATGATCCTGCGGGGGTCGAAAAGCACGTCTACTGAGAGGGCGTCCCTCCGGAGGTAGTTGCTTCCTCCGCCTTGGCCTCAGGCCGGTTCACCCCTCCGTCCCAGCCCCATTCTGAGCCGCGGGCAACCACTCCCATCCCGTCTCTTTCCTACTACTGAACAACGAGCGTAGTCCCACGCAGCCGACTCAGTTTCAACGGAGGAAAATAGAAATGAAGCTATTCAGCGCTCACATCGAAGATCTGCGCACCCTCTACATCACCCACCTCAAAAAGGCATTGGACATGGAGCAGAAGATCAGCCGTTCCCTGCCTGATCTCATCGAAAACGCCGGCGATGCCGAGCTGGCCGACGCTTTCCGCATTCACGGCGACGAGACGCAGGGTCACGTCTCCACCATCGAGAGCCTTCTCCACAACCACACCGGCGAAGCCGCCACCGAAACCTGCGCAGTCATCAACGGCCTCACTTCGGAGGCATCCGATATCATCCGCGACGCCACCGAGCCCGCCATTCGCGACATCGCCCTGATCGGCGCCGCCCAGCAGGTCGAACACCACGAGATTGCCGTCTACGGCACGCTTCGCCGCTGGGCAGAAATCCTTGGCCTCGACGAGGACGCGGCGCTGCTTGAATCCATTGAAGCCGAAGAGGAAAACGCCGACGCGGTGCTCACCAAGATCGCCGAGCGCGTCAACCTGGAAGGTGCAGTTGCCCAGACTCCGAACACCGGCGTCCGCCTGACCACGTAGCGGCCCTGCATCCGTGCGCAGCCGGCGGACTACCCGGCCGGCTGCCGAACCTCGAACCACCACAACCGGCATCAGCCACCGGAGGAACTGTTTATCGAATATCGTGCCTGGAAACATCGCTTGAATGGACGTTGCGTGACCGCAAAGAACCGGAACATCCTCGGGGAGGATACTGTGTCACGCCAACCTGCAATGAATGGCCCCCGGAGACTTGGCCTCCGGGAAAATGTCTGCTGAGTCACTTGCAGCAACGGAGAGGCGGTCGAGGGGAAGGCTCGCCGCCTCTTGTTGAGTTTTCACTGTGTGTGGGTCGCGGAATCAGCGCCCTGGTTTGCATGCAGTCGTTCCCACTGCGCCTGAATCTGCTAATCCTGAACGATCTCCGGCCCCTCCACGGCGGCCGCCGGCCCCTTTTGGCGCGTCCGCCACCGTGCCAGCCAGTAGAGCACCGGGCCCAGCAGTCCAACGCCCACTGAGAACAGCAGTGCCGACACGGGCGCGTTCCCCAGCCGCACCTGTTCCGTCCGCGAACACCATAGCGCGTACGCAATCAGTGCCGCCGGGCCCACTCCCAGGGCGCAGGCAAACCAGAAGTTTCCTGCCTTGAACGGCCGCACCAACTCCGATTCCCGCAGGCGCAGGACCACGAGCGCCACAAACTCCAGAAGCAGGCTCGAACCATACAAGACCAGGTCGATCGAAATGAGCTTTTCAAACGGAAGTTCGAGCGCCAGCGCCCACGCCAGCCCGCACAGCGCCACACTCACCCATGGCACGCCGCGCCGGTTGCGCGCTGCCACCACCCGCGGCAGCATGCCGTCTTCGGCCATCGCCATCGGCAGGCGCGAGTAGCTCATCACCAGCGCGTTGAACATGCCCACGCCGGTGATCACTCCGCCGGCGGCAATCGCCCAGCCGAGCCATGCCCCGCCCAGCGTCGAGGCCGCCGTGGTCCAGTCGCCGGTCCCGAAGTTCGCCACCCCGATGCCCGCCGCCGCCACCGCCGCAATGGGCAGAATGTAGGTCACCGTCACCAGCGCCGCAGAGGCAATCATGGCCCGCGGATAGGTGCGCTGCGGATCCTCCACTTCTTCCGCGACTGTCGATGCGTTGTCCCAGCCCATGTAATTCCACATCGCCACCAGGACCGCCGTCGACAGCGCCGCGCCCGTTCCCGGCCGGCTCCACTGCACCGCCGGATGCGCCGTCACCCCGCGCCACAGCCCCAGCACCACCATCACCGCGAACGGGGCCATCAGCATCACCCCCATCCACAGCGATCCGTCACCCACCGCCGGCGCGCCGCGCAGATTCCACGCGCAGCACAGCACAACCACCGCCAGAGACCAGGCGTACCCGTGCCATCCGGCTGTCAACGCGGGATTGAACTTGCCCAGATAACTCACCACGAACGCCGGGTAGATGGCCATGTCGAACACGCTGGCCGCCAGCGACAGCCATCCCTCCTGGTATCCCCAGAACGGGCCCATCGCCCGCCGCACCCACACATAGAATCCGCCGTCGGCCGGGATCGCCGAAGCCAGCTCCCCGATCATCAGCGCCGTGGGCAGGCTCCACACAATGGGAAGCAGCAGCAGAATCCAGATGGCGCGCGCAAATCCCGCGCCGCCCAGGATGTCCTCGATGGCATACGGTCCGCCCGACACCATGAAGAATGTGGCCGCGATCAGCGGCAGAAACCGCATCCTCCGGCCGCTGTTCTGTGGGTTGAGGCGCATGAAACTGAATGTAGCAGGGAACAGGGGGAAAGATCAGGCCACCTGAAGGCTGACGGCTGACAGCCCTCAGCCCTCAGCCTTCAGCCTTCAGCCAACAGCGAGCTCACTCCTTTGGCCCCCTCGGCCCCTCGTGCTCCCTCGGAGCCACGAACTCCTCGGGATGTCGGTGCCCGCGATGGCAGGTCCCGCATGTCACCTTGTGGTCGTCGTGGTCTTCGTGCGCGTCCTTGCCGTGATCCATGTCGACCATGCTTATGTAGTCATCGTTGATCTTCCGGGTCATGGTGTACATCAGCCGAGCCGCATTCTTCTCCGGCTTGGAGTCATCGGGGAAGTTCAGGCGCGGCCGGCCGTTCGGCCCCACTTTGCCGGGATCGGCGGTGTGGCAGGTGTCGCAGTGCACGCCCAACTGGCCCGACCAGCCTTCCATGATGTCGCGCACCTGCTGCCCGTTCAGGTCTTTTGGCAGTACCTTCAGGTTGGTCGGCGGCGGGAACTGGTGCGGCTGTCCGCCGGGTCCTCCAGGCGGCCCGCCTGCCGGATTTTGCGCCGCCGGGGCCTGCTGCGGTTGCGGCGCCTGTTCGGCCATCGACACGGCCACAATCGCCACAGCCAGAAGAGCAGCCGCAGCGGCAGAGAAACGCATGGAAGAAGTTTTCAAGCGGAGAAGCCCTCACCCGGGGAATTTATGAGCGGTGTTATCCAAGGAGACGTAACTCTATGGAATCGGGACGCGTCTTCCCTTCAGGTTTTTCGGCCCGGATACGCACACGCCGCCCGGCAGGGCAAACCGCAGAGGCCAGTCCACCGCTTCGTTTGTCGCGTTGATGCCGATGCGCGGCGTCACCAGCGCCTCCTCTGCCACGAAGCCGTCGTCGCGCACCTGCAGCGGAGAGCGCTCATCCGCTACGTCCAGGCCATTATGGGTCGCGCGCGCCACGCCCAGAGCCTGGCACAACCGGCTTGGCCCTGACGTCAACTGCCGCAAAAAGCTGTCTGTCCGCGCCATTGCGGCTGGCAGCCCCCGGTTCGCCACCATCGGCTCCAGCCCGCCGACGGGGTCCACCGCGCGCAGCAGCACGCATCCGGCGTGGCCCTCCGCCTCGCAGGAGATGTTCAGGCAGTAGTATTTCCCGTAAATCGAGTACACATAGGCGTGCCCCGCCAGCCCGAACAGCACCAGGTTCCGCGGCGTCGGCCCCCGGTGCGCGTGCGCTGCCGGATCCGGCGGATCGTTATGTGGCCCCAGGTATGCCTCTACCTCCACGATCCGCCCGGAAACTACTTCGCCGCCGGACCTGTGCACGAGAACCTTGCCCAGCAGCCGCGGCGCCACCAGTTCCGGCCGCGTCTCAAAGAATGTGCGCGGCACGAGCCGCCCCGGCATCTTCACTTCTTATGAGCCTTGTTCCAGTCCTTCAGCAGCGCCAGCACTTGTTCAGCGTGACCCTCCGGGGTTACTTTGGGGAAGATGTGCAGCAGGGTCTGGTCCGGCCCGATCACAAACGTGGTCCGCTCAATGCCCCAGACTTTCTTCCCATACATGTTCTTTTCTTTCAGGACTCCAAACTGAATGCAGACTCGCTCGTCTACATCTGCAAGGAGTGTGTACGGCAGGTTGTACTTGGCTTTGAATTTTGCCTGGGCCTTCGTAGTGTCGCGGCTGATGCCGAGGACCACCGCGCCGGCCTTCTGGAGTTTTTCGAATTGATCACGGAACCCGCAAGCTTCAATGGTGCAACCTGGCGTATCAGCCCTTGGATAGAAGAAAAGCACCAC
>Ga0335082_10010627_pt1 | contig 9992 bp, 8 predicted proteins | sample Lox_Sample_41_FD_206718 | JGI IMG/M metagenome (GOLD analysis project Ga0335082, IMG submission 206718) | Soil microbial communities from Loxahatchee National Wildlife Refuge, Florida, United States - Lox_Sample_4.1 | ecosystem: Environmental > Terrestrial > Soil > Wetlands | place: USA: Florida...
CGGCTGCCAGGAGCTTTGCGGCAAGCGCTTCCGGTGGCGCGCCGGTGAGGAACGCAAGGCGGTAGGCCGCCGCGTGCGTGTCCGCGTCGAAGCCCGGCAGGAGTGCACGCGCCGAGCGCGCCTGGGCGTCGGCGCGCACGAAGTCAAAGCGCGAGGCCTCGCCCTTCGCGTAGCGCTGCGAGACCAGCTCGGCAACCTGGGTGCGCGCCTCGGCATCGGCGCGGCCGCTTTCGAGCTGCGCCTGCGCGCTGCGCAGGTCGACGTAGCTGCGTGCGACCTCGGCGATCACCCGCATGAGAGTGTCGCGGCGTAGCTCGGCTGCGCCTTCGGCGCGTGCCTCGGCGGCCTCGACCGCGCGCGCGTTGTGGCCCCACAGGTCGATCTCCCAGGAGGCATCGAAGCTGGCCTGGAACAGGTTGTAGTCGCGCTGGAACCCCGGGATCTTCGACACCGGGATGGGACCGTGCTCGCTCCAGCCGTTGCGGGTCGCCGAGGCGTTGACGTCGAGCTCCGGGTAGCGCCGCCCGGCTGCGGCGTCGCGGCTGGCGCGCGCGGCACGCAGGTTGGCGTCGGCTGCCTTGAGGTCGAGGTTGTGGGCCACCGCGCTCGCGATCAGCTCATCCAGCACCGGATCACCGAAGGCGTGCCACCAGGTGAGATCGATGGCGGCCGTGTCGGCCGGTGCGATCCAGTGCTCGTCGATGCTCGCAGCGGGCGGGGTGTATTTCGGGCCCACGGCACAGGCTGAGAGCACGAGGGCGGCCAGGAGCACGGGGTGGTGGCGGCGGATCATGGCGAGTCACTCCATCCGGGAGCGGAACAGCAGGGACGAGGCGGCCAGGGTCAGTAACGCGATCAGGGCGAGCGGCCAGGTGTTGCGCAGGATCTCCAGCGCCGGCAGTGCCTTGAGAAACACCCCCTCGGTCACGATCAGGAAGTGCTTGGAGGGATTGCCCTCGGCGACCAGCTGCAGCCAGTAAGGCATGTTGTCGATCGGGGTGGCGTAGCCGGAGAGCACCACCGCCGGCACCGTGACCAGGAAGGCGCCGAGGAAAGCCTGCTGCTGGGTCTGGGAGACCGCCGAGACCAGCATGCCGACGCCGATCAGCGCCAGGAGGTAGAACACGAGCGCCACGAAGAACAGTGACACCGAGCCGGTGAGCGGGATGCCGAACCCGAAGGCGATGATCAGCACGTACACGGTCGCATTCAGCAGCCCGATGAGCAGCGGCGGCACCATCTTGCCGATCAGGATCTCGTGCACGCGCAGTGGCGACACCATCAGCTGGTCGAAGGTGCCGAGCTCGCGCTCGCGGGCCACGGACTGTGCCGTCATGGCCAGCCCCGTCACCATGCCAACGATCACGATCAGCGAGGGCATGGCGAACCACAGGTAATCGAGGTTGGGGTTGAACCAGTGCGAGATCACCGACTCGGAGTTCGCCGCCGTGCCGGCGCTGCCCGGGCCGGGGCGCAGCTCCGCCCCGATGCCGGCGGCGATGTCGCCGAGGTAGCCGGCCACGATCTGCGAGGAGTTCGAGCGGCGCCCGTCGAGGATGGCCTGGATCACGGTGGGACGCCCGGCGGCGAGGTCGGCGCTGAAGCGCGCATCGAACATCACCACCGCGATCACCGCGCGTTCGTCGATCGCGGCGCGCACCTCTCCCGGGGAGGCCAGGCTCACGATGCGGCCGACGTTCGGGCTGCCGCGCAGCCGCTCGATGTACTCGCGGCTGTAGGCGCCGCCGTCGCGGTCGTAGACGCCGACGTCGAAGTTCTTCACCTCGAGCGTGGTGGCAAAGCCGATGACGAACAGCTGCACGACCGGCGGCACCACGAGGAGGATGCGCGAGCGCGGGTCGCGCAGCAGCGCCCACAGCTCCTTGACGATCGTGGCGTACAGGCGGCCGTGCATCAGGCGACCTTGCGGTGGGTGGCGCGCAGCGCGAGGGCGAAGAACAGCGCCCCGAAGGCGAGCATGATGCCGATATCGCGCAGGAACAGGCCCCACAGGTCGCCCACCAGGAACACCGATTGCAGCGAGGGCACGAGGTAACGCGCCGGCACGAGATAGGTGATCAGGCGGATCGGGGCGGGCATGGAGGGGATCTCGAACATGAAGCCCGAGAGCACCATGGCCGGCAGGAAGCCGCTGATGAGGGCGATCTGGCTCGCCACGAACTGATTCTTGCTGGCGGCCGAGATCAGCAGGCCCTGCCCGAGCGCCGGCACCAGGAAGGCCGAAGAAATGGCGAGGAGCCCGAGGAGCGAGCCGCGAAATGGCACCCCGAACACGAAGATCGCGATCGAGGTGCACAGCGCCATCGAGACCAGGCCGAGCAGGAAGTAGGGGATGACCTTGGTCGCGAGGAGCTCGGCCATGGTGACCGGGGTCGCCATGATCGCCTCCATCGTGCCGCGCTCCCACTCGCGCGCGACGACGAGCGCGGTGAGCAGCGTGCCGATCATGGTCATCACGATCACGACCGAGCCGGGAATCAGGAAGTAGTGGCTGGCAAGGTCGGGGTTGAACCAGTAGCGCGCCACGAGCTCGAGTGGCAGGGCGGCGTTGCCGGAGGCGGCCTGCGCGGCCGCCCAGCTCGCCCGCACGCCCTCGGCGTAGCCGGCGACGAAGCCGGCGGCGTTGGGGGTGGCGCCGTCGGTGATGATCTGGATCTGGGCGCGCTCGCCCGGGATCTGCAGGCGGCGGCTGAAGTCCTGCGGGATCACGATGATGCCGCGCACGCGTCCGGCGGTGAGGTCGCGCTTGAGGGCCGGCAGGTCGCGCGTGCCGGTGACCTCGAACCAGCGCGAGTTCTCGAACGCCTGTGCCAGGCTCGCCGCCGGCGTGCCCGGGTCCTCGAGCACCAGGCCGATGCGCGTGCGCTGCGGATCGAGCGAGATCGCGTAGCCGAACAGGAACAAGAGGATCAGCGGCAGCACGAAGGCGATGAGGAAGGTCGAGGGGTCGCGCACGATCTGCAGCGACTCCTTGAGCAGCATGGCGCGCAGCCGCCGCGGCTCGAAGCGTGCGCTCACGCGGCCTCCTTCAGTTTGTCGGAGGCCTCGATGAGGGCGATGAAGGCGTCCTCGAGCGTCGGGTCGGTGAGCTTGGCCTGGCGCGCCGCGCTCGCCTTGAGCTCATCGGGGGTGCCGATGGCGATCTCCTCGGCGCGGTAGATGAGGGCGATGCGGTCGCAGTACTCCGCCTCGTCCATGAAGTGGGTCGTCACCAGCACCGTGACGCCGTGCTCGACCAGCCCGTTGATGTGCGCCCAGAACTCGCGCCGCACGATCGGGTCGACCCCCGAGGTCGGCTCGTCGAGGAACAGCACCGGCGGCTCGTGCATGACCGCACAGGCGAGTGCCAGGCGCTGCTTGAAGCCGAGCGGCATGGTGCCGCTGTTGGTGTCGAGGTAATCCTTGAGGTGAAACACCTCGATGACCCGCTCGATCGCCGCACGCTGCGCCGCGCCCTTGAGCCCGTAGACACCGGAGAAGAAGTCGAGGTTCTGCTGCACGCTCAGGTCGGCGTACAGGGAGAACTTCTGCGCCATGTAACCGAGGGACTGACGCGCATCCGCGCGCGCCGTGCGCAGGTCGTAGCCGGCCACGCGGCCGTTGCCGGCACTCGGGGTGAGCAACCCGCACAGCATCTTGAAAGTGGTGGACTTGCCCGCGCCGTTGGGCCCGAGGAGCCCGAAGATCTGCCCGCGCGGGATGCTGAAGCTGATTTCGCTCGCCGCGGTGAAGTCACCGAAGCGCTTGGTGAGGCCCTGGGCGATGATGGCCGGCTCGGCGCTCTCGGGGATGCGGCGATAGGTCTGAGCGAGGGCGCTCGTGCCGTGGGGGCCCCCGCCGAGGATATCGACGAAGGCGTCCTCGAAGCGCGGCGGCGTCGCGCTGATCCGCACAGCGGTGCGTGCCCCGAGGGACTGCGGCTCCGGCGGCGCGGCGCGCGGCTTCATGACCAGCCGCAGCGCGGCCCCCTGGATGGTGCCGTCGGTGACGTCGTCACGCTCCAGTACCCGCTCGAGCAGCGCGCGCCGCCCGCTGGCGTCCTCGGGAAAGACGCGGAACACCCGCCCGCGCATGGTCGCGGTGAGATCACCCGGGGCACCGGCGTGCAGCAGCTTTCCCTCATTGAGGAGGAACACGGTGTCGCACTTCTCGGCCTCGTCCAGGTAGGCCGTCGACCACAACACCCCGATGCCCTCGCCGGCGAGCTGGGTCACCATGCTCCACAGCTCGCGGCGCGACACCGGGTCGACCCCGACGCCCGGCTCATCGAGCAGCAGCAGCCGCGGCGTGCGGACCAGCGCGCAGGCGAGGCCGAGCTTCTGCTTCATGCCGCCGGACAGCTTGCCCGCCAGGCGCGTGCGGAAGCGCTCGAGGTCGGTGAAAGCGAGCAGCCGGCGGAAGGTCTCCTCGTAGGCCGAGCGCTCGAGCCCGCGCAGGTCGGCGTACAGGTTCAGGTTTTCGATGACGCTCAGGTCCTCGTACAGCCCGAAGCGCTGCGGCATGTAGCCGATGAGCTCGCGGTCGGCGCGCACCGCTGTCACGCCGAGCACCTCCACCGAACCGCTGTCGGGATAGAGGAGTCCGGTGAGCAGGCGGATGAGCGTGGTCTTGCCGGCGCCGTCGGGGCCGACGAGCCCGGTCATGCGTCCCGGCGCAATCTCGATGCTGACGTTATCGAGCGCCGGGGCACCGCGCGCGCTGAAGCGCTTGGTGACCGAGCGCGCGCTCGCGGCCGCGGAGTTCATCCGCGCTTGCCGGCGTGCGCGCCTGGCACGGTGACCGTGACCGGCTGTCCCTGGCGCAGCGCATCGTCCGGGTCGCCGACGATTACCCGCAGGCGGTAGACGAGGTCGGTCCTCAGGCTCTCGGTCTGCACGGTCTTGGGCGTGAACTCCGCGCTCGGGGAGATGAAGCCGATGGTGCCGTGGTAGGTCTTGGCGCTGCCGTCCGTGCTCACCAGCACATCCATGCCCGGGGCGATGCGGCCGAGGTCGCTCTCGGCCACGTAGGCGCGCACCCGCAGCGGGCGGTCGATGGTCAGCACGAAGATGGTCTCGCCGGCCATGGCGATCGCGCCCGGCTCGCGCGCGCGGGTGAGAATGGTGCCGCTGCTCGGGGCGATGATGCTCGCGTCCGCAAGATCGGTGCGCGCCTTGTCGCGCTGGGCGATGGCGGTGGCGCGCTGCGCGGCCGCGGCCTCGATGTCCTCGCGGCGTGCGCCGGCACGCTGCAGCGACAGCATCTGCTCGGCGGAGTGCAGCTGCGCCTCGGCCGCGAGGTACTGGGCGCGGCTGGAGTCGAACTGCGCCTGGCTCACCGCCCCGGTCTGCACCAGGTCCTTGCGTCGCTCGTACTCGGCGCGCGCCTGGGCGAGCGCGGCTGTGCGGTCGGCGACCTGCGCCTCGGCGGCGGCGATGTCCTGCGGGCGGTTACCGTTGCGCAGCTTCTCGAGCTGCGCGCTCGCTGTGCCGACCTCGGCCTCCGCGGCATTGAGCGCATCCTGCAGCGGCTGGGTGTCGAGACGCGCCAGTACCTCACCCTCCTTGACCCGCGCCCCCTCATCGACCGCCATCGAGCCGATGCGGCCCGGCACGCGGAAGCCCAGGTCGACCGAGCGGATGTCGACGTTGCCGTAGAGCTTGAGTGGGCCCTCGCCGCGGGCCGCCAACAGGAAGTGGCCGAGCAGGGCGACGCTGAGAATGACGAGGATGCCGCCGGCGATGAGGGGACGCTTTTTCATGCGGATGAGACTCAGCTTGCAGTGAGGATGGCGCGCAGGTTCGACTGCAGCGCGCGGCGGATCTCGGCGGCCTGCGCCGCGCCGATGTCTTCCCAGCCCGTGACGCGCAGCGCCGTGGCGCGGGCGACGCGGAACACGAGTACCTGGCCGAAGAGAGTGACGGCGCGCAGCTTCGCTTCGGCGGGCTTCCAGCGGCCGTTGCTGGCGCGCAGGACCAGCTTCACCAGGTACGCGCTGAGCCCGCTCTGGAACTCCTCCCAGATGATGGTGAACGCACGGGTCGGCTCCGCCTGCTCGCGCACGATGAAGCGCGACCAGGCGGCTGCCTCGGGGCTCAGGAGCAGCCCCATCAGCGAATCGATCATCGCGGCGAGCTGCGCGGCCGCGGCCGCGGCGCTCAGGCCGTCCGGGTCCGGTGCCGCGGCGAGCAGGGGCGCAAAGCGCTCCTTGACCTTCTCACCGATGTGGCGCGCCGCCGCGAGATACAACCCATCCTTGCCACCGTAGTGGTAGGTGATCGAGGACATGGCCGTCTGCGCCGCCTTGGCGATCTCGCGGGTACTTGCACCCTCGAGGCCCTTGCGGCCGAACTGCTCGATCGCGGTATCGAGCAGACGGTTGTCGATGGGAGGCTTCGCAGTGCGCTTGCTCTTGCTCATGCGGCAACAGTAGTTCGTTCGAACGAATTAGTCAAGGCGATCAGGTGCGCTTTTGCAGACAGCCGTGTGCAGAGGGGCGCGCGCTTCGCTTGGGTAGTTCCCAGCAGCCCGTAGGGCTTAGGTCCTATTTTCCGGTCGGCGGAAATGGCTGACCATCAGCCGAGGTCGCTAGCGGGTATGCGCGAACACCAGGTCTGAGCCGGCGTGTGGAGGGTTGGCGGCAGGGTGCACCAGGGATGTGCGCAAGTCCCCGGCCGGAGGCCGGCCCCTTCCCGAGGCGCCTACAGGACGTGGCACTCGGGAAGGGCAGGCGCGGCCGCTTGAGTGCGGCCGCGAATCATGCTTTCGAGCTCAGTCGCTTTTGCGCTCGTCCTTGGCCTGCTCGGACCGGAAGTAATCCGGGAACATCAGCTGCTTCATCTGCGCAGACCACGACCGCGTCATCATGCGGTAGATGTCGAGCTGTGGCTTGCTGGGCGGGCGCTTGCGGAACGGGATGATCTTGGCGTCGCTCATGGCAACCTCCTGCCAGGCGAGTGATAACGGCCAAGATTATGTCCGCGGTTTGCGCGGCCCCCTGTGCGTGGCTTGGCACTTCGGTCGCCGCGCGTGCGCCGATTGCGATCGGCCTCTCGATTCTGTGACGCGCAGCCGCTTGGCTTCAGTCCAGATCAGCGTGGTGGGCTGCCGCGGCACGATGTGCGGAAAACCGAACGAGGGGGTCATCCAATTTGCCCGAGCACACCCGCGTGCCGCGGCGCCCGCAAAAACATTAGCGCAATCCTCGCTGCTGGCTCCAACAACCAATTCATATTTCGGCATGCCGCCGCGTGCTGACCCGCGCAGCTACGCACGCAGCCCCGCCACCGGGGCGGGCGCGTATTCGCCGTGCTTCGTGCGCAGCGGCAGCCCGCGCAGCAGGTGCTGCGCCAGGCGCTCCGCGTGCGCGCGCAGCTCTGGCACGGCGGTGGTCTCCCAGACCTGCGGTCGCAGCATCGGTCCGAGGTAGAAGTGCCGGCTCGACGTGCGGCCGCTGCGATCCCGCAGCGCGCCGTGCTCGCCGGTGAGCAATCCCAGTCCGAGGGGATCGGCGAGCGCGGCGCCCTGCGCCTGCAGCGAGCGCAGCAGCCGGCTGTCCACGTGACGCGGGTCATACTGCGGCCCGCTGCAGTTAACGATGCGATCGACATGCAGCACCTGCGTCGCGCGCTCGCCGCGCGCCCGCCAGCTCACCCGGATACGCCCCGCGTGGGGCTCGCATACGAGGATCCTCCCGGCACTCACGCGCAGCCGGCCGCTGCGCTGCAGCTGCGCCAGCGTGGCCGCCGTGAGCGGCGGCAGCCGGTGGCGATGCACTTCCCAGTGGCTGCGCAGGTGGCGCAGGAAGCGACGGCGCTCGCTCTCCGGGAGCGCGCGCCACAGCGCCGGCACCAGCGTGCGCACGAACAGAACCGCCTCGCGCCAGTCGCCACCGCGCGCCTCGAGCTCCTGTGCCAGCTCGCGCACCGAGCGTAGCAGGCCGCGGGCGCTGCGCGCCGCGCGCAGCAGCGCAGCGGCGTCCGGAGCCGGTTCGCGCACGCCGGCGCTGCTCTGCGCTGCCGGTTGCAGGCCGTGCCGCGAGATGGCATGCAGCGTCAGATCGCGAGCGCCGGCGCAGCCGGCGACGGCCACATCCACCATGGTGAGCCCCGTGCCGACCAGCAGCACCGACTCGCCGCGCCGGAAGCGTGGCGGCGCGGCCCAGGGATCGGCCGTGTAGCCGCCGTGGCCGTGCAGCGCCTCGGTACCGGGCAGCGCCGCCGGCGGCGGATTGCCCACAGCGAGCACGACCCGCGCGGCGCGAACCATGCGCCCGTCGGCGAGATACACGCCCGTATCCGCGGCCGAACGCGCGCTCTCCAGGGCGATGGCCTCGCCACGCACGCGCTGCAGGCGCACTGCGGGCGGGGCGACGAGCTCGGCATGCGCCAGCGTGGACTCGAGGTAGTCACCGTAAAGCTCGCGCGGCAGAAAGTCGTGCGCCGAGGCGCGGGGCAGGTGCCGGCGCGCAAAGCGCAGGAACTCCGACGCATCAGCCGAGCTTGCGGACATGCGGCCGGCCGGAACGTTGAGCAGATAGGGATAGGGCCGGCGTGCGTAGGCTATGCCCCGCGCCCACCCTGCGTCGCTGATGAGTGCGATGCTGAGCGGCCGCTCGCTCGCGAGCCGCAGCAGGTTGATAGCGAGCGCCGTGCCGCTGAAGCCGGCGCCGATGATCGCGATGGTGCAGCCCTCACTCATGCGCAGGTCCGCTGGGAGTTCACCCCGTTGCCGTCCTCGGCCATTGCCACGCTGCGGATCACTTTCCGCGGTCCGTATTGCACTGTACCGCCCGGCCGGTCATGAGAAGGTCGGGAGGCGGTGACAAAGGGGTGACAGAAGCGGCACCGGATGGCGGATGGCGCGCGCGTGTGCTCAGCGCTAGGGTTGATCTAGGTAAGGGCCGGGAGAACACCATGACGGATCAGCTCGGATCGGCGGCAGGCAAGGCGGCCACTAACGTGGCCTGGATCGCAGGCGTGGGTGCCTCGGCGGGACTCGGTGCGGCTCTGGCGCGCCGCTTCGCCCGCGGCGGACTGAGCGTGGCGCTCACGGGCCGCAGTGGCGCCCGTCTCGCCGAGATCGCTGCCGCAATCAGCTCCGGGGGTGCAGCGGCGCTGGCGCTCGCGGGCGATGTGACCTCGCCGACCGAGGTGGCACGCCTCGCCCGCGAAGTCGCGCAGCACGGCACGCTGCGCGTGGCGATCTTCAACGCCGGCAACGCCGTATGGGGCACGCCCGAGCAGATCAGCCCCGAGCAGTTCGAAGCCACCTGGCGCCTGGGTACCTACGCGGGCTTCGTGTTCGCACGCACCGCGCTGCCGCTGTTGCTCGCCGGGGGCGGGGGAACGCTGCTGTTCACCGGCGCGACGGCCTCGCTCCGTGGCCGCGGACCCACCGTCGCCTTCGCGGCCGCGAAGGCCGGCCTGCGCTCGGTGGCGCAAAGCTTCGCGCGCGAATACTCGCCCCGCGGCGTGCACGTCGCTCATGTCGTGATCGACGGCGGGATCGACGGCGAGCGGCTGCGCAGCAGCGCCCCGCAGCGGGTGGCAGCGGCCGGCGAGGACGGTCTGCTCAGCCCCGAGGCGATCGCCGAGACCTACTGGCAGCTGCACCAGCAGCATCGCAGCGCCTGGACGCACGAGCTCGACGTGCGTCCCTACCGCGAGTCCTTCTAGCGGTGGGGCCTTACTTGGCCGTGTAGCCCTTGCCTTCCATGCAGGCGGTGAAGGCCTTGTTGTAGGTGGCCTTCATCTGGCTTGACGCCGCCTGGCTCTGGGCTTGCGCGTTCTGCTGCGCCTGCTGCTGCTGGGCCTGCGCCTCGTGCTGCGCCCGCCGCTTCGCTGCTCCCCCGGACATCGCGCCCGCGGCAGCACCGATGGCCGCACCCTGGCCGGCATCACCGGCGATGGCGCCGATGACCGCACCGCCGGCCGCGCCGCGGGCCGCGCCGGACACTCTCGCGCCCTGGCCGGCGGTGGAAGCGGCCGGGG